>WNFJ01628949.1_pt1 | contig 11021 bp, 9 predicted proteins | sample 5400461 | NCBI WGS metagenome assembly WNFJ01 (sample SAMN13153349, study PRJNA577476) | soil metagenome | isolation source: 115 cm saprolite on Douglas fir-dominated hillslope | place: USA:California | collected 2013-09-17 | reverse complement strand
GCGGCGCCGAGAGCACTTCTTCGATGCCCATATGTCCGACCTCCTTAGTGAAGTCGGCGCCGAAGATACCATCCCGATCGCGCAGAAGATATCGCGGCGTCTCCTCAAACGGGAACGCCTCTCGCAGTTGCTGTCCGGTCTACTTGGCCGTCGGATACGCGGTGACGTTGAAATGCACGATCCGCCGGCGGTCGTGAGCCAACACCAGGAACACGTACAACACCTGGAAGCGAATGGTGGGCACGGTGAAGAAATCTATGGACACCGTCGTCTTCACGTGGTTCTCGAGGAAGGTCCGCCATATCTGCGAAGGCGGATTCCGACGGCGGATCATGTATTCGCTCACGCTGGTCTCGCCAATATCAATGCCGAGTTTGAGGAGTTCACCGTGGATGCGAGGCGCGCCCCAAAGCGGATTCTCACGGCCCATCTTCCGAATCAGTTTACGGATTTCCTTCGACACCGGCGGGCGGCCGGGTTGGCCGCGGCGAACTTTCCAAGTCCAAAACAGTCGAAATCCCTTGCGATGCCACGCGATGACGGTTTCCGGTTTGACGATGCAAAGAGCTGAGTGCCATTCGTCCCAGACTAAACAAAACCAAGCCCACAGGAACCGGTCGAACCGATTGAGCTTCGGTCTCTTCACCGAGCGCTGCAGTACTCCAAGTTGGTGGCGGAGGGCGATGATCTCAAGCTGCAAGGCCGCCCGCGTTCGAAAAACAGACAGTGTGGACGCGAGCAATGCCGATAACACGGCTGTCGGCGGGAATTGACGGAGGATGTGCAACTTCCACTGTATCAGCCAGATCTGAATTTGCGAGCGTCGTCGGGTCGAAGGCGGAGGCCTCTGGACCGGACAGATCACATGTTAACGACACGGCCACCCTGGCCCCCTTGCTTTCGCGGCGTGTCAGGTATATAGTCTCCTCAAACCTCTTCCAGGTAGCAGGAGGAGCACATGCAGATTCGGACAGTGCTGGCTCTGGGATGCTTGCTCACAGCAGCCACATCTTTCGGACAGACCTTCTATGGATCGGTTGTCGGTGCAGTCACCGACGCCAGCGCGGGTGCTGTCCCTCAAGCAAACGTAACACTCACTAATCTCGGTACAGCGGACCGCCGCACTACGCAGACAGATGATGCGGGAAGCTATCAATTCGTAAACCTCGTACCCGGTCAATATAAAGTCGAAGTGGAAAAGACCGGATTCCGCCGCTTTGCGCGGGAGCCCATCACGGTTGAAGTGCAGAGCGCCGTCCGCATCGACATTCCGATGCAGGTGGGCGACGTCAGCCAAGTGGTCGAAGTCACGGCGCAAACGCCGCTCCTGCAGACCGAAAACGCGTCTCTCGGTCAAGTGGTCGAGTCCCGGAAGGTGCTGGAAATGCCGCTGAACGGCCGCAACGTGTTCGGCCTCGTCGCGCTCGTGCCGGGCGTAGTCCCGGGAGGCCAATCGGGCACCACACCGACCGGTACGAATCCGTTCGCCTGGGGCAACTACCAGATCGGCGGCGGCCAATCTAACCAGAGCGCCGCATACATCGATGGCGCTCCGGTCAACACGGTGTACAGCAACCTGACGGCGCTCGTCCCCACACAGGATGCAATCCAGGAGTTCCGTGTACAGACAAACAATCTGGGACCGGAGTTTGGACATCTCGCAGGTGGGGCGATCAACCTCACTACAAAGTCCGGAACCAATGCATTCCATGGCAGCGCCTACGAGTTTCTCCGGAATCGCTCATTGAACGCGAATACGTTCTTCAATAACAGGGCGGGCGTACAGCGTCCCGCGTTCACGCAGAACCAGTACGGCGCAAATCTCGGCGGTCCTGTGCTGCGGGACAAGACGTTTTTCTTCTTTGGCTGGGAAGGTTTCCGGCTTCGCCAGGGCGCTTCCTACGTGTATTCGGTTCCGACGGATGCGATGCGGTCCGGCGACTTCTCGGATGTCCGCAATGCAGCCGGGGCCGTCGTCCCAATCTTCGACCCGCTCACGTCATGCGGGCGCCTGGGCAATCCCGCCTGCGCGAAGGACGCCGGCGGCAATGATATCGTCACGCGTCAACAGTTTCCGGGGAACGTCATTCCCCCTAGCCGCATTGATCCAGCGGCGAAGGTGCTGTCTAATCTGTGGGCGCGCGCGAATGGTCCCGGTACACAGTTCACGAACGTGAACAATTACATTGCGAACGCCAGCGTGGGCGGCGCCAACGATCAATACAATGCCCGCGTCGACCATACGTTCTCGGAGAAGCATCGTGCCTTCGTGCGCTACACGTACTGGACGAATCTGAACCTGCCGATCGACCCCTACAAAACCAAAACCTGTGTCGATCGCTGCACTGAGGCGTTCAACAACAATCAGGCCGTGATTGCGGACACGTACTCTTTAACGCCGACGCTGATTGCTGACATCCGTCTCTCGTACATGCGGTTCAGTTACGATCGCACTTCGCTCACCGCCGGATACGATCTAACCCAGCTCGGGTGGCCTGCTTCGCTCAACAACCAAGTGGTCTTCCGCGTGGCGCCGCAGCCGGTGGTGACGGGTTACAACGGTGTGTTCAGCACCAACGGCACCGGCAGCACGATCATCGACCGAAACGACGTCTATTCCCTGGCTCCCAACCTGACGAAGATTTGGGGGAGTCACACGTTGAAGTTCGGCAACGAAATTCGCCGAAGCACGCACAATTATTATCAGCAGAACAGCCCCTCAGGGACTTTTAACTTCGACGCCCTTATGACTTCTGCGAATCCGTTCGCGGCTGCGGGCACGGGCAACGGCTTCGCATCGTTCATCCTCGGCTACGGTACAGGCGGGGGCGTCAACCAAAACGCTTTAATTGCTACTACGCCGGGGATCAGTGGCAGATCACCCCTCGGCTGACCTTGAATTATGGGCTCCGCTTTGAGCAGATGGGCCCCTGGTCCGAGCGTTTCGACCGGCTGTCCGTTTTGTTGCCCGGCGTGCCGAACGATCTGTCCGGACCGACGGGTCTGAATCTGAAGGGCAAGATTGGCCTGGTAAATTCACCCGATAATCCGAGCCGCAACAATCAGAAGCTCGGCAACCTGTGGTCACCGCGACTGGGTATTGCATTTCGTCTGAACAACAAGACCGTGTTACGAACCGGTTACGGCATCTTCTATCTCCCAAACAGCGTGCGGTGGGATCTGGCCCCGAATAACGATGCGGTCAACTCCTTCAACAACCCGTTCAATGGAACTCTGGACGGTTCCATCACTCCTAACGACACACTGCGGAACCCGTTCCCGAACGGCTTGCTTCAAACGCCCGGCCGGAGCCCGAATCTGCAAAAGATCTTCTATGGGCAGGGTATTACGGCAGCCATCTACAACGATCCGTACTCCTACGCACAGCAGTGGAACTTCGATATCCAGCGCGAGTTGCCCGGCGGCATGGCACTGTCGCTGGCGTACGCCGGCTCTAAGGGCACGCACCTGCCCGGCCCGGCTCAGCAACTGGATCAGCTTCCGCCGGAGTTCATGTCGCTTGGCAGCAGACTGCAGGACCAGGTGGCAAACCCGTTCTTCGGATTCGCGACCATCGGCGCGCTGGCCCAGCCGAAAGTTGCGTACGGACAACTGCTGCGACCCTACCCGCAGTACAACGGCTTCCAGATGAGAAACCCGACGAACCGGAATTCGATCTACCACTCCGGCCAGATCAATCTGGAGAAGCGCTTCGGTCGTGGTGGCTCCATTGTCGGGGCATACACCTGGTCCAAGCTGATCAGCGACACGGATACCATAACGGGATGGCTGGAGCCGGGCGGTGGAGCCGGCGGCGTCCAGAACAACTACAATCTGCGCGCGGAACGGTCCTTAGCGCTCTACGATACACCGCAACGCGCGGTGATCAGCTACATCGTTGACCTGCCATTCGGCAAAGGTCAGCCGCTCGGCGGCAGCGTGACCGGTGTCATGGACAAGCTCATCTCGGGATGGGGCATCAACGGAGTTACCACGTTCCAATCGGGAAACCCGCTGCCCATCAGTGTCGCCGTCAACACCAGCAATTCCTTCGGCGGCGGGCAAAGGCCGAACAGGACCGGCACAAGCGCGGGCCTGGACGGCTCTGCCCAGTCCCGCCTGAACGGGTGGTTCAATACCTCGGCTTTCGTACTTCCGGCACCGTTCACTTTCGGCAACTCGTCCCGCACGATGCCCGATATCCGGTCTCACGGCATCGCCAATTACGACTTCACCATGTTCAAGAACACGAAAATGACGGAGAGAGTCGGCCTGCAGTTCCGGGCCGAGATCTTTAATCTCTTCAACCGCGTGCGGTTCGGCTATCCTGGAACGTCAATGGGAACTCCGCAGTTCGGAGTGATCAGCGGCCAATACAATGATCCACGCCTGGTTCAGTTGGCCTTGCGCCTGCTATTCTGACAGCCACTGGAGGTTGCTTTGCGCGGCGACTCACACGGTCGCGGCGCAGCACCTATGAAGTTCGCACTCATACTCGTTTTTTCACTCGCCATCCTCGAACTCATCCACACCGGCGGCCTCGATTTCACGCACCGCAATTCGCCCACGGACCAGAAGTACATCATTGAGACGATGGGCGGCGGCGTCGCTCTGTTGGACTACAACAACGATGGCCTGCTGGATGTGTTCTTCGTGAACAGCGGAAAGCTGGACAATGCGCAAAAGCCGCCGGTGAACTACGCGCGCCGGGATCCTGCTTACTGGAATCGCCTCTATCGCCAGAATCCGGATGGCAGCTTCACTGACGTCACCGCTGCCGCAGGCCTTGCCAAGGCGGGGAACGATTATGGCATGGGTGTCGCGGTCGCCGATTACAACAACGACGGGTTCCCGGACATCTACGTCACGAATTACGGCCGCAATATCCTGTATCGGAACAACGGCGACGGTACGTTCACGGATGTAACGGAGGAGGCGGGCGTCGCCGCCGGTGGCTGGTCGGTATCGGCCGGATTTCTTGACTACGACAACGATGGCCGGTTGGACCTGTTCGTCAGCCGCTATCTGAAATATGACCTCGGCCGAAATATTCTCTGCGGGACGCCGTTTCACACTTACTGCCGTCCCGACAAGTACGATGGTATGACCAACGTGCTCTATCACAACGAAGGGAACGGGCGCTTTCGGGACGTCAGCGTGTCGTCGGGTATCGCATCGGCGGTGGGCAAGGGGATGGGCGTCGCCTTTAACGACTACGACGGCGACGGTTTCCCGGATATCTTCGTGTCTAACGACCTCATGGAGCAATTCCTGTTTCACAACCGGCGCGACGGGACCTTCGAAGAACGCGGGCTCGATGCGGGCGTCGCCCTTTCCGACGACGGCAAACCCTTTTCGGGCATGGGCGCAGTGTTCGCCGATTACGATAACGACGGCCTGCCCGACATCCTGGTAACCAACCTCGCACTGGAGAAGTGGGCACTGTACCACAATGACGGCCGAGGGTACTTCTCGTATGCGAGCCTCGCGACCGGCTTGGCCGGACTGGTGGCGCGCAGTTCGGGTTGGGGGCTCGGTTTGCAGGACTTCGATAACGACGGCTGGAAAGATGTTTTCGCCGCCCAAGGCCACGTGTTAGACAACGTGGAACGGATCAATCCCTCCTTGCAATATCTGGAGCGTCCAGGGTTATACCGCAATGAGGCAGGCAAGTTCGAGAAATCGGAGCTCAGCGCGCTGCCCAGTGTCGCCGGGCGAGGCGTCGCTTTCGGAGATCTGAACAACGATGGTACGATCGACGCGGTGATGTCCGTTCTCGGCGGACATCCAATCGTGCTCCGGGGCCGCCCGAACAACAATCACTGGCTGACATTGAAGCTCATCGGTACGCGCAGCAATCGCGATGGGCTGGGTGCGAAAGTGCGGATCGGCAAGCAGTGGGCTTACTCGACCACCGCCGGCAGTTATCTTTCCGCAAGCGACAGCCGTGTGCATTTCGGCCTGGGTGCGGGGACTCATGCCACAGTCGAGATCCTGTGGCCGAGCGGGAAGCGGCAGGTTCTCGATAACATTGCAGCGGATCGCATCGTGATCGTGAAGGAGCCGGAATGATCGCTGCCGTGTTTTTGTTTCTCGCTTTTCAGGTGACCCCTGAACTGCGGCAGCACGTAGATGCCGGGATGAAGGCAAAGGCTGCGGGCGACCTCGACACGGCGGTCCGCGAGTTCAGGCTCGTCGCCCAGTTGGCCCCGAAACTCGCCGCCGCTCACGTCAATCTGGGTGCCGTCTACTTCGAGAAGAAGAACTATTCGGATGCGATCCCTTCACTTCAGAAAGCATTGGAGCTGGATGCAAATCTCGCAGGTGCACACGCAATGCTCGGTGCAGCGCTTCTGGCGCAAGGCTTCGCGGCTGCCTCGATTCCGCACCTCGAGAGAGCTCAGTCGGACGACCTGCTAGGCGTCGCCCTGCTCGAATGCAATCGGCCGCGCGAGGCTCTGGACCGCCTGGAATCGGCCCTGCTGAAGCGTCCCGACGATCCCGATTTGCTGTACTACCTGGGCCAGGCGCACGGCCGGTTGTCGAAGCAGGTTTTCGATCGTTTGCAGGGAACAAGTCCGAACTCACCGCGCGCTCACCAGATGACTGGAGAAGCGATGGCTGCTGCCGGCAATCGCACTTCAGCCGAGCAGCATTTCCGGGCTGCTCTGGCAGGCAGGCAGGACCTTCGAGGCGTCCACCACGCCCTCGGCGAGCTATATCTAGAGTCTGGCGATTACGAGAAGGCGGAAACGGAGTTCCGTGCCGAGCAGCAACTGGCCCCCGGCTCCGCTGTGACGGCGTATAAGCTTGGTTCGGTGCTGCTGAACCGCGGTCGCGTGACGGAGGCAATCTCGCAGCTCGAGCGCGCAAACGAGCTTCAGCCCGGCATGCCCGAAACGTTACTGGAACTCGGGAAGGCATCGAACGCGTCCGGAGACCCCAATGCAGCGGCAAAATATTTACAGCAGGTATTGGAGGCAGAACAGGGCACCAGTCTGGCCGTGACGGCGCATTTCCAACTCGGGCAAGCGTATCGGAAGCTAGGGCGAGGTGCGGATGCGGAACGCGAGATGAAGCTGTTTCAGGAACTGCGCAGCAAGCTGAAATAAAGGAAGAACAACGCTGTGTACTCGACTGCTCGGTGAAAACGCGAGCCGCGCCACCCAAACCGAAAACGAATAACCTGGCCGGATTGCGACCCCAAATGTCCGGCAGAACAGCGCGCGGTCGGCTCCGTGCCGCCGTAGGCACCTCGCAGCAACAAGGCCTTGCTGATCCCCGTATGGTCAAAGAACTCGATCTGCTTGAATCCAATCATGGTTGCGGGCTGAACGGACTATCCAGGGAAAAGCATTCCAAAACGGACGTACGGTCCACACTTGACGCGTAACGTTTTCCCAAAGCCGTTCGGGGCGTGGAGGACATCACCCATGGTTTCAGCACGTTCGAGTATTTTGACCTTGCGGGAAGCCCAGGCAGCCGCTTCCAAATTCGCGACGGTGGAGGATGTGGCTTACCGCAAACTGCCTCGTCTGGCAGAGGCTTTCTTCCGCGATGGCCGCCGTGCGGCAAGCCAGGAGGCTTCCGCCGAACAACTGCATAAGTTTCGGCTCGCGGCCAAGAAGTTTCGCTACACCTTGGAACTGTTCGCCGAGCTTTACGGGCCGGCCGCGGGCGAGTGGGTGGAGCAGCTCAGGGCGACGCAAACCCTCCTCGGCAGCATCAGCGACTGCTCGGTGACGAGACGGCTGGTGGAAGACATGGGCGCCGGCGGTGGGATGGTGGCGGCTCTCAAGAACCGGCAGAAGCGGAAAACTCGGGAATTCCGCCAAGCCTGGGAGGAAGGGTTGGGATCAGCCGGCGCGGCCAAACAGTGGGTCCATGCCTTACACCACCAGCGGCGTAAACCCATGGCTCGTGCAGCCGCGCAGAGGCGCCTCGTCATAGAGCAACAAGCCTAAGCAGGCCTTCGCCGCTAACTCGCTCAACCAGATATCCGAGAACGCTGTCTTGCTCCACGGTATCCTCGTGCTTGAAAGAGAGGTCGGGATAACCCCGCGCAACTTCCGGATGGGCCGTATCCGTTCCCAATCCAAATCCCACACAACCCTGAGTCGCGCTATGCCCCCTAGCTCCCGGAACGCGTCTGGGTCCGTATGAAATCCTCGCTCCCCTCTGCCGGGCGCGGACGGAAGCATGGTGAGCACGGAGGTCCGCACGGGATCCAGTATCGAGGCGGCATCGCCAAGCCGCTTTTCAAGCATAGCTCCGGCTGGCGCGCCTCCCGCTTCGCCGTTACCGCGGACACAGACGTATCCTACTCGCCAAGGGCAAAGAGAGCAAGCCGACAATCCCGAGATCTCGCTGCTCCTCAACTGGGCCGCCGAGATCAAGTAGCGTAGGGCTCAACTCCGTCAGTCCAGTTTCGTATGCTGCGCAATCTCGATCCCGCGCTCCAGCTTCTTGGAGAGAAACAGGCTCGCCAGGCAGAAGCCGATGAACAGGTAGTAGCCGGGCAGTACCTTCGAACCGTCGGTCGGGATCACCAGTTGCGCACCAGTCTGCTGCAGCCCCCCCATCGAGTTGGCTAGCAGCCCGTTAAAAGCCACAAACGACATGAAGATGGCCAGCGCCATCACATCCGCCATCGACCATTTCGAAGACTCCAGTCCCAGAAATCTCGCGACCCGGTTTTCCCGAAGCACGGCCGGATGGTACAAGCAGAAGGCTAAGGTGAAGATCTTCAACACCGGAAAGATGACGCTGAACGTCAGCACTAATACTCCGACAAACCACATGTCCGGCCGGCCCACGTTGATCAGCGTCCGGAAGACTTCGAGCACGCTCTTGCTCTGAAAGTAGAGCAACTGGTCCGTGAACGCGACCGGTTCGCCCAGAAACGTCATGCCCAGCCGTGAAATCGTCGCTTCCACCTCCACCATCGGGGTGAGCACGCCGCCTGCCAGCAGAACTACGCAAAACAGCAGCAGCACCACGGTGCCGGGGCGGCGAAGAACCGGCCTGCCGGTTGTGAGCAGCAAGAACGCCAACGCGCTCGACGCGAGCACCGCCAGGTAATCATAGGCAACCTTCGCGTCCAACTCGGCAATCCGGGTGCCCAGCACCTTTTGACACGCACCGGCATCCGCGCATCCGTGCTCCTTCAAGATGTACCCGTACCATCTCATGTCCAAATTCCCGAAGGTGTTCTTTGCGCCGTCGGCAAGCACGCTCTTCATGTACTTCTTGACAGCGTCCTTGGTCTCCGGCTTTCCCAGTTCCGCCAGGACCACATCCGCGTATTCCGGAACGTGCGGCCGGAGCGCCCCCACCATTAGGTTCGCCATGAGCGCGTTCCCCTGGCCGAGGAACCCGCCGGCGCCACCGCTCTGGGAATCCTTTGCGCTCGCTTTCTCTTTCACGTCAGCCAGCAGCCGGTAAAGGGCATTCTCCACGGCCGGGCGGAGGTTCGACCGGTCCTCCGCTTTCAGATCCAGCGCGTCAATCTTCGCCTCCAGAATGGGCACGATCTTTTCCAACCAGCGGTCCGCACTCAGCAGCCCATAGTGCACGTGGCTGATCTCGGCCAACTCCGTGCGCAGCTTGCGCCGCGAGGAAAGCCCATCGATCGTGAGCCACGTGAACACGATCGCGGCCGCGAGCAGGAACACGCCGGCGACGATCCGGAAATCGGTCTTGCCTAGCGGAGCTGCCTGCGGAGGATCGGCGGATTCGGCGCCAGGGAGCATAAGAGTCCTGTTACAGAGACTCTATCAGACGGAAATGATTATAAGCCCCCGGGCCACCGGCGGCAAACAATTGAGCCGTAACAGTACGATTGCGAAACTTGGAAACATGACGCCGCCCTCCCAGATCGGCCACTACAAGATCACCGCCAAACTCGGTGAAGGCGGCATGGGCGCCGTGTATCGCGCGATGGACACGAAGCTGAATCGCAAGGTGGCGATCAAGATCCTGCCCGAGCTCTGGTTGGACCGTCGGCAATCCGGAAGTGATCTGCACCACAACTTGGCGCATAGGTTGTGCCTCGTCGATTGGCGTTTGGCCATGACCCTGTAGAACAAAATGCTGGCTCTGGTTGGTTAAACGGCCCACTCGGAGAGAGCACTGCGAGCTCACGCGAGAGTAGCACGAGCACCCTGCAGACCGGCGTTATGTGGCGATATCCGGAAACTGTCGGTCCTGGTGGCAGACACCTGACGGTTTCCGAAGGGTTGCGGATTCCTACCGATATTTGGGGATATCGCCCGCTCCACAACCGATGCCGGGGGTACGTGGAGCTCACTTCATTTCATTCATAGTTCAAGGGTCAGCATCTGTCAGAAAACGGGCAGTGGAATGGCAGCATCAGTTCGATGAGCTGGGCTTTGCTTACCGGCGTGGACATCGTTTGTCCTGCTCAGTCTACCGTAGCGGCTCCACCCTTGCAGTCCTGCAGTGGTGCCAGCTCACTTGGATGGATGGCGAAGCGGCTTCCCTCCGGGCCGAAAACAAAAAGCATGCCCGACCCCGCTTCGTCCGGCTCAGAGGCCCGGAACAGCGTCTGGATCAGGCCGGCGGCAACTTCCGTAGGGCAAATGAAGGTGTCTTCGGAAAGAAGGGGAGATGCCCTCTTACGCTGCCACTCGAACTCGGTGGTAACCGGCTCAATCTCTTCCGAGATCCAGGTGCCGTGAATGCAACTGAAGGCCAGCGCGTCATCGCAACCGGGAGCAATCGCGCGGATTTCGTGTTCTTCGTGCGAGAGCACGATTGCCTTGAGAACGGTTCCATTGGGGTAGGTAATGGTCACAAGTTGCATTGTGCGCCCCAGGGCCAAGTGCAAACCAGTCCTGGGCGGTCCATTCCTTGATATATCGGCTACAGTACTAACGGGACTGTTCTTTTGAATTGGAGCTCGCAATCGACGCGATCCTTTTGTTTCACCGTCTAAGGTGCCGCGGGGCTATTATCAGTGACAGTCCGAGCAGCGCGACCCCGATGTTCAGCAGCCAGAC
>WNFJ01463810.1_pt1 | contig 11021 bp, 9 predicted proteins | sample 5400461 | NCBI WGS metagenome assembly WNFJ01 (sample SAMN13153349, study PRJNA577476) | soil metagenome | isolation source: 115 cm saprolite on Douglas fir-dominated hillslope | place: USA:California | collected 2013-09-17 | reverse complement strand
GGAAGATGTCAGGCGCGCAGACGTCGATGCGATCTGAAATACCCGCGATCGGCGCGCACCGGGATGAGGTGCTGTCGCGAGCGCTTGGCATGTCACCCGAGGCGATCGCTGGCTTTGCGGAGGCGGGCGCATTCGGAAAGACGCGGAGCTAGGCCGATCCGGTCGCTCCAGCCATGAGGCGGTTGATGGCTTTGAGAGTGGAAGAATGGTCAAGACGGTGCCGGCCATGAGGTGAAGATGACGACAGCTCGGACCTATCAACCAGGGAGGGAAAGATGCTCGACAGATCGAGGGACAATGCGATCGCCGATCACAAGACTTACGGCAACGTGCAGGCGCAGCATCGGCTATTTACCGAACTGCGGCGCGACGATCCCGTCCACTGGACACAACCTGACGGGTATCGTCCGTTCTGGACGATCACGAAATACGCGGACATCGTCGAAATCGAACGCCAGCCCGATCGCTTCATCAATCAGCCGCGGACGAAATTGCTCAGCATCGACTTCGAGAGCAAGGTCCGCCAAGCCATGAATGGCAGGCCAATGCTGGTTCGGGCCCTGCCGCAGATGGATAATCCGGACCATTCGAAATATCAGAAGCTGACCCATGCGTGGTTCCAGCCGCGTCATATCCGGACGCTGGCCGATCGCATGAACGCCCTCGCGAGGGACAGTGTCGATCGGCTCTGCGCGGCCGGCGGCGCGTGCGATTTCTACAATGAGATTGCGATCTACTATCCCTTGCGCGTACTGATGACGATCCTTGGCTTGCCGAGCGAGGACGAAGCGCACCTATTGAAGATCACCCAGGCCTATTTCGGCGGCGGCGATCCGGAGATGCAGCAAGGCGCCGATCTGATCGACGCGACCATGGCCTATGTCGAATATTTCAAGGACGTTGCGAAGGAGCGGCGACAGAATCCGAAGGACGATGTGGCGACCGTCATTGCTCTATCCGAAATCGACGGCAAGCCGATCGGCGACTTCGAGGCCTATTCCTATTATATCGCGCTCGCGAGCGCGGGGCATGACACCACGAGCGCCACGCTGGCGGGAGGGCTGCTCGCCCTGATGGAGAATCCTGCGGCGATGGACCATCTGAAGAACGATCCTGATGCGTTGCCGGACGCGGCCGAGGAGATGGTGCGCTGGGTCTCGCCGGTCAAGCATTTCTTCCGGACGGCAGCCGCCGATTATGCCATTCGCGGCAAGACGATCAAGGCCGGGGACAATCTGTTCATCAGCTATCCGTCCGGCAATCGCGACGAGGAAGCCTTCGATCGCCCCTTCGAATTCATTCCGGACCGCTCGCCGAACCGGCATCTCGGCTATGGCTTCGGCATTCACGCGTGCATCGGCAGGCACCTGGCGAAGGCCGAAATCGTGGCGTTTTTTCGCGAGCTGCTCGGACGGATCGATCGGATCGAACTGGCCGGCGATCCGGCGTGGACCGAAACCTCTTTCCTGGGTGGACTGAAGCGGCTGCCGGTGCGATATCGGGCGCGATCGAGCATGATCCGGCAAAGTGTGTAGCGGTTTTCCCTCGCGACAAACGCGATGCGTCTGCGCGGAGATCATGTTCAAACAATTACGCGCCGAACTGCGCTCAATCTGACGGTGAGGGAGCGTCCGGCGGCGAAGCTTTGGCGATCGCCAGCATGCATTTGAGAAAATGCGCGCGATCTTCCTTGCGCAACGGCGCCAGCATGAGGTTTTGCAGCTCGGCGGCAGCCGGGATAACAGCCAAAAGGGCTTCCTCTCCTTTGGCCGTGATCTGAACCTGGATGGAGCGGCGATCTTCCGAATTGTTCTTCTTCGAAATCAGCTTGCGTGCAGCCATTCTCTTGAGCATTTCGCTCAGCGTATTGCGGTCGCAGCTGATACGTTCCGCAAGAACCGAAGGCGTCAGGGGACCTTGCTGGTACAAGGCGGTGAGTACGCCGAACTGCCGCGGGGTGATGTCGTTCTGGCGGGTTAGATTCTGATAGAGCACGTCGTAGCGCGCTTCGAGCAGCCGGAGCAGAAAGCCAATGCCGCCCTCCAGCTGCCAGTTGCGGGCGATATCGGCGGCCGAACCCGTTTTCATTGCCTTGTCGGCTAACATGCTCGTCAACCTCAGCCATCGTCTGACGCGAAAACGTCCGGTAGCGGTTAGCAGCTTGGCCATTGGCTCTCAACCCCGGCCCAAAAAGCCAATGAGCCCTCTGGGTCCGCCGGCGAACGGATTCGCCCTTGCCAAGCGATTGGCCACATAATATAGTACGTATACGTAACAAATAAACAACCGTGCTGGGCGAGAACCGAAATCTCGCCTGCCCGGGGGAGGATCGCTTGGACCTGCGCGAGCTTTTGTCCGTTCCATACCTCCTGGAGGCCGAGGCCATCGAAACTGAGCCTGGCCAATGGCTCGTGCGGCTCGCTTATCCCGAATTGCCGGGCTGCACGGCAGAAGATCGCGTCGTCGAAGACGCACTCAGGGGATTGGAGCGGCGGCGGATCGAGATGATCGTGAGCCTAGTGGAAGCGGGCAAGGAACCGCCGGTTCCCCGAAAGCCGCTGCTCGCGTCCGACCCGCTATGGACCGTTCACGATCTGGGTTTGTCGGCCCGCATCGCCGCTCTTTTGCAAGACGTGGCGAAATAGCCTCTTCGGATGCCGCTCTGGGTTTGATGGAGAAAGCTCATGCTCTCGCGCGAAGACAATGAAAGACTGGTGAGGGTCGGCAAGGGCACGCCGCTTGGAGACCTCTTCCGGCTCTACTGGATTCCCTTTTTGCCCTCGGCCGATCTCGTCAAGGACGGGCAGCCGAAACGCATCCGGCTATTGGGAGAAGATCTGGTGGCCTTCCGGGATTCCGAGGGCCGGGTCGGGCTGGTCGACCAGGCGTGCCCTCATCGCGGCGCTCCGTTGATCTTCGGACGAAACGAAGATTGCGGATTGCGATGCGTCTATCACGGCTGGAAGTTCGACGTGACCGGCGCGGTCACCGATATGCCGGCGGAGCCGGCTCGCAGCCGCCTCAAGGAGCATGTTCGGATCAAGGCCTATCCCTGCCAGGAACGTAGCGGGATGCTTTGGACCTACATGGGCCCTGACGCCACCAGTCCTCCGCCGCTGCCGAACCTGGAGTGGAATCTGGTCCCGGCCGAGCAAGTGCACATTTCCGTGCGGGTGCAGGAATGTAATTGGCTGCAGGCCGTCGAAGGCGAGATCGACTCGGCTCATGCGCCGTTGCTGCACGGCCGATTGGACGCGCAGGGCACCACGAGCGCGTGGATACAGAAGCGCGACCTCCGCCCCACCTTCGAATGCATCAAGCAGGATTTCGGGATGAGCATCGCCGCCCGGCGGAACTACGACGAGAACACGCTGTACTGGCGCGTCAATCAGTTCCTCATGCCCTTCTATACGCTGGTGCCACCGTTGTCCCCGTTTCCCGATCTGAGCGGACATGCCTGGGTACCGATCGACGACGAGAACACGCTCTGCATTATGTTTTCGTATCACCCTTCGCAGCCCTTGCTGCCGAAGACGCGCCAGGTGTTCGAAGAGGGACACAAGGGCCGGGAGAGCGGACATGCCAGCCGCCATGCTCTCGTGCAACATCCGGTAACGGTTCCCTATGCGGACTATTGGACGAAATACAACCCGCAAAACGGCTTCCAGTTCGATTACCAGTCGCAGCAGACCACCTGGTTTTCAGGGTTACCGGGACTGTGGGTCCAGGATGGTGCCTGCCAAAGCGGCGTTTCGCCGATTTTCGATCGCACCAAGGAGAACCTGTGCTCGAGCGATACCGGTATCGCCATGACCCGCCGGCTGCTGCTCGAGACGCTGGGAGCGTATCGCGACCATGGCACCAAGCCGAAGGGCGTGACCGATCCAGATGTCTTCATGGTGCGGGCCGTGTCGCTGCGATTGCCACCGGAGGAATCCTGGGTCGATGTCGGAGCCCCCTTCATGCGGGCACAGCTGGGGGCCGAGTTCGGCTACGAGCTGTGAGCGTATCATGGCGGACGGCATGATGCAGGTGCGGGTCAGGCGGATCAGCTTTGAGGCTGAAAACATCAATTCATATGAATTGGTGGCTGTTGCAGGCGGCGACCTCGTGCCCTTCACGGCCGGCAGTCACATCGACCTCCATTTGCCGAATGGGATGATCCGCAGCTACTCGCTCGTGAATGATCAGAGTGAACGGAACCGCTATGTCGTCGCGGTCAACAAGGATGCCGCAAGTCGTGGCGGCTCGCATTTCGTCCATGAGATGGTCCGCGCGGGAGATGTCCTCACGATCTCGCATCCCAAGAACAATTTTGTGCTGCAGGAGAGCACGGCTCATTCGGTGCTGATCGCGGGCGGAATCGGAATCACGCCGCTGCTCTCGATGATCCGAAGGCTCGAGGCGCTCGGTCGCTCCTGGGAGCTTTTTTATACCGCGCGGACGCGCTCGGCTGCGGCCTTCCTCGACGAGTTGAATGCCCTTCGGCCCCACGTTCACGCGAACATCCATCTGAATTTTGACCAGGAGCCGTCGGGTCGCCTGTTGGACCTCCCGGCAATCGTCAAGGATGCGCGCAAAGATGCGCATCTTTATTGTTGCGGCCCCGTGTCGATGCTTGAGGCGTTCGAAGCGGCGACGGCCGATCGGCCGGATGACCATGTGCATGTGGAGTACTTCAAGGCAAAGGAGAAGCCGGCGGTCGTCGGCGGCTTCGAGGTGAAGCTCGCGCGCAGCAATCGAACGATCGCGGTTCAGGCCGGCCAATCGATTTTGGACGCGCTCCTCGATGCGGGGGTGGCCGTAAGCTACGCCTGCACGGAGGGCGTCTGCGGCACCTGCGAAACCCCTGTCGTCGAAGGCATGCCGGATCATCGGGACCTGTTTCTCAGCAAGGAAGAGCAGGCGGCCAACAAGACGATGATGATCTGCTGCTCAGGCTCGAAATCGCCCACGCTCGTTCTGGATCTCTGAACTCACGGTCATCAACGATTTGGAAAACGAATGAAAAGCCTTTCACGTATACTGGGAATATCGCTTCTCGCATTTTGTGCATCGAGCTCTGCGTTTGCCGAGTCGCGATCCATCAAGATCGGCGTCCTCAACGACGCCTCCGGTCCTTATTCCGACAATGCCGGCGAGGGATCGGTTACGGCAGCGAAAATGGCGGCCGAGGACTTCATGCAGAAGCACCCCGATTTCAAGGTCGAGATCATCGCCGCGGATCATCAGAACAAGGCGGATGTCGGGGTTGGGATCGCGCGCCGATGGATCGATCAGGAAAACATCGATGCGGTTGCCGACGTGCCGAACTCGGCCGTGGGTCTCGCGGTGAACGAAGTCGTGCGCGGGACCAAAGCAGGGCTGATCGCCTCAAGCGCGGCCTCGTCCGATCTCACGGGTAAGCACTGCTCGCCCAATACGATCCAGTGGACGTTCGACACTTGGGCCACTTCGCATACGATCGGCGACTATCTCATGCATCATGGCGGCAAGAAGTGGTACTTCATCGCTACCGACAATGCGCTCGGCAAATCGATGGTCCGCGACGGAACTTCGGTGATCAAGTCCAGCGGCGGGACCGTGATCGGCTCGGTCAATGTTCCCATCAACAACGCCGACTATGCCTCCTTTATCCTGCAGGCCGACAGCTCCGGGGCCGATGTGATTGCCTTCGCCACGGCCGGCGGTGACACGATCAACCTGATCAAGCAATCGTCGGAGTTCGGGCTCAAGCAGAACGGACGCTCCTTTGCAGCTCTGCTGACCACAACCAACGACGTGGAGTCGAGTGGTCTCGCCGTGGCACAAGGGCTCATCATCACCCAGCCGTTCTACTGGGACCTGAATGAGGCGAGCCGCGCCTGGTCGGCTCGGTTCAGCGAACGGCAACATCAGCAGTCGCCCACCGCCTTCCACGCCGGTGTGTATTCTTCGGTGCGGGCCTATCTGGAAGCGGCCCTCGCTGCGGGAACCAACGACGCCCCGTCGATCATCAGGAAATTGGAGGAAAAGCCGATCGATGATGACCTGTTCGGTCCGGTCGTTGTCCGCCCCGATGGGCGCACCATTCACAACATGTACATCCTCAAAGTGAAGGCACCGGCAGCTTCCAAGAGCAAATGGGATCTTCTCGAACAGGTCGGTGTGCTGACCGGGTCTGAGGCGTTTCGGCCGCTAGAAGAGGGCGGATGCTCGCTGGTCGAGCCATCGAAGAACAACTGACAGTGGATATCAAAATGCTGGATCAGCTTGAAGCGGACTTTCCTGAACGTACGCCCCGTCCCGCCAACGCGCCAAAGGCCCTGGAGGGAATAAGGGTCGTCGACTTCACGCATTTCATCGCGGGGCCACTGGCGACGATGATCCTCGCCGACATGGGCGCGGAAATTATCAAGATCGAAGCGCCGGGCCGGGGCGACGATCTCCGCCGATATCCGCCACTGCACCCGGATCTCATGCACGGCGCGCCGTTTCTCTGGACCAACCGCAACAAACGCAGTGTCGCCATCGACCTCAAATCGCCGGAGGGCCTGCAGGTTGTGCGCGAAATGATCGCCAAGGCGGATGTGGTCGTCGAGAACTTTTCGACCGGGGTCATGGAACGATTGGGACTCGACTACGAGAGCTGCCGCAAGATCAGGCCGGAGGTCATCTACTGCTCGGTCTCGGCCTATGGCCGCGACGGTGCGTTCGCCGATCGGCTGGGTTTCGACCCGATCGCGCAGGTCGAAAGCGGGTTCGTTTCCATGAACGGCTATGCTGACCGTGAGGGCGTGCGTGCGTTGTCGCCGGTCATGGATATCAGCACGGCCATGATGGCCTGCAACGCGATCCTCGGTGCGCTGGTCGCACGTGAACGCGGCGGGCTCGGTCAGGCCATCGAGGTTTCGTTGTTTGACAACGCGGTGCTGATGACCGGCTACGCCACGTTGCAACATCTCTTCAGCGGCGCGGACCCGCAGCGATTTGGCAACACCAGTCCGGACACGTGCCCGTCGGGCGTGTTCCAGGCGCAGGATTGCGCGTTCTATATCAACTGCGGGAACGACAAGATCTTTCAGCGGCTGATGTCGCAGGTCATTGGTCGCCCGGACCTGGCGGCGGCGGAGATCTACGCGACCGGGCCCGACCGAATTCGCCGACGCGACGAATTGTTCGCCGTCCTGGGCGAAGCTTTCGCGCAACAACCGTGGTTGTATTGGCAGTCGAGGATGCGTGCGGCAGGCGTGCCGTGCGGGCAGGTGCGCGCGGTCGGCGAGGCCATTCGCTCGCCGGAGGCGCGAGAGCGTGAGCTCGTGACCCGGATTCCGCATCCGAAAGTTGGATGGGTGCCGAATGTGCGGCTTCCGATCCGTTATTCGCGCACGCCGATCGTCGATCCCGTGGCCGCGCCTGCGGTCGGCCAGCATACCAAAGAGGTGCTTGGCGATTGGCTCGGCTATGACGAGGACCGCCTGGGCCAGCTTGCGCGGGCGGGCGCGTTGGGTGCTCATCACAAGGCGCCTGAATCGGCGGAAAGCTAGACAAGTGGCCGGGAGAGATCGCACGCTTCGGGGCCGCGTGGCTGTCGTCGGGATCGGCGAGACCGAGTATTACCGGCACGGCGCCGCGCCGGACGCGGAATTCAAGCTCGCGCTCAAGGCGATCCTGGCAGCGTGCCATGACGCGGGGCTCGACCCGCGCGACATTGACGGCTTCGCCTCCTATAGCGATGATCGCAGCGATGCCTCCCGACTGGCCGCCGCGCTGGGGACGCACAGGCTACGTGCCGCCACGATGCAGTGGGGCGGAGGCGGCGGCGGTTGCTGCGCGGCCGTCGCCAATGCCGCGGCTTCGATCGTCGCCGGTCTCGCGGATTGTGTGGTGGTGTTTCGTTCACTGGCTCAGGGCCAGTATGGTCGCTTTGGGCAAACCACCGGTATCGACACCATCTCGGGCGAAAAAGCCTATCTGATGCCTTACGGCGTGCTTGCGCCGCCGCAACGCTTTGCCATGCGGGTGCAGCGTTACATGTATGAGCACGGCGTCCGACAGGAAGCCCTGCGCGCGATTGCGCTGGCGTCCTACCACCATGCTCAAGCCAACCCGCGCGCGGTCATGCATGGCAAACCGCTGGATGCGGAAAAATATGATGCCTCGCGCTGGATCGCCGAGCCCTTTCATCTCTACGATAGCTGCATGGAGAACGACGGCGCCGCCGCGCTCGTGCTAGTTCCCGAGGAGCGTGCCGTGGATTTCCAGCACAAACCGGTCTATGTGCTCGGTGCGGCCGTCGGGTCTGGCTATCGTACGGGAGCCATCCCCCATAATTCGCCGCTCTATGCCAGCGCCAGCTTCGATACCGTTGCACCGGACCTTTATCGGATGGCGGGTGTTGGCCCGTCTGAGGTAGGGGTGGTTCAGTGCTACGAGAATTTTACGGGCGGCGTCGTGATGGCCTTGGCCGAGCATGGCTTTTTCAGGCCGGAGGAGGCCAATGATTTTCTCACGCTCGAGAACCTGATTGCGCCATCTGGACGACTCCCGCTCAACACGAGCGGCGGCAATCTCGCCGAATGCTACATGCACGGATTCGAACTTGTGCTGGAGGCCGTGCGCCAGGTGCGCGGCACCTCGACGAACCAGGCAACGCGGAATGACGTCGCCCTGGTGATCGGCGGCCCCATGGTCACGCCGGTGAGCAACCTTCTTCTCGGCTCGGATGCGGCTTTATGAACAGGAAAGCGAGCTCTTATCTTCCCCCAGGCCTTCCCACTCCAGTGGTCGATCCCGACGGCCTGTCGGCCCCTTACTGGGCAGGGCTGCGCGAAGGCCGGCTGCTGATGCAGCGTTGCGCTCATTGCCAGACTTGGCAATTCGGACCGGAATGGCTCTGTCACCGCTGTCACGCCTTTGACCCCCCATGGGTCGAGGTCGAACCACGGCATCTTCAGCTGGGAGCGTGTTTGGCATCCCTCGCACGCAGCCCTCCGGCCACACGGTCCGTATGTGGCCGTGCTGGTGGAATTGCCGGATGCAGGCGGCGTGCGGATGGTCGGCAATTTGCTGGGCGATCCCATGCAAGCGGTGGCGATCGGCGCGGAGGTCGAAGGCGTCTTCGAGCATCATCCGGATTCCGATCCGCCATATTCCTTGCTGCAATGGCGGATGCGCTGAGTCCAGCCCCGGGAATGGTCATTCGAGGTCGACGTGCGGTCTTCGCGGGAAAAATGGTGAGCGGGCGATGCCAGGCCAAGGTGATGCAGCGGACGCCCACTATGACGGGCTTCCGAGCCAGCCGAGCTACGATAGCGGAGGCACGTGGCGCTGTTGAAGGGGCCACGCCCGACAGCCTTTAATCCGAAACGCAGGTTCCAATTCTTTTGGCACAGGTATTCTGCACGACGCGCAGATTGTCCGTCTTGCGTAGCGTCCGCATTCCCGTCGTGTTCGACGACTACCGCTTCCCATCTGGCGGCGAGGCGCCCGGCGATTTATGGAGTGAGAAGAGTTTTGCAAACGTCTCAGAAGTGGCCCGGAAATAGCCGGTTCAAATGTAGGGGGTTTGCAAAACCAGGTGAGAGATTTCAATAGCCTAGCCCGAAAGCAGTTGTGGTCCAAAGCGGACGTCGACCTAGTTGCCCGCCGCGGCGGCCAGTTTGTTAGCTTTTCAGCGATCTGCAGCCAACCTCCGATAATCTTCCATGATCACGAGTCGCAAAATAAAATTTGCAGCCAACTGCAAAAATGGGCATCCCGCGCATGGCGTGACAGGCGCTTAACATAGCGGCGTAAAACTGCGTCCAATTCTCCCAGCGAAAGTGCAGTTGACTGCAAATTGTCCAAGGACAAATTCATCGCCCGTGTGCAGTCAACTGCAAATGGGAAAAGCTCCGTATCGCTGAACGTGGCGGAGAAGATGGCGCTTTGTCTATTGTCCTGGATGTCGGTTGTGATGTCGGAAGGCAATCTCCCGACAATATTTGCGAAAAAAGTAAAAGCGGAGCCTACGGGACTGTCGAACTGGTAGGTGAAGGCAATCCACTGGAAGGGGGGCTGATTGAAACTCTGGTTACGGGCCGGTCACCCTCAGATGCAGGGGCACGCGTCCCTTATCCGAGTCGATAATATAGAGCTGCAGTTTGGGCAAAATCTTCTCCATGGCTTCCAGATACAGTCGTGTCCTGGTGACGTCCGGTGCCTTTTCATACTCCTTCTGCAACGCCAAAAAACGGCTTGTCTCGCCGACGGCGTCCGCGACGCGCTGTTGCTTGTAGGCTTCCGCCTCGCTCAGCCGCGTGCGAGCCTCGCCCCGTGCTTTGGGAATGAGGTTGCTCGCGTAAGCGCGGGCCTCATTGATCACCTTCTCGCGGTCGGCCATGGCATCCGCCACGTCTTGGAAGGCCTGGACAACCGATCTGTCGAGAGTGATCGTCATGATGCTCGCAGACACGATGCGAATGCCGCTGTGGCGGCGGTCAAGGAGCTCCTGTGTCTTGGCCTTGACCCGTTCCTGCACTGCGACCCGCCCCCTGGTCAGTACCTCGTCGATGGGCATGCCGACGACCGTCTCGGTCAGGACCCCTTCGGCGATGGCCTCGACGAAGGCTTGCGGCTCCTCAATCTGAAAAAGGAATTCCGCCGGATCGCGGATGACGTATTGCAGAGCGAGGGCCGCATTGACGATATTAGTGTCCCCGGTCAGCAGCTCCATGCCGGACGGCGCGGTCGAATCCCTGGCGGGTATCGCAAATCCCACGCCGACCTTCATCACGCTCGTTGCCTTGACGACGTCCGCGCGATCAACGGGCCATGGGAGGCGGTAGTGCATGCCGGGGCCGACCTCCGCCTCGACGGTACCGAACCGGCGCACCACCGCGCGCTCGTCCGCCCCGACGACGTAGAATCCCGAGGCCAGATGGGATCCAAGAAAAAGGACAAGAACGCCAAGGATCCAATAGCGATAGCCAAGCCGGAGGCGCGCTAGTCCCGGACGCGACCGCAGGTCGACGCCGTGCGTCAGATCTTTTGCGGCTTGG
>WNFJ01257657.1_pt1 | contig 11024 bp, 12 predicted proteins | sample 5400461 | NCBI WGS metagenome assembly WNFJ01 (sample SAMN13153349, study PRJNA577476) | soil metagenome | isolation source: 115 cm saprolite on Douglas fir-dominated hillslope | place: USA:California | collected 2013-09-17 | reverse complement strand
AAGTGCTTCCCGACGAAATCGAGCGCATCGCGTCGCGTCTGGCCGAGCTCGCCGACGCCGGCGCCGTGTCGGCGATCTTCACGACCGGCGGAACCGGCATCTCCGTGCGCGATGTCACGCCGGAGGCTACGCGACGAATCCTCGACCGCGAGATCCCCGGTTTCGGCGAGCTGATGCGCGCCAAGGGCAGGGAATCGACACCGCTCGCGATCCTCTCGCGCTCGCTGGCGGGCACGCGTGGCAAGGTGCTCATCGTCAATCTGCCCGGCTCTCCGCGTGGCGCACTCGAATCGTTAAATGCTATTGTGGAATTGGCGCCTCACGTGCTTGATTTACTAGGTGGAAAAACAGAGCATGCGACTGACGAATAGCTTTTTGTGCGGCTTGCTTTGCCTCGCCGTTAGCGCTCAGACACCCGTTAGCGCTCAGACACCCGTTAGCGCTCAGACAGAGGAACCGCCCAAACCGATAGGCAGTATCGGCAGTGTGACGGTCACTAACATTGTTGTGCCGGTCACGGTCCAGGACCGCGATGGCAACATTGTCAACGGCTTGCAGCCCACCCAATTTCATCTCAGCGACAACGGAAAAGAACAGAACATCGCCGTCGATGTGAGCTACCATCCCATCTCTCTGGTTATCTTGATCCAGGCGAATGGGAATGTTGAGGCCATCCTGCCACAGGTGAAAAAAATCGGCCCGCTGCTGGAGTCTCTCGTGATCGGCGATCAGGGTGAGGCCGCAGTGGTGGCCTTCGATCATCGCTTCCTTGTAAAGCAGGACTTCACCAGCGATGTATCCAAGATCTCCGACGCCATGAAGAAGATCACCGCCGGCAGCTCCACCAGCGCCTTGATCGACGCGATGGATTACGGTGTGCAGTTGCTAAAGCATCGCGCTGAAAACCGTCGGCGCGTGTTGCTGGTGATTAGCGAGACACGCGATAAAGGCAGCGAAGGTAAAATGCGAACCACACTGCTCGATGCGCAGTTGGCGAACGTGATCGTGTATACGGTCAACATGTCGCGCATGGTCGAAACTCTCACCAACAAACCTTATCCGGGCCCTGGGCCGATGAATGGATTGCCTGCCCAGGTCTACGCGGGCTCCCTGCCATCCAATGTTCCCGCCACACCGACCACTGTGATGCAGAGCGGCATCCTACCCGGTACAAACGCGGATGCGGTTCCTCTTCTGATCGAAATTTTCAAAGACGTGAAGTGAAAGCCATCTTCGTCGACAACCCGGCGGAGAAGATGACCAAGGCGACCGGCGGCCAAGAGTTCAGTTTCTTCAAGCAGCGCGGACTCGAAGAGGCGGTTCAGAAGATCGGCCATGAGCTACACAGCCAGTACATCATCACCTACAATCCGAACAACAAGGACGAAGGCGGCTGGCATGAAATCCGTGTCGGCATAAACCCGCAAGGCTACAAACTCCGCGCCAGACCTGGATACTGGATGGCGACGGTCCAGTAGGCGCTAACCCTCCGGCCTCAGCTCCTTTCCCAGCACTACTTTTGAGCCGATCTGTTCGCGGACGGTCTTGCCTTTTCAGCGGTCCCTTCTCTAGCGAATGGCAACCCTCAACTAGAGCATCCGAGCGCAAAGCCCAACGCAGGATCTCCTGAGAACGCTCAGCGCTCAGGACCGCCACTCGTCGCCCAAGATGGGCTTGTGACACCGTGACCAAATTGTGAAGGTTGATAGCGCACGGACCCTTCATGCCGTCCGCTTCGCCCAATATGACCTCGGAAGGTGTGCCCCGAATCGTGGATGTTATTGGCGCGACCGTAACCTTCGATAGATAACCGATGGCGCTGCCCCGAGTTAGTATAACCACCGGCCGCTCTTTGTCTGGGCGAGGGAAGCGGTACAGCCGAACCTCGCCGCGCGCTAGGCCTCCGGCCATGCGGCTACGCGCTCCCAACAGTCGCCTGTCGCATCTGGCTGTTCCCGATACCCGCGCCTGTCACGAGACTCCAGTTCTAGAATCTGAAGGCGTTTCAGGTGTTCCCGCAGCGCTTCGCGAATAAGGGCCGATCGGTTTAGCCGAGCCTGTTTAGCTGCTCGATCCGCAGCTTGCAGCAACCGCTTATCCAATACCACTTGGATAGTTTCCATATGTGGAGTATACTCCACATTTACTTCCACAATCCATAACTACAGCCGTCCCAGCGCTTTCTCCGCCTGCTCTATGTGCATCCTCACGGTCCGTAGCACTCCCGCCAGCAACTCCGCCTCTCGATTCGCTTCCTCCCACCGCCCCGCTTCCGCCGCCTCTCGCACACCCGGCAGCGTCTTCGCGCCATAGCCTGTATATAGCCCCGGAGCATAGATCTGGTGCTTAAACCAATCGCGCCACGGCAATCCCGACGGCAGCGTCATCGACCTCTCCGCGCGAAACAGCAGCTCATTCGCCGCAGTCAATCGATCGGCCGGCGCACTCGACGCCTTCTCGAGCGCATGCCGGTAGCGCGCCTCATACGCTTCAGCACTCTTTTTCATCCGGTCCACTTCCTTGCGCACCGCTTCCAGATGCAGCGCCTCCGCGCCCTTGAGCTTGCCGAGCTCACCCAGATAACCCTCCACCGTCCGCGCGAAATTTTGGAACTCGAACGGAAGTAGCGGCGCATCCGCCAGACGCAGCAGAGCCGTCTCCATCACCTGGCTCAGCGCGCGGCCATGCGTATAGTCGGTATCGGAAAAGTGGCTATACCAGGTGAACGTATCGTAAATCGAGTGGTAAATCCCGCGCGTCTCGTCAGCGCCAAAACCCAGGTTTAAGGAAGCTACCCCCAGATGTTGAATAAAGGCCGTGTAATCGGAGCCCGATCCCAAGGGCCCGATGCGAAACTCGGGAGCCTGCGGCGTTAAAGCGACCTCGAGCAGATTCTTCGACCCCTCCGGCGCCTTCACATCGCGCAGCACCTCCGACATAAACGCTTCGAGTATGTGCGATCCCTGAATCTCCAGCTTGCCCTTTCCGGTCATGTCCGAGTTCAAATAAGCGACCAGCTTCTTATCGATCTCGCCCGCATGTTTCTCCGCCCATTCCGTCGACCCGATCAGCCCAAACTCCTCCGCGTCCCACACGCCGAACAGAACTGTCCGCTTCGGCCGCCATCCTTGTTTCGCGAGCTCAGCCAGCGACCGCGCCGTTTCGAGCAAAGCAGCCAGCCCGCTCGACGGGTCCGCCGCGCCATTCACCCAGGCATCGTGATGATTGCCGTACATCACCCACTGGTCCGGAAATTCGCTCCCCGGAATTCGCGCAATCACGTCGTACACCGGACGCGTCGACCAATCGAATGCCAGTTGCAAATGCGCGACCGCGGGACCTGGCCCGATGTGATACGTCAGCGGCAATGCGCCGCGCCACGCTTCGGGAGCCACCGGCCCGTTCAAATTGTTCAGCAGCGGAACCGCATCGGCGTAGGAGATCGGAAGCACTGGTATCTTTTGCAGCGTCTTAACTTCGCTGATCGGAAGCTTGCGCGATCCCTTCTCCGATGCCCACCCCGGAGAAAGCGGATCGCCTGGATACAGGGACATGTCCATCACGCTGCCGCGCTGCACGCCATCCTTAGGGCGGAATGGCCCGTGCGGATACGTATCGCCGACATAATAGCCATCGTCTTTCGGATCGGAATAAATCAGGCACGCGACAGCTCCATGCTCGTAAGCGACTTTCGGCTTCACGCCCCGCCAGCTCGATCCGTACCGCGCGATCGCGATCTTGCCCTTGACGTCGATCCCCTGCTGTTTCAAATATTCGTAGTCCGCAGGCTCGCCGTAATTCACGTACACCAGCGGCGCCGTGATATCGCCGCCCGGCGAGTAAGCGTTGTAGGTGGGGAGCTGTCCTTCATCCAGCGAGTTCTTGTCCTCGGAAATAATCGACTCTTCAAGCGTCGCCTTGAATGACATCGGAGCGATCAGCTCGAGCTGCCGCGTAGTAGGAGTCGGCAGCATCGCTTCGAATTCTTCGATGGAGGCGTCGAGCCCCCAACTGCGGAAGAGCCCCAGCAAATATTCCGCAGTCTCTTTGGACGCTGGTGAACCCGCATGGTGCGGCTTTTGCGAGAGCCGTTGAATATAATCGCGGATCCGTTCCGTCTGCGGAATTTCACGAGCCTTGGATTCCCAGGCCTTCTCCTGCTCGATCTGTTTTGAAGGAAATCCGCGGATGCCGGAATCGGCTGAATAAATCAGCGCCGGAAAAAGCAATGCGAGAACAAGGATCATCCGGAGGGCCGGCCGGCCGCGCCTTTCTTCAGGAAATCCAGGTATGCCTGCGGATTCCTGGTCGATCCCGGAAAGCTGGCCACAACTTTCTCGTCCGGATCGAGAATCGCATAATAGGGAATCGTGATCGTCTTGAATTTCGAATCCTGCACTTTTTGATTCTCTTCGGCAATCGCATCGCTGCTATCGGTATAGAGTTCCACCAGCACGTAATCCTTCATGGCCGCTGCGATCTCAGGCCGCGTAAACATGTTCGCCTTCATCCAGTGGCAGTTGGTGCAAGCGTAGCCGGTAAAATTGACCAGGACCAATTTGCCTTCGCTGCGCCCGCGCGCGAGCGCGCCCCGATAGTCATTCTTCATCCAGCTCAGCGCGGATCCGTTTCCGCCACCCGCCACCGATTCCGATCCCAATGGTACATACGCATCGAGCTCGCCCAGCTTCCCGCCGAACATTCCCGGTATCAGGCTGATCGCAAAAGCCAGGAACACCGCGCCGGTGAGCAGCCGTCCCAGCCCGAGCTGTTCATCTTTCCCGACCCCTTCGAGCCGCAGAAAGCCCAGCAGATACAATCCCGCCATCGCAAACAGAACCACCCACGCCGCCAAAAACCGCTCGCGCGTCAGCACATTCCACTGCATCACCTGGTCCACTGCAGCGACATATTTCAGCATCGCGGCGAGCACCACGAAGCCCATCACCACTTTCACGCGCGCCAGCCACCCACCGCTGCGCGGCATGCGTTTCAGGAATCCGGGAAACACCGCCAGCAGGAAAAACGGCGCGGCAAGTCCGCTCGCAAAAGCAGCCATGCCGAGCAGCGGCCGCACGCCCCCAGCCTGAGCCGACGCTGCCAGCAACGGTCCCACAAACGGCCCGACGCAGGCGAAAGAGGTCAGACTGAAAGTCAGCCCCATCAGCAGCGTGCCAAAAATCCCGCCGCGCTGCGAAGCGCTGTCGAGTTTAGTCAACAACCCTGACGGCAGCGTGATTTCAAACGCCCCCAGCAGACTCAATCCGAATACTAAAAACACGCACGCGATAAAACCATTGACCCAGGCATTCGACCCAAGTTGCACCACGCCGAACGGTCCGAGCAATGTCGTCGTCAACAACCCGATGCCGGAAAACAGTACGATGATCCCCAGACAAAACACCGCCGCCTGAAACACGCCTTCCCGCCGGCTGGCCGATGGCTTGTTCAGAAAGAACGACATGGTGATCGGAATCATCGGGAAGACGCATGGCGTGAAAATCGCCAACAGTCCCGCGCCGAAAGCCAGTGCCAGAAATGCGGCAATCCCTTGCTCCTCGAGCCTAGGAGCGATGGTCGTAGTCTGAGCCGCGACAAATTCCGAGAACCCCGCGGGAATAGAGATAGCCGCAGCCGTTGCCTGAGGATCGATAGTCAGCGACGCTGTAGCCGTGCGCTTCGCTGGAGGCAGGCAGCGGGTAGCATCGCAAACGTTATAGCGAAGCTGCGCAGCCACCTCAGCGAGCCCCGCTGCCGCATCAGGCTTCGCCGTCGTCTCCAGCAGAAACTCCGCCGTGCCTTCATACGTCTGCGTCTCGATATTGAAATTATTATCGAACGCCTTCTTTGGCGCCTGATTGTAGATGGTGAGCTTGTCCGAGAGAACGCTTCCCGTAAACTGAATTTTAGTAGGCTGTGAAGGCGGCGGAGTCGCCAGCCCGTAAAGATGCCACCCAGGCTCGATGGTCGCGGTAAGATGCCCGAGTACCTTGGACCCCGGCGCAGCCGACCCAGGCTCAACCTTAAGGGACCACTTGACCGGATCCAGCCGCTGAGCCGATGCCATCCCGGCAAGCGCGACCAGCACCGCCAGCGCACGACCCAGACCACTTGACCGGATCCAGCCGCTGAGCCGATGCCATCCCGGCAAGCGCGACCAGCACCGCCAGCGCACGACCCAACCAACATCCAACATCCAACATCCAACATCCGCCTTTTAGTCCGCTCCAGCGCTCTTCTTGCCCCTGCCGCCAAGATCGTGCTCGATCAGATGATTGATCTGCCCACGAGAGAACTCCGCCGCAACGCGAATGGCGTTCTTGATAGCGTTGGCATTCGAGCGCCCATGGCAGACGATGCATACGCCCTTCACCCCCAGCAGCGGCGCCCCGCCGTATTCCGAGTAATCGACGCGCTTCTTGAAATCCCGATACGCCGCCTTGGACAGCACGTAGCCGATCTTGCGCGTAATGGTGGCTGCGAGCGATTCCTGCAGCATGTGCTGCATAATATCGACCACCCCCTCGCTCACCTTCAGCGCCACGTTGCCGATAAATCCATCGCAAACGATAACGTCCGTCTTGCCCGTATAAATATCGCGACCCTCGACGTTCCCGATGAAGTTGATCCCCAGGTTCTTGAGCAGCGGCGTGGCCGCCCGCGTGAGCTCGTTGCCTTTCAGCTCCTCTTCGCCGATCGACAGCAACCCCACTCGCGGGCTTTTCAGATGCAGCACGATGCGCGAGTAAATCTCGCCCATCACCGCAAACTGCGCCAGCATGGACGGCGAGCAGTCCACGTTCGCGCCCACGTCCACCACCACCACCGGTGTCCCTTTGAGGGAAGGGAACAGGCCCGATAGCGCCGGCCGGTCCACGCCCGGCACCACGCCCATCACTGTCTTCGCGATCGCCATGCAGGCGCCGGAATTTCCCGCCGATACAAATCCATCGGCAAGCTTGTCGCGCACCATTCGCGAGGCCACGCGCATGGAGCTGTCGCGCTTGCCGCGCATCGCCTTCGCCGCCGAGTCTTCCATGGTCACGTGTTCGCTGGCATGCACCACTTCGATCGGCAGAGAGTCCGCGCCCTCGTGCTGCGCCAGTTCCCGCCTCAGCACTTCCTCGCGCCCGACCAGGATAACTTTCAGTCCTAGCGTCTTGACGGCCCGAATCGCACCTTCGACTTCGGGCTTGGGAGCGTGGTCGGCGCCCATAGCGTCAACAGCGATAGTCACCATAATGTAAGGGAGGCCTTCCGCGGCTGTTATTGCTCGGCCACTTCGATCACTGCACGTCCATGGTACTGCCCGCAATGAGGACACACGCGGTGTGGAAGGCGATATTCATGGCAGGATGGGCACTCGGAAGAGGCGGGCTTTTTCAAATGATCGTGAGCGCGGCGTTTTCCCCGGCGCGCAGCGGAATGTCGTCGTTTTGGATTCGGCATATCTCTATTATCAACTTCTTTCGATTATAAATTCTTCAGGGCTGCCCAGCGATCGTCGGCCGGCTTCACATGGCAGTCGCACGCCACTTCGTTGCGATTGGCCCCGCACACCGGACAGATTCCCTTGCAATCCTCGCGGCAGATCCTTTTGATCGGCAGCGCCAGCAGGACAGTACCATGGACGTGCAGTGATCGAAGTGGCCGAGCAATAACAGCCGCGGAAGGCCTCCCTTACATTATGGTGACTATCGCTGTTGACGCTATGGGCGCCGACCACGCTCCCAAGCCCGAAGTCGAAGGCATTATCCAGGGGATACAATGCGGTTGCCAGGCACCGATCGCAATCCGCTTCGAAGGTCCCGGAAAACCGCCCCTCAACGCGCATCTCCCCGCCGGAATTTTCCAGAACGCTGGCGGATCCTTCCGCGTGAACCCCAGACACCTGCCGCAGCCCGGTATCTGAAAAATCGATCTCGCCCGGCTCGAAGGTCTCGTCGAAACGAATCCTTCGGACCTCCATCTCCTTGATGTTAAGGAACATACAACCTCTGCCCGGTGACGATGGGGCGATAGGAAGTCTATTAATAATATAGTATAGCGCAGCCCAAGCATTCTGTCCTACCAGGTTGATTTGTAAGCCTCAGCGGATTAGGCCGTGGGGAGTCTGCCGAAAGAGCGGGCTGAGTTTATCGACGCTGTCTCGCTAGCGGGCGGCCGTCGACTCGGATCAGGAATTGATAGGCCAGCGCATCGGCAATGAGCCGCGCCCGAAGGAAGCGGTTAAAAGTCGCCTCGCGCCGATTCTAATTGCCTTTAGGCGAGCATCTAGGATCGGCGATCTCGACCCGGCGATTCTTTGCGCGCCCTTCGTCGCTGCCATTGTCTGCGACGGGTTTGGTCTTGCCGTAGCCCTTGGCCGTGAGCCGGTCCGCTGCGACGCCGTGTTGCATGAGCCACGTCACCACCGCCTTCGACCGCGCTTCCGAAAGCGTTTGGTTATACGCGTCGTTGCCGGCGTTATCGGTGTGACCCTGGACTTCCAGCTTCAACGTCTTATCCGCCGCCATCATATTCGCCGCCGGTTGCAGCGCCGCGTCCGAAGACGGCTGCAAGGTCGACTTGTTGAAGTCGAACAACACGCCGTAAAGCGCGGCGTGGCACGCCTTCGCCAGGGTTGCCCCCAGGTCCACCGACCCCGCGTCTGCGACGTAGAGGGTGTACCCGCCGGGGCCATTCGGCCCCACCGCGGCCCAGATGTTCCGGCCCCTTTGCGCGTAATGAGCCCTAATGCCGCTGGACCATTCCTGCACGATCGTCCAGCCGCCTTTGGTGAGCGCGTCGCGATACGCCGTGACCATCAGTACGTTCGAAATCCCGGGAAGATCGTAGTCGCGATAGAGAATTCCGTTCGCTACCACTTCCTCCTGTTGGGCGCCCGTCGGCAAAACTCGAAAAGCTACGTTGTCCGCGCCGCCCCGATGAAATTTCGATCCGGGAAGCGGCGCCAGATATGGAAAGTCTCCTTTATCGGCCGCGATTTTCTCGGGAGTCGCGGCAGGCGCGGCGAGCGTCAGGGTAAAGGGCAGCGGAGCGATTTCGATCACGTCCAGACGAAAAAACGCGAAGTCGGTGTCCACGTTCGCCCAGGCCTGCACGCCGTTCTTCGCGTATTGCAGGACCTCCAAAAATCCGCCCGCCCGATCCTCTTTGACCACGGTCCAGCCGTTCTGCAGGAACGCTGGCTTAATCTTGTTCCATTCCGTCGCCATATCTGCGCCATTGGCGGCTTCGGCCACGATGAACCAATGCTTGCCCTGCTTGGCCGCACCGGCGTCCCCTTTTGGGAACTTCAATTCCCCCCAGATCTCGTAGGCGCTGTTTTTTCTGACTTTGAGAATGGTCGAAAGAAAGGAGAGTTCCGGCGGTGGTTCCTGCACGAATTGTCCCCCAGCCGGAATTGCAGCGAGGATCCCCAACAGCGCGGCAAGGCTGCTGCTGAATGGGTATCTGCCCATTGATCGAGTGATTGTGCGCAAATTCAAGGATAACAACTTCGTGGTGCTGGAAGGTGGCGGCATTGGTCTGACGCTGGCCCGCGAGGGCAGACGCCGCATCGAGGTCGGGCGCCGGTTTGATGCCCGTCATTCGGAGCTCACGGGCAACACAACCTTTCACGACTATGCGAGCCTCGCCCTCGGCATTAACGACAAAGGCGATGTGGTTGGCGCGTCGCTCGACACGAGCTTTAACCTGCGCGCGTTACTCAGGGAGAAGGGCGTGATCTCCGACCTCAACACCCGCACTGCTGCCAACCCGTCGGGGTTGTATCTGCTGCTCGCGGAGTCCATCGATTCTCGTGCGGAGATCGTAGGCTTGGCCGTCACAAGCACCGGCCTTCACGGCTTTCTAGCGACTCCGGTACACTGACGGAAAGATGGGATTTGAGCGAACGCCGCCAGAGTTATTACAGCCAGGAGGGCGGCTCTGATTTGAAGTTTCATTGATATCCAGTTGGTTCATATGCCGGCTGAGAAAACAGCTTGCCAAAAACATACGGATATAGTAGCATTGCAGACGAGGATAATTTTTCTCCATGAAGCTAACCAAGCTGACCAAGTTGGAGCTTCAGATCATGGAGGCGCTTTGGACCCATGGCCCCTGCGCCATCCGCGAAATCCAGGAAGCTTTCCCGAAGCGTACTCGCCCGGCTTATTCCACAATCCAGACCACCGTCTATCGCTTGGAGGGAAAGAAGGCGCTGCGCCGGGTCAAGAAGATCGGCAATGCTCACATTTTCGAGGCTTCGATTTCCCGCGGTGAGGCCCAAGGCAGGCTCATCGATGATCTGCTCTCGTTGCTCGGCGGCCGCCTTCAGCCAGTCATGGCTCACCTGATCGAGTCGAGGAAACTTACCCTCAATGATGTTAGGGACGCTGAGAAAGCTCTGCTCTTATTTCAGGAGCGAGACGAGAAGGAGGAGAAAAAATGATCCCCGAACTAGTCGCACATCTATGGCAGTCCACGTTGAACGAATCGGGCCCAGGTGCGTTACTTCGTTTGGCTCGCGGCATCCGCAAAATTCCTGATTCCATTTTCTTTGCTGGTCGGGCTCGGGACTCTCGTCCCCCATCCCGCGGCCGCTCCGGTAGTCTCAACAGAGTGGATGACCGCAGTCCAGGAATTCAGCCGGCCCTTTACATTTCCTGCGACTGCAGCGCATGCTGCCCGCGCTGCAGGCGTGACAGAGCACGGTTATCTTCGAGCGGCCGTCTGGATTTTATGGGCGTGCGGATTCTTGGCAGTTACGATTAGCTGGTCGCTTCGGTGGAGGCGCATCCATTCCCTGCGGAGATCTGCATGTGTCGTCAGTGTTCCTACCGCCCTCAAAATACCCGTGCCGGTGATGTCTGCACCGGGTCTCATCGAACCAGGTATCTTCGGCATTCTGCGGCCTGTCTTGCTGCTGCCCGAATGCATTGTAGAACGGCTCACCGGGACCCAACTGGATGCAATTCTTTCGCACGAGTTCTGTCATGTCCGGCGCAGGGACAACCTGACCGCAGCCATTCACATGG
>WNFJ01251196.1_pt1 | contig 11024 bp, 19 predicted proteins | sample 5400461 | NCBI WGS metagenome assembly WNFJ01 (sample SAMN13153349, study PRJNA577476) | soil metagenome | isolation source: 115 cm saprolite on Douglas fir-dominated hillslope | place: USA:California | collected 2013-09-17 | reverse complement strand
TCCGCTTAGTGATGCGCGGCATGTGATTCCCTCCCTTCTCACACTCGAAGTCAGTATCTCCCTCAAGTGCCCGTCCCGTCGAGGCTTTTGCCGGCACTGTGTCTTAGCTCCATAATTCTGTCACCCCTTAATAGCAACGTGAAAATGTCACCCCATGAACAGGGAGACAGCAGATCCCAACAAGGGCATGCGGGCGCTGAAGGACGAACTTCGCATGCGGTCAGAGAAGATCAAGGAACTGGCGGCCAGCCGAAGCTGGAAACAGCGACCGGTAGACGCCTACGATCCGGCGACACGCAGGACAAAGAAGCATTTCATCTGGACGCAGATCGGTCCCGTTCAGCAACCGTCCGAAGCGGGCGGGCGAAGCTCGGGAGCAAATGAGCGAGAACGCGGTCGCGGAAGCGACGAGGCGGATGTTGACTTCGATGCGGCGTAAAAAGAACGGCATTCGGAGTCGTTTATCGGCATACTTGCGCGAGCGGGTACGCCAAATGTGAACGTCGGATACGATGCGTTCACGGTGAACGGGGTAAAAGCCGGAAAACGCAGTTAAACCCTTTAAACAGTGAGGCGTTCACCGTGAACGCACCTTCGGTCAACGGGGAACAAGGAAATACGTGGGAACACACCTGAAGGGTGTTCCCCGTATTATTCCTTAGGGGGAACGCACTTGGTGAACGCACTTTGACTAGTGAATTGGTTGCGATGTGATCTTAGGTCTTACCCGTGGAATGGCAGTACGACGCAGCCGAATTCCACAACATCGTGTTGACCATGTCCGCGAATCAAGTTGCGATGATCGAGTCGCAAATATTTCCGCCGGTCGCGCCGCTGTGATCCCGTTTGCCGTTGATTTCCACGGCGTACCGTGAACGCAGTACGGCTGGACCGGTGAATCACCGTAGTATTTCGCCCGGTCGCTCCCTGGAGCCCGCCAACGCGATCTTCGACGCATTTGGCGCATCGATCTGAAACGCGGATCCGACCGCCGAATCGCGCCGGAACATTGCAAATCATGGCCAAAATTGTGCGTCGGCGGCTTCGTCTATTGATAATGGACGGCTTATGGACGGTCGTAAGTGTTTGACTCAAGCAGTTTGGCGCAGATCCAGATGGGTCATCCACCTGATCCTATCGCGTAAGCCCAATCGACCCAGCGTGTTAGCGTGCCCCCGTGCATGTTTCCCGCACCCCATCGATCGATCTCGCTCGACGAGGCCGGACTGAGCGAACGCCGCAAGTGGTTTATAAATCAGTACAATAGGGGACCATTTTGAGAATATTTTGGAGGCTTTCGCCCCCCAGGGACTTGCCTGCCAGCGCGACCAACCCCGGAGAAATCGAGTAGTTGCTCGCTTAAAAATGCAGCCGGTTACATCGGGCCGGGCGTTAGGCCCCAGGATCGATCCCGCAGCGCCGGGTGTAACGCCGCCCAGGGCTCATGGCAAGGGTACGCGCTATGGGTTCGTGGAAGGACGGCATAAGGTATACCACGGGGAATGTGTGGTATACCATGGGGCATCATGAGAACGGCCGAAGGGAATAATTGGCGTTTGACAGTCACGGTGAATAAGCACCAGTAAGATTTCATTGTTGCCCGAGCGCAAAACAGTGGCCTATCGGTTTCGGAATACCTCCGCGATCTGATCGGTCGGGCACTGAAGCAGGAAGGCGCACCGAATCCGCCGGAGCCGGATCACTTCCTGGACGATCTTCTCGGGTAGATTCCGTTTCGGCATTCCCGCAGCTCACGCGCCCTAGGCGCTAAAAATCGTTCGCCCGCACGCCCGCCGCAAAGCGACCGCACGCCGAACAAATCTGAAGCACCTTAAACGTTGCTCGTCGTCCGTCGTGAATTGCGGGCGCATGCGAAGCATTTGATTGCAAAAAGGCAGGCCGGTCAATTTCCAGTACTGGAGAATCTTGTGAACACATTTGAGATTTTGAATTGCAAAACCGGCACCCATGTGAATTTGTACGGCGACGACGGCATCGTCCTGGGGCATCACACGGAACGCGAAACAGGCATAGATTGGGTCGACCTTGAGTGGACTGAAGACCACAGCAAATCAAGTCTCCCGGTTGACGACGCGTCGGATCTCGAATTCGCCCGCGCCCTGGTTCATTTCGAACCGACCGAGCATTCAGACGCCGACCCACCCTGGTACCCGAACGTGGCAAGCGCCACTAACAAAAAGTTTCTGCAACAGCTGATGCAATCAGAATCAGCTGTGAAGGAGTTCCGATGAAAGCAGGCCGTGGTACCCAGAAAAAACGTAACCGCGAAATGAAAAAGTTTGAATGGAAACTCGAAAAGGCCCGGCGTAAGGAAGAACGCGAGCTGATTCGAACCGCCGAGGAGACGCAACAATGATACGGCACTTTCTGGACGCGAAGACAAAGCGCGAATATGCAATCCGCGTTGAGAGCGAGGAATTCGGCGTGCTGACCGGCTGGATAACGCCCGGTAGGGAGCATGCAACCCTGATCGAAGTCGCACCGGGAATATGGGAGGAGCAAGATGAGCACCGAATTAAGATTTCCGAGTAACGACAAAGCCGCCGATGAAAAGATCAAGCGACTAGTCGGTCAGGCGGCGCACATCCGAGATTGCTATTCGAAGATTGAAAAATCGCGGACGGCAAGCCAAATTCCGGAGCACCCCAAGAGTAAAACTGAAGCGAAGCGAGAACATCGTTCACGCCAAACAGGAGAAGCAAAATGAGCGGAGCAGAGAGAATAGGATTTTTAGGCCGCATTCGACGGCACTTGGAATCAGGCAAGCTTGACGCTGAAGCGTTTGGTGATCTCACGCTTTTGTATTCAAGTCTCAACGATCCGAGCCTGAATGGTGCTCGTTTGGAGAAATACGAAACCAGTAAAGGCTGGGCCGAGATCGATGCCAAGGTGCTCGCATGACAAGGGCGGCTATCATAAGAATCTTGGAAGCAGAATTGGTGAAGCCGGATCTCGCACCCGATGTTCGTCTGAAATTAGCAGCTGAGATTGCGATCCTCCGTGGATGGCAAGCTTCTCAAGGCCGTGTAATCGCTTCGAACTTGCCGAAAAAATCCGGAAGAGGAACTCGAAAGGTGGCCATATGGGAAAGATGGCTCCGAGTGCGTTGCCCGAAAGAATATCGGCCACAGCACCCCGCAATAACGATGCCATTCGGACTCGAAGATTACATAGTTTCGTATATCAAAAAGGTGTGCCGCGCTAGGTGGTCGTTGAGCAATCTGGACGCGGCGTTCCGATACGCTCTTGAACAACAGAAGGCGCAAGCCGATCAAACACAACAGGAGGCAAAGTCATGAGAGGCCTTACAAACCAACAATGGGTGAATGAACGAAACTTACTCGTCATGGAGGGCATGTCGGAAGCCGAGGCTGGCGTCGAAGTGGATCGCCGTGAAGAAGAAAAGAGAAAGATCCATCCGGTAGATCCCTCGCTCTTGAAGAGCAATGAGTGGATCTTCGCGAGGAACCGCGAACGGCTTGTCGAGCTGAAAGCCGAGATGGAAAAGCAGAAAGCCGCCGTCTCGAACGGAAACGACGCCGTCGGAAGGATGCAATTCTTCAATCAGATGAAGGTTCTTGACGCCTACGTCGAGTTTCTCTTGCGTCATGAATTTACATTTAACCCGAGACATGGCGATCAACTGTTGCACTGGATTGAGCGTAGTGGCAGCCCGGCGATCACGATCTTCGTCCTGGAAGAGGCGTACCAACATCTGCGGGGCCGTGCCCCAGCGGAGCCGGAAATACCGCCGACGATCATCAGTCAACCGAAGTCGGTCGAAGCCGAGCCGCTGGAGTTGGTTACATTTTCGGTCGTCGCACAGGGATCGTGCCCGCTCGAATACCAATGGCTCGTCTGCGGAGGCCTCACTGGTTTGCAGCCGATCCCCGGCGAGCACTCGAAGCGCCCCAGCTATTCGACAGTAGCCACCGAATATTCAGACGAAAACCTGTACTGTTGCCGGATTTCGAACAAGTTCGGCACAATCGTCAGCTCCTCGGCTCGTTTGACGATGAAGAAGTAAATCCCCGAAAAGATTTCTGTTTCAAAAACGTCAATCGAGATCGCAAAACGCTCGACCGACGGAGTAACGCAGCAGTTTTGCAAAATTCAATAGGCAGGTAATCCTGCCAAAAGGAAATTACCATGTCAGAGTATCCGGAGTACAACTTGTCTTTGGCAAGTCAACAAGAGGTCGAACGATTTGCAGAAACCCACGATGCCGAGGAGGTTCTCGAACACATCAAAAACTTGGGTGAAGCAGATGCCCGTCGTGATGAACGAAAACTTCAGCAGGCCCACCTGGAGGTCAACAAACAAGCTGCCGAAAACGTCATCAAGGAAGTCTCGAATCGAGTTCAAGAGGAGTGGGTCCGCCAGAACCCATGGTTTCCGATTGCTGAGTCCGATATCAGAATCGCAAACGCGAACATGCTGATGGAAAGAGCCATTGCTGTTTGTTGGGGCAAGTACGACCGTGAACTCTACCCACAGAGTTATTCTTGCGAAGGGCTCGAAGCATTCGCCGAACTTCTGCGGCGATGCCTGACTCTCGCGGCACAACAGCTGTGGGAGGAACATCGCTTCATAGGAGTAGATTTTTCGGCTTCTCACTTGCATACCCCTTATTCCGAATTCCATGGGAAGACTCAGGTCGTGCCCGATTATGAGTACACCGAAGACGAACTTCGGGAAATGTCGATGGAGCAGCTGGAGCAGTTGTCGAACGAGCAGCTGGCCTCGCAGAACAACGCTGAAGAGGTCGACCGCGCAGTTGTGGCATCGACGGATCGCAGCTTCGCGCTTAGTCGGGTGCCTCGGCCCGAACCGGACGCACCAATCAGTCGTGACCGTGGCTTCGCCGCAGATTTATTTGTTCCAAAAATTCACCTGCGACAGTAATTTCCCGCCAAGATCAGCCTTGGCGGAAATAGGGCCACTGTGTCCTCACCAGCATGGTGGCCCACAAATTTTTCAAAGCCGCGATAAGCGGCAAATAAGGAGAACTACTATGTCTATAGCCAAGGACCAGGAAAACCGTACGCCGATTCGTGTGCGCAACAACGATTACACCGACGGTGATGCTCGCCGTGAGCTGGAGTCGACAAGACACGTCAAAGAACCTCACGTCATCGAACCGCCCAGAGAGCCGGAAGATATGGATTCGCGTATTCCGGTTGCACAGGTGGGCGTTCGACACAGTGCCGATAATCCACTCGTCGATATTCTGCCGCAGAATGCGACAGACGCGCTCGATGAAGCTACGAATCGAAAGCATGCTCACATCGACCGTGCTCGCAGTGGCGGTTCGACAATCGTCAAATAGAGTTCGATGGGCTGCTGCCGTCCTGGGCGACATCGAATGGAACCTGATTGCAGTGGCCCGTCACTTCGAGGAGTTTTTATGCCTGAAAGAGATAAACAAAACAGTGGACGCGTTCACCGAATGCGGCGGCCTTCGGACGGCCTGATCCTTCATGTTCCCGAAGAGTTAGTCATACCACTAGCAACCGGGCACGGCTTTCACATACCTATGACCAGTCCGGATGGTCGGCATGGATATGTTCCGCTGGACAGAGTAAAAGAGGCCTCTGATCAGGGCTTCAAATTCGGCCATGAAGGCAAATGGAAAATGTGAGCGATCATTTTCGAGGAGATTCACATGAGCAACACTGATTTGATCGACCCGGTTACGGGCGCAGTCTTCCATCGCGACGACTCGCCGCTAACATTTCGCAGGAAACCCGCAGCTGAACCGGAGCGCGGCACGATAAACGTGGCGGGCCGTGCCGAGAAGTTCATTCTCGACGCACCCGGCAGGCGATCCGAGCCGGGGTGCGCTGAGGAAGTCGAGAAGGATCGGCCTCCGAAGATTCACGGGTGAAGGGGATTCAGATGATCTATAGCACAAACCAGCTTGAAGAATTGAAAAAGAAGTTTGGATCATCGGTGGAGCCCGGCGCACGAAGGAGCATATCGCCCATTGTCAGCCAAGCTTTTCCGGAACTAAAGCCCGCCGCTGAAACAATGGACAAACCCGTCGATATGGTGGTCAGCGAACAGCAGCCTACAGTTACTCCTACGAAGTCGGAGGAAATTCCTGCGGCTGAGGAACCCATTGAAATCAGTCGTACGACGGTCAATGGGTTCACGATTATTAAACGCAAACGCCGACGTTCAGACATTCGTAGGTGAGTCATGTTAACGAGCCAAATCAAGCATGAAAAGTTGCGGTCTTTCGAGAACCCTGGCGACGATTGGGCGGGATATGGTCATGGAATGAATGAAGACTCAGTGGAATTGGAAGATTCCAGTCGGAGTCATTGTGAACAAAAGCATCTTCCGAATTCGGTGCTCAACGGAACGCATGATTTGATCAAATCAATCGAGCAAGGATGGTCGAATCGTCGCGCTGCATAAGAGTTTGCTTCGATTAGTCTGATAGACAGCTAATCGGCGCATAAGCCGGGCCATGTTTCGTCGAGAGCGTTGCATGGCTCGGCTCCGAATTTCCGCCCGGTCTGGTTCAACCGGGAAGCCGTTAAGTTTGGCCGAATCTCGCGTGTCGAACTTCGTGCATTCCCCGATTAAGGCCGTTGAAACTAGTTGGAAACTGAAGGAAGCCCAGCAAAGCCAGCGGCCCGTCGGCTTAACTTCTTTTTGCGTCGAAAACGAGTCCGATTTCCCACTTTCCGAAAACACCGTTTATCAGGCACTCAACACCTGAAGGCACCATTCAACGGTTGATTGTCTCCTAGAAACAACTGGCCCTCCGATCAGGTCCAACTTACAACCGAAGCTGTCAGAATCATTCGGATTATCGGAAAGCATGGCGGACAAGCGCACCCACTTTATGATGTAAAGCATATCTACTTTATGGTGTAAAGTATGCGACGGAGGGCCGCTCAAAACCTCCGTTATGTCCAAGCCGCCTTAGAGGAGAACATCCGTGGCCAAGCGCATTGGTGCCCTGGTAGTCATTTTCCTATGTACGTCCCTCGCATGGGTCATTCTGGGTTCTACGATTTTTGATCGGACCTATTCTTCCTTGTCGAACGACCTAAAATCACGAGTAGCCGCCAGTTGGGGCACGGCACAAACCCAATTGCCGCCGACCGCGAGTTACCAGCATGAGGTGAGTCGCACCGTGCAGGACGAGAAAGGCGCGCACCACGAGGTTAAGGAAACTGAGGCCGTTCCATTAACGGTGCAAACAAGCAAGATGGATATGGCACTGGACCTCACCCACCGGCAGAAAGGCCTGCTTTGGTACAGCACCTACGTGGTGATCTTCGGAGGGGATTTCGGTTTCACGAACCCGAGCGATCAGGAGCAGGACGTGACTTTCCAGCTTACATTCCCTTCGCAACAGGCCATCTATGATGACCTCGCCCTTTCGGTGGACAACCGACCTCTATCGATCAAGAACACGAACACCAGCGCTACAGGAACCGCTCGTATTGGCGCAGGAAGAAGCGTCGTATTACATGTGGGCTATCGCTCGCAAGGTCTTGACACGTGGCGTTACAAATTCGGCGAGGGCGTCTCTCAAATCCGCGATTTCACGTTGAACATGCATACAAACTTCAAAGACATCGACTTTCCGGAGAACACCATTTCGCCGACGTATAAAATGGAAACGGCCAGTGGCTGGGATTTGGCGTGGACCTACAAGAATCTGCTTTCAGGATACGAGATCGGAATGGTGCTGCCGACAAAACTACAGCCCGGACCGCTGGCGGGACAGATCAGCTATTTCGCGCCTGTTTCGCTGTTCTTCTTTTTCTTCCTGATATTCATCATCACAACGCTAAGGGGCATTGATTTGCACCCGATGAATTACTTTTTCCTGGCGGCAGCGTTCTTTGCATTTCATCTCTTGCTGGCCTACCTCGTGGACCACGTCTCGATCCATATCGCTTTCGGCATCTGTTCACTCGTTTCGATCTTTTTGGTAGTGAGTTACCTTCGCCTAGTCGTAGGAATCCGTTTCGCAGCGGTGGAAGCGGGTCTCGCGCAACTGATCTACCTGGTGCTGTTCTCGTACGCCTTTTTCTTCAAGGGTTTCACGGGCCTAGCGATCACCGTCGGTTCCATCTTGACTTTGTTTGTGGTGATGCAGATGACCGGAAGAACCCGCTGGGATGAGAAGTTCAGGGGCTTGGCAGCCAATATAGGCTTGGAGCCGATGGCAAAGACCACAGACTGAGTTGTCCCGGGCTACCTACGAACATTCGAGAAGTCTCGTCCAATTGTGGCCAAGTCCCGAGAAGTCGTCTTTTCGGAAACTGAGTTCCATCGTGTCGCCTGGAAAGGCATAATCGTACTGATCAGGCTAGAGTTGTTTTTTCCCGCCTAAATCTAACCAGCAGAGCTTCCACACGTCGACTCAGCAGATACCACCACAAAGTGCCCAGTACAGTCTGTAACACGATGAACGAGGGGTTATTCCACGCGAACAGCCACGCGATAAACGAGATCGGATAATCAGCCACGAAGACGAAATCAAACACCATCCCGAGGAACTGAACGTTCGGCAGTAGATAGCCAACTAAGCCTATCAAGCAAGCGCACAGGTGAAGAGCGGGAAGCAAATAAATCCACCTGCGGTTTCGGCTCATGCTTAAGTCTGGGTGGTTGGCTTGGCATTTTCAACGATTCCGACATGGAAGTGTGATGGCAGAGCCAACACCCGATAAGTCGGGTTTTCGGAAACTGGCGCACAGTATCAGCCGCTTCCTATCGACAAAGCTTGGCTGACATCGCGTAAAACCACCACGCTCCCCCGCGACACGCTAGTTACTGCGCGAACCCGGCATGCGCTTCAATCGCTGGCGGAAGAAGATGATCGGGATCTGGCTTACGTACTGCGGGCCGCCATCACATTTTACTTGAAGGCGAAGCATCGAGCCGAGCGCAAGGCCAGCATAAAATGAAAACGGCCCCAGCTGGGAACGACTGGAGCCGTAGCGGTCCTGGTAGGCTAGTAGGCTAGCCTTTGATTGAATCCGGAAACAGTTGTTTGAGTAGGGCCCTCGAAACCCAAACAGTTTTCCGTCGTCTCCGCTTTCGTACAATCACTCCATGCTCTGGCGTCATCTCAGGAACGTTGTTTTGAACGTGCCGGACAAATAACCCGCGACTCCAGCCCACTAATTTGGCCGCCATGTTTGCTGAAAAATAGCTGCTGCCTTCTTTCGTCCGTCGTGTTCGGGTCGGAACCATTCGTCCATTGCGGCGCGTAACGTCGCAGTTGCGATACAATTTGACTCCAGCCAGTTTGCATAGCTTATCGATATTCTCGTCGGTTATCGGCATCTTGCCTGATTGCATCCGCTTGGCGAATTCGACGGCTTCGAGGGCGGTTTTGTTTTTCATTTCCGCCCCTCCGCAATGTTCGTCACCTTACTATTCTGATCGGCTTGCTTCTTCGCTAGTTTAGCCGCCTGTGCATCCACGATCTGATCCTGCGCCTTTTGGTGAGCGCGTTCGAATTCTTCGATGTAAGGAGCGTAGTGCTTAAGGAAGACGGGCACTGAGTCGCCTAGAGCGTCTGCGATAACTTTGGGGTTAAAGCCTAACCCACTTTCATATTGAGCACGAATCTGCCCGACAGCAAAAGTGTCACGCAGCATATGTGAGTGCGGTTCACGGTCGCGGATATCGGTATGGACGATTTCGATTCCCGCGTCTGCGAATACACTCTTGAGTTCCGCTGACCAATAGTTGGTGTTTGTATCCGGGGCGATGTGCTTATCGTAGAACGGCTGATTCAGGTCTCCATCTATTGGAACAGTGGTTTTGAGCAAGCCCGCAACGTGTGGCAAGAGCTTCGGCATCGCGAAGCGCATAGTCTTGCCCCGCATTTTACGGCGGTGATATTTTACGTGCCCGTTATCGGACATTGTATTCAGATGGAAGAATACAGCATCACCCAGTGCCAGTCCGCCCCAACGCATTAGCTCGATGAAGGCCAGCAGCCGGTGCGTGTCATCATGCTTTTTTTGGTCTTCCAGATTTTTAATCTCGGTGGGATATCGGCTTTTGATCTTCGTGACGATGTCGTCATACTGCTCATCAGAGAATGCGGTGGTACGACTGCCCGCTTTTACTCGCGGAGCATTGATACCGGCCATCTGACGACGGCTGATGATCAGCGCAGACCAGCCTCTGTCAACGCAGTATTGCAAGAACCGCTTCAGATCACCGAACGTCCCGAAGTCCGTCAAATCAGAGTTGAAGTTGAAGGTGTTGCGAAATTCTTCGACAAGAACTGGCGTCAAATCGGAGATGTAGACTGGCCGGGGATTCAGCGTATTGAGCCACGTTGCCAGTCGCCCTCTGTTGCCGCGTCGATTAGTCTTGAATGCCAGCGTCTGAGGATCAACGTCGCCCAGTAGCGGCAAGTAGCGTTCGATGCGCTTCTCGCTGATGCCCTCCTTACGCTTCGCTGCGATAAACATCGAGACGGCTTTTTCGATTGTGACGTTCTGAGATTCTGCCTTCTCCTGCATCGATTTTAGCTTGGCTTCTGCCGCTGCTGCCCGCGCCTTATCAGGATCGTGTTGGTCTCGAAAGGCCACTGCGATCCGTTCGGCTACCTGCCAGTCGCGGGTTCGCGCCGGGATCGTTGATTGGCGCTCTATCGGATTGGTGATCCGAGGATCGTAGACGGCGATGTGCTTTTTGCAATCGCATTTGATGTGATTTTGGCCCTTGCTCTTATCCGGGCAGTCGGAACTGTGCCGGGAGATAACCCTATAGGTAGGAACCACGACATTCTCAGGAACCATGTGCTTTCCTATTTTATAAGGCGCTAACAGCAACAGTAGGATCGCAGTGCAAAAGGTGTGATGTCTCGATCACTATTGCCGTAAGTGCCTGTATTTGCTTCACGAGGAAAGCCTAGCAAGATTTCATTCTAAATGACTTTAAACCTTGCATTCTGCAAGTGCTGATTTCAGGATACTTATGCTTTGACATTTTATAAGTGCTGATTT
>WNFJ01376839.1_pt1 | contig 11025 bp, 9 predicted proteins | sample 5400461 | NCBI WGS metagenome assembly WNFJ01 (sample SAMN13153349, study PRJNA577476) | soil metagenome | isolation source: 115 cm saprolite on Douglas fir-dominated hillslope | place: USA:California | collected 2013-09-17 | reverse complement strand
GCGCGTCGGCGGATCGTGCTGCATCACATCGCGATAAACGGTGAAGCGGCTGGCAGCAGCCTTTTCCGATAAATGAAGGAAAGCCAGCATATTTCTGTCTGACTCACCGTCAACTTGTAGGTCATCGAGACCGTGGCCACCTGGCGCAAGCCAGTCACCGTGGAACCCTTGACTGGAACGGGACGCAGAGACTTTCAAAAGTTCTGCTGCCCGATGACGGAACAGAACGCCGTGACGGAACTCGTCAATCGCGTGCTCTAGATAAAGGCGTCGTAAGAGAGGATCTGAAGTAACCTCGGCTGCCCGCAAAATATCGCGCCCCCCGTCAGTTTCGGTTTCGCTGAAGCGGAGCAGTTTCTGCACACGCCGATCGGTATCTCTCCAGATCCAGCGATGCACAGGGGTCAGCATCCGATCAAATGCTGTGGGTCGTTCATGGAGCCGGGGGGAATCCATCTCAGTCTGCCAATATATTTGAGTCCAGAAATCGGATTGAATTTGTCACTATTTTGTCAAATTCACCAATCTTTCGTAGCCGAGGGCGAAGATCGTCCCGCGAGGTGTTACACATAAGTTTAAGAAAACGTGGGCTCAAACCGCTCTGACGTTATTGCAGTTCTTCTCAAGAATCACGCGATTGGCCGGTGATGAAGTGATTATGTGCAGCGCTCGGTTGAGGGGTGATCAGCCATCACGCATTTGACAGAAATATCGAGGCGAGCATTGGTGGATATGTCTTCGGTGCATCACGGGCGCCGGAAATCTTTCTGGGCGCGAGTAATAGTAGAGGCAGCCGTCGCATCCGTTGGAATTGCCCTCTTGTCGTGCGCGCTCATCGCGAATCAACGGTTTCTCGACAGGCACTTCGTGCCGTCTTTTTTCCTGCCGCGCGATTGGTATGTGGCACTCCAAACGTCCGGACGATTGGCGATGGCAATCCTGGGCACGTGGCTAGCGTTCGTTGGACGTCGCCGTGTTGGACGCTTCGCCGCGCGAACGCCTGAGGGAGCACTCCGCATTGTGATCGCTGTCATTCTGGCGATCGGCGCGAGCGAACTCGCGCTGTCTCGCGTGCACCTCCGTCCGGCCGAGTGGCTGTCGGCGAACGACGAACCACGCCGTCAACTCGACCCGCGACTTGGCTGGACGTGGGTACCGGAGCGGACTGGACACAAGAGCATCAGCGGTCGGATCATCGACTACTCCATCGATCCCGCAGGATATCGCGTCAGCCGTATTGCCGAACCGGTGGATCCTGAGCAACCGACGATCTTGTTTACCGGTGAGTCTGTCATGTTTGGTGAGGGACTCACCTATGAAGAGAGCATACCGGCACAAGTCGGTGCCATGATGAGAGTACAGACTGCAAATCTGGCAGTCCACGGCTATGGTAACGATCAGGCGTACCTGAGGCTGCAGACCGAACTGCCTCATTTTCGCCGGCCGGTGGCCGTAGTGTCGCTGTTCATGACAGCACTCTTCGGACGAAACCTCGATCAGGATCGGCCGCACCTTGGTCCGGGTCTTGTCTGGCTGCCTGCACAACATCGCTCGCGCCTGTCATCCCTCGCGAAGTTGGTCGTGCCGTACCGCGCTGACACGACGGTCGAACGCGGTGTGACGGTAACGCAAGAGGTACTTCGCGCCACCAGCGAACTGGCACGGGCGCGGGGGGCGACGCCGCTTCTCGTCGTGCTGCAGTTTGGGCACGAAGCGCAACCTGAACAGATGTTGCGTCGCCGCATTCTCGACAATGCGAGCATACCTTACGTCTTGGTCGAAATTGATTCGTCGTGGCGACTGCCTTGGGACCGGCATCCCAACGCGCGCGCCGCTCGCGCGATCGCCACTGCCATAGAGAGTGAGCTACGAGGACGGCTTACCATCGCGGACCCCATCAAGTAAATGTTCTTGTGTTTTGATCGCAAATCTCTTTATTAAAAAGGAATTCCCCCGGAGAGATGAAATGGCAAGTCCATTCTCCGTCTTCTTGCCGGAACCGAATCTTTAAAGAGCCCGACATCGGATCTAGCGGCGGAGCGTGAAAACGTTGTAGAAGCGTCGCAATAAATCGGTAGCCGCATGCCGAGCTGACCAACTGCAAACAATGAACAATCGTCTGACAAACCCCAGCCCACGGTGAATCAAGATTACCCCGCGGAAACCCAATCGGAAGATACGAAGTCCATACCCGGTCTGCCGCAACCAAGCCGACCCGCGGTGTCGCCCCACCTGGCGTTCTACGTCGACCTTTACCGGGGCTTCGCGCTCGACGGTTCCGAGCGAGTAGTCGGCAACCCTTCCACAACCGCCCCACGCAGGTTAAGGATTCAGCTCGATGCCAATGCGATCATTGACGGCTGATCGAATCCGCTGTTTGCAGCCAAGGTATCGTTCGGTCGTCTGAACCGAAACGTGCCCCAAAAGGAATTGGATCTGCTCCAACTCGCCTCCTGAAGCATGGCAGAGCCGAGCACTGGTCCGTCACTCGGGCACTACCTGGAGGCGCCTACCAACGCGATTATGGACGCAGTTATCCGAAACCCGATGCAGGAGATCTGAGCGAAGTTGTCCGGGGCGGCAGCTACCGGCCTTTTGCCGCGCGTTTCCGTGGTGGAACATTTTGATTCAGCCTGAAAAAGTTGTTTGGATCATAGTGCGTCTTAACGGCTACCATGCGGTCCCAGTGTTCGTGATACGCCTCGGGCACGCGATCCTGCTCATCGGAGCTCATGAAATTTATGTAAACGCCCGGTTTCATAGCTGGCCGAAGTTTGTGGAAGAGTCCACGAATCCAGGAAATATTACCCGCATCGGCGGACGCTTCCGACCAGTTCGCCAGCAAATTCATAATGAACGGAGCGCTGCGATCACCGAATGCGGTCTCGGTCGCGGCGATCCGCTCCGCCGCGCCACCAAGATAGGCAAGTTCAATCTGCGTTTCCGATGACGGAAGGGTAGCGACTGCCTCCGCCAATTGATCGATAGTCCTGCTGTCGAGATGAGTGAAATAACCCGATTTGGTGTAATACCGCCGGCCATGCGGAAAATCGGAATCCGCCATAGTTTGTAAATTTAAGAACGGCACAATCTTGCAGCTCACAGAATCTGGATTGCACATGGAAAGAGCGCGCTCCAAAAGTGGACGCCCGGCATCGGGATCACCAGTCCAAACCAAGGAACTGCCCGCCACCGGCCTCCCGCGGAGCTCAATGGGCACCTTCTTCGTGTGCGGGGCAAGGCGCAGATCAATGTTCCACTTCAAATCGAGCGGAGCATCGGCCATGAAGTCTCTCCAGTATTCAAGGAGCCGGCGAATATCCATCTTGGGAGTCAGTCCTTCAGCAAGCACAACAGAGGTCAGGGGATGGAGTTTCAATTCGAATTCTGTCACCACTCCGAAGTTACCGCCACCTCCACGCAATGCCCAAAATAAATCCAGGTTCTCGTTTGCGTTGGCGTGCACGACGGAACCATCCGCGGTTACGAGGGTAAATCCCTCGACGTTATCGCAGGACAAGCCGAATCGCCGCGTGAGCCATCCGGTTCCTCCGCCCAAGATCAGTCCGGAAGCGCCGGTATGGGAGACGACGCCGGATGGGAAAACCAGTCCTGCTTTTTGAGTTGCGATATCAATCGAACCCAATAGACAGCCACCCGCGATTCGCGCCCGGCGGGCCTCGGGATCGACCATGACCTGGCGCATCCGCGATAGGTCAATCACCATGCCGCCATCGCACGTGCTGAAACCTGCAAGGCTATGACCACCACAACGGACGGCGGTAAGAATCCCGATCTCGGAGGCGGCTCGGATTGCGTTTTGCACGTCGCTTACATCCGCGCAGCGCGCGATAAGTCCTGGTGTGCGAGCTGCCATACCGTTCCAAATGACACGCGCGTCTTCGTAGCTGCTTTCGCCGGGACGCAACAAATCGCCTTTGAATCGCCGGTGGAGCGAAGAGTAGACCCCTTCGCTGGCTTCGACCATCTCGTGTTCTCCTCGGGTTACGTTGCGAAACCCTTAACCACCAAGGGCACGAAGGTACACGAAGGAAACTCGAGCGACAAGCGAGCACTTCATGGCCTGGTGTGGTCCATCATTGTTTTATTAATTATTGCGGATCTGACGTAGCACTGCGCCGCCGGCCTCGTACATACAAGAGTGAGATCAATCCTAAGAAAACTGAAAATGCCGGAACCGACCATTGCAATCCGTCCACGAAGAAGGTCGTCACCGAGATCGCAAGGAGCAACAGAATGCCGACGATAGTGAAAAATGGGTGGGCCCGTAGGCGCATGGGCAAACTCGACCAACGCTCGACCGTGATGGCTTTGCGAAAATGAAGGTGGGTGTTGAGAATCACCAGCCACACGAAAAGCATTCCGGCGACAGCAGTCCCATAAAGCATGAGGAAAGCATTCCTAGGAGCGAAAATGGCCAGCAAGATGGCTGCGACAATCCCCGCGGTCGAAGCCAGCAGCGCCCGATGCGGCACTCCGTTGCGGCTCACCTTGCCCATCCATTCTGGGGCGTAGCCTGCCCGGCCCAAAGAGAAAAGCATTCGAGTTGAAAGATAAAGGTTGGTATTCACGCTTGAGAGCGCGGCCGTGAGGACAACGAAGTTCATGATCGCGGCGGCGTAGGGTATGTGCGCGGCAGCGAATGCAGTCACAAACGGGCTCCCCGAAAGCGCAGAGGAACCACTGGTCTGGTTCCAGGGAACCATCGCCACCATAACCGCAATTGCCAGCACGTAGAACAAAATGAGCCGCCAAACGATGTTCCGCATGGCGCGTGGAATGGTAACCTCCGGATGCTCGGCTTCTCCCGCGGTGACGGCGATAATTTCCACTCCCATGTAGCTGGTGACAGTTATGGTCAGTGAAAGCCATACTCCTTTCCATCCGGCCGGGAGAAATCCTCCGTGCTGAGTTAAATTGGCCAAACCAATCGCGCTCCGGGATCCAATTCCAAGAATCAGAGATAGCCCGACAATAATGAAGACAACGATGGCAGCCACTTTAATCATGGCGAACCAGTATTCAAATTCACCCAGGCGGTTGACCTGCATGGAATTGAGCGCCACCAATCCAGCAGAAACCAACACCACCCAAATCCATTGCGGAACATTCGGAAACCAAAACGAGATGTAGATGCCGGCGGCGGTCACTTCGGCACCGATGGCAATGATCTGTGCGGCTCCGTAGGTGGCGCGAACGGAGAAGCCCGCCCAGGGGTTGAGGTACTTCTCGGCGTAGATTCCAAACGCGCCGGCGACAGGATGGACGACCGCCATCTCCGTCAGCGCATAGGACATGATCAGAGCGATCCCCGCGCCGAGCAGATAGGAAAGAATGACGGCAGGCCCCGCAACGCGAATGGTGACGCTGCTTCCCAAAAACAAACCGACACCGATGGCGCCACCGATGGCCATCATGGTGAGCTGCCTTTGGCCCAAGCGGCGGTGAAGGCCTTCCATTTCCGGCATCGGATTCCTCTGATCAGCAAGCGTGGCCGTGACCGCTGAAGGTTGTTGATCAGTCATAGTTGCCAACACTGGCACCGTCAAGGACCAGAAGATTGATATGCTTCTCGAGAACTCTTGCGACCGCCTGCACATCGTCCATTGTGTTGTACACGTGGAACGAGATGCGTAAGCCGTCGTGGCGGTTCGATGCGGCAATATCGCTTTCCGCCAGCTTCTGCACCAATAAGTTTGAATCCTTACACTGCAATACCACCAGCGGGCCTGCGCTATCGGCGGGTGTTTTGGCGCAAATGCCAAGATCGCGGGCGCAGCGTAGCAGCGATTGCGCGAGTCTCTTGATATGGCTTGCCACATTCTCCATCCCGATTTCTTGCAGCAGTTGAAATCCTGGCACCGCCGCGTACACATTGGGCACGGACGGGGAACCTGATTCGAATCTTCGCGCGGTCGGAGAAAGGTCGATATGTTGAGGATCGAAGGCGAACGGATTGGTTTGCGCAAACCATCCTGTAACTGTGGGAACCAGAGATGAAATGAGTTCTTTGCGCACGTACATGAACGCGAGTCCAGGAGGGCCGAGCAGATATTTGAGCGTTCCGGTTACAAAAAAATCCAGGTTCATAGCTTTCACGTCCACCGGGCGGGTTCCGCAATCCTGGTAATCATCGAGCATTACGGCGGCGCCGGCCGCATGTGCGAGTTGCGTGACGGCGTTTACCTCGGAACGAAATCCGTTCTTGAAACAGACGTGCGTGAGCGGCACGATGTTCGTATTGCGATCTATCATCTTTTCGTAATTGACCGTCGGAATACGATTGCCTTCTGCACTCACAAATTGCACCTCAGCGCCTCGAACTCGTTGTGCGAGCCAGACGTGACCCATGGTAGGAAACTCGAACTCACCCATCACAACTTTCTTCCGTTCCTGGAAGCTCAGCGCGCTGGCGACGCTATTGATGCCTGCAGAGGCGCTGGTCACGATGGCAACCTCATCCGGGCTGGCGTTGATGAACTGCGCAAAGGCCGTTCGCGCCTCCTCATACCGGCCCATCCATGTCTCCCAAGGAGAACCCTGCTTGTGCCAGCTCGCGATGTACTCCCCCAGGCCAGTCTGCACGGCATCTGATAGCGCGCCTTGCGAGCAGCTGTTGAGATAGATTTTGCGCTGGAAGATGTTGAAGCGGGAACGAATCTCCAGGATTTGCTTGTCGGTCAGCATGAGTTTGTGGTGAGTGTTGTTGAATCAGGCGCGCGTTATCTCGGCCAGCACGCTTCCGAAACTGTGCACCTCTTCGATCGTGTTGTAGTGCACGAGTGACGCTCGGACTGCGCCGCTCCCTTGGGCAAGCCCTAATCTCTTCATCAGCCGCGGCGAATACATATGGCCATCGCGCACACCGATATTTCGTTTCGCGAGCGCCTCGGTGATGCTTGCCGGAGACGAATTCGGCAAATTGAAGCACAGCGTTGGCACTCGCTCATGGATCCGCTTCTTGTCGGCCTCACCGTAGACGACCGCGCCGCAATCGTTCAGCACTTGAAGCATTTCGAGGGATAGCGATTCTTCGTAGTTTCGGATGGACTTGAACGCACGCCGCAGAGCGGCACGCCTCGATTCCGGTTTCGCCGATTGGTCGTTCCCGGTCATGCTCCTGCCCAGGGTTTCCAGGTAGCGCACCGCAGCATCCATCCCGGCTATATTTTCGTAGATGAGCGTGCCGGCTTCAATCTTTCCAGGTGGCTCGTCGGGAATGAAATCCTCACGGAAAGTCGGTAGCTTTTCAAGCAGTTCGCGGCGTCCCCAAAGAAATCCCATGTGGGGAGCGAAGATTTTGTAACCCGAACACACCAGGTAATCGCAATCAAAGGCTTGCACGTCGATTAGTCCGTGAGGGCCATAATGCACAGAATCAAGGAAGATTTCCGCTCCGGCCGCGTGCGCCACTTTTGCGGCCGCCGCCACATCCACGATCGAGCCGATGGCGTTCGAAGTAAGCGTGCACGCCACGAGGCTTGTCACCGACGATACCAGAGGCACGAGATCGTCAACGTGCAGATTTCCGTCGTCCCGTATCTTCCACCAAAGGATTCTTGCACCGTTGCGTTCCAACGCCATCCAGGTGGCGACGTTGGCTTCGTGGTCCATGTCAGTTACGACAATCTCGTTCCGTTTACCCAGCATTTGTCCGATCGCCAAACTCACCAGACGAATGAAGGAAGTGGCGTTCATGCCAAAGGCGATTTCGCTTGCGTCGCGTGCATTTACCAGATCAGCGACACTCTCGCGGGCGCGCAGAATTGCCGCGTCCACTTCACGGCTTTTCGCGTAGCGCCCCCCTCGCTGCACATTGCACTCGAGGAGATGATGATTCACCGCGTCCAGCACGATCTGTGGAACCTGCGCACCGGCCGCGTTGTCGAAAAAGATGAATCCAGGGGCCCGACTCAAAGCTGGGAAGCTGGCGCGAACGATTTCAATCGGAAAGCTCGCATTCGATCCGGACGCGATTTCGGGGTTCAGAACACCCTGGGTTTTAGCCTGCAAGCTTTTGCTCCTTATACAACCGAAGTCAGCGCTGAAGTCTTGTGGAACAAGCAGGGCCCAACCTATACCCCGCTGCAAACGCTCGTCAAGGGCACATTTCCCACTTTGCAGGATAGAATATGTGCTCTTCGTTTAGCAGAGGTAAGAGAGAGGTTATAGCGTTCGCGGCCAGGAGCTCCGCCGAGGGCGGCACGACAACAAAACGAAAGCAAACATATGCCCGTTTCTCTGACCAACTCCAAGCTGATCTACGAGGCGTTGAAGGAATGCGACGTCCGCCTGCTTTCAGCGCTGCCGGAAACCTGGCTGGTGCATCTCATCCGGATGACTGACGAAGACCCTGAGATGATTCTTGTGCGATTGGCAAAAGAGGAGGAGGGAGTCGGCATCTCGGCCGGAGCACACTTTGCTGGGGTCAAGTCGGCCATGCTGATGCAGAACCACGGCTTCCTGGCCTCCATCAACGGCATCGTCTCTTTCGCGCATCTGTACAAGATTCCTCTCTTAATGCTCATCAGCTACCGCGGCTCATTCGGGGAGCGCGACCCGTGGCAAACGCAAGGCGGCAACGTCACCGAACCGCTTTTGCGGGCGTTGGGCATCCCGTACTCTTTTCTTGATAAGGCGGAGAGCGCCAAAATGCGGATCCGACAGGCGCAAACCCTTGCTGAAAGCAGTTTGCAGCCGGTTGCGCTTCTCTTAATGCGCGATTTGATGTGGGAGGAGTGATGCTGCGCGTTGAATGTCTTAAGTCAATCTATTCGGAGCTGGAAAATTGTCTGGTCGTCACCATCATGGGAGCGGTGGCAGCGGAGCTGCAGTCCTTGGGTCACCGTCCCAATTTCTTCTACCTGCAACATGCAATGGGACTGGCGTCTTCGACGGGGTTGGGCCTGGCTTTGTGCCTGCCGGAGCAGAGAGTAATCGTCATCGATGGCGACGGGTCGCTCTTGATGAACCTTGGCAGTCTTAGCACGATGGCGCGCTACCGACCCAAGAAATTAGTTCATGTTGTTTTTGACAACGAAAGCCTGCTTTCGGTCGGCGGGTTCCCAACAGCGACGAGCGCAGGTACAGACCTGGAAGGGATCTCCCGTGCCTCGGGTATTCCCCGAGTGGCTACGGTCCGTAGTGTGGAAAATTTCAAAGCCACGGTGACCAACGCTATGCATGGCAGTGAACTTACAACCATCATCGCCAAGGTCGAAGCCAAGGGTCCCGCTGCCTATGTCACCGACCTGTCGTTGGTTGAGAATCGGTTTCAATTCCGCCGGCATATTCAGTCGCTGAAGGATCGGTGAATCGGCCGCGTCGTTCGGCCGTGATCGAGCGGGGTTGGCGTGCGGAATGCAAAGCATGGAGGTGCGACAATGTCTCTTGTTTTGGCTGAGTTGCTCGAAGAACTAAGATCCGGCCAGCTCCGAGTAGTGGATCTGACCCAGCCCCTGAGTCCGCAGACACCTCTGCTGCCCCTGCCGCCGCAGTTCAACAACACGCCCGCATTCAAGATATGGGAACTATCCCGGTACGATGCGCGCGGTCCCGCCTGGTATTGGAATGCATTCGAGACTGGCGAGCACACCGGCACTCATTTTGACGCTCCAGTCCACTGGATTTCCGGGAAAGACCTTCCCGACAACACCGTAGATCGTATCCCGCCGAAGAAATTTGTCGGTCCCGCATGTGTAATCGACATCTCCGCGGAGGTGACGAAGAACTCAAACTATCTGCTGACCCCACAGCGTATCCGACAATGGGAAGAACAGCACGGCAATATCCCGGCGGGAGCGTGGGTTCTCTTGCGTACAGACTGGTCGAAGCGGAAGGACCCCAAGGAGTACATCAACCTAAAAGAGGACGGACCCCACACGCCCGGGTTGGCTAAAGAAAGTTCAGTTCTGCTTGCTCAAGAACGAGATGTGCTCGGCGTCGGTGTGGAGACGGTAGGGACAGATGCCGGTCAGGCTGCCACCTTTGATCCGCCTTTCCCGAACCACTACCTCATGCACGGCAGCGGCAAGTTTGGGCTGGCGGCTCTGTCGAACCTTGATCAGCTTCCGGCGACTGGCGCCATCGTTATCGCCGCACCACTGAAAATCGTTGACGGCTCGGGCAGTCCGCTGCGCGTGATTGCGATCACGCCCTGAAGCACGTCGCGGTAAGTTCAACAGGGCATGCTAGCTTCGACCCAAAAGCAAGCCACTGCTTGACCCGCCCCCTCGCTCCCGATCGCGGAGCGTTGGTTCCATACGCCCGAATCCTTGCAGAGGTCTCCGGGAATGCATCGCTTTCTCTGGGGTCTTGCTTGTTGGCAGCTCCGGTGGACCGACGGCGGATGAAGAATCCGTATATCGTAATCCCAACGGCCCAAAGGTCGCGCCGGGAATCTTCCAAGTCCACCTGACGGTCGACGGAAGGACGCAGAGTCAGCCCCTAAAAGTCACCATGGATCTGCGCTCGCCCGCGACTCCCGAAGTACTTCAGCAGCACGAGCAACTCGGTCGACAGATCTTCGTCGAAGCCATCGAGGTACGCCGCGCCCTCGCCGAGATCGCTTCGGTACAGAAACAACTGGCGGACGTTCAGGAGAAAAGTTAGACCATGTGGGTGATAAGCGTGGCCCGCATCACCGAATCGGTAGCCGCCTTCTATGGCGCCTCGCCGGCGACCACGCCGACGTTGGCTATCGTCTCACCTTTCTTCATCGAGGGCACGGCGCAGACATACAGGACCACTCCGCTCGACGGCGCACGTGCTTCCCAAACCGTCTTGCCGAACAGATCGGTGACGTAGCCGATTTTCATGCCTTGCTGCACGTACCAGCCGCGCTTGACCATAGGATAGAAAACGCCGCCGGTTTCGCTGGTGACGCTGGAAATGCGCTCGATCCACACTGGGCTCTGCACCGGAGGCGCATTGCCCTGCAGCATCTTCAGGTAGCGCATCACGTTCAGGCAGCCGTTGATCAGCGCCGTCACGTCTTCCGGTTCT
>WNFJ01016735.1_pt5 | contig 11025 bp, 10 predicted proteins | sample 5400461 | NCBI WGS metagenome assembly WNFJ01 (sample SAMN13153349, study PRJNA577476) | soil metagenome | isolation source: 115 cm saprolite on Douglas fir-dominated hillslope | place: USA:California | collected 2013-09-17 | reverse complement strand
TTGCGCAGGCCGAACGAGATCGTCACCACGTCGAAGGCCTGGTCCGCGAAGGGCAGCCGGAGGGCATCACCGGCGACGAAACTGACCGTGCCAGCGTGTGCCCGCGCTCCCACCTGGAGCATGCCCAGTGAGAAGTCGCAGGCCACGCAGTCCGCCCCGGCCGTGGTGAAGGTAACTGACGAGCTTCCCGTGCCTGCGGCGAGGTCAAGGACCCGCTCGCCCGCCCGGGCCCCGGCGACCCGGGCCACCACCCGGCGCCACCACCGGTCCTGGCCGAGCGAGAGCACATCGTTCAGCAGGTCGTAGCGTTCCGCGACCCGGTCGAACATGGCGGAGACCTCACCGGGCCGCTTGTCCAGGTGCGCACGCGTCATCCGTCCAGCCTCGCACAGCCCCGCTTTCCATCACACCGAGCCAGTCCCGGCCAGCACCACAACGACACCGGAGTGGCTCCGGTGCCGTGGGAACGACAGCGGAGCCACTCCGGTGCAGTTGGGGCGGAGGCCGCAGCCTCCGTCAGGTTCAGGCGGCCGCACGGGTCTGCTGCGCGGCGCGGTACGCGAGGCTGCGGGCACTCGCGTGCGCGGGAACGGCGCGAAGGCTTGTCTTGGCGCCGAGATAGGCTCGCGCCTCCGAGTAGTCCGGGGCCGTCTCAGGGTGCTTGAAGGTCATCCACAGCGGGATGCCGACGATCGCCAGCATCACCAGGATGGCCAGCGGAAAGTTGGCCAGGACCAGGGCGTTCACGGTTGCCTCCTCCGAATGCGCCGGCAGCGGTTCTGCCGGTCGTCGTCCGATACAAGAAGCATCCCGCCCGCGATTCTCAGCGCCCTCAGCAGAACTTCTGAGCTACCTCTGAACTCTGGCACCGCTCTCGGGTCATCACATGAGCGGGCTCAGTTCCATGATCACGTAAGATCCCCGGCTCCATAGGGCGTTGCGCTGATGCTGAAACGGCGGGGCGGGCGGTAAGCAGCAGCTTGAACTCGCGCCTCGGGCGCATCAGTACATTTTCGCATTGGCCAGTGGCCTCGCCGTCACGTCAGAACGGCCGGGCTGTCGTTGAAACGGGATGCTGGCTTGGTGGTCCACGCTCCTGAGCGGCGAGCGGGACGGGCGTTATAGGAGTTCTGGGCGGCGCCAGGGCTCGCCGAGGACGGGATGGGCGAGGAACGCCAGCACGGTCTCGTACCAGACGACCGCGTTGCCGGGCGTGAGAACCCAGTGGTTCTCGTCGGGGAAGTACAGGAACTTCGCCCCCGCCAGGCCGTCCCGCGCACTCGTCAGGTCGGTCCACAGCCGCAGTGCCTCGCCGATCGGCACGCGGTAATCCTTGTCGCCGTGGATCACCAGCATCGGCGTGACGATGCTCGCCGCATACAGGTGCGGCGAGTTGGCGGCATAACGCTCCGGCTGAGTCAGTGGGCTGCCGAAATGCCGGCGCCAGTCGGCAGGCGCGTCGGTTGTCCCGAACATCTGGTCCAGCGCCCACAGGCTCGCGTGGCTGACGATGGCACGGAACCGGCTGGTGTGGGCGGCGATCCAGTTGGCCATGTAGCCGCCGAACGAGCCGCCCATCATGGCGGTCCGCGACTCGTCGATGTCCGGTCGGGCCACCACGGCGTCAGTGATCGCCATCACGTCGGTGTACGGCCGCCCGCCCCACTCGCCGTGGCCGCGGCCGACGAAATCGCGGCCGTACCCGGTGGACAGGGCGGGATCGGGCAACAGCACCGCATAGCCCCGGGCCACCATCAGCCACGCGTTCCACCGCCACGACCAGGAATTCCAGCTGGACAGCGGGCCGCCGTGCACCCAGAGCAGGAGCGGTGCGGGTGCGCTCGGCGACGCGCCAGCAGGCAGCGCGAGCCAGCCGCGGACAGTCGCGCCGTCGTCGGCCGCCGCCTCGACCTCGGTCAGCCGGCCAGGCAATTCCGGCTGCCCGGCCGGCCCGGCCAGCCGCTCCGGCTCAGCGCCGGGGGCACCGAGATCGACACGGACCGCCGCAGGCGGGCTGTCGACCGCCGCACGCAGCGCATACAGATACCGCCCGTCCGGTGACGGGCTCAGGCTCGAATACGCGGCGTTGTCGGTGGTGAGCTTCGTGATGTGGCCGCTGCCGGTGTCCACGCGGAAGACCGGGCACCGACCGCGGTCATCGGCCGCAAAATATACCGAACGACCATCAGCGGCCCATGCCGAAGTGACCGGCCAGCGGTCGAGCCCGCTGAGCAGTTCCTTGACTCCCGCACCGCCCGCCGAGCCTGCCGCGCGGCCGGCTCCCTCGCCGCCGGCTCCCGCACCGCCGGCCGAGCCCTCGCCGCCGGCTCCCGCACCGCCCGCCTGGTCAGCGTCTCCCAGTGGCACGACGACCAGGGTGATGTCGACCGTGCTGGCGTAGGTTTCGTGCGTCTCCCGGGTGCACAGCACCGACCTGCCGTCCGGTGAAATGTGCGGGTCACCGAAATCGAAGCCAGGGGCCGACAGGAGCGTGCTGCGCTCGCCGGTCGCGCAGTCGATGACGACCAGGTCATCGTGGCTGTTGCCCGCGTCGTCCCAGACGGCCCATCCGGTGACCGCGAACCGGCCGTCCGGGGTCAGCTCGAAATGCTGCTCATCCAACGCGCGTCCCGGCTCGGGTGTGAGATCCCGCCGCCCCGGCCGGTCACCCGGCTCATCGGTGCCCGCCTCATCGGTGCCCGCCTCATCGGGCCCGACCTCGGCCGTGTGCAGCCGCAGTTCGGCCGGGCCCAGGTCGTGGTCCCAGTACCGGACCGGAGGAGCCTCGTGCAGGATCGCTGTGACACCCGCGTCGCTGCGGGCCTTGCGGCGCTCGGCGTCCTGGCCGGCCCCCGTCACCCCGGGCAACACCGGCGAGACGAGCGCGACAAGCATGGCGTCCCGTGCTGTGGCCAGCCCGGCCACGCCGCTGGGAGGCGCCAGGACCCTGCGGGCCTCGCCGCCGGCCGCCGGGAGCAGCCACAGGGCCGGCTTGTCCTGGTCGTCGCCGGGCTGCGGTTCACCAGTGGCCGGTCCTGGCCGCCCGGACAGGAACAACAGGCCGCCGTCGGGGAGGAATTCCGGGCTGCTCTCGCCCTCGGCCGACCGGGTCAGCCGGGCTGCTGATTTGTCGCCGGTGGCGATCCGCCAGATGCTCGAGGAGAACTTCTTGCCGTCTGGCGAGAGCGTCTGGACCGTCGCGGCCAGCCAGCTGCCGTCCGGCGAGAGCCTGAGCCCGGTGAGCCTGGGCATGGCCATGTAGTCACGGAGATCGTCGAATGACGTCACAGGGCCCCCTCTGGCTGGCCCTGCGCGATCACTGCGCGGGCGTTACCACCACGACCGGGATGGGCCTGGATGTCTTCGCCTGGTAACCGTCGTACCGGCCGTGGTTGTTGTCGTTGACAGCCTTCCACAGACGTGGATACGCGGGATCACCGGCGTTTACCACAGTGGCGCTGGCAGGTTCATGGGCGACAGTCAGTGTCCTTCCGTGATCATCGCGGCGCCGACCGTGGCGTTGGTCGCCTCGTCGATGAGGATCAGGCCACCGGTCTGCCTGTTCCGGCTGTACGGGTCGCAGAACAGCGGCTGGGTCAGCCGCAGGCTCACCCGGCCCACCTCGTTCAGCCCGAGGTTGGCGGCCGTCTCATCCCGGTGCAGGGTATTTACGTCCAGCCGGTAGTGCAGGTCGCGGACGATCGCCTTCACGGTGCGGGTGGTGTGCTTGACCACCAGCCGGTCCCGCTGGGCGAGGGTCCTGCTCTCGGACATCCAGCAGACCATCGCCTGCAGGTCCTGCGAGACCGACGGCTGGTTGTGCGGCCGGCAGATCATGTCCCCGCGCGAGATGTCCAGGTCGTCCTCGAGCACCAGGGTGGCCGACATCGGCGGGTATACCTCGGGCAGCGGGCCACGTGCGGTGTCGATGCGCTGGATCCTCGTGGTCAGCCCGGACGGCAGATGCATCACCTCATCGCCGGGCTTGAGCACGCCGCCCGCCACCTGGCCCGCGTATCCGCGGTAGTCATGCAACTCCGGGTCGGTGGCCTGGTGGGGCCTGATGACGTACTGCACCGGGAACCGCACATCGATCAGGTTCCGGTCGGAGGCGATGTGCACGTGCTCCAGGTGGTGCAGCAGCGATGGGCCATCGTGCCACGGCATGTTGGCCGACCGCTGCACCACGTTGTCGCCGTGCAGCGCGGAGATCGGCACGAAGGTGAGGTCACCGATCTCCAGCTTCGCCGCGAACGCGGCGAACTCCTCACTGATCCGCTCGAACACCGCCTGGTCGTAGTCGACCAGGTCCATCTTGTTGACCGCCAGCACCAGATGGGGCACACGGAGCAGAGTGGTGAGGAAGGCGTGCCGCCTGCTCTGCTCGGTGAGCCCGTTCCGGGCGTCCACCAGGACGATGGCGAGGTCGGCCGTGGAAGCGCCGGTCACCATGTTCCGGGTGTACTGGATATGACCAGGGGTGTCGGCGATGATGAATTTCCGCCGCGGCGTGGAGAAGTAGCGGTAGGCGACGTCGATCGTGATTCCCTGCTCCCGTTCGGCGCGCAGGCCGTCGGTGAGCAGGGCGAGGTTGGTGTAGTCCTCGCCCCGGGCGCGGCTGGTCCGCTCCACCGCCGCCAGCTGGTCCTCGAAGATCGCCTTGGAGTCGTAGAGCAGCCGCCCGATCAGCGTGCTCTTGCCATCATCGACGGAGCCCGCCGTGGCCAGTCGCAGGATGTCCATGGGCCTGCCCCCTTTCGCCGGCGCGGCACCAGCCGTGGACGTGACAGGCATCAGAAGTATCCTTCCCGCTTGCGGTCCTCCATGGCGGCCTCGCTGGCCCGGTCGTCGGCCCGGGTCTGGCCGCGCTCGGTGATCCGGGTAGCGCTGATCTCGGCGATGACCTCGGCGATGGTCGCGGCACTGGACTCCACCGCCCCGGTGCAGGTCATGTCGCCTACGGTGCGGTAGCGGACCCGGGACTCGAATACTGCCTCGTCCTCTCCCCTGGAGATGAACTCGTTGTCCGCGAGCAGGATGCCGTCCCGCTCGAACACGCTGCGGGAGTGCGCGAAATAGATGGACGGTATCTCCAGCTTCTCCTGGCCGATGTACTGCCAGATGTCCAGCTCGGTCCAGTTGGACAGCGGGAAGACCCTGATGTGCTCGCCCTTGCGGATCCGGGTGTTGAAGATGCTCCACAGCTCGGGGCGCTGGTTCTTCGGATCCCACTGGCCGAACTCGTCGCGGAAGGAGAAGACCCGCTCCTTGGCCCTGGCCTTCTCCTCGTCCCGGCGGCCACCCCCGAAGACGGCGTCGAACTGGTATTTCTCGATCGCGTCCAGCAGGGTGGTGGTCTGCAGCCGGTTACGGCTCGCCCGCCGCCCGGTCTCCTCGACGACCCGCCCCTCGTCGATGGACTCCTGGACTGAGGCCACGACGAGCTGCACCCCGGCCTCGGCGAGCCGGCGATCGCGGTACTCGAGCACCTCGGTGAAGTTGTGCCCGGTATCCACGTGCATGACCGGGAAGGGGATCCTCGCCGGCCAGAACGCCCGTTCCGCCAGGGCGAGCATGACGATCGAGTCCTTGCCGCCGGAGAACAGCAGCACCGGCCGCTCGAATTCGGCGGCGACCTCGCGCATCATGTGGATCGACTCGGCCTCCAGAACCTCAAGCTGTGAGGGCGAATAGTCCGAACGCGTCACTGACATCAGGCAGACTCCGGGTCGTCGGGCTTGGGTTGGGCGTGGGCAGGCAAGTCGGTAGCGGTGCCGCTCCCGGGCAGCACTCCCGGTGAGCAGTCCCGCTCCGGTACTAACCCCGGGCCAGGCCGATGGCTTCCAGCAACGGGCCAGCAAGTGCCGCTTGACAGATAAGAATATCCGGCAGCAGCGGGTCAGCCTGGTTGTAGACCAGCTCCGAACCGTCGACGCGGGACGCGTGCAGACCCGCCGCGAGCGCCACGGCAACCGGTGCCGCCGAGTCCCATTCGTACTGACCGCCGTCGTGCACGTAGGCATCTGCCTCACCGCGGATGACCGCCGCCGCCTTCGCCCCGGCCGAGCCAAGCGGCACCAGCTTGGCGTCGGTGGTTGCGCTCAGTCGCTGCAGGAACGCGGGTGGGCGGGTCCGGCTCACCACGATCCGCAGCGGCCGGTTTGGCACCAGCGCCGGCGGAGGCGGCTCCGCAGTGCTCAGCATGTCGCCCTGGGCGGGCAGGGCAACGGCCCCGGCGGTCAGCGCACCGCGTTCCCACAACGCGACGTGGACGGCCCAGTCGGTCCGGCCAGGCTCCCCGAACTCCCTCGTCCCGTCCAGGGGGTCCACGATCCAGACCCGGTCCGAGGAGAGCCGGGCCGGGTCATCCCGGCCCTCCTCGGATAGGACCGCGTCGTCAGGGCGCTGCCGGGCCAGTTCGGCGGCGAGGAACTCGTGTGACCGCCTGTCGCCGGCCTTCCGCAGATCATCGGCGTGGGCGGGCCCCCGCCTCGGCCGCAAGGTCACGGGCCAGGGTGTGGTCGTCGGATGTCATCTCCTCACCCGGACGCGGTACCCGTGCAGCTCGACGTGATGGCGGTATCTTCGCGTGACCAGTAGCCAGGCAGCCCACTGTAGGGGTTGGCGCCCGAGCGATCGGTCACGTAGACATTGCCGCCACCCCTGCTCCCAGACAGGGCGACGGCGCTGGCCAGATCCGAGGCGGGGGTCGCATAGATCGTGTGGGCGAACCTGGCCGCCGGATAATGCAGGGCCCAGCTGGGTACCTGGAGATCACGGTAGCTGGCGTAGGAGCCCTCGAACACCATCAGGACGTTGGCGATAGACATGTAACGCTGATCCGGGTATTCGCCGGGATTTAGCCACAGCGTGGCGCCGGGATTAACCGCGCGAATATAACTGGCCAGCGTCTGGTAATAGCCGAGCTGGTCCGCGCCATTTGCGGCCAGGTCGAGGAAGGTATCGGTGACGCCGTACCACGCCCGGTAGTTCCGGACGTCTGCTTCGACGGCCGCGGCCGGACGGTGACCGTAGTCCGTGGTCGCGTAGCCCAGCACCCTGGTCCCCGCGGCCTGCGCCTGCTTGACCACCGCCAGGAAGCCCGGTTCCGGGGCGCTGCCGGCACCCGTGCTCGTGATGTCCAGGATGATGGTATGCGGCGGTGGCTTGCTTTCTATGGCCTGCGTCCACTGGTCTCCAGGGGAGAAGAAGGCAGGAATGAACACCGCGCGGCACTGCCGGGCGGCCTGCGGCGAGTGGGCGCCCTGCGGCGAGTGGGCGTCACGCGCCGTGAGTTGCGTGCAGGCGGCGACTGCGACTCCGGCCAGCGCGATCAAGGCCAGCAGGATCAGCGCCGACCGCTGGCCGGCCCGGCCGAGGCGCCGCCCGCGGTGGTGATCGTCTCTAATCGTCCTTGACATTTCTGTTGTGGCCATGCCGGGGGCTCGATTGTCGTCTGATCTAGCGCGCGTCACTCGCCCAGCCAATCCGCCACCGGCCCAAGCCCACCGGCGGGCAGCCGATCGTACGGGGTCGCCCCGCCGTGGTCGGTGATGTATACGGACGCCGCACGGCGCCGCGCGGCAAGCACGTACGCGTCGTCAAAATGCTCGCGTGGCACCGAGTACACCACATGGCAGAACTTGTCGGGCGACCGCGATCTTGTCCAGCGTGGCACGTCAAGCCGCAGGTAGGCGTGCCACGGGCCCTCGAACGTGCCGAGCACGTCAGCGTGCTCCGCGTAGGCCTCAACCGGGTGCGTGCCATGGTTGAACAGCACGACTGCAGCGCCCGCTTCCCGCGCGCGAGATGCGAGCGTGGCGTAGTGCCCGAGGTGCTCCACGGCGGCTGCGGCGCGGTCGAAGCACACCCCGCCCACGCCGTACCATTCCAGGTAGCGACCCAGATCAGCCAGGATCTCCGGCGCGGGCCGACGGCCGTAGTCGGTGTCCACGTAGCCGGCCACGGCAACCCCGGCGTCGCGCAGGCGCTCAAGTGCGGGATCGAAGGCCGTGTCCGGTCGCAGGCCTGGTCCGTCGGCGAGGTTAAGGATCACCAGCCGCACCTGCGGTGCATGCTCAGCCAGCGACTCCCAATAGTCAGGGCGCAAGGCCGGGTGGAAGTAGGCCGGCACGACCAGCCGCTGCTGCCCGAGCGCACGCGTGCCTTCAGCGTACAGCTGGGCCACGGCTTGCCTCCCACAGGTCAGTCAGGGATGTCGTCAGGTCACGACCCGGCCGCCAGTCTAGGTCCTGGAGAGCGCGCGTGATGCAGGCCTGCTGCCACGGCAGGCCTGCTGAGCGCGCCGATCCCGGCGCGTCCTCATGCACGGCCACGGTGCACCCGCTGATCGCAAGCAAGCTCTTGACCAGGGCGCGGGCCGGCACCCCGACGCCGCTGCCGATGTTGAGAACCGGGTGCGGCAGCGTCGGCGCGGCGGCCGCGGCGAGCGCCGCGTCGGCGACATCGCGTGCGTCGACGAAGTCCCGCACCACGTCCAGCGAGCCAAGCCGTACGGGGGTGCCGCGGGCCAGTGCCCGGCGCAGCTGGGCGGCCAGGCCCCCGGGCAGCCCGTCCTCCGGCGCCCTCGGGCCGACCGGGTTGAACACCCGCAGCACCACGGCGTCGAGGCCAGCCGTCCGAGCAAGCTCCACGAGCCGGGTGCCCCCGAGCTTGGTCGCCCCGTATGGCCCGGCCGGCCGGGGCGTGGCCGACTCGGCTACCGGAACGCCGGGCTCGGTGCGCCCGTACTCGGCAGCCGAGCCGAGATGCACCAGCCTGGCCGGCGCGCGGGACAGGAGCATCGCTGTGACCAGCGCATAGACGCCGGTGATGTTGGCTGCCGCCAGGACATCCGGGTCGCCCGCAGTCGCCCCAGCGCAGTTGATCACGGCGTCCGGGGCGACGGAGGTGATCACCGCGGCGATTCTCTCCGCGTCGTCCCCGGACAGGTCGAGCCGCTGGTGTGACGGCTCCAGACCGGCTGCGCTGGCCTGGTGCCGCACGTGCCGGCCGAGAAACCCGCTCGCGCCGATGATCAGGAGCCGCATCGGATCCCCCGCGGCGGCCATCGGCAGGGACCCGCGTGGATGGTGATGTGCACGGTCCGCCTAGACACGCCTTAGCTCACTGAGCTCACTGGTGGTATTCGTTGGCCTTGAAGCGCGCGAGGTTCGCTGGATCACAGAACCATTCGATGGTGGTGCGCAGGCCTTCGTCCCTGGTCAGGCGCGGGTGCCAGCCGGTGCGCTCGCGCAGCCTCGATGCGTCGCAGACCAGGCGCATCACCTCGGAGTCCTTGGGGCGCAGGCGCTGGGCATCCTCCACGATGTCTGCCTCCACTCCCATCAGCCTGGCGATATCCTCGGCCAGGCGGCCGATCGCGATGTCATCGCCGGGACCGCAATTGAACACCTCGCCGAAGACTGCCGAGCCCGGGGCGTCGCCGAGGTCCAGGAAAGCCTGGACGGTATCGGTGACATACGAGAAGTCGCGGGTCGGGTCCAGTGCACCCAGCTTGAGCTGGCGGGAGCCGCTCGCGAGCTGGGTGATGATCTGCGGGATGACGGCCCTGGTGGACTGGCGCGGGCCGAAGGTGTTGAACGGCCGCAGCGTCACCGCCGGGACCCCGAAGCTCAGATGGTAGGACTCCACCAGCTTGTCGGCGCCGACCTTGGAGGCAGCGTACGGTGACTGCGCCTGCAGCGGGTGCGTCTCGCTTATCGGCACTGTGCGCGCGGTGCCATAGGTCTCGCTCGTGGACGTGTGCACCAGCCTCGGGGTGCGGCAGGCGCGCACCGCCTCGAGCACATGCAGAGTGCCGATTGTGTTGGTGTCCACGAATGACCGCGGCGCGCTGTAGGAGTACGGGACCGATCCGATCGCGGCCAAGTGGTATACGACCTGCGCGCCTTCCACGAGTTCACGCACCGATGCAGGATCGCGCACATCGCCGAACACCACGTCAACCTGGCCGTTGATGTCTGCGCCCAGCGTGTCGAGCCAGCCGCTTGAGCTCCACATGTTGTAGAGCACCATCGCCCGCACCCGGCTTCCGCGCCGCACGAGCGCCTCCACCAGGTGAGAACCGATAAATCCTTCGGCACCCGTCACTGCGACGACATCGGTCATAGACGCACCTTCCTTGACTCTTAGGCCTTACCTGTCAGTTGACGGCCCAGCCCGGGCGGCCTAGTAGGCATTGCGCACCGCCCGGCCGAGTACGACCGCCGCATAGCCGCCGATCACGACGAGCAGTCCGGTGGCTGCGGCGACCTGCACGGGCAGGCCATGGTCCCGGAACGCCACCTCGACGGCCAGCGCTGTGGCGGCCGCGGCCAGCGGCAGGCCGCGGGCGCGGACAGCCTGCAGCAGCAGCGCGAGGAACATCGCCGCGCCCAGCGCCAGGTACGTGCCGACCTCGGGCATGAGTGCCCAGCGAGGGTGGACGAGCCCGGTCACCGCGGCGATACCGATCACGGCGGCGGTCAGCGCGACCGCACCGGCGACGTACTCCAGCAACGCCCCCAGCAAGGCCAGCCGCGCCCGCCTGCCGAACTTGCGGGGTGCGAGGGTGGCCCGCAACAGCCGCTGCGTGCGCCGCCGGTACCGCAGCAGGCTCCACTCCGCGGTGCCCATGCTCAGCGATAGCGGTACCGCTACGAGCAGCGCTCCAACGTTGACACCTCCGTGGCCTCCAGGGCCCGCCAGGACCGGGAAGATCAGCAGCCCGGCCGCGACCAGACCGAAGCCGACGGCCGGCAGGGCCGCGCGCAACTCCGCCGCCACCAGCAGGCGTCCCGCCGACGGGCTTATCCGGCGCGTGAACGCAATGGCCAGGACAAGGGCCGCAATCACGGTGACGGCGAGCCCGGCCCAGGCCACGTGCACAAGCCCGGCTGGCTTGTGCAGTAGCAGGAAGGCGGCGCTGGCCAGCACGGCCGGGACGAGCGCGGCCAGCAGCCATCGCTGCGCGCCGAGCACCAGCAGCACGCAGGCCGCCAGCATGTACGCGCCTTCGCTCGC
>WNFJ01250972.1_pt1 | contig 11026 bp, 9 predicted proteins | sample 5400461 | NCBI WGS metagenome assembly WNFJ01 (sample SAMN13153349, study PRJNA577476) | soil metagenome | isolation source: 115 cm saprolite on Douglas fir-dominated hillslope | place: USA:California | collected 2013-09-17 | reverse complement strand
TGGTGCTGCTGTCCCTCCTGGTGCTGGTGCCATCGGCCGCGCGGCGGTTCGCCGCGGTGCACCGCAGCCTGGTGGCGCGACTGCTGGGGGAGCCGATCGCCGGGCCGCCGCCGCTGCGGCACGGCCGTGGGCCCGGCCGGTGGCTGGCGGCCACGCTACGCGACGGCCCGGGCTGGCGGGCCGCGGCGTACCTGCTGGTGAAGCTGCCCGTTGCGGTGGCCGAACTGTACGCGGCGTTCCTGGCCGCCGCCGGGCTGACCAACATGACGTACCCGTTCTGGTGGCCGTTCTTCCGCAACCACCCGCCCGGCGTGCGGCTGGGCCCCGTGGGCGCGTTCCCCCCGTTCGGCGCGCTGCGGGTGGCCACCTACCCGGGCACGTTCGCCGCCTTCGCCGCGGGCGCGGCGATGGTCCTCGCCAGTCCCTGGCTGGCGCGGGTGGCATGCACCGCGGACCGCTGGCTCATCCGGGCCATGCTCGGCCCCGGCCGGCTCGCCCAAAGGGTCGCCGACCTGGAGCAGGCCCGGGCGCTGGCGGTGGACGACTCCGCCGCGCTGCTCCGCCGGCTGGAGCGTGACCTGCATGACGGCGCGCAGGTCCGGCTGGCGACGCTGGCCATGAACCTCGGCATGGCCAGGGAGAAGCTCGGGGAGGCCGGCGAGGTGCCCGACCCGGCGGCGGTCCGGGAACTGCTCGACGCCGCGCACCGGGGCGCCAAGGACGCGCTCGCCGAACTGCGCAGCCTGGCCCGGGGCATCCACCCAGCGGCGCTCGACAACGGCCTGGCCGATGCGCTGGCCACCCTGGCCGCGGGCAGCGCCATCCCGGTGGACCTCCAGGTGCACGTTCCGGTCCGCCCCACCCAGGCGATCGAGACGATCTCCTACTTCTGCGTGGCCGAACTGCTCGCCAACGCGGCCAAGCACAGCGCCGCGACCAGGATCGAGATCCGGGTCACCGGCCGCGAGGACGTCCTGCTGCTCAGCGTCGGTGACGACGGCACCGGCGGGGCCGACCCGGCCGTGGGCAGCGGGCTGGCCGGCCTGGTGCAACGAGTCGCCGTGGTGGACGGGCGCCTGGAGATCACCAGCCCGCCGGGCGGCCCCCCCCGGATCCCCGCCGAACTGCCGCTGCGAGCATGAGACAACCCTTGCCCGTCACGCTGCTATGTTGCGCGCCTCCGGCACGACGTCCCGCGAGGGAGGCAATGAAATGAGCCCGCTGCGGGTAGTGATCGCCGAGGACGCCGCGCTGTTCCGGGCCGGGCTGGTCCGGCTGCTGGAGGATCGCGGTCACCGGGTCTGCGCCGAGGTCGCCGACGGTGCGGCGCTGCTGTCCGCGGTGGCGCGGTGGCACCCGGACGTGGCGGTGGTGGACGTCCGGATGCCGCCGACGCACACCGACGAAGGGCTCCGGGCGGCGCTGCGGCTCCGCCGCGACCACCCGGGCACCGGCGTGCTGGTGCTCTCCCAGTACATCGAGACCAGGTACGCGACGCGGCTGCTGGCCGACAGCGCCTCCGGTGTCGGTTACCTCCTCAAGGACCGGGTCGCGGACGTGGCCGAGTTCGCCGCCGCGCTGGCCCGGGTCGCCGATGGCGGCACTGCGCTCGACCCCGAGGTGGTCAGCCAGCTTGTCCGGTCAAGCAGCCACGCGGCGGGGCTGGCCACACTGACCGTCCGCGAGCGCGAGGTGCTCGCGCTCATGGCCGAAGGCCGGTCCAACGCGGGTATCGCGGCCGCGCTCGTCATCTCCGCGGGCGCGGTGGAGAAACACGTGGCCAGCATCTTCACCAAGCTGGGGCTGCCGGTCAGCGAGGCCGACAACCGGCGGGTGCTCGCCGTACTGCGCTACGTCGGCGCCTGACGCCGGCCAGCGGCGGCCCGGGCCTCAGGCGACGATCGTCTCTTCCAGGCTGATCAGGTTCGGCGGTGGCTGCAGCCCAAGCTCGGCCAGGGCCGCGCGCGCCCGGCGGACGACCGTCAGCGCCGCGCCGCGGCGGCCCTGCTCCAGCAGCGCGGCCGCCGCCCGCAGGTACCGGGCGTCGTCGTAGGGCGCCAGGTCGATGGTCAGCTCGATGACCCGGCGGGTCTCGTCGAGGTCACCGCGGGCCGCGGCGGCGTCGGCGCACAGGTCCAGCAACTGGAGCATGGTGCGGCGGGCCCGCTCCCTGGGCGCGCGGGCCCAGTCCTCGTACCGGTCGTCGGGCAGTACATCGCCGCGGTACCGGGCGACCGCGGCCCGGGCCACGGCCACGGCGAGGGCCGGCTCGGCCAGCCCCAGCGCCAGCGCACGGCGCCCCTCGGCCTGGAACAGCTCCAGATCGACCTGGACCTCCGGGGCGAGCAGCAGCGCGTCGCCCTCCCGCACGATCACCTCACCGGCTTCGGTCCGCTGCCGGTTGAGCACGGTGCGCAGCCGGTTCCGGCCCGCGTCCGGGCCCGCCTCCGGCCACAGCGCCTCGATGGCTACCTCGGCCGGCATCCGGCCGCCGGACACGGCCACCAGCTTCAAGAGCTGTGTCGCCTGGCCCGGGCTCAGCGGCACCGGCCTGCCGCCGCGGGTCAGGGTGAACCGGCCAAGCATCGAGATCCAGACCGGCAGCGCGGCCGCCTCCAGGGCGATGGCGGCGGGCTGGCCGGTCTCCACGGCCAGGCCGAGCAGTTCCTCGGTGATCGCGCCTTCCTTGGTATAGGGCAGGTGGGCCAGCCCGAGCCGGGCCGCTTCCTCGAAGGCGCGGGCCGCCAAGGCTCCCGCATCAGCGTCGCCGCGCCGGAACGCCGCGTAGGCGCGCAGCAGAGTGAGCCGCCAGTACTCCCGGGGAGCGACCTGATGGCCCGGCGCGGCCAGCAGTTTCTCCTCCGCCATCAGGGGATCGCCGTGCCGGGCCGCCACCGCGGCCTCGGTCATGGCGATCACCGGCCCGGCGTCCTGCGGATCCGCCTGGGCGCGGCGCAGGTACTCGACGGCCAGTATGGTGTGCCCGACCCGGTCGAGGCAGTCGGCCGCCTCGGCCAGGAACTCGGCGCCGGCCCTGGTCCACCAGATGCCCTTGTGCACCTCGGCCAGGCGGACCTGCTTCAGCGTCTCGGCCGGGTCCCTGCGCTGCGACGCGGAAAGGGCAAGCAGCCAGTGGCTGTAGCCGTGCAGGATCTCAGCGTGGTGCAGGTCCGCGGCCACCCGCAGGACCTCCCGCACGTCCGACTCGCACTGGTCGGGCCGGCCCAGTTCGATGGACACCTCGGCGTGGAAGATCAGCAGGTAGGCCCATTTCCGCGGCCGGTCCACGACCAGGCTGAGCCCGGCTTCGAGATGCTCGAGCGCGGCGTTGGCCTCACCGCGCGGGTAGTCGATCCACATCGCCTCGTAGGGCACCAGCCCGGCGCGGGCGGTCCGCATCCCGAGCTGGTCGTAGAGCCGGGCCGCCCGGTCGAAGTACCCTTCGGCGTCGTGCAGCGCGGCCTGGTCGCGGCGGCGGCCGCCGTCGAGCTTCCAGCAGTTCGCGCGGCCCAGCACGGAGTACGCCCGGGCCCGGGTCAGCCATTCGTCGCTCTGGCAGGCGGCGAGCACGCGCTCGGCCGCGTCCTCGGCCCGCTCGTATTCGATGTCCCTGACCAGGTCGCTGGCGCGCTCGGCCGCGATCGCCCGGATCAGCCGGTGGTCGCCGGTGCTCCAGGCGATGGCGGTGGCCCGCTCCAGGGCCTCGTTGCGCTGGTCGATCATGGCGGCCGCTTCGCAGCTCAGCGCGAAGTGCAGGAGCAGGTTCGGGTGCTCCTGGATCGCCGCGGCGGGCAGCCGGTCAATGACGGCCTGGAACTCACGGACGTCGAGGGCCTCGATCGCGGCGGGAGAGCCGTCGGACAGCATCCGGGCGGCCGCGTCCGAGTCGCCGAACGCCAGCAGCAACTGGAGCGCGGCACCCAGGTGGCCGCGCCGCGCGTACTCGGCCGCGGCCCGGCGCAGCACCGCGGGATCCGGGCCGCGCAGCGTGGCGAGGTAGTCGCGGACCGGGCCGGGCAGGTCCCACCAGTCGTCCTGGCCGGGGGTGAACGGGATTCCCGCGGCCAGGGCGTGGGCGAAGTAGCCCTCGATCTCCGTGGCCGCGTTGACCGTCGGCGCATCCAGCAACGGCAGCCTGGCGACCTGGGCGAGCAGCCGCCGCTCGTCCGGCGGGAGCGTATCGAGTGCCTCGTGCAGTATCGCCGCGACCGCGCTGGAGGGCTGGTCCGGGTCGCTGCCCACGGTCAGCGCGCTGACGTCCTCACCCGTGCGCTGGGCGCGGGCGGCGGCCAGCGCGGTGGCCGCGGTCCACCCGCCGGTCGAGCGCTCCAGCCGGGCGACCTCGGCAGGGCCGATGTCCAGGCCAAACCCGGCCCGGCACAGTTGCAACGCCTCGTCCGGCCGCAGCGCCAGGTCGGCGGCGGTGAGCTGGACGCAGTCCGCGCGGCGCAGCCGCGCGGTGCCCGGCGGCAGGCGCCGGGCCAGCACCACGAGGTGCTGGTCAGGCTGCAACCGCTCGGCGAGGCGCTCGATCAGCAGGCCGGCGCCGCGGCTGGCATGGTGGGCGTCGTCCACGATGAACGTGCAGCGCTCGGCGGCCAGCGCGCCGAGCAGGGCCTCGACCGCGCCCGTAGCGTCCTCACCGGCCTCCGCCATGGTGGCAGCGGCCCCGGAGAAGCCCGCGCACGACGCCGCCGCGCGCAACCGGGCGGCGAAAAGCTCGGCGGGCATGCCGCCCTCGTGCATGAGCACCTCGATCGCCACCGACCGCCACGAGTCGGCCAGTTCCGCGCCCAGCACGGTCTTGCCGTATCCGGCGGCGGCCTCCACCACGACGACGCTCGCTGGCTGACTTTGCGCGGTCAGCCGCGGGCGCCGGATGTGGTGCGGGGGCAGACGGCCCAATTCGGAGCCTCTTTCAACCACTTGCCGTCGGGGCGCCCGGCGGCTTACTGCCAGGAGCGTCAGACGCTATTCGCCGAAAATACCTGGCGTGTGACGTTCGTGTGACGTCCTATACGCAAAGTTGCCGGATGAGCCGTCCCTGACTGGCTGGAGGGGAAGGCGGGAGCGGCAGCGCAGGCCACAAAATTCTGGCCCGTCGGGCGGAACTGGGTGACCATGGCTGTTACCGTCTCCTGGCCTTGCCGGGCGGATAGGCGGGCGGCCCGGGCGGCGCGCCGCCGGTCACCTCCGGGGGGGATAGAGGGAACCGGCGGCGCGCTCGCGGACTCTACCCGATCGACGCATCGCCTGTCCCACCGGGGGTGCCGTGCGGTGCCCCTGGGGCCTGGGAGGTCGCTCCCAGCCACCAGGCCGAGCCTCGGCCATCGGGGCGCCGCGATCAGGAGGCTCTTCATCGCAGGTTCCTTCGGGCTGAGGCGGACGCTGGTAGGAGGCGCCGCGGGCCAGCGTGCCAGCAGAAATCTGGCGTCGATTTTTGCCCGGTCAGGAAGGGTTACACCGGCCATGCGGAGGGTTGCAAAGCGGTAACAGGCCAGTTATCGTGCGGGCGGAAATATTTGTGCTTTGCCCGAAATGTAGGGGGTTTTGTATGCGTCTGTTGCGCTACTTGATCGTGTCTGGCTCGGCTGCCGCTATGGCCGGGGCGCTGACACTGTCCGGCGCCACCGCCACTACCGTCGCCGCCCCCGCGCGGGCGAACCACGCGCCGTCGGCACGGTTCCTCCATGAGGCCAGGACCGCGCTGGTCAAGTATCTGCGCCACAACCACCCGCAGGCCATGCTGGTACACCCAGGCCACGCGCAGTCCATCAAGGGCGTCACCGCCACCGGCAGCTTCAACTGGTCCGGCTACGCCGACACGGCCACCACGGCCCAGACGTTCACCAAGGTCAGCGGTAACTGGACGACGCCGAGCGTGACGTGCAGCGCCGAAGACCAGATTACCTCGGAGTGGGTCGGCCTCGACGGCTTCAACAGCTCCACGGTCGAGCAACTCGGCACGATCAGCTGGTGCTACCGGGGCACGGCCACCTACTTCACCTGGTTCGAGATGTTCCCGGCGGGCACCATGGAGGTGGGCACCACGCTTCAGCCCGGTGACAAGATCGCTGCGTCGGTGACGCGCAGCGGCACCAGTTACACGCTGAAGCTGACCGACTCCACGCACACCGCCAACAGCTTCACCAAGACCGCGACCTGCGCGCTTGCCACCTGCAAGGACGCCAGCGCCGAGTGGGTCTCCGAGCGGCCTTCGTTCTCGATCGGCATCGTGCCGCAGGCGCACTACAACGCCTTCAAGATCACCAGCGGCAGCCAGACCGCCAACGGCACGACCGGCACGATCGGCAGCGGTCCCGGCGTCAACGCCATCACGATGGTGGACGCCACCGACGCCTACAACCTCAACACGGTCTCCAGCCTCACCGGAAACAACAGCTTCAGCACGACCTGGCAGAACAGCTACTAATCGAGCCGCAACAGCCGCAAACTCCGACCTCACCGCCGGGGCCCGGCGACGGCAGCACCGTCGCCGGGCCCCGGCGCCATCACGTGCGGCGCCGCCCGGCGCTTCCCGCCGGGGGTTTGACGGGGGAAGGGGGAGGGGATAACTTCGGCCGAGAACGTGCTTACGACGCAGGCACACCCTCACGCCGTCCTGGCGTGAAGCGTGGTGTGCCTTTTTGCGCTCTATAGCGAACCCACGCGATGCCAGGGCTGCGATCACCCCTCAGGAGGCATCGTGATGAGGATCGCCCTCGTCGCCCACAACGGCAGTCCGCTCACTCCGGCCACCGGCCAGGAGCCGATGTCCCAGGCAGCCAGCGTCGCCGCTCACGCGCGGGGGCTGGCCACGCTCGGGCACCGGGTCACCATCTACGCCAGGCGGGATGCCCGCGCGCTGGCCGGCAGCGCGATCCTCGCCCCGCGGGTGACCGTCGAGCACGTGACCGCGGGCCCGCCGGCCCCGCTGAGCGGCGCCGAACTCGCCGCGAGCGTCGCCGAGTTCAGTGACCAGCTTGCGCAGCGCTGGCACCGGAACCCGCCCAGCCTGGCCCACGCCTTCTTCTGGACCAGCGGGCTCGCCGCCCTCGCGGCCGCCCGCGGCCATGACATCCCGCTGGTGCAGACGTTCGGCACGCTAGGGGTGGCCGAACGGCGCCAAGGTTCGCCCGTGGACGGCAACGACATCCGCATCCGGCTGGAGGGCTGCCTCGCCCGCCACGCCCACGCCGTCCTGGCCAGCACCGGCGCCGAAGCCGCCGACCTGCTCAGCATGGGCGTCCCCCGGTCGTCGGTGACCATCGTCCCGTGCGGTGTGGACACCGCCCAGTTCGCACCCGAGGGCCCGGTGGCCAAGCGCGGCAGCCGTCCGCGCCTGCTCGCGGTGAGCCGGCTGGATGGCCGCCAGGGCCTCGACACGCTGCTGCACCTGCTCACCCGGGTGCCCGGCGCCGAACTGGTGATCGCCGGCGGCCCGGCCCGCGCGCACCTCCGCAAGGACGAGGGCTACCAGGACCTGACCGGCCTGGCCGGGCGCCTCGGCGTGGCGGACCGGCTGTCTTTTGCCGGCCAGATCGCCCCGGACAGCCTTCCGTCCCTGCTTCGCTCCGCGGATGTGCTGGTGAGCACGGCGCCCTACGCACCGTCCGGCGCGATCGCCCTCGCCGCCATGGCCTGCGGCACCCCGGTCGCCGCACTCGCCACCGGCGCCTACGCCGACGCTGTCCTGGACGGGACCACCGGCGTGCTGGTCCCGCCGGACCGGCCCGGGCTGTTCGCCCGGCGGGTGAGTGACCTGCTGGCCAGCCCGCTGCGGCTGGAGGCCTTCGGCATCGCCGCCGCTGACCGGGCCCGGGCGCGCTACTCCTGGGACCGGATCAGCCGGGAGACCCTGGCCGCCTACGAGCACAGCCTGCGGCCGGCGGCCGCGAGCTTGGCGGGTGCCCGCTCTGGCTGACTCGCCCCGGCCAGGCCGAGGCACCAGGCCGGGCGGGACGGTGCACCGTCCCGCCCGGCTTTCTCTTTGTGCCGCCCGGCGCCCGGCGGCCACCGGCGAAGGCCAGCGGGGTACCGGCGGCACGGGGATCGTGGCACCCTGAGACGAAGGCCGGCCCGCTCCTGCGCCGGCGGCAGTGAACGGAGGCGCGGTGCCCCGCTCCGACCTTGCGCGCGAAGCGGCCGCGCTGCTGAGCATCGCGAACACCTCCGAGCCGCGGTCGCTGAATCAGCTGGTTACCCTCGCTTCGCATCAGGTGGCGGCGTGCTCGGGCGCCACCGCGGTGCTGTGGCACGGGAACGAGCCCGCCGTGCGCGCCGCCAGCCATCCCGACCTGCCAGAGCTGGACGATGTGCAGCTGTCCAGCGGGCGTGGCCCCATGCTGGACGCGCTGGCCGGCGGAGGCCCGGTGAGCTGCCCGGACACGCTGGAGGAAACCCGGTGGCCTGAGTACGCCAGCGCGGCGCTGCGCCGCGGCGTGCGCTGCTGTGTGACGCTCGCCTACCAGCCGGGTCCCGACAACGTCACGCTGTCGCTGTCCGGCGCCCGCCCGCGCTCCCTGGAACCCGGTCAGCTCGCGGAACTGCTCACCGCCTTCGGCGGCGCGGTCATGGGCAATGCCGCCGAGTACGGCGACGCCAAGCGCACCGCGCTCCAGTTGCGCGCGGCCGCGGAGTCCCGCGCGCTGGTGGACCAGGCCAAGGGGATGCTGATGCAGGCGCTGGGATGCAGCGCCGAGGATGCGCTGGACAAGCTGCGGCAGATCTCCCAGGAACGCAACCTGCGGGTCACCGATGTCGCCAGAACGATCATCGACTCCCGTGGCGCCCGCGGCGCCCGGGCCGGGGACGGGAATGGTTCAGCCCGGCGGTGAACCGCCGGGCTGAACCCTCCGGGGCCGGGCCGTGCTTCGGATGACACGGCGCCCGCTGGCGGTGGTGGCGCCGTGCCGCGCGGCCCTATTCCTCGACGTACTGCTCGACCACTTCCTCGGCTGGGGGGGGAGCGCCACGGCGCTTCGCCTCTTCCTCGGCGGCCTTCCATTCGGCCTTGGCCTCGTCCACGGCGGCCTGCCGCTCGGCGCCCTGCCGCTCCCGGTCGGGCTCCAGGTCTTCCCCGGGCCCGGCCGCATCCGGGTCTGCGAACGGCTCGACCACGGTCGGCACGTCGGGGGCCCCCTCGGGGACGACCTCGCCGGCGACCGCGTCGCTGGCCGGGTTGAGCATGATGTACGGCGGGTAGTGCTTTTCTTCCACCGGATCAGCGACCGGCCTGCCGCCCGGTCCGCGCCGCAGCACTATCCGGCGCCGCAGCCACCCGTAGCCGCGCCGCGGGATGGCCATTCCCACGACGCCGGTCAGCATGATGATCCAGCCGACCACCTGGATGTTCAGCCACGACGGATGGCCCTGCACGGCGAAGGCGAGAATCGCGCCAAACGCTATTAAGGTCAGTCCAGTCGCGGTCCTCATGGCCCCGTCCTCTCCTATTCGCAGGCACGGGCTGCCGCCCGGGCGGCGGTTAGCGCGGCTCGTTGGCTGCGTCCTGGCCGAGCACGCGCTCCCGCAGGTAGCTGAGGGCCCCCGCGAGCAGCCTGGACACGTGCATCTGTGATATACCCAGCCGTTCCCCGATCTCCGCCTGGGTCATGTTCCCATAGAAGCGCATCATCAACAGGCGTTGCTCGCGCACCGGGAGATCGCCCCAGTGCGCCCAGACGGACTCCATGTCGAGAGTGTGCTCGAGCTGGGGGTCGTCCTCGCCGAGTATGTCGGCAAGGTTCCCCGGATCCGGCCCGGCCGACCGGGGAGCGTCCAGAGAGGAAGCCTGGAATGCCAGGTCGGCGCGTTGCGCGTCGCGCAGCTCGTCGTGGCTGATGCCCAGGTGCTCCGCCAGCTCGTCGTCCTTGGGCACCCGGGAGAGCTGTTGTGTCAGCTCGGTGCGGGCGCGGCACAGCTCCAGCCGGAGCTCCTGGGTGGAGCGCTTGACGTGCACGTGCCACCGCTTGTCCCGGAAGTGGCGCTTGATCTCGCCCGCGATGCAGGGCTGGGCGTAGGAGGCGAGGTTGCTGCCGTAGGACGGGTCGAAGTTGTTGATGGCCTTGAGCAAGCCGACGTAGCCGACCTGCATCAGTTCCTCGGGTGATTCTGGGCTGTGCCGGTAACGCTGGGCGCACGCCCGGACCAGCGACTCGTACCGGCTGATGAGTTTCTCGCAGGCCGCGTTCCGCTTCTCGCTGTCACGCGGCAGCGACTGGACCAGCTTCACGAGTTCCGGGTCACCGATGTCGGTACCGTCCGGGGGGGACGTACGGGCATGCGACAGGACGGCGCTCATCGGCGATCACCTGCTGCGGTTCTGGTCTTCACAGGGCGTTCGTGCCCTCTGTGCGGGGTCTAAACATGGCCCGCCGCGCCACCGCCGGCGCGGTGGCCATCTACCGAGTTCAGCGGCCTGCTACCGGGCCGAATAAGCGGTGGGTCAAATTAAGGAATCGGCCGGTTCCCGGTAGCCGGCCAACAGGTTTGCCCGTGTGCCGGGCGGACATGTGAGGAAGATGATGAGGAGATCGACGGGGCTGGCGCTCGTCGCCATCGGGGCGATCCTGGCGTTCGCCGTCCATGCACACCTTGCCATTGTCAACCTGAGGCTCACCGGCCTGGTTCTCATGATCACCGGATTGGCGGGGCTTCAGGTGCCCTGGCGCGCCTACCGCTGGCTGCGTAGCCATCAGGATCAGCTCAGGGATGCCCTGGACCGGTTCATGGAGGCACCGGACCATCCGGCGCGGGTGCCGCTGGAGACCTTGCTGCGCCCGGAAGCCACCGCCGGCCCACCGGCCGGGCGGCGCGGCTGACCGGTGCGGTGACCACGGTCAAAGACGTCCGGTGGTTTGTTTACCTGCGGTTTGTTTGAACGGCGCCGCGCACGGTACCTGTGGGCCACGGCGGGACATTGCCGGTCTCGCGTTAATGGCACTTGTAAACCGGAGGTACCGATGCGCACCGGGTCGATCCTTCTTCTGATATGGCTGGTCATTGGCGCGATTGCCGCCGGGCAGCG
>WNFJ01055766.1_pt1 | contig 11027 bp, 9 predicted proteins | sample 5400461 | NCBI WGS metagenome assembly WNFJ01 (sample SAMN13153349, study PRJNA577476) | soil metagenome | isolation source: 115 cm saprolite on Douglas fir-dominated hillslope | place: USA:California | collected 2013-09-17 | reverse complement strand
CGCACTGGCGGGTTACCGCGTGAGACGTCGTTTTCCGGATGCCGCGAATCGGCCAGATCGGCAATCTGCTGCGCCGACAGCGACTCGTCCGACATCGCCGCGGCCGTCAGCTCATGCCTCTAACAGTCTTGCCTAGATTATTTGACAGTAATGGTGGCTGTGAAGATTTCCTCATCGAGGGACGCCACGGCAGCCCGCCGGTCGGTCCAGATGGGGTGGATCGAGCCATCTATGGCGGCGATGCCCTCGTAGTCGCCGTACTGGTTACCAAGGTCGGCGCCGCAGCATGTTTCGTTGGTGGGAGCGGTGGTGACCTGGACGTTCTTGGTGAAGCTGAGGCCGCCATCGGTGGAGCGCGCGTAGAAGATGTCCGTGCTCAGGTGCGCCGGGTCGTTGCGGGGGTCCTCCCAGGACAGGTTCACCGAGCCGTCGGAGGGATCGACGGCGAGCCACTGGTTGAACTGGTCGTTGGCGACACCGGCCGGGTCATCGTTCACCCGCACCGGCGGGCTCCAGCCCACGCCGTTGTCGGTGGACCTGGACACGAAGATGTCGGTGCCGTTAGATGCGGTCTCGTCCATCCACGAGCAGTACAGCGTTCCCCGGTTGGGCCCGGTGCTGGTGTCGGCCCCGCACGCCGGGTACACCAGGGCGCCCCTGCTGGCCTGGGCCGGGATGGCGACGTCGAATGCCACCTGGGTCGGGGAGATGGTGTGCGTGGGCCCGAAGCTCTGGCCCCCATCGGCCGAGCTCGCCTCGACGATCGCGTTGTTCTGGACATCGTGCCAGGCGACGTGCAGGGTCCCGTCCGGGGCTACGAACGGGTCGGCACCGATGACCGCCCTCGGTCCGCTCCCGGTACCGCTCGCGACCACGGGGGTGGTGAACGTCCGACCGCCGTCTGTGGATCGGCTCACCAGGATGACGTCATTGGCAGACGACTTGCCGTTGTTCTTGCTGGCGTTGTCCCAGGCAACATAGACCGTGTCCCGGAATGGGCTCCCCGGGTTCGTGTCCACGGCGATGTAGGGCTTGTCGTTGAACTTGCCGGTCCCTGAGTTGAAGTTGAAGTAGGTCGAGGTCCAGGTGTGCCCGGCGTCCGAGGAGCGGGCCACGGCCATCTCAGTGCCCGTGACCGCGTGGAAGGTTTGGTTGAAGAACACCACGATGTAGGAGTAGTAGACGTTCCCCCGGGTGTCCCATGCCACCGCGGGGTCGGAGCCGAAGTCAGTCCCGGAGCCGTTGAGCGGAGGCGGGAGGGGCAGGTCCACCGCACCCCAGGTGGAACCCCCGTCGGAGGAGGAGTACCCTCGCATCGGCAACCGGACGATCTCGTTCGAGCCGCCCACGATCTGAAAGTGGCTCGACGGGTTGATGGCGATCGACGTCTCGCTCTGGGGGCCAGGCTCGTTGCTCATGTCGATGTGGGAGCCCACCGAGACACTCCCGGTCTTTCCCGGGCTGGGCAATGGCTGGAACCCGGGGGCCGACACCGTCAGGAACTTCTGCCACCAGGTGGGCTCGCTGTACGCCGAGGCCCCGGTACTCGTGCCTGCCGAGGCTGGCAGCGCCCAGCCCACGGTAAACGCCATGCTGGCGATCGACGCTGCCGAGGCCAAAGCCCGTAGCCGTGCCATTTGCTCCGCCCCTTCCGGACCGCTTTGTCCGTCCCGAACGGCATGCTTGCACAGGCGGGCGATAACGGCAACCACGCACAACGCCATCTCTAGCCCCAGGTTACGTCGGCGTGTCGCTTTAAAAGGGCGTATGAGCTGCGGAAACACGGTGTTGAGCCATACAAAATGTAGCCAGAAGAATCCAGTGACAACCATCATGTGGTATCAAAGCTGATCATCACGGACGGCCTGGATGCCGCGCCGGAAAGTGGCATCTAGCCAGAACGCCGACTCGTCCCGCTCATCGTTTGCCCAGTTCAACGCCTGCATCTGCGACCATCGGATCACGTAACTTCGGTCTAGCTGCCGCGGGCTGCTTGGCCCAGGTCACGACCCCCCGGACAACCCCGATGGCGGAGGATTGCCTGGCCCTGGCCCTGGCCGAGCCCGGCACGGGCCCCCTGCGTCGGCGCCGCCGCGCAGGCCGCCTCCGGCTGAATCAGCAACAACCCGGCCGCCGGTGGCTGAGGGGTTCGTGCCCGTAACCTCCGCCATTAAAGATCGTTAACTACCGCTATGTTTGCGGACGGCGTGTCCGCAAACATGCGTCCAGCGGACACCGGCAGCGGCCTGATGCGAACGTGCTATCGACGTCCTCAACCCCTACCCGTTGCCTGGGGTGTCCGCATTCGCTCGCGTCCACCTCAGCGGACATGGTGACGTGGCAGGATCCACCCCGCCCGGCCGCCTCGCTGTTCCCGACAGCCGTGACCCCTGCTTGCAAGGCTCGGCCAAAGTGTCCAGCAATGTCTGTGGCCTGGGACGGAGTGCTCCCCGGGATCCGCCTGGGTGCGGCAAAATCCAGGCCCGTTGGTGTCGGTCGCAGGTGTCACCGCGGCCTGCTGAAGTCCGCCTGCAGTTGAGCCACCCATCTGGTGGACAAGACGAATCTAGGGAAGGATGTGTGCGTGCCGCTTGTGGCTGTCGACTCGATGATCATCGATCTTTTAGACGAGAGCCTACACGTGGAGGCGGACACCGCCGAGGCGATTGAAGCGCTGCAATCGCCACCGATAAGCCTTTCGCCATCTGCTTATGCCGTCTACTGGCTTGTGGCACTGGCTCCGTTCTGGCCAAGTTGCCTTTATGCGTTCTCGGAGACCCTCTATCAAGAATTGACCCAAATGCCCGCGAGTAAGCGGCGGTACGCAGAGCGGCTATTTTCAGTAGCGATGTCGATTAGAGAGACTCATCCAGACAGATACCGCGCTATTGATGAGACGCATGGCCCCCACGCCGCTGCCTTCGAAGCGCTCGGACTCAAGGAAAAGGATGCTCAACATGTAGCGGACGCTGTGCATATCGGAGCGACGCACTTTCTGACGCGCGACAAGAAGATCTTGGCCCGAGCAGCACTAATTGGGAAGACGTGGCACATCCGGATTATGTCTCCAGAAGCGTTCCTGCTGACTTCCGTTAAGAGCGGTGCCCCCTGGCCGAGCAGAGTTCCATGGCCGTGGGAACACAGTCCACTGCAAGCAGCTGCAATAGCGCTCGGCATGGGACAGTCGTCCTAAAGGGACGCGGTCATCACTACCAGCTTGGCAGCTCGGTAAGGTTGCATCGAAGCCACAGTAGTGCGTCCTACCGGCACAACCTGCGAACTCTGTTCGCGACGGTCAATAGTGGTCGTTGCCGCTGGTCGCCAGCCGAAGCGGGGCAGGGCTGAACGATAACAGGCGCCTTGGCTGCTGCACACTCCATCGCCGACCTTCCGCTTTTCAGGAGGCTTCGCAGGTCCAGGGAGGTTCACCACAGGCCGCCCGACGGGGTACAAGTCGCCACGTGTCTCCTGGCCGTCCAGCCTCAACCCCAGGATTCCAGGGCCGTCGTTAGCAGAATGTTAGCAAGATCGGTTGTGTCGTGAGGGTCGGCTTGGCGCCAGCAACTTGACAACTCAACAGTGTGAACTCGACACGCGCCCCTGGCCGCCCGGCCGATGACCCGATCAGGTCGTCGGGCCGTCGATCAGACGCCCTGTCGGCAGCGGGGGCCTCCAACGGCGATGATCTTCCCGGTGGCCGAGTAGCCGTCGCTCCGGCCGATGGAGCGGAGACCACCAGGTCTCCTCGCAGACGCTCATGCCGCTCTGCCTTGCCTGCATGAATTCCTGGCACACCTGAGAGAGCTGCGCGTGGTCGTGGTGATGGGAGCCTTCGCGGAGCACTGGTGTTGGAGTACCTGCGCCAGGCCGACAGCCCCGCCCTCCCACTGATCGCCGCACCGCATCCGGCAGCGAAAGCGCGCCTGGGCCGTCCTCATTTTGAGCGGGAGATCCTCGCTGCCATGATCAAGGCGGCACGAGCAACCAGATGACTCGCGCCGCTGATCTCCGTTGGCACTGTCGCTAGACGCCGTTCGGCGGAGCCGAGTCGTTCGCGGTCGGGCCGATTCAGCACCGGTCCGGCATTCCACACGGTCAGCCAAGGCGGCGATGAGGGCGCAGCCATGACGGCCAGCAGCACGAGAATGATCACTGCGGCCCACGGCGGGCGGCTGCCGCTTCGCGCTGGCCGTGCGCTTGCTTGCCAGTGGGTTGTAACGGGTCAGGGGCGTCGGGCGCTTTGCCGGTTAGGGTCCCTTCCCGCGCGGGAGTAACGGTCCTTACTGCGGCCTGCCGGGGAGGTCCTGTCGGGAACGTGGCAGATAGACGGAAAGGGGCCGGGATGCATGGCCCTTTCCACGGGAAGGGAGAGCCAATGCGAACATTGAGGTTTGCTGCCGTGGGAGCGGCGTTGTTCCTGGTGCTGGCGGGGGTCGGCCCCGCCATGGCCAGGCCGCTCGCAGCTCAGCCAGCCGCGGGCACGCTGGTCACCGTGGGCAGTCCGGTATCTCCGTTCTCGCAGAACAAGCAGAACGAGCCGGCCGTGGCGATCGACGCGCACGATCCGTCGGTGGTGGTGGCGGGTTCCAATGACAACATCGACATGGAGGCGTGCAACGCGGGTGATCCGACAACCTGCCCGTTCACGCACGGAGTCGGGGTCTCCGGGGTGTATTTCTCGTTCAACGGCGGTCACTCGTGGGCGCAGCCGACGTACACGGGATGGAGCGCGCGGGGCTGCCTCGGCCCCGCCGCCTGCGCGCCGCATGCCGGGCCGATCGGCACGCTGCCCCATTACTTCGAGAACGGCCTGGTCTCCGACGGGGACCCGGGTCTGGCGTTCGGCCCGCGCCCGGGCGCGGGCGGCAGGTTCTCGTGGGCGAACGGCTCGCGGCTGTACTACTCGAACCTGACGTCGAACTTCGCCACCGCCAAGCGCGACGAGACGTTCAAGGGCTTTGAGGGAATCGCCATCTCGCGCACCGACAACCCGCAGGCGGCCGCCGCCGGTGACGCGTCGGCCTGGATGAACCCGGTGGTGATCTCCAGGCAGAGCTCGACGACGTTCTCCGACAAGGAGCAGATCTGGGCGGACAACGCGCAATCCAGCCCGTTCTTCGGCCACGTCTACGTCTGCTGGGCGAGTTTCGGCAGCCAGGAGAAGGGTCACGCGCTGCCGACCCCGCTGATCGTCGCACGATCCGCCGACGGCGGCGGCACCTGGGTGCGACAGCAGGTCGGCCCGGCGACCGATAACGGCATCAACAGCCAGCCCGACGGCTGCACTGTCCGCACCGACAGCCACGGCAACGTGTACGTGTTCGGCGTGGGCAAGCGGGGCGGGGTGTCGTTCGAGATGATGTACAAGTCGACCGATGGCGGGGTGCATTTCACCGGCCCGAAGCTGCTGTCGGCCGTCGTCGACCCCGGGGTCTTCGACCCGGTCATCGGCCGCCCGGTGATGGACGGCATCGCGGGCGCGCGCAATGATCTCGCCGACGCGCCCAGCGCGGACATCGCCAACGGCGCGCCCACTGGAACAGGCGCGACCGACCGGATCGTGCTGACCTGGGCCGACGGCGCGCGAGGGCTCAACCACGAGCAGCTGCTGCTGATGACCTCCAGCAACGGCGGGGCGTCGTTCAGCGGGCCGGCTGCGGTGCCGCTCACCTCAGGTGACCGGCCCTATTACACCGCGCCGGCGATCTCACCCAACGGCAGCGACGTGTACATCACCTACAACGCGTTCACCACCCCGTACCGCAACGACACCAGCTCCCCGCGGGGCCTGGTCGGCGTGATCCTGCACGCGGACGTGACCGGCGGGACGATCGGCGCGTTCGGCACAGTGGCGCGCGGTGTGGCCGGTGACCCGCGCGCATCGTCGCAGAACAACCTCCAGGCGGAGTTCCTCGGCGACTACGTGTACACCGCCGCCACCCGCACGGGCGCGGTCGGGGTCTGGAACGACGTCCGCAACGGGGCCGACTGCCCAGCCATCGACGCGTGGCGGCTGTCACTACGCACCGGCACGCCGGTCCCCCGGCCCGCCCCGCAGGCCGACTGCCCCGCCACCTTCGGCAATTCGGACATCTTCGGCGCCGCGGTCCCCGACCCCACGCCCTGACCCGTCCATGGCCGGCAGGGGCCCCAGTGCACGCCTGGGACCCCTGCCGGGCAAGGACAGACGTCCGCTGCCGCCGGCGCCACTCCGCCCGCAGGCGGGACCCAGCCCGAAGGCCGGGCTGTCGTCGGTACGGTCGTGGTCCAGGAGTACGATCCGCGGGAATCCACTGCCCGTTCGGCCAGGACAGTGGCGGGAGCCGGGACATCCAGAACCAGACGACCTGCGTCCGGCAACCGGTGCGATGGGCGCAGCTGCCTGCTGCATATATTCGGCGATCCGGCCGCACGCCGGGCCCGAGATCAGACCACGCTCAGTGACTGGCGCTGGTCAGCGCCTGGTGCGCAAGTATCCGCCGATATGCGCGCCAGCCTCTGTCCACTGGGACGCTGTCGGTGCCGCGCCGAACAGGCTGATCTGCGCGCCGATCCCCTCTCTGCCGCGGGTTGGGCTGGTTTCACGGTCATGCGTGTTAACCGAACTACGGCGGGTCTTCGCAGCTCAGAGGACTAGGCGCGCACAGCCTCAGGCCTGGCTGGCGCCCGGAATGTCGTGTTCAGCAGGCGTGGACACTACGGAGAGCGGATATCTGATACAGGTCACCTATCTCCTCCTCGGTGCCGCTTGTTGGCATCAGCCACAACCGACCCGCAACGTTCGTACAGCTGCCGTCACCTGCGACGACACCCGAACCCTCAAGTTCACATTGATTGTTCAGAGAATGCCAATGAGCGGACGTCCTGCGGTGGCAGCTATCGGCGGAGATCCCCGGCCAAATCAGCGCGGTGGGTGTCGCAGCAACGTCGCGTCCCGCCGGGCCCGGTCACGCTTACTACGACCGGCCTACCGCCGCAGTAGTCACACCGCTCCTTTGGGTCGGCAGGAGTCGCTGCATCTTGTGGACGCCGCGGGCGCAAGTGCGGCAATGCGTACTGAATCTCGAGGGTTCTCCTCACTCCAGCGTCGAAGTCGATCCAGACGGCAGGCACTGTCTTGTAGTCGCCGACGTGTGCGATCGTGCCGGTCCCAAAGGTCGTGTGAACTACTTCGCTCCCCTTGACCAGCCAGTCATCTCGTGCTGGGGTCTCATCTGTCACGACACCCAGCGCCCGGTTCCGCCGCCATCTCATGGCCTCCATCCTGAACTATCGGATCGTTCGAAAGCCTCGCTCATGACACCAACGGACGCTGCTCGGTGCCGCGTTGACGCTCGCTCTTGCCGCGCATCGGATACATGCTGTTTGATCATCGGCAGTGCTGCGTTAGCCGGCGAAGATGACGCCACTTACGGGCTCGGGTTCTCCCACGCTGGTGGCGGAGGCGCCCCGGCGGATGAACTCGCGGGCCGACGGCCACATGGCGACATGCTGGTCCCCGGTCGCGTCGTCATAGCGGATGAATGTCACCTCCTCGATACTGACAGCAAACAAGTGGAACCGCCCTGGCTCAGGGCCCACCCCAGACCGCCGGCCACCGCGTCGGCGTAGCGGTGCTGGACTGCCAGTTCGTGCTCGCTGCGGGCGGTGCCGCGGATCTTGAACTCCCCCTCGCCGCCGTCTCGGCTGGTGACCACGCTGTGCACCAGGATGCGCGGATCACGCATCAGGTCAGCGGCCTTCTTCGACTGCCACAGCATGGAAAGCCACAAGACGCTGTCCAGCACGAAGGGCTCTACCGGGCTGACCCTGGGCGCGCCGTCACCGCGGATCGTCGCCCGAGCAGGACGCCCGGCTCCAGCAGCCGCCGCCGGCCCAGCCCGGCCAGGCGCGGCTGGCAGGTCTCCATCTCCGACCAGTCCACATCCACTCCGATCACTGGCACCAACGCCCCGCCTCCTACCTACCGCAGCCTGCCGACAGTTCATGACCCGCCTGAGGCAGCGGACGAGAACCCTGCGGGACCGTAGCTGCGACTTATTCTCATGCCGCCGGCGGCGTGTTGGCTCAGGTTCAGGTCTAGCAAAAGGTGAAGAGCGGTCCCGAGGGCAGCCCAGCGCGGGCAGGGCCGCGGAGCCGACCCACTCCGACGGCCGCCTGGGCGCTGGTGTTCAGAGCGTCGAATGTCACCTCGTCGAAGCCGGCGCCGGTGAACCAGGCGCGGATGCGCGGCGTGATGTCGGGTGGCCGGCGATGCCGCGTCCACATCACCGTGGCGCCTGCCGCGCACAGCGCCGGCGCCGCGGCTGCGGTGCGCTCGATATCACCATCGCTGACGTTGCCGAAGATCCCGCACAGCAGCAGGACGTCAGCGGGCAGGGCATCAGCGAAGGATTCCGGCCAGCCCGCGTCCACCTGGCGCACCCTCACCTGCGCCAGCCCGGCCGCCGCGGCCCGGTGGCGGGCCAGCTCAGCGTTCCGCGGCTCGGCCTCGACTAGGACCGCGGTCACCTCGTCCCGGCGCGGATGGTTCTGCAGCACGCCGATCACGTCATGCCCCTGCCCGGCGCATCATTTGATCACCGAAACGGCTTGTCACGCCGGTCACCGGCGAGCGCGCCCGGCCAGCAGCCACACGACGATAAGCCAGTCCGAGGGTCGGTCCACTACCCTGGTCGACAGCATCGCACCGCGTGACGGGGAATATCAGGGGATAACGCGCGCGTATCCGCCGTTCTGATCGGGCTCATTGTCCGTCTGGTCCTGGTCCTCGACCGCCCGGATCAATTCTTCGGCACTAGGCCCCGACTTGCCGGAGGCCGGGAGTACGTCGACGCCTTCACCCGCCAAGGGGCGCAGTGTTGTGTTAAGTGCTTGGCCGTTCTGTCGTAGGCGGCGCGAGGAAAAGCGTGCTCGCCACCCGTCGATACGCACGGGAGTCCGCTCATGACCCCAGCTCTGGGCCGGATGCCCGGTGAACCCTGGCTCTGCTCCCAACGGTAACGGCGCTGACCGGCCGGCTCGCGGCTAGTAGATCTCCCGTAGCCATCCTGATCTTCGCGTATCCCGTGCCAAATGTACGTTGATGCGCACTGGTTTCCACTCGGTCGTGCGGCGAGCCACCATGGTTGCATGACGACCAACGTCGTCCTGACCCACTGGGCGACCGATCGTTCCGTCCATGAGACGGCGGTGCGTGCTGCCCGGGGCGCGGCCCGCACGGCGGTACGCGGCTATGTGGGTTACGAGGAGTGGCCTGCCTGCCGCATGGTCCGCCGTGAGGTCGCCCGGTGCGGGATCGCTCTCATCCTGGCCTTCGGTGACTCCCTCGACGTCTGCGACGGGATAGGCGGCGCGGTCCGTTCACTCGGTGCCTTCGTGGTCGGCAGCCAGTCCCGGCCCAGCCTCACCCAGCTCGGCGGCCACCAGCACGGGGTGCAGGTCGAGCGGTCGGCTGGCGCCGCGCTGGCGCTGCTTGGACCGGTGGGCGAACTCAACAACGCCGCCGTACCCATCGAGGAGGTCCTGGACCGGTGGGCAGTGCGGTTGGTGGAACAGCTGGGCCACGCCGCCACCTGGGAGGAGCGCTTCACCCTGCTCGATGGCGTCTTCAGCGCGCTCGATGTCCCCGAAGGCGAGGGGACTTCGCAGGAAGTGTCCTGGCTGCGGCGCCAGTTGGTGGCGAGCGGAGGTCAGGCTCGGGTCGAGCCTCTGATGGACGAGACGGGATGGAGCCGGCGCTTGGTCACCGAGCGCTTCCATACGCAACTGGGCCTAGCTCCCAAGGCTTACGCCCGCATCGTCCGCTTCGAGCGTGCGGTGGGCCTGCTCGGAGGAGTGCGCGACGGTCACACATTGGCCGACGTGGCCATCGAGTGCGGGTACTACGACCAGTCCCACCTCACCCGGGACTTCGTCGCCCTCGCCGGGTGCACCCCGACTGCTCTCATGGCTGAATACACCGGGCAGCCAGGGGTCAGGTTTCTCCAAGACGACGGGATGGTCGGCTCGGTACCTTCAGTGCATGACGATTGAGCAGGGCACCATCACCCAGACACCGGTCATTCCCATCCTCGTCTACGAGGACATCGAGGCGGCCCATGACTTCCTGGTCGGGACCTTCGGCTTCACCTCGGGCGGGCTGCATCGGGCCGAGGACGGCACGGTCGTCCACGGCGAGGTCCGGATCGGAGATGCCGCCATCTGGCTGCACGCAGTGACCGAAGAACACCAGATGGCGTCGCCCCGCGGGTCGACACAGTCGCACGGAGGGCTCGAGGTCATCGTGGACGACGTCGACACCCATTACGCCCGCAGTAAGGCTGCGGGCGCCCGCATCGACCGCGCTCCGACCGACCAGCCCTACGGATTGCGTGAGTACGTCGCTATGGACCAGGAGAACCACCGCTGGTGGTTCTCATCGCCGTTGGCCGGCTGACCGAGGGAGCCTGCCGGCGTCGACTGAAGTGGGAGGGATCTCGCGCCCGATAGGGCTTTCGGTGTATCTGACCGACGCTTCGACGGTGCATGATGGCCGCGCCCGAAATCGGCGCTCGGAACCCCGCGGGTCGGTCTGCCAGTCACACGCAGCGTGATCAGCCCAGAACGTCGCACGCGCGCGCATTGCCGCCGATCTGCGCGGCCGACTGGCGCATGACAGCGCGCCGGTGATGGGTGCAGATCTGGTTGATCTGTGTTCCACGCCCATCTTGGCCCTAAACGCAGGAAGGAGTACAGAGTCGGCAGGGATCTGGTGCCGCGCAAGCGCTTAGGGCACCACCGTGGTACTCACCGGCCGATTATCCCCACTGCCCGGGCTGGTAGTCACCGGCGGGCTGCCGTGTTATGACGTTGATGCGGTTGTAGGTGTTGATGAGGGCGATGAGCGACACCAGCGCCGCGAGCTGGTCATCGTCGCAGTGCTTGGCCGCATTGGCCCAGGCCTCGTCCGTGACACCGTCGGCGGCGTCGGCGATGCGGGTGCCCTGCTCGGTGAGTTCCAGAGCGGCCCGCTCGGCCTCGGTGAA
>WNFJ01045160.1_pt1 | contig 11027 bp, 9 predicted proteins | sample 5400461 | NCBI WGS metagenome assembly WNFJ01 (sample SAMN13153349, study PRJNA577476) | soil metagenome | isolation source: 115 cm saprolite on Douglas fir-dominated hillslope | place: USA:California | collected 2013-09-17 | reverse complement strand
GTTCCGACGGATCGATTTAGATCTGCGCGCGCGTCGGCTCAAGTTGCTTTTCGTAGCGCCTGAACGTTTTTCTAATGAGCGATTTATTCAAAAGCTGCGACAACTCCAGATCTCACTTATGGTGATTGACGAGGCGCACTGTATTTCGGAATGGGGTCACAATTTCCGTCCTGATTATCTTAAACTAGCGCGCATGGCGCGCAGCCTCAGAGTTGGGCGAGTACTCACGCTCACGGCGACGGCGACCCCGACTGTTGCCGAGGACATCTGCCGCGAGTTTTCCATTAACGGTGATGCCTTTATTCATACGGGCTTTTATCGTCCAAACCTGACGCTGGAAGTAACACCGTGTCGGCCCAACCAACAGGTGGCCCTTTTGCTGAACCGTCTCAAAGATCGGCCACGAGGCCCAACCATTGTTTATGTGACGTTGCAGCGCACGGCCGAAACGGTCGCGGAGGAGTTGAACAAATCCGGATTTCCGGCTCGCGCTTACCATGCTGGTATGGCCAACGATAAGCGAACTACCGTTCAGGATTGGTTCATGAATTCCTCGGACGCAATTGTGGTGGCAACGATCGCTTTTGGAATGGGGATCGATAAATCTGACATTCGCTATGTCTACCATTACAATCTACCCAAAAGCCTGGAAAACTATTCTCAGGAAATTGGGCGAGCGGGCCGCGACGGAAAACCATCCAGGTGCGAGATGCTAGCCTGCGGGAGTGATGTAACCGTCCTGGAGAATTTCACCTTTGGCGACACCCCTGACGCGACTAGCGTCAGGGCTATTGCCGACCGCGTACTCGCGAACGCCAGCGAATTTGATGTTTCAGTTTACGAGCTGTCGCGCGCCCATGATGTGCGACCGGTGGTAGTTGAGACCTTGCTTACTTATCTTGAGTTGGCTGATGTTATTGAAGCAACTGAACCGTTTTACAACGAGTACCAGTTCACCTTGCTCAAATCCTCACGAGAAATTCTCGACCGATTCGATACTGCGCGGGCGGAATTTCTGGGCGAACTCTTTGCCAGCGCCGTCAAAGCAGAAAAGTGGTTTTCTCTCGATCTAGGTAAGGTCGCAGGCAAACTAAAGACCACGCGCGGCCGCATCATCAAAGCACTCACCTTCCTCGAAGAACAGGGTGATCTGACTCTCAAGGTCGCGGGATTGCGGCAAGGCTATCGAATTAAGACACGCCCGGCTGATCCGCTCATCCTGAACAATGGATTGATCGAACGGTTCGAAGCCCGAGAGCGCAACGACGTCAATCGTGTCCAACAAGTCGTACAATTGGTTGAGCATTCCGGATGTATTGTGCGCTACCTGTTGGACCATTTTGGTGAGGAGCTGGGACGGAATTGCGGGCATTGTTGCAATTGTCTTCGCACCTCGAGCGGAGCGATTCGCGTCCGGAGAGAGACGGGGGTGCCGAATTTAGATGAGGCTAAGATAGCGAGCTTACGCCAGCGTTATCCCGAAGCATTGGCCTCGCCCAGACAGATTGCTCGTTTCTTGTGTGGTCTGAATTCACCATTGCTCACCCAGACGAAGCTCCACAAACATCCGGATTTTGGCGGTCTCGTGGGATTTCCATTTCAAGCGGTGTTAAAGGCAGTGTCATTTTTTGTATGAATTTCATCATTTTGCCTATCCCAACAAGACACCGGATGGGCTAAATTAGGCGGTATGTTCCCCCGAAAGCAAAATCTCAGCCGAATCGTTTTTGTTTTTTCATCACTCGTAGCACTCCTGGGCATTTCTGCGTTTGGCGCCGACAGCTCGTACGATGGTGGCCAGCCGATTCATCCAAAGGATCTGAAAGGCAAGAAAATAGTCCTGGCGGACGTGCCGAAACTCATTGGGATTGGCTACTTCGCAGCCACTTCCAAGGGAGAGGCCGAAGCGGCCGCGGAGCTGACGAAGAACGGTCTCCCGACCGAAGTGACCACCGACGCACCGACCGAAGCGGCGATTCAGAAGCAGATCGAATATATCGACAACGATATCTCGCGCGGCATGGATGGTATCCTGTTTGCCGCCAATGATCCGACCGCGATCTCGCCGGTGCTGCGCAAAGCCTTGAAGGCCGGAGTTCGCGTTATCGGATATGATGCCGAATCCCAGCCAGATGCACGCGAGTGGTTTATCCAGCAGGCGACACCGGAGGGAATAGCCAAAGCCCTGATCGATTCGCTGGTCGCCGAAGTGGGCAAGGAAGCAGACATCGCCATTGTCACCAGCTCGCTTACGGCGCCCAACCAGAACGCGTGGATCGGAGAAATGAAAAAGTACATTTCAGCCCAAGGTCTGAAGTTGAACATCGTGACGATTCTTCCTTCAGAAGAGGACCAGCAACAGGCCTTCAAGGTAACCGGGCAAATTCTCAAGGCCTATCCCAGCGTCAAAGGCATCATCGGCCTTTCCAGTGTCGCTTTTCCGGGTGCTGCCGACGCAATTACTCAGGCAAACCTGATCGGGAAGATTGCCGTTACCGGCCTTTCTACACCGAACCAGATGAAACCGTTCGTCAAATCCGGCTGCGTGAAGTCTGTCATATTGTGGAATCCGGTCGATCTGGGCTACGCGGCGATCTACGCGATGCGGGCAGTTGTCGACGGCAAACTCAAACCCGGTGACACCGAGCTTGACGCGGGTCGGTTGGGCAAGCTCAAGCTGATCAACGGTAGCCAATTCCTGCTCGGACCGCCGTTCATCTTTAACAAAGATAACATCGACAAGTTTGACTTCTGACGAACTGCCAGCTTGCCGGGTCCTGCATTGGTTGCAACTGTGGAGACCTTGTCGTTTGACCCGGTCAGTGCCTGGGACGATTAGCGGTCGGATAGCTATAAACCCTGCGTTTCGATGAAAGTAACTTCAAGATACGAAAGTAGAGATAAAGTCCTGCCGCGGTTGCGCTTACAGTATAGAAAACAAAAACTAAGGTCTTAGCCAGGCTCGCCTCGTTGTAAAGCAAGCCAACGACCATAAGAGCGGAACCAAAGCAAAGGACGCAGCCGCTGGCATAACCAAGTAGTAAGAAAAACTTAGTAAGAACCGTCCACCTCACATCAACCACTCCCGAGCCAAAGCAGTCTAAGTCCCTGGCTGTGTTAATGCAAGGCGAACCCAGGGGACGATTCTCGCCCAAGACATCTGTTTGCCGCATGAGATTTTCGGATTACAAGTTTGAACTATGACGCACACTGGTCTTCCGCCGCGCGCCAATTCTTGGCTCAATGATATCGTTAGTTACGTTCCGGGTAAGCCGATTGAGGACGTCGCGCGGGAGCTAGGTCTCAAGCCCGAACAGATCATCAAGCTAGCTTCAAACGAAAACCCACTTGGCCCTTCTCCCAAGGCGGTAGCAGCGATGCAGGAAGCGTTGCTCAACGCTCATTACTATCCAGACGGCGGAGGCTACCATTTGCGCACAGCTATCGCGGAGAAATTTCAGCTCGCGCTGGAAAATGTCATGCTTGGAAATGGATCGAACGAAATCATCGAGTTCCTGGGACACGCTTTTCTGCAGCCGGGCGACAACATTGTTGTCGCGGATCATGCGTTCGTTATTTACAAGCTCATGGCGCAGCTTTTCGGAGCAAAGGCGGTCGAAGTTCCAGATCCGGACTTGATTGCTGACGTCGACGCAATGGCGCGAGCCGTGACTGCCCGGACGAAATTAATCTACCTGGCCAACCCGAACAATCCGACCGGGACCATGGTAAACGATGCGGCGATCCAACGACTGATCGGACAAGTTTCCCGAGAGGTGATTATCGTGTTGGACGAAGCGTATCACGAGTTCTTGCCGGATCCTCCGCCAACGTTGCGCTACATTCATGATCATGAAAATGTGATCGTCCTGCGGACCTTTTCCAAAATACAGGGATTAGCGGCGCTTCGGATTGGATACGGGCTAGCGCATCCTCAGTTAATTCGAGTTTTGCAAAAATGCCGGCAGCCGTTCAACGCCAACACCATCGGTCAAATTGGAGCGATGGCGGGGTTGCAGGATACAGAACATCAGGAACGTACCCGCCAGGTTACCTTTGAAGGTCGACGCTTTTTAGAAGAGGGATTTAGAAAACGGGGCTTGGAGTATGTACCGAGCTCGGCAAATTTTGTTCTGGTCAAAGTCGGAGACGGCCAGGAGGTTTTCCAGAAACTGCTTCGCAGAGGGACCATTGTGCGAGCGACCGGCGAGTACAAGCTGCCGGAATGGGTACGCGTCAGCGTCGGAACCATGGATCAGAACCGCAGGTTTTTTGCTGATCTGGATGCGGTTCTGGCGGAGTGAAGGGGGTCCTTCACTGTGCTCCCGCCGTCGTGCCGCTAACGCAATATTTTCGGCCTAGCGTGACCTAGCGGCCCGGGACGGGTCGCCCTACCTCGCGTCGCTCGGCGGTCGCGGAGCGACACGCCCGACCTGCCGCCTTCCTTCCGAGAGCCAATCTCACCAATTTGTGGTTTACTTATCTCGATGACCCTGGAAGATACAATTGCTGCGATCTCCACGCCGATCGGCGAGGGAGCAATCGCGGTACTTCGCCTTTCGGGGAGCGAGGCGAAAGCAATTGTAAGCCGTATTTTTCGTGGCGGTACAAGCGTTGTAGAGTGGGAACCACGACGGCTTTACCTGGGTGAAATTTCTAATCAGGATGGAAAAATTGACCAGGTTTTGGGGACCTATTTCCGCGCGCCGCACAGTTACACCGGCCAAGACTTGATTGAGATTAGTTGTCACGGCGGGATCTTGGTGACCCGCCAGATCCTCGCCTTGCTTTTGCGGCATGGCGCTAGGTCAGCCGAGCCGGGAGAATTTACTCAACGCGCTTTCTTAAACGGAAAGATGGATCTGACCCAGGCGGAGGCGGTAATGGACGTCATCCAGGCCCAGACCGAATTGGCTTTGCGCGCGGCAAATGAGCAACTTGCTGGCCGCCTTGGATCGGAGCTTCGCCGGCTACAAGATGCGCTGCTGACGACGCTCGCCCACGTCGAGGCCTACATTGATTTTCCGGACGAACAAATTGACCCTGACACCGGCCTCACACTCAACGAGCGGTTGAAAGATATTGGACGAAGCCTGCAACGCTTGTTAGGGACCGCTGAACAAGGGCGCATCTTGCGGCATGGCTTACGCACGGTAATCTACGGCGAACCGAATGTGGGTAAATCAAGCCTGTTAAATCTGTTGCTTGGCTACGACCGCGCAATAGTCAGCGAAATCGCCGGTACAACCCGTGACACTATCGAGGACACAATCAATTTCCATGGCATTCCGATTCGACTGATTGATACTGCCGGCGCGCGCGAGTCGCGCGATCGCCTGGAACAAGAAGGTATTCGGCGTACCCGCATTGAGTTGGAACAAGCCGATCTGATTCTTCACATGGTTGATGCCAGCAGTCCGCGCAAAGAGAATATTCACTCGGACCAGAAACGGCTCTTGATCTTAAATAAGGTTGACCTTGGTCTCCATCCTGATTGGAAGGGTGCGGACGGAATCCGATTTTCTTGCACGACCGACTTCGGCCGCGAAGCGCTGGAGGATGAGATTCGAAATCGAGTGATGGGTGGTGAACTGTCACTAGAGAATTCCCATATTGCGATCAGCGCGCGTCATCAATCTTGCTTGCGCGAGGCTGAGCAAGCGGTGAAAAAAGCGAGCGATGGGATCGCGCAAAGCCAACAACCAGAGCTGATAGCAGTTGATTTGCGCAGTGCCCTCGATGGAATCGGCGATGTCGTCGGCAAGCACGACACCGAAGATTTGCTGGGAAGGATTTTCAGCGAGTTTTGCATTGGGAAATGACTGAGTCTCCGATGGGCACGATTTACGAGCGGTTCGTGCGACCTTTGCTTTTTCGGCTCGATCCGGAGACGGCTCATCATTTGGCCATCAGGTGTCTCGAGCTATCATCGCGGACACCATCGGTTTGGCATCTCATTCAGGCCAAACCGGATCCAAAATTCTCCAAGGACCTATTCGGTCTTCATTTTCCCAACCCGGTCGGATTGGCAGCTGGGTTTGACAAAAATGCGGTGGCATTACCTGCCTGGGCCGGATTGGGATTTGGTTTTGCGGAAGTCGGAACGATCACTGCCCTTAAACAGGAAGGGAATCCTAAGCCGCGGATTTTCCGAATTCCCGAAAGCGAGGCGCTAATCAACCGGCTCGGGTTCAACAATGAAGGAGCTGAACGCGTTGCGTTGCGCTTGGATGCGCTAAAGAAATCGGGACGATGGCCGGAAATTCCGATCGGAATAAATTTGGGAAAGTCGAGGATTATTCCGCTCGAGACAGCGGCGGAAGATTACTGTCGGGCCTTCCGGCCTCTGTCGCAGCTGGGTGATTATTTTGTCTTGAATGTGAGTTCGCCCAATACGCCAGGCCTGCGCCAATTGCAGGAGCGCGATGCGATGAAAGAGCTGTTCTCGGTCGTTTGCGCTGAGGCCGGCGGAAAACCGGTCTTGGTCAAGATGGCCCCTGATCTAGACTGGCACGAGGTTGAGAATGTTTTGAATATGGCAGAGAGCTATGGATTGGCTGGCGTAATTGCGACCAACACCACGACCGATCACACCGCTATACCCGAACGATTCCGGACGGAAGGCGGACTGAGCGGCTTACCGCTGCGAGGCAGAGCAATGGAAATACTGCAGTTCGTCAAGCAACGATCCAAACTTCCAGTTATTTCAGTAGGCGGGATCATGAGCGCAGATGAAGCGCTTCGCCGGCTGGACGCAGGAGCTGACTTGGTGCAGATCTATACTGGCTTTATCTATCGAGGTCCCAGTCTGATTAGAGAAATCTTAAGGCGAATCCGGGCCGGCTCGAGAGGATGGGAGCCGCCCGGTTAGCCAGACGGCTCGTCTTTGTTTGACCGCGTGAATGCGACCCTAGCCCGCAATCAACGCATCTCTTCGTAATGGCGCGTGAGCTTTGCGGGCTAGGCAGAATTGCGCTGAATCTCAGCGGCGGCGGAAATCGCGATCTCGTCCGCGTCGATTATCTTTGCCCCCTCCGCGAGAAGAGGGTTCGTTCGTGTAAAACCGGTCCTGCCGCGGTTCCGGTGGGCGAGCCTCGTTAACAGTAAGCTGGCGATTATCGAGCGAGTAGCCATTGAATTTGCCGATGGCTTCGCTGGCTTGCTCATTCGATTCCATGGTTACAAAACCAAATCCCCGAGATTTTCCGGTGAATTTGTCCTGGATGATTTTAACATCAACGACCGTTCCAACCTGTCCAAACAGATCCTGTAGATCGAGTTCGGTCGTAGCGAAGGAAAGATTTCCTACGTATAATTTAGCTGACATATTGTGAGTTCTTCAGGGACGCCTCCTCGAGCAAGCCAGTCCAATCAGGACTCCATCGTCAACGAGCCTCAACTGCTGACAATTACCTCGAACGAAAAGAAGTCAGTATCGGCTACGGCAGGTTTTGCGGTGTTTCAAGCGCCTTTTTTGTGTCATTCGCAACGATCTCGGTGGTTGCGGAGAAGAACAGTCAGATGACTGATTGATCGGAGTCGACGAACAACTCATCAGTTCTCACAAAACCCGGTTAGAATGAGCTACCGCCAGCAGGTTTGGGGGCGAACATTCGCAGATGTGCGGCTCGTCAGACGGATCCCGACTACCGAAGCTGATTTCCGGTGACGCAATCTTCATCGACTTTGAAGATTTGCAGACCTAGCACTGAGTTCCGGCTCAAGATTGTCGCTGATGTCCCAGTGGAACGTCGCCGGAATTTTGACATCAGGGTGCAGACTCTGATGCACCGGGCAAGTCAATGCAGCTCTTTCCAGACCGGCCCGCTGAGGATGATCGGCTGCGACGGGCAAATAAATATCTACCTTGAACTCGCCGATCCGGCGTATCGGCTGCTGAACCATTGTTTTCGCCACTTCGATCTTGGTGCCTTCCAGCGGAATAGAGTGACGCTGAGCGAAAATGCCCATCATAGTCGCCATACAACTTCCAAGCGCGGCTCCTACGAGGTCGGTCGGAGAAAACGAGGAAGCTTTGCCTCCATTATCGAGCGGAGCGTCAGTGGTAAATTTTGTGCCGGATGGGCCGTGAGTGACTTCGGTCAGTAATTGGCCCTGGTAATCAATCTTGATTTTGACCATAGGGGCAATTAACGCGGATTTTGCGGTGAATGCAAAAAAGGGGACTAGCCCGTAAATCTCGTGCGCCATCCGCATCCACACGCACAATTGCAGGCTAGGGTAGCCGGAAGAAGCGGCACGCATTCTGAGTTGTGGCCTCGGCTAGCCTCTTGAATGAAATCCCTCGGGCTTCTGCGATTGCCTGAGCCGTCTCCCGCACATATGCGGGCTCACATCGCTTGCCGCGAAATGGAACCGGCGCCAGATAGGGCGCATCCGTTTCCACCATCAAGCGATCGATAGAGACCGCCGTTGCGGAATCGCGGACCTCGGTGGCTTTTTTGAACGTAACGATGCCGGTGAAGGAAATATAATAGCCTTGTTGAACCAGATCGACGGCTTGAGCTGGGTTGCCATTGAAACAATGAAAAACCGCAGATACCGGAAACTCTTGAATGATGGCCACGGTGTCTTCGAAGGAATCGCGTTGGTGGACAACCACCGGAAGGTCGAGAGATTCTGCAAGCTCCAGCTGCTCTTGGAAAACGACTGCTTGGCTTGCTTTTTCCGATTGGTCGCGCAACAAAAGCTCGACTGAACCGGCCGAAAGTGCGCGATAGGCGGTTTGAATTACATCCTCCTTCTCGGCTCGGCTCGGCAAATGAAAATAGTCTAAACCGATTTCTCCGATCGCCACGACCTTTGGTTGAGCTGCCAATTGGCGGAGCTCGTCGATAAAATTTTCTGAGACTTCCGTAGCGTGCGTCGGATGAACTCCAACTGTGGCATAGACGCCGGGATGTTGGGCCGCGATCTGGACCGCCTGCCGGCTGGATGCCACCGTCGTTCCAATGGCGATGATACGTGTGACGCCCGCTGCCGCCGCTCTTTCGACGACGACGTCAACTTCAGATACAAGTTCCGGAAAGTCTAAATGGGCGTGAGTATCGATAAGTGCGTTCACGGTAGAAAGTTCATAGTTTGCTGTGCACGGTCGTCTGTCTAGCACGTTTCCTTTGACGGAACGAGTTCGGCACTAGCACCGGGAATCAGCTATTACGGCCCTTCGGCAATGCGGCGAAGGGCAAGTTTCGCCCATTTTGGCGTGTCGCGGTTCGCGGTTGGCGTTACAAGAAACGGTAGATACGGTCTTGGAAGTCAAACGGTTTTAGGAAAAGAGACGAGCAAAGGGTTGAAGGGTTTTTGGTGTTTAAGAACGCCGAAAGCGATGTGGAGGAGTTTGCGCATGAGGGCCCCGCGGATAGCGAGATGATGGAGTTTGCGGCTTTCGAGGATTACGATCCAAGGCTTTAAGGGTTTGCACCAACGCCGAGCGGCGGCGGCCGGCAGGTAAAGAGCTTTACGCAAGAAGGCATTACCGATTTTGGAAAGGCGAGTTTTGCCATAAAGAGAATAACCCGAACGGCGCTCTGCCGGAGTCAACCCGGCATAAGCAGCTAACTGCCGAGCCGATTGGAACTCTTTACCGGCCAACTCGGAGAGTAATTTAGCGGCGGTGAGTTTAGCGATGCCTGGGATAGAGCAGAGCAGTTGGCTTTGAGTCTTTAAGCCCTCATCGCTGGCAATCAGAGAGTCGATGGCGGCATCGAGCTGGGCGATTTCTTTAGCCAACTGCTCCAAGCGCTGTTGGCGTTGGCGGCTGATGAGTGTGGGCAGCTCAATTTGGAAAGGATCCTTTTTGGCGCGGTTGCGTTCGCGAGTCTGCTCACCCACTCGGCTTTCGCGCTCATGGACTAAGACTTTGAGTTGCTCTTCGATGGGCCGCAGCGGCCGAGTGGCCAACGGTTTTCGCTCTCGGCAAAAGCGGGCAATGATCTCGGCGTCGACCGTATCGTTCTTGGTCCGACGCAACACCGAAAGAGCGAAGTACTTCACTTGAGCGGGGTTGAGCACACTGACGGCCAAGCCCGCTTGGTGGAGCGCAGCAATGAGAGCCTTGCCATAAACCCCAGTGGCTTCCAGCGCAAAATGGAGTGGGAAAGCTTCCAGCGACCGGCTGGCAACTGGGCTAAAAAGCGCTCAATACCGCGCGCATCATTGCCGCACTGTCCACGCCAGAGACAGCCCCCAGAGCTAGAGAGCAAGCAAAAGTTAAAAGTTGCTTTTGCCACGTCTATCCCCATGAAGTAACATTTTTTCATCAGACTTTAATCACTGAACTGGTTTGGGTTTGATCAAGCGCTTGGGCGCGTACCTTTCGGACACAGCCTTGTCAACTCGGGCTCTTGGTTCCAACCCTGTTTTGGAACGGCCTTAGATACGGTTCGGTCTTTTGAAAGGTGCGGCACGAGGAAGGCGGGCTAATCTACCGTACAGGTTCTACCGACCTTGCGGCGAAGCAGTTTCCCACCTTCCTCGGCCAAGTTCTTCAGCTCTAGAGTTCCGCCCTTTCGGGCGGCTTAAAAGGGTTAAAGTGTTGATCGTACCAAGGTACAAGCGGCGACTGTCCGACTACGCCTTCGATTTGGCGCTACGCAGAAGTTGATTCGGAGCTGCGCGCGTGGAACTACCAAAAATTGCAGTCGCCATTGTTTGCCATCGAAAACGACGCGCAGTTTAGATCCAGCGCCAAGCACGCAACTTCGTATCAATTTTCAGGTTGCGCAAAATCGAAAAGCCTATTGGGACAGTCGCCGCGACCGGAACACCAGTCACCCAACGTCCCGCTCCCCGCCAACCGCCAACCGCCAACCGTAAACCGCTCGCGCTACCACTGAATGACCGAACTGGCCCAGGTGAGACCACCGCCGAAAACTACCAGAAGAATATAGTCACCGACCCGGATTCGACCGGTGCGATGAGCTTCGTCGAGAGCCATAGCGACGGCCGCAGCGGAAGTATTCCCGAACCGATCCAGGTTAACGTAGAACTTCTCCATCGGCAGC
>WNFJ01263909.1_pt1 | contig 11032 bp, 9 predicted proteins | sample 5400461 | NCBI WGS metagenome assembly WNFJ01 (sample SAMN13153349, study PRJNA577476) | soil metagenome | isolation source: 115 cm saprolite on Douglas fir-dominated hillslope | place: USA:California | collected 2013-09-17 | reverse complement strand
TTCCTGGACACCCGGATGAACAAAAAGATCGGCCGCGCGATAATACTGAGCGAGCTCGCGCGGCTCAGCGCAATATCGGATCCAGGAAACGTTTTTGCATCGTGCTTGCAGTTTGCGGAGCTGATTTCGTTGCGAACCATCGCCAATCACCAGCAAATGGAACTCGTTCGGTCGTCGCCGCTGCAAAACCTCGAAGGCGCGAAATAATTTAGCCGTGTTCTTTTCCTTCGCCAGACGACCAACGTAGAGCAGAAGTTTTCGATTTGAATCAAGGCCGAGCGACTCTCGCATCGCTTCCGCATTGGATTTGTCCGGATGAAAGGTCTCGGTATTAACGCCCAGGCTGAGGACGCGAACGTTCCGTACGCCCCAGTCCCGAAGAACCCGCGCCAGCCGCTCTGAAGCGACCAGCGTCGCGGCATGCTGGTTGTAAAGTTTGCGCACGTAAGCGCGGGAAAGTTTCATCATTCGGCGGGTTGCGGTCTTGCCCAACAATTTTGCGCTGCTGCGCAAATAGGCTTCGGGGAAATGTGAGTGATAAAAACCGATTACCGGGATTTTTAACGCGCGGCCAGTTCGAACCGCTTTCCACCCCAATTGATATGGATCCCCCGACTCGATGATGTCTGGCAGCTCGTTTCGAAGGATTCGCTCGACCGCGCGTAAATTCAGGAGAGCGCGATATTGCGCCGTGCGGGAAACCAATGGAGAGCGAATGGTGTAAACGCGCGAGCGGCCGTGCGCCCGCAGCGTTGTCTTTTTCCCGGGGACGACCAGCACATGCTTGTCTGTCGCCGTGCAGTTCTGAACGTAATCGATCTTTTCGTGGAGATAACGTTTCACTCCGCCGCTCACCGGCGAATAAAACTGCGTCAAATCACAAATCTTCACGATCGGTTAAGACAGGATTAACAGGATTGAAGGGATTGTTTGAGCGTAAAGCCGCGATGTATCGCAACCATCCTCTTAATCTTGTGAATCCTGTCTAGTTGCGAAATCGCTGACTTATTTTTCCAGATGGCTCAGATATTTCTCCGCTTCCATCGCGGCGGCGCAGCCGGACCCGGCCGCCGTCACTGCTTGCTTGTAAACGCGGTCGGCTACATCGCCGGCGACGAAAACGCCCGGATGTCTACTTTCCGCCATATGTCTCGCGATCAGATAACCGTCTGGATCGGTCTCAAGTTTTCCCTGATAAGCTTTTGTATTTGGATCGTGCCCGATCGCAACGAACACGACGCACGCAACCGGCAATTCTCGCTCTTCGTTCGTTTGCACGTTGCGCAAGCGAACAGCGCGCATTTCGCCTTTCTCATCGGGAATGTATTCGGTCACGACCGTGTTCCAGATCGGCTCGATCTTTTTGTTCGCGAGCACCCGATCGGCCATGATCTTCGACGCACGCAGCTTGTCGCGGCGGTGAATCAAATAAACCTTCGAAGCGAAGCGGGTCAGGAATAGCGATTCCTCCGCCGCGGAATCGCCGCCACCGATCACGCAGACCGGAACGTTTTTGTAAAACGCGCCGTCGCAAGTCGCGCAACTGGTCAGACCGTGGCCGACCAATTTCTCTTCGTTCTCGAGGTTCAGCCAGCGGGCCGACGCGCCGCTGGCAACGATCAGCGCTTGGGTCTCGATCCATTCGTCGTCCGCTTTGACCCGAATGTGATTGTTGCGCGGCTCGAAATCCGTGACCTCGGCATAGGAAAATCGAGCGCCGAAGTTCTCAGCTTGTTTGTGCATGTTCAGAATCAGCTGCGGCCCATCGATTCCGTCCGGAAAGCCCGGGTAATTTTCCACCAGCGTAGTGGTGGAAAGCTGGCCGCCCGGCTGACGACCTTCCAACACGAGTGGATTTAGATTCGCGCGAGCGGCATAAATGGCGGCCGTCAATCCGGCGCAGCCACTGCCAACGATGATCACTTTTTCCACATATCAATCTAGCATGTCGCGCAAGTCAGCAAAGGTGGCAGGGGGTGGATGATCGGCCGCTCCGCGGGCGATGTTATTTTGGCGCCGAAGGCGCATTATTTCTTAACATCGAGCTCGCCACGGGACGAGTCCGTCCGTCGGCGGACAAGGGACTGCTCGATCCACCTTTGAACGCAATCGCTGCCCTGCGTAATCTGCGCGATGCCCGAGCTGGCCGAGGTCGAATGGTTTCGCAAACAGTGGGACGCCGGGCGTGGCGGGGAAATTGTCGATCTTAGCTTGCACGCACGAAACCGCGTCTTTCGCGGCAGCGACGTTGGCAAGCTTCGACAAAGGTTAATCGGCGAAAAACTTCTCAGTTCGCGCGCGCGGGGCAAACGGATGCTCTTTAAATTCTCCGGCGGAGTGTGGCTTGGAATTCATCTCGGCATGACCGGAAAGATCCGGGTCGAGTCCGCGAATTATCGACCCGGCAAACACGATCATCTCGTTCTGCTTCAGGGCGAACGCGCGCTCGTCTTCACCGACTCGCGCCAATTCGGCCGGGTCCGATTTCATCATGGGTCTGACGAACCCGATTGGTGGAAGAGCGGCGCTCCCGAAATCATTTCCCGCGAGTTCGACCAGAAATTTGTCGACCAGTTCCTGGACCGACATCTAAAAGCGCCAATCAAAGCGGTCCTGCTGATGCAAAACGGTTTTCCTGGAATCGGCAACTGGATGGCGGACGAAATTCTCTGGCGCGCAAAAGTCTTGCCGTCGAAAAGGACCACAAAATTATCCGCGCACGAACGCACTGCGATTTTCCGCGCGACAAAGTTCGTCGTTCGAAGATCCTTGCAAACGCTCGGCCAAGATTTCTCCGATCCGCCACGCACCTGGCTGATCCATCAAAAATGGAAACGCGACGGGATCTGTCCGATTCACCACACACCTTTGCGCCACGCTACTGTCGCCGGCCGCACCACAGCCTGGTGCCCGAGATGTCAAAGATAGGAGCCTTTACGCCGTCACGTGAACGGCGATTTTGTGAAAACCGGTCACGCCGGAGAATGGGCTGCGGTCTTCTTCCCACTCCTGGACTGCGCCTTCGCCGTCAGTCGCGCGGACAACGAGCGTATAATCGTCCGGACCATCCGGCCGCCATTCGTAGGTCCAGAGCGCCCAGGTTAATTTTGTGCCGGCGTAATGAATGTTGGCGTCGGTCCAGGTTTCGCCATCGTCGTCGCTGATTTCCACCCGCGAAATTCCGCGATCGCCTCCGAAGGCAATGCCTTTAACTTCGATCGGTCCACTTAATTGGCCTAACGAGAAACGCGATTCGTGATCGGGCGCGTCGATTCTCGATCTTGTCGGTGTCATGAAATCGGGGCCCCAGCCTTGCGCCTCGTAAAAGCCTTTTACGTTGTCCCCGGCGAGCTCGATGCGGGTCAGCCATTTCACGTGTTTTTCACCGAAGTACCCCGGCACAATTGCGCGTAACGGATAACCATGGCGATCGGGCAACGAGCGGCCGTTCATTTCCCAAGCCAGCAGCGTGGTCGGATCGAGCGCTTTCTCGAGCGGAATGGTGTCGGTGTAATTGTCCACGCCAAACAGGCGAACACGTCGCGCATCGGCCATCGGTCCGGCCGGATCGATCAGGTCGCGCAGGGTGATGCCTTTCCAAACCGCGTTGCTGATCAAACCAGCGTCGAGCCCGTTGCTGATGCACATCAGCGTGGTCTCCTGCTCGACCTGATTGAATGCTTTCAGATCCCGAAGGCGATACGTGGTCGGATTTTGGACGAACCCGTTCACTTCCAAATGCCAGAGGTCGATGTTCACGCGCGGATCGATCACGTTCTTGGTCACGCAATAGAATAAATCGTTAGGCGTGATCGGTTGGACGATGCGGCCTTTGTATTGAGTTCCGTCGTAACTGAACGTGGCGATGCGATAAAGTCTCCTTAACAACCCGACGCCGCCGCCGGCAATCAGCACGCCCAGGCCGCCCAGGATTAACGCGCGCCGTCCAATTGCGGGCGTAAACTCGCCGCTTTCGGCCCCAGCTTCCGGTCGCGTGAGAAAGTGAAAGCTCGCGACGAGTGTCCGCTCAAAAACCAAAACGCTGAGCGCGAACCCGATCAGCGTAACCGCGCCGCCAGAGGCAATCGGCAACCCGATATAGCTCGTGCCCAGCACCGGCCACAACGCGATCGCGATCGCGGCTATCGGCAGCACAACGAAGATCGACATCGTCCAAGCCGTAACGCGGCGTTGCGGATTGCGTCGCATCAACAGACCGAAAATCGCGCCGGCGAGTGCGCCAACGAACAACTGACCGGCCATGGTCGATCCAACGCCGAGTTGCTTGAGATGATTGTAGCCGCCGACGCGGCCCATGATCGAGAGGAACGGACCCGGCTTTATAAAAACCGAAAGCCGGTCGCCGATGATCGCGAGCGGCGTGGCGACACCAAAACACGCGAGCACTAACATCACGACGGTCATGGCGATTCCAGCAATAAGTCCCGCCAGCAATCCGGCAGAGAGGGCTTTGGATCTGCTCATGCGCTGGTCGATCTTACAAGCTCACACGCTCGTGTGAATCGCAAAGGTGGATCGAGCAGTCCCTTGCTCGATGTTAATTCGACGCAGCCAAAGGCTGCCGAAATCTAGCATCACCCGCGGAGCGGCCGATCCACCATTCATCGCGCAAGCGCAATTCGGACAAAGGTCGCAACGATTCGCCAGCCCGCGACGAACGTTCCGCGTAATGTGCCGGAAACTTTGGAGACGCCGCCAGTGCGTCGTCGGTGATTGACCGGGACTTCGAGAATTCGCAGCCCGAGTCGCGCGGCTTTCATCTGCATTTCCAAATTCCAGCCATAAGTTTCTTCCTTCATCGATAATTTCTCGAGCGCATCGCGCCCGATCGCGCGAAATGGGCACATGTCGGTGTAGCGGACGCCGTACAAGATCGACATCAGCCAGCCGGCCAGTCGGCCGGCGAAGATTTGCTGAAAATTCATGCTGCCGGGTTCGCGTTGACCGCGCGTGCGCGAACCGATCACGAAATCATGCGTGCCGGCCGCAATTGGATCGACAAGTTGATTCATGAATTCGGGGCAATCGCTGCCGTCGCCATCGAGAAATACGACGACCTCGCATTCAGGCTTCAGCGCACGTATTCCAGCGAGGCAGGCGCGTCCGTAGCCATGTCGCGGTTCGCTCACGACTTTTGCGCGAGCTCCGCGCGCGCGTTCAGCCGTTCGATCCGTGCTGCCGTTATCCACGACGACGATTTCGCTCGGAATATTGGTCTCGAAACATTCGCGGACGACGCCAGCGATCGGTTCTTCCTCGTTCAGCGCCGGAATGATCACGGAAACGCTGGTCATCGCAAAACGATGTGTGCGGCCGTGAAATATAAAACGAGCGCGCAAATATCGGCGAGCGCGAGCGTGATCGGGCCGGCAGCGATTTTTGGGTCGAGCTTGAGCAGATGCAAGAGTGACGGAACCCCAAGACCGAAGAGACAAGCCGTCACGAGGGAAAGGGCGATACTTCCGCCAATGGCGCCGGCGCTGCGCAAATCGCTGCGCCAAAACCATACGATCGCAGCAACGACACTGCCGCAGGACAATCCGAGCAGAATTGCCGTCATCAATTCGCGACGGAGCGCAGTTGCAAACCAGCTCCATGTCACCGGCGCCGACCGCAACATCTGAATGGTCACGCTCATCGATTGTGCGCTGACGCTTTCGTTGAGGCCGAGCACCATTGTGAGAAAGAACGCGACCACCAGACTGCGCGCGAGAGTTGCTTCAAACGCGCCGGCCAGGACCGCGCAGATTGTGCCGGCGGCCACCGTGACCAGCAGCCATGGGAAACGAAATCGGAAAACCCGCCAGGGCGAGGCGCCGCGGATTTGTTCAAGATGAAATCCGAGGACTTCAAACACATCATCGCGAATCGGCGTGGCCGGGCGGGTTTGCTCTTCGCGCTCGCCCAAGATTTCCTCGGCAAACAGACTGACGTCGATGACGCCGACAATGCGACGTTGTTCGTCAATCACTGGGAAGGCGAAAAATTTGTAGAGTACGAAAAACTCGCAGGCATCGAGCACGGATGCAGTCGCGGGAATGGCTATGACGCGACGCACCATGATCTCGCGGAGGGGTGTTTCGAGAGGCGCGGTCAACAAACGGCGCGTCGGTAGCACTCCAACGAGACGTTTGTCGGAATCCACTGCGAAAAAATAGATAACGCGCTCACCGACGCCTTCACGCCGGATGCGGTCGAGCGCTGCGGCCACGGTCATGTCCGCATCCAGGATCGGGAAATCTTTGCGCGCGTGCTCGACAACCGGAGAGTTGAAATCCGGAATGCCAGCGGTCTCAGGCATTCTCAACTTCTACGCGATGAACGATGCCTTTGCTCTTTAGAATTTGCTCCGCTTCGCTGAAATAATCGCGGATATCGGATTGGGAGCGGATCCAATCGATGTAACGCTCAATTCCCTCTTCTAGCTTGATCTGCGGTTGGTAACCGGCCGAACGAATTCTCGCGGTGTCGCTGGTGAGATGACGCATCTCGCCGGGACGAAATTCGCAGCGAGCTTCCGGTTCGATGTCGATCTTAAGGGCGGAGGAGACGATTTCGGCAACTTTGCGAATCGATACGCCTTTCTCGCTCCCAACATTCACCGCCAGTCCGTCCAGGTGATCGGTCTCAGCCGCGAGCAGGTTCGCGCGCGCGATGTCTTCGACGAACGAGAAGTCGCGCGTCTGCTCGCCATCTTCGTAAAGCACCGGCGGCAAATTGTTGAGCAAGCGGGTGCAGAAAATCGCGATGACGCCGGTATAGGGATTGAAGATGGATTGGCGCGGTCCGTAAGTGCACGAATAGCGCAGTGCGATCGTTGGGATCCCAACTTGTTTTCCCCAAAGTAGCACGAGCTTTTCCTGATCAACTTTGGTCAAACCATAAACCGTTTCGCCGCCGACTGGCGCGTTCTCGGGAGTGGGCGCGCTATTGGTGATCGCGCCGCAGATTGGACAGTGCACTTCCCAATCGCCTTTTCGCAATTGTTCGACCGGTCGCACTGCTGGAAAGACGAGTTGATGTTTCGGACAAATGCCGGCGCCTTCGCTGTAAACGGCTTGCGAACTCGCCACCACAATTTTTTTGATTGGTAAATTCTTCTCGCGAATCAGTTCGAGCATTTGGGCCGTGCCTAACGAGTTAACGTGAACGTATTTCGAAATCTCGGGCATGTAGCCGCCGTAAGCGGCTTGGTGAAAGACGACGTCGATCTTATCCAGCGCAGCGGCGATCGTTTCACGGTCGCGGATGTCGCCGTGAGTGAATTCGACCTTCGGATTGATCCAAGCCGGTTTACCGCGGCGATGCGTCTGCGGCTCAAGATTGTCCAGGACGCGAACTTTCCAGCCCTCGCGCACCAGCAAATCGGTAACGTGCGAACCAATGAGCCCAGCGCCACCGGTCACAAGTGCCCGTTTTTCGTTCTTTGCCATGAGCGAACGCAGGCTAGCGTTGCAGCGACTGTCCTACAATTTTTTCTGCGCCGTGACCGCAGCCAGAAACTTCCGCGTGTTCGGCGCGACGTCGCGCTCCGATTTGTTAGAAAACAATTCATCACACAGCCGACGCAATGTTGCGGCATCATCGATATCGTATCCCGTTCGTAACACGGACACATCGAGGTTGAGCTCACGCGCGCGCGTTTTTGTCTGATCCAAAACGCGCTCAGTGCTCCAATTGATTCGTTCGAATAATTCTGGCCGCTTTTGTTTGAGGCCGATCAGGTAATACCCGCCATCGTCTGACGGGCCCAGCACGACCCGATCGCCGGCCTTCGACAACATTTCGACCGCATCTGCATAAACATCCGCGGAAACGGTAGGACTGTCGGAGTCGATCAGGCAGACTGAACCAAACCCGCACTGAAAGAGATCCGCTGTCGCAAAGGCAAGCCGTTCACCAAACCCATCACCCCGCTGCAGAAGAAGCTCAAAATTGCTTGGCAGGATGTCGACGTAGGCAGCTTCAGCACCGATCGGTGTGTAAACACCGACCCCGCGCGCGGTCGTGCCACAGGCTTTTGCAATTGCGGCCGCGGTATCGCGAAGAAAACAGACATTGAGCTGGGCTGCTTCCTCCGGGCTGAGTGGCGGCACGAGCCGCGTTTTGACCTGTCCAGCGCGCGGCGCCTTCGTCATTACCGCCAGCGCACAAAGATTGTTTCCTATCGAGCCGTGCGCAGCGGGATCGAGAACACGATGTCTGGGCTGCATTTGGCTGAGTTATTCGCGCTCAGCTTTTCTCACAAAGTGCGTACTGATAACGCCCATCCTGCCAAATTCGGACCGCTTTCCATGGCATTTGCCGGAACAAATCGCTGAAGGCTTCGGTCTTGAGCACGGTCGCTTTTCTTGGCTCGCGGTAGCCGTTCCCTGAATGGATAACGCTGGCGAGCAACCACATGGCCATGAGCGGAATCGAGGCCCAAAAAGCATAACGTGGTTCCGCAATAAAACACCGGCCGCCGGGTTTCAATACGCGAAACATCTCGGCAACCGCGCGCTCGTGATCGGGTAGCACCGTAAAAATGCGTGAGGCAATCAAAATATCGAAGGACGCATCCGCGCTCGGTAGTGCGAGCGCGTTGACACGTTCGAAGATGCAATTGTTTACATTTTGGGCGACGGCGCGCTGGCGTGCTGAGCGCACCTGACTCTCGGAACGATCGACCCCGGTAACAGCTATTTGCGGAAACCGTCGCGCGAGTTTTCTGGAATAAAATCCTGGTCCACATCCAAGCTCAATCACGCGCGTTCCATCCGTTGGCGTTTGCGTTTGCCAAAGCGCTGAAATGATCCGGTCGGTATCGTCGCGGAAAAGACGTTCGCGACAGAACGCATAAAGCCATGCAACACGTTCAAACAAACTGTCGGTCGATTCCGCCGGTACTCGCGACATGGCGGTTGTTCGCCCGGGCGAATCCGTCCGTTGCCGGATCGGTCCCTCGGCGACTTTGGGCGTAGATGCGACAGCGTTTGGCGGCATGATCTCTATTAGTTAAATTCGCACAAGGCGTCGAAGTTGTTCGCACTTCTAAATAGGGTTTCTAATTGAGGGGCCATTAGTTCTTCTCCTTCTCCTCGCCAACAACTCCAGCGCTACGCCCAGACGTAGCCGCAGAGCAAGCTGTTGATAACACTGCCAACAACGGCACACAACCTTGATCGCGGGCGAAAAGGCGAAAGTTGTTGTGAGTTATTGGAAGTTGTTGGCTTGTTGCTGTCGCATCAGTTAACAAAGCCAAATGAAATTTCAGCTGCGCTGCCTGCTTTGCTAATGTCGGAACTCTGAAGATGGCCGATGCAAAAGCTGGCCGGACGCGGCAAAAATAGAGAACAAAGATGCAAAAGGCACGGCCCACTATCCTGGCTGGAGCCTGCCGGTGCTGGGATTTCTTTACCAGGATCGGAAAATCGCAGCATCCGGGCACGACACCACGGATACCGATCCAGGGCTTGCCACGACCAAGGGCGACTATTCGCTCGAAACTTACATTCTGAGCACAAACCACTACCAGATCGAGTTGCTGACAAACCTCGATCAGACGCCGGAATCCGGAGCGCTGGTGGTGGTAAGTTTTCCGAAACCAAAAGGTGGCTCCGGCTTTCCGGCGCGAGTGTTCGCCATTTTGTCCTAAAACCGATACGGCCGAAGCCCGCGTGCGACCTCTCGTGGTCAAAAATGTGCTTGGTCGAGTTGACCGCAAGTCGCGGAACAAACGAAGATAAGCGCAAATAGCATGCACATCGCGGACATCATGCGGGAGGATTCGCCCACGTTTTCGTTCGAGTTCTTTCCTCCGAAAACGCCGCCGGCGGCGGAGACTCTTTACCAAACGATTCGCGACCTCGAATCGTACATGCCGCACTTCGTTAGCGTAACGTATGGGGCCGGTGGATCAACGCGAGACTTAACTCACCACCTCGTCGAGCGCATTCAACACACAACAAAACTGGATCCAATCCCCCACGTGACCTGCGTCTGTCATAATGAAAAAGAGATCGAAGACATTTTAATTCGATACGCTAAGTCGGCCATTGGAAACATTCTCGCGCTCGGGGGCGATCGGCCTCAAGACATTCCCTACGACAAATCGCGGGATTCCTTTCAACACGCGATCGATTTGGTGAAGTTCATTCGGAGATTCAACGAATCGGGCGCACATCCAGATCCGCGCGGGTTCGGAGTCGGCGTGGCCGGCTTTCCTGAAGGACATCCCGCAACCCCGAATCGATTACTCGAAATGGATCACTTCAAAGCGAAAGTCGACGCTGGTGCCGACTACATCGTCACACAGCTATTCTTCGATAATCGCGACTTCTTTGACTTCCGCGAGCGTTGCGCACTCGCCGACATTCATGTTCCCATAATTGCCGGCATCATGCCGGTCACATCCATGAGCGGATTCAGACGTATCGCGGAGCTCGCCGGCGGTGCGCGTTTTCCCGCGAAGCTTCTGCGGGCTCTACGGCGATGTGAAAATGATCCTGAAAGCGTTCGACGCGTCGGCGTTCACTTCGCTTTGGAACAATGTCACGATCTTTTGGATAACAACGTAGCCGGCATCCATTTCTACACGCTCAATCGTTCCGACGCCACGCGGGTTATTTTTGACAGCCTCGGGATTCCGCGCCGGCGAAATGCACAAGCCCCCACCGGTTAGTCGGACGAAACTCCAACATTTGCGCGAAGTCTCTGAACCGAGCACAATCTGAGAATGCTCGAGGCCCGGCGCGCGGTGTGGCTCCAAGTCGCGACGTTCACAGTTGTCATCGCGTCGTTTCTGCTTGTCTGGCACTTTTTTCCAATCATTGATTTTGTGGTGGCGCTGCAGCGGCGCGTCGTAGGGTTAGGCGCGTGGAGCGCGATTTGTTACCCGCTGCTTTTTGCCGGCTGCAACGTGCTTTTATTGCCCGGCGGCATCCTGTGCGTTGGCGGCGGTTTTTTCTTCGGCTTGTGGTGGGGCTTTTTCATTGTTCTTCTCGGCAATAGTATTGGTGCGGCAATCTCA
>WNFJ01116436.1_pt1 | contig 11033 bp, 9 predicted proteins | sample 5400461 | NCBI WGS metagenome assembly WNFJ01 (sample SAMN13153349, study PRJNA577476) | soil metagenome | isolation source: 115 cm saprolite on Douglas fir-dominated hillslope | place: USA:California | collected 2013-09-17 | reverse complement strand
ACGGAGCCCGGTAATCCAGGCGTCGAGCTGACTAAGCTTCTTCTGGAGCGGCTCGACCTTGCGCAACGTGCAGCACAAATCCGGATTGCTGCTCCAGAGGTGAGGAGCGATCTCCTGGGCCTGTTGCTGCACGCTGAGTTCTGGCCGCAACGCTTCAATTACAATTCCAAAAAAACGTTCCAGGCGGGCCTTTAATTCCAACGTTTCCTGAAAAAGCAATCCGGTATCAATCGTGAAGACCGGCACGGGAATTCCGGCAGACACAGCCTTGTGAATCGTGACTAACCCTGCCCCTTGAAAGCTCGTACCGATCGCAGCGTGAGTGCCGAATTGGTCGAAGGCCCACTGCAGGATCTCGGTCGGTGAGGCAGATTCAAACTCTGCGGAAAGAGAACGGATTTCCGAAGGATTCGAGGTTAAGGCGATTGGCATTTGAACTACTTCTCTATATACAAATAGGGAATTATCAAGGGGTTTTGTTGCGTATCCTCGGACACACTAGGGACGCGCTCCCGCGCGATCCGGGGTGGCCTGTCCAATAGACGTGATACCGACCAGAGCTACCGAAAAGGCCCATTTCCGTGTCTATTCGACGTGCCACGCCGGATCGCGCAGGAGCGCGTCCCTACCAACGCGGATCACCGCCTACCCGGCCCCCAAATCAGGCGCTGAGATTCTTAACAGCCTCGATCACGCTTTCGGAAGTCATGCCCAGTTCAGCCATCACCTTCCCGCCGGGCCCGCTCAGACCGAATCGATCAATACCGACAACCTTGCCTTCCAAACCGACGAAACGGTACCAAAGGATCGTAACTCCGGCTTCGATAGCAACTCGCCTTCGGCACGAGGGAGGCAACACGTCATTTTGGTAAGTCTGCTCCTGACGCAGAAACCGCTCCGTACAAGGCATGGATACCACTCGAACGCCGTCGCCCAATTGCTTTGCTGCATTTATTGCGTGCTGGAGTTCGCTGCCGGTCGCCAGGATAATCGTATCGAGCTTACCAGCTTCTTTGTGCGCAACATATGCTCCCTTAAGCACCCCTTGGCGCCGCAAATCCACCGGCACGTCATTCTGGATCGGAATGCTTTGGCGGGTCAATGCTATCAATGTCGGACCATCTGTCCGCGAAATAGCTGCAGCGAACGCTCCTGCTGTTTCTTCGGGGTCACCTGGGCGAATCACGTCGAGATTGGGGATAACGCGGAGTCCGCTGACTGTTTCCACCGGTTCATGCGTCGGGCCGTCCTCGCCGACTCCGACAGAATCGTGCGTGAAGATGTATATCACCGGGAGCTTTGCGAGTGCTGCCAGCCGAATTGAGGCCCGGCAATAGTCAGCAAACACCAGGAAAGTGGCACCGGATGGCCGGAAAATGCCGTGATACGCAATCCCGTTCAGCATGGCGCACATGCCGTGCTCACGAATGCCGAATCGGATATTCCGGCCCGCGCGGTTCTCTGAATTAAAATCCTTGTCACTCTGAATGTAATTCAGCGTCGATCCGTAAAGATCGGCGCTGCCGCCCATCAGGAGTGGCACAGCCTCGGCGACCGGTTGTAACACGTCGCTTCCCGCCTTCCGTGTCGCAATCTTGCCGTCGCGCGGGAACGCTGGAATACGCGCTAGCAAGTCTTGCGGCAGCTCGTGATGAATCCGGCGGTCCAATAACTTCGCAAGATCCGGGTTCGTGCTCTTCCATGCGCTGAACTGTTCCTGCCAGTCAAGGTATCGCTTCTTTAGCACCTGCCTATGCGCGGCGAAAAATTCGTGAACTTCTTTGGAGACGTAAAATTTCTCATCCGGCAAACCCAAAGCTTTGCGTGCCGCATCAACATACTTCACGCCGGCTTCTCCGTGAGCTTTGTTGGTACCTGCAACCTCGGGTATGCCTTTGCCGATCAAGGTCCTTGAAACGATGAACTGCGGCTTGCGGGTCACAGCATTTTTTGCCTTCTCGAACACCGCTAGAAACGCTTCCATATCGTGGCCGTCGACAGTCTGCACGTCGAATCCATAGGCTCGAAAACGTTCTGCGGTGTCTTCACTCTGGGTCATCTTTGCCATGGCATCGAGAGTGACGTCGTTCGAGTCAAAAATAAGAATGAGGTTGTCCAGTTTCTGGTGCCCGGCAAATGCTGCTGCCTCCGCGGAAACACCTTCTTGCAAGCAGCCATCCCCCGCCAGGCAGACAATCTTGTGGTCAAAGATTGGGTGTTCTTTTGTGTTAAATCGGGCCTCGGCCATCTTCGCCGCAACCGCCATTCCAACAGCGTTTCCGACACCCTGTCCCAAGGGGCCAGTCGTCGCTTCCACTCCGGGAGTGTCGCCGAACTCCGGATGTCCCGGAGTCTTGCTGTGTAACTGCCGGAAGTTCTTGATTTCCTCGATCGAGAGATCATATCCGGCGAGATGTAGCCAACCGTATAGGAACATGCTACCGTGACCGGCTGATAGGACGAAGCGGTCACGATTGATCCACGCCGGATCTTCCGGAAGATAACGGAGCGCATGTCCGAAGAGAACCGCTCCGACCTCAGCCGCACCGAGCGGCAAACCTAGGTGGCCGGAAGCGGCTGCCTGGACAGCGTCCATTGCTAGGCCGCGTGCCTCCGTTGCAGCCCGAGAGAGAGTTTCAATATTTAGTGCCATTGGGATATTTCCTTGATGAACAATCCGTTACAGGGTGCGCAAACGACAACTGGACCAGCTGACCTTAAAAAAAGAGAGAAATCCAGCGAAGTTTTCGCTAGTCAGAAATCTGCAATGAGCGTAAGTAATCGCCCCTTTTTTAAATGCCATGAATCAGTCGTGTCTCCGCATAGGGTTACCGTCGGGAAGTCTCCAAGAGTCGACGCTTGATCTCTTCGCGAAAGCCGGCTACCAGATAACCGGCTCGAAAAGATCCTATAAACCGGCTATCGACGATCCGGAATTGGAGGTAAGGCTGCTTCGAGCCCAGGAAATCAGCCGATACGTGGAGCATGGCTATCTGGATTGTGGGATTACCGGCAAGGATTGGATTGAAGAGAACAATTCCGACGTCGAATTGATCGGAAAACTCGAGTATAGCAAGGCCACCTCGAGCCCCACACGGTGGGTGCTGGTCGTACCGCAAAGTTCGCCGATCCAATCGGTAAAAGACGTGCAGGGAAAGCGAATCGCGACCGAGGCGGTCGGCTTGACGACCCGTTTTCTGGAATCTCGAGGGGTCAAAGCCAGTGTAGAATTCAGTTGGGGCTCAACCGAGGTGAAAGTGCCCGAACTGGTCGACGCCATCGTGGACATCACGGAGACAGGCACCTCCTTGGTCGCCAACAACCTACGAATCATAGAGGTCATTACCGAATCGTACCCGCAAGTCATTGGCAACCATGAATCCATGAAAAATGCCTGGAAGAAGGGCAAACTGGAGCGCTTGGTCTTGCTCCTTCAGGGGGCGCTCAATGCGCGCAACAAGGTTGGTCTAAAAATGAACCTCGAAAACCACAAACTGCAGAATCTATTACAACGGTTGCCGGCGCTGCGGAATCCGACGGTTTCGCCGCTCGCCCAGGCGGGCTGGGTCGCCGTTGAGACCGTGATCGACGAGAGGATCGTTCGGGAGATCATCCCTGAACTGAAAGATTTGGGAGCAGAAGGGATCATCGAGTATCCGTTGAATAAAGTTGTTTATTAGGTTCAATTCAACACTGGCGGCTGGTCCGGAGGCTGTTATTACCAGCATTTATCGATTAAAATATGGGTTCACTCAAAAAGAGAAGAAAAGCGAAGATCGCCAAGCACAAACGCCGCAAACGCATGAAGGAAAACCGTCACAAGAAGCGTTTGCGATACAAATCCTAGGTCCTAGATTAGCTCCATGAGTATCTGGAGGTCGGCACGCCTGCTGCTGTGCATCGGAGCAAGTGCCGGCATAGCATTGGGCGCGTTCATATTGCCGGGGGAAGCTGAACCGGTGGCCCAGGTTACTTTGGCGACTGCGGCGAATCCTACGCCCAGATATAGTAGTCTGGAGGACACTTTCTACTCGGATATCCGACCGGCTACGCCGGAGCAGCAGCTACCGAAGAGCCTCGAGAAAAAGGCAGACGCTCAGGCGTCTTACATGGAAGGGCTTCTCCTGGAAGAAGAGGGTGATTACGAGGAGGCCCTGGCGGCATACACGCGGTCGTTGCAACTCGATCCTGGCGGCAACCCGCAACTCGCCGTGCGCGTCGCTCACGATTATGCGAAGCGCGGGGACGTCGCGAACGGAATCGATGTGCTCAAGGATCTGTCAAAAGCTCGTCCGAACGAGCCTGTGGCTTATTTGAATCTCGCGTATTTATACCTAAAAGTACTGAAGAAGCCTGAACTGGCTGTCAAATACGCGGAGCAGGCGGTTCGCGTCGATCCGAAAAACTTCACCGGCTACGAAACGCTTTTCGAAGTCTACCTGGCATTGAAGCAAAAGAATGACGCTGAGGCGGTTCTGATTAAAGCGCAGAAACTGGACAGTAAAGATCCGAACTTTTGGCTCAGTCTGGTCGATCTTTCGCTCCAGCTGTACGATAGTGGTCGGGGAAATTTTCCTCCCTCGAAAGTGGCCGCAATCGATCCATTGCTAAAAAAGGCCGCTAGTTTCGCCGGCAACGACGGAAATATTTACGCCAAGATCGCCGATGATTATGTGCTGATCGATCAGGTGGCCAGCGCTATCCCTTTCTATCTGCAAACTCTCGAGTTGAACAAAGACAACGCGGACGTGCGCTATAAACTGGCGCAAAGCTTTCTGAAAACCGGCCAGCGGGACCAGGCCATCCGGAACCTGGAGGAGATGCTGAAGGCGAATCCGCTCAAGTTTGAAATCTACGAGTTTCTCGCGCGTTTGTACGAAGAAGCAGGAAACAAGGAGCGAGCGCTGGCGAATTACGAGCAAGCCCTTTTGCTGGCGCCCAACCAGCCTGAAAATTACCTGCACACCGCCGAGGTTCAACTCGAGCTAAGGCGATACGATCAAGCGATCAGCACCTTGGAAGAGGCCAGACGCCGGTTCCAAATTCCGCAAATCACCTACAGCCTCGCGATTGCGCTTTCAACCGCGAAGCGTTATTTAGATGCTCTGCCAATATTCGAAGCGGCCCTACAGGAAGCCCAGTCGAGTGATGAGGAATTGATCGACGGGAACTTCTATTTCAATTACGGGGCAACTGCTGAACAGGCTGGGTTAGTTGACAAGGCTGCGATGCTGCTAAAAAAATCGATCGAACTGGATCCGTCGAAGGCGGCGCAGGCCTATAATTACCTCGGCTACATGTGGGTTGATCGAAATCAAAACCTGGACGAAGCCGGTTCCATGATTAAGAAGGCGCTAGAAAAGAAATCGAGCCGGATAACGGGGCCTTTCTAGATAGTCTCGGGTGGTTTTACTTCAAAAAGGGCGATCTTGCCAGAGCCCTTACCGAACTCTTACATGCTGCTGATTTGTTCAATCCCCCCGACCCGGTCGTTTACGAGCACATCGGAGATACCTATCGTTCACTCGGTAACACTCCGCAGGCTCTGAGCTATTGGCAAAAAGCCATGAACCTGGTTCCCCAAAACCAGTCGGTTGCGTCGAAAATCGACCAGGCAAAAGCCAAGATGACTTCCAATCCAGCAAATTCTCCGACGCCGATTTTGCCGGCGCCCTCCGCAACCTCGAAGCCCACTTCAGAGTCGTCCCCTGCCCAGCCCTAGCCCGCAAAAATCACGCGCTATAAGAATCGACGCGCGCATTGCGGGCTAGAAGCCTGCAGCGCTCACAAATCTCTAAGGATTTGTGAGCGCTGCAGGCTGGAGCCTTCGCTTACAATGAACGATAGGGAATGTTTAAAGAAACTTTTGGAGGGCCTGCTCTCCTCATGGCTCAGTTACACGGCGTTGACGCTCTTATTTTTTGGTGGGGCTGTTCTTTTTCGATTCAAACTCCCGCTGCAGCCTTTTATCGATAGTGATGTTGGCGGCTATCTCGAACCAGCCTTATTGCAGCTTGCTCATGGCCAGTTTCAACACGTCGAAGGCAGAAGCTTCGTCTACCCCGGCTTCATTTACCTGGTTTTGCGGGTCTTCCAAGACTTCCGCGCCATCACGATTATTCAACATCTGCTGGGACTGGCTGCGGGAGCGGTTCTCTTGGCTTGTTGGAACTGCGCAAGAACCCTAATGAGAAACCCAACGATCCCATTGGGTATATATCGACTCTCAGGGGTAATTGTGGCAGCTTCATTTCTGTTAAATACAAGTGTGATCCGCTTCGAACATCTGGTTCGCCCGGAAGCCATCTTCCCATTTTTTGCCGTTCTGAATATGCTCTTCAACGTTCAGTTCATCAGGCATCGATATTTAGAGGTCAACTATCGCGCCTCGTTTCTCTATGGCTCGGTTAACCTATTCAACGCATGTTTACTCTTTTTCCTGAAGCCCAGCTTCTATCTGGCAGTTGGTTTCTCTACACTCCCGATCTGGGTCTCGCTCTTCGACCAGAACGAGCCGTTGCACAGGAAAATCGCTTTGATCGCTGTCCCAGTGCTCTGCGTCATACTTTTCCTCTTCCTCCCCGAAAAGAGTCTGAAAAATCGTGACGATTTGAGTATAACCTTTCTACCAACTACCCTGTTCGTCATCCATGCAGATATCATTCTCGATCAGATATCCAGCGATCTCGAAGATGACGCAAAAACACCCTACCAGAAACAGCTCCTGGAGCAAACAGCAACGCTTCTCCAGCACGAAATCGAGCTTTCTAAAAGGACCGGACACTATCGCTCGCTTGGGTTTGATCCGGATTTCCTGATGTATCGAGACTCTTTTGATCAGAAATTCCAAGCACTTCTTGGAAAGGAGCACACGATGGAAAATAAATTCAATTTCTATTATTACTACTATTTCAGGACCTGGACCCACCAACCAGGCAGAATGCTAACAAAGGTCTTCAAGCAACTGTCGATCTTATACAACAATATCGGAAAAGCGTCTCCGTATAAGCGCGAGGTGGAGCTAGTGATGGGCCAGAACTATCTGAACAATTGCGTCGTTTATGATTCGAAAGAAAACTTGTCCGATATTCACTACGCGCCGCTGGAAGACCTCGTTTTGAAGTCGAGAGGGCTGGCAAACGCAGAACCCAGACTGGCGCAACCAGGAGCTCTTTCGTGGTTGAACGGCGCCCTGTCGCGGACATTTACCGTCTCGATCATTCTTATGTCCATTATGCTAGTCGTGGTCCTGAAGAATCCCTCTCTGAGGTCCAACTACGGCTGCTTCGCGCTAACTGTGATGCTGTTCTATACCTATAGCTTTGCCAACAGCTTGGGCATTGCGATCGTTCATTCCATGGAGATCACCCGCTATTTAACCAACCAATTGATCTATTGCCTGCTGCCCCAATGTATGACGATATTTTTGACAGCGGAACTCCTAGCCCGCAAAAATCGCGCGCTATAAGAATCGACGCGCACATTGCGGGCTAGAAAGCTCTTAAGCAGACGCTGCGCACGCTCTCCAAGTACAGCTCTATCCGATAGCGTACGGGTAAGCCAGCACAGCGAGAGGCAAGAACCGTTAAGCGATCGGGCGATGCTCTTAACACCAACCCCGAGACCGGCCAGTCGGTAGGCTGCGCGGACAACGGCCACCTTCTCTCCAAAAAGCAGCGGAATATTCCGGCGTAGCCGGAGAATCCCGCTGCCTGAGCCTGCATCGGTAAAAATCTCTCAAGATTTTTTACCGATTCAGGCTGGCTGCAACTCCGGTTCGCGCCTGATAAGAAATGGCTCGACGCGTGCATAAACCTTCGGCGACACCGAAGCGACCACGATTACGTGGGAATTCTCATAGCTTGCGCTCAGGACATGGCTGGTCCGGTGCAGCAGCGAGAGGAGATCAGTCCGACTGAAGGGCAATGCAAGTTCCACCTTCGACACGCGATCGGCAAGTAGATCCGCCATCCTGTGCCGCAGTTCCTTCAGACCCTCCCCGGAACGGACTGACACAAATGTCCCGTCAGGAAAGTGTAGACGGAGTGCGTGCAATGTCGACTCGTCTGCGATCAGATCGACTTTGTTCAGGACCGTGATCATTTTTTTTGCATCAGCGCCTAATTCTCCCAGCACTCGGATCGTCGTTTGATGGAAATCGTAGACCCGTGGATGACTGGCATCCAGGATATGGATCAGAAAATCCGAAAGCACAGCCTCCTCCAGCGTCGCCTTAAAGGCTTCAATCAATCGATGCGGCAGGTTCCTGACGAATCCGACGGTGTCAGTCAGGAGCAATCCCTGTCCAGACGGGAGATCCACGCGACGAGTCGTTGTATCAAGCGTCGCGAAAAGTTTGTCCTCTACGAGGACCTGGGCGCCCGTGAGCTTCTTCAAAAGCGCCGACTTGCCGACGTTTGTATAGCCGACGATCGCAGCATTCGGGAGTGGCAGACGCTCACGCTGTTTACGCTGCGTTGCACGACGCAAACGAACTATCTCAAGAGCTCCCTTCAAGCGATCGATATGCGTGCGAATCAAGCGACGGTCCGTCTCGAGCTGTGTTTCACCTTCGCCTTTACCACCCAAGCCACCTCCCTGGCGGCCGAGGTGGCGCCAAGCTCTGGTTAAGCGCGGAAGAGAGTACTCCATGCGTGCCAAATCCACCTGCAGACGGGCCTCCTTGGTCTGCGCCCGCTGCGCGAAAATATCCAAAATGACTTCTTCCCGATCGATCACAGCCAATCCAGTCATCGCCTCCCAGTTACGCTGCTGCGCCGGACTCAGCTCGTTATCAAAGACGATGACATCGGCCTCCAACTGCTTCGCATGCTCGAAAATCTCTTCCGCCTTTCCGGAACCAACGAAATAGCGCGGATTCGGTTCTTGAACTTTTACGAGAAGACTATCGAGAACAGGAATTCCTAGCGTATCCACAAGAGAATTCAGCTCGACCAGGAGGCTTTCGGATTCTTCTTTTTGCGCCGCGCCCTTATAGACGCTAACTAATAGCGCTCGTTCGGCTTGCTTCGGTTTTTGTTTGATTTCGAACATCCGCTATTTTCTGAAAAAAGCAGCGACACCATCCGCCACTAATTCGACTTCGCTGTCGGTCAACTCCGGGAATATAGGTAACGCCAGCACTTGTTCGGCCGCTGCTTCCGATTCCGGAAACGAACCAGCCTCCAGATAGGCGAAACACTTTTGGCGATTCAGCGAAACTGGGTAATAGATTTCCGTTCCAATTCCGCAACCTTTCAAGTGTTCGCGCAACTCATCGCGCCTGGTCACCCGCACAACAAACTGGTGATAAATGTGGCCTCGCTCAGCTAGTGGCGTTGCGAAGGGCTCGCCAGGCAAGCTAAGATCCGACCCAAAATCCGCAAGTTCAGCTCGGTAATGTTGTGCGATCGCCCACCGCTTCTGCGACCAGCGCGCCAGATGTGGTAACTTCTTCAGCAAGACGGCCGCTTGCAATGTATCCAAACGAAAGTTCCCACCCAGCGTTTCATGGTAGTATTTTTGTTCGATCCCATGATTTCGAAGAACCTTCAAGCGATCCGCCATCCAGGCGTGTCTCGTGATTGCCATACCGGCGTCTCCGAACGCTCCGAGGTTCTTGGTCGGATAAAAGCTCAAGCAGCCATATTCCCCGATTCCGCCCGCACGCTTTGTCCCTTCTTTGGAAGGGTATTCGGCGCCGATCGCCTGGGCTGCATCTTCAATGACGGGTACTCCGTAGCGCGCGCAAATGGCTAGAATTTCGTCCATCGCACAGCACAGGCCAAACAGATGGACCGGTATGACCGCCTTAACCTGAAGCCCGCTTTGTGTCCGAATCTTTCCTCCTTCGAACGTGCACTTCGTGGCGAAGAACTCGTCTAGACTTGCCGGCGACAAATTAAAAGTCCCCGGGTCAATATCGACAAATACCGGTCTTGCTCCCAACCGGGCAATACAGCCGGCGGTAGAGAAAAAAGTAAAAGGCGTTGTCACAACCGCGTCGCCAGCTCCGATCCCCAGTGCCATCAAAATCAAAAGCTGGGCATCCGTACCGGACGAAGCTCCGACGGCGTAGCCCACTTTACACAACGACGCAATTTCTCGCTCCAATAACTCAACCTTAGCTCCGAGAATAAAAGCTTGATCATCGCAGACCGCGGCAATCTCATTTAATATTTCCTCTCGCAGAGGAAGAAACTGCTTCTTAAGGTCAAAAAAGGGTACTTTGGTCACTCGCCTGGCGCCCAATATCCGATGCCGAGTGCCGCTGTGCAAACCAAATTAAGGGCACGGTCAGGCAGGTCAGTAGGTCCGAAAAATACAGCCGCCCGGATACCTTTATGCGAACAAGGACGGAGACTACTATGAGACATTTCGCATTAATAATAGTTCTATCACTCGGAATATCTCTCGCAGTGCGAGCCGAGGATCAAGGTCCAGTAGAAAAGACTGGTAAAACCGTTGAGAAAGCTGCGGTAAAAACGGGCCAAACCGTTGAGCATGGCACCCAGGCCACCGAGCGGACGGTCGGTAAAGGGCTGAAGAAAGCGGGCAATACACTGGAAAAAGCGGGTAACGGCACAACGGGTTCCTCGAAGCATCATGCCAAAACGAAACGAACCGCGGCGAAAGCGAGTCCGTCTCCTTCGCCGAAACCTGAAAGTTCGCCAGCCGTCTCACCGTCTCCAGCTCCCGCAGTATCGACGCCGACCCCGGCGTCAACTCCCACGCCAACTCCGGGTAGGTAAACCTCAGTAGGATGCAAGAGAAGAGCATCACACAGAGGTCACGGAGGTCACGGAGTCAACTAGGTACTGCTCAATATCCGTTTCTTTGTACTACTGACGTTCAATATCGTGCAATCTAGCGAGGATTTTCATGCGGCCATTTTAGTAAGTTGTCGACATCAGCGTTGCAGGCGGCAATTAAAACGGTGATGAGCAAGGCGCGTAGATCCGCGTTGCGGATACTAGTAAGGGCGAACTCGCCGCGGCTGAGCGCCAGCAGTAAAGCGTGATCCTTCTGCGCCA
>WNFJ01650263.1_pt1 | contig 11034 bp, 8 predicted proteins | sample 5400461 | NCBI WGS metagenome assembly WNFJ01 (sample SAMN13153349, study PRJNA577476) | soil metagenome | isolation source: 115 cm saprolite on Douglas fir-dominated hillslope | place: USA:California | collected 2013-09-17 | reverse complement strand
GTGCGGAAGAACGGCCACTCGCGATAGAGTTCCTTCAGGAAGGGCATGCCCTTGTCGGGATGCTCCGATATCCAGGTCTCGACCGCGCTGCCGAAGCCATACCATCCCGGCAGCATCAGCCGGCATTGCGCCCAGCTGAACACCCAGGGAATGGCGCGGAGGTCCTCGATCGCGCGCGTTTTCTTGCGCGACGCCGGCCGGCTGCCGATATTGAGCGTCGAGATTTCGGTGATGACGGTGGAAGCCCAGAAATAATCGGCAAAACCCTCGGTCTCGTAAACCAATCCGCGATAGGCCGCATAGGCCAGCGCCGACAATTGCTCCATTGCCTCGAGATATTCGCTGCGTGGCGCGCTGTGCTTTGGCTGAAGCAGGCTTGCTTCGAGAGTGGCTGCTGCGAGAATTTCCAGATTGTTGCGGCCGACTTCAGCGTTGGAATATTTGCTGGAGATGATTTCGCCCTGCTCGGTGATGCGGATCTGGCCATTCACCGCGCCGCCCGGCTGCGCAATGATGGCATCGTAGCTCGGCCCGCCGCCACGCCCGACCGAGCCGCCGCGGCCGTGGAACAGCCGCAGCCGCACCCCGTGACGCTCGAACACGCCGATCAGGCCGATCTCGGCCTTGTAGAGTTCCCATCCCGAGGTGACGAAGCCGCCATCCTTGTTGCTGTCGGAATAGCCGAGCATCACTTCCTGCACCGCGCCGCGGCTATCCACGAGGCGACGATATTCCGATAGCGACAGCAGCCGGTCCATGATGGCGGCGCAGGCTTGCAAATCCTCGATGGTCTCGAACAGCGGCACGATGTTGATCGCGCTGCGGCCGGAGGGATCGACAAGGCCCACCTCCTTGAGCAGCAACGCAACTTCCAAGAGATCGGAGACGCCCTCGCTCATGGAAATGATGCATTGGGAGATAACGTCGGCGCCGAATTTGGCGTGCGCTTCGGCGGCGGCATGGAAGACGGCGAGTTCGCTCAGCGTCTCGTCGCTATATCTCACGAACACCGAAGTCAGCGGACGCGCATTGCGCAATTCGCTCGCGAGTTGCGCGATCCGCGCATCTTCATTCAATGCCAGATAGGATGTACCGGGGTTAGCTGCGTCCAGCAATTCGGCAATGGTGCGCTCATGCACGGCGGAATTCTGCCGCATGTCGAGACTGGCGAGGTGAAAGCCGAAACAGTCCAGGGCGCGGCGCAGCAGCCGCAGCCGCCCGCGCGCAATCACGCCCGAATTGTTCGCAATCAGAGAGCGGTTGAGAATATCGAGATCGGCTTTGTACTCCCCGACATTGGCATAGGGTGCCGCTTCTCCGACCGGCCGCCGGGTAATTCCGACATCCAGCTTCAGTGCGGTCGCGGTGAGCCGCGCATAGATACCGGATACCGCCAGACGATAAGGCTCGCCGCTTCGATGCGGAGAGGTATCGGGCGAGCGCTGGGCGAGCGCGCGCAATTCATCGGAAACATCGGCCAGATGCGCCGCGAGCGACAGCTCGGCGCCGAGTACGTGCAGTTCCTCAAGGTAGAACCGCAGCACGCGGCTGCTTTGCAGGCGCAGCGTGCCGCGCATGACCTCCGCCGTAACGAATGGGTTGCCGTCGCGATCGCCGCCGATCCAGCTTCCCATCCTTAAGAACGACGCCAGTTCTCCGCGCGCACTGGCCTCGCCCTCGTTCAATCGATCCTCCAGCGCGCAATGCAGCCGCGGCACCTCGTGCAGGAAGGTGTAGTCGTAAAACGAAAGGCCGTTGGCGACCTCGTCGAGCACGGTGAGTTTGGTACGGCGCAGGAGATTGGTCTGCCACAGCGTCACCACCGCGCGGCGCAACTGCTCGTCGCTGGCCTCGATTTCTTCCGGCGTGAGCTGGACGCGTTCGCGCCGGTCCAATAGCGCGGCGATTTCCATTTCGCGGTCGATCGTGCTCTTGCGGCGAACTTCGGTCGGGTGCGCGGTCAGAACCGGGCTGACCAGGGCTTCTGCGAAAAAGCGGCGCAGATCGGCCGCGCTGAAACCGGCCGCCCGCGCATGCGACAGCGTCAGCGCCAGCGTTCCCGGACGCGGCGATCCGCCGGCGGTAGAGCGCGCCCGCATCTGCCGGATGTTGTTCTGATCTTCGGCGATGTTGGCGAGGTGCGAAAAATAACTGAAGGCGCGCACGATGCGAGCGGTTTCGCTCGTCGACATGCTGTCGAGGATGATTTCGAGCTCGCGCCGCGCCGGCCTGTCATCATCGCGGTGGAACCGGATCGAGGTCTGCCGGATACGTTCGACCAGGTCGAACACGTCGGCGCCTTCCTGATCGCGCACGGTATCGCCGAGGATGCGTCCGAGCAGCCGGATATCGTTCCGCAGCCGGGCATCTTCTTCAAGCGCCAAGGCTTCGTCGGCGCGATTGGGCCGCAGGTCAACGTCGGAAGGCATGATCTGGGAAGACATGGCTGACTGCTCCAGAAACTGCCCGGCAATCCCTTGAGTCGCAATTTTTCAGGCTTCGCGCAAGACCAAGAAAAAGGCGACGGCTATGCGGGTGGTGCCTCATCCTGAGGAGCGGCCGCCAAGCCGCGTCTCGAAGGATGATGCATCGGCCTCATGGTTCGAGACGGCGCAAGGGCGCCTCCTCACCATGAGGAACAACCAATCATCTCAATCGGGTCCTAAATCCGCCGCCCCGCCCTCTCCCAATAGGGATCGCGTAAGCGCCGCTTGAAAATCTTGCCCGAATCCTCGCGCGGCAAACGCGCGTGGATTTCGACGTGCTTCGGCACCTTGTAATCGGCAAGCAAGGTCTTGAGCTGCGCGCGGATCGCCGCGATGTCGAGCGTCACCCCTGCTTGCGGTTCCACCACCGCCATCAGGGCCTCACCGAATTCCTCGTCGGGGATGCCGAATACCGCGCAGTCGTGCACTCCCGGAACGGCGTGCAGCGCGGCTTCGATTTCGGCGGGATAGATGTTGACGCCGCCCGAGATCACCATGTCGCGCTTGCGGTCGCAGATGAAGACATAGCCGTCTTCGTCGATATAGCCGACGTCGCCCGAGGTGATGAATCCGTCGCGTTCGATCTCGGCGCGCTTCTCCGGCTTGTTGTGATAGGTGAAATCCGGATTGTCCGCGGTCCGCGAATAGATTTCGCCGATCTCGCCCTGCGGCAGCGGATCGCCATTCTCGCCGAGAAAGCGCAGTTCGACCCCGCTCAGGATCTTGCCGACCGTGCCCGGCTTCTTCAGCGCATCGCCGGAACTGGCGAAAGTGAGTGCGCTGGATTCGGTGCTGCCGTAATATTCATAGATCACCGGTCCCCACCATTGGATCATCGCGCGCTTCACATCGGCGGGGCACGGCGCTGCGGCATGGACCACATGGCGCAGCGACGAGGTGTCATATTTCCTGCGCACCGCCTCCGGCAGCTTCATCAGCCGGACGAACATGGTCGGCACCATAAAGATGGTATCGATCCTCTCGTCCTGAATCAGCCGCAGAAATTCTTCCGGGTCAAACCGTGGCATCAGTACCAGCGCGCCACCGAGACGGCCGGAGCGCAGGCCAAACGAGTTCGGCGCGGAATGATACAGCGGTCCCGGCAACAGTGCCCGCACGCCCGGTTTCAGGCCGTAGATCAGCGCGCGCAAACGTTCCGATGCGACGGTCTGCTCCGGCGTCGGCGCGTTACGCCGCACTCCCTTGGGATGGCCCGTCGTGCCCGAGGTGTAGATCATGTTCGCCGGCTGCGGCAGCGCCGGGCCGTCGTAAGGCCGCTGCTGTTTGAGCCAGGATTCAAGATCGGTCGCGAATTCGGGCGTGTTGAGATGACCGGGATCGATCTTGTAATTCTCTAGAATTTCCGGCGGCGTCGCGGCGCTGAGCACGGTAACGCGAGCGGGAATCGCCTCGCGCAGCTGATGCAGCATGTCGGCATGGCCGATCAGGACTGACGTTCCGGAATCCTTCAGGACGTAATTGATCTCCTCCGGTTTGAAGTGCCAATTGACAGGCACCGCATAGGCGCCGAGCCGCATCGCGGCATAGGCCGCCTCGATGAAAGCGATGTCGTTGCGCATCAGGATGCAAACGCTGTCGCCTTGCTTGACGCCAAGCCTCTCGAAGCCGCCGGCGATGCGGGCGGCGCGATCGGCGACTTCGGCGTGGCTACGCCTTCGCCGACCGCTGATGATGCCGAGGAAGAGTGGTGGCGTGGACATTGTCTCTTTCCGATCTCTTGTCGGTTTGTGAAACCCTCATGATGAGGAGAGCGTCTTCGCGCGTCTCGAACCATGAGGGATGACCCGGGGCTCATCCTTCGAGACGCGGCCAAGCGGCCGCTCCTCAGGATGAGGTTCTAATGTTGATCAAACGTCGGCGAAGCGCGGCGCACGCTTCTCGATATTGGCGCGCACCGCTTCGAGCTGATTGGCCCCGCCCATCAATCTCATCTGCTCGACGGATTCGGCGAGCAGCGCCGGGCCGGGATCGACGGACAGATTGTTCAGCATGCGCTTGGCGGCGCGGATCGCATCCGGACTCTTGCTTGCGATCTCGCGTGCGACCTCAAAGGCGGCGGCGCGCGGGTCGTCGCAGATCCGCGTCGCGAGGCCGTAACTCATGGCCTCCTGCGCCGAGAAAATCCGCCCCGTATAGGTCAGCTCGCGCAGGATATCGTCGCGCACGAGGCTAGCGAGGATCGGCGTCCCCGCCATATCTGGCACCAGGCCCCATTTGATTTCCATGATCGACATCCGCGCGTCGGGGCTAAGGAAGCGCATGTCGGCGCCGAGTGCGAGCTGAAAGCCGCCGCCGAACGCCACGCCCTGGATCGCGGCAATCACCGGCACCGGAAGTTGCCGCCATCCCCACACCGCCTGCTGCGGGAAATTGGCGAGGCCGTGGGTGCGCGCGGCCAGGTCGCGTTCTTCGCCGCCGGCTACCCCGTTACCGCCCTTTTCCTTCATGGCGGCGAAGCGGCCCATGTCGAGCCCGGCGCAAAACGAGCGGCCCTCGCCGGACAATACTACCGCCCGCAGGCCTTTTTCTTGGGCGAGCCGGTCAGAGGTGGCGACGAGCGCATCGAACATTGCGGCATCGAGCGCGTTCATCTTGTCCGCCCGCACCAGGCGGACATCGGCGACGCCCTCCGAGATCGATACCGAGACGCGCTCCTCCATGGATGGTTCTCCCTGCTCTTCTTCGTTGTTGCCGCTTTACAGAAAGGCGTTGTCCGGATTTAGTCAATTAACCAATTAACAGACAATCTCTTTAGGCGGAAACCTCCAATGTTCAACGAACAGCTTCTCGCGGGCCGGCGCATTCTTGTCACCGGCGGCGGCACCGGGCTCGGCAAGTCCATGGCCGCGCGTTTCCTCGAGCTTGGCGCCGAGGTCCACATCTGCGGCCGCCGCAAGGGCGTTTGCGATGAAACCGCCACCGAACTGATGGACCTCTATGGCGGCCGGGTTACGAGCCACGGCGTCGATATCAGAAACCCGCTCGCGGTCGATGAGATGATCGAGACGATTTTCACCGAAGGCCCGCTCACCGACCTCATCAACAACGCCGCCGGCAATTTCGTCTCGCGCACGCAGGACCTGACGCCGCGCGGCTTCGATGCGGTCGCCAACATCGTCATGCACGGCACGTTTTATGTGACGCATGCGGTAGGCCGGCGCTGGATCGCCGCCAAGCAACGCGGCAACGTGGTCTCGATCACGGTGACATGGGTCCGCAACGGCAGCCCCTATGTGGTGCCGTCGGCGATGAGCAAATCTGCAATTCATGCGATGACCATGTCACTGGCGATGGAATGGGGGCGCTACGGCATCCGCCTCAACACCATCGCGCCCGGTGAAATTCCGACCGAGGGCATGAGCAAGCGCCTCAACCCCGGCGATGAAGCCGGCGCGCGCACCATTGCCATGAATCCGATGGGCCGGGTCGGGAAGATGGAGGAACTGCAGAATCTCGCGGTGTTCCTGATTTCCGGCGGCTGCGACTGGATCAACGGCGAGACCATCGCGATGGATGGCGGCCAGGCGCTGGCCACGGGCGGTAACTTCTATTCGTTGCGCGACTGGTCGGATGCCGACTGGACCCGGGCGCGCGATTCGATCAAGGCGCAAAACGAAAAGGACCGCGCCGCGCGGGGCTAATTTCACGTCGTCCCGGCGAACGCCGGGACCCATAGGCCGCGGCCTCTCGATTTCAGGACTGTGGCCGCCGCCTTCTGCAACAATCAAAGCCGGTGGTTATGGGTCCCGGCGTTCGCCGGGACGACGTATACTGAAAAAATAACAAACGTTACGGGAGAAACATGTCCGCCTCAGAAGAACCGGCAAACCTAGCCGACATGCTGCGCGCGCGGGCGAAGACCCGCGGCAATGCCATTGCGCTCGAATTCGAGGGACGCCAGACCAGCTTCGTTGAGCTGGATATCAGGACCAATCGCGTCGCCAACGCGCTTAGAGCGCTCGGTGTCAAACCGCGCGAGCGCATCGCCTATCTTGGCAAGAACAGCGACATCTATTTCGAGCTATTGCTTGGCGCGATGAAAGCCAATGTGGTGATGGCGCCGGTGAACTGGCGGCTGGCCAAGCCCGAGATCGCCTTCATCGTTGGGGATTGCAAGGCGCCGGTGCTGTTCGTCGGACCGGAGTTCCTCGAGCAGATCAACAGCATCAAATCGCAATTGCCAAGCGTGCGCACCTTCATCGCCACCGAAGGCGGCACGCCGGGCTGGCAGGACTATGCGGCATGGCGCGACGCGCAGAGCGGAGACGACCCGAAGGTCGACATCAGCCGGCAGGACATCGCGATCCAGCTTTATACCTCCGGCACGACCGGAAAGCCGAAAGGCGCGATGCTGTCGCATGCCAATTTTCTGAATCTGGTGGAGACCGGCAGGGACGAAAAGCCCCACTGGAACAAATGGACCGAAGATGACGTCTCGCTGGTGGCGATGCCGGTGTTTCACATCGGCGGCTCGGGCTGGGGCGTGATGGGTCTCTATCACGGCGCCAAGGGCGTGATCGCCCGCGAATTCGATCCCAACAAGGTGCTGGATTTCTTCGAGCAGTCCGCCATCACCAAACTGTTCATGGTCCCCGCCGCAATGCAGTTCGTGGTGCGGCAACCGCGCGCACGCGAGGTGGATTTTTCGCGGCTGAAGTACATGCTCTATGGCGCTTCGCCAATTCCGGCGGCGCTGCTGAAGGAATGCATCGAGGTGTTTGGCTGCGGCTTCGTGCAGATGTACGGCATGACGGAGACCACCGGCACCATCGTGGCGCTTCCGCCGGAAGATCACGTCGAGGGACTGGACCGGATGCGCTCGGCCGGCAAGGCTTTGCCGGGCGTTGAACTCGCGATCCTCGATGCCGATGGCAACAAATTGCCGCCGGGCCAAGTCGGCGAGATCGCAACACGTTCCGGCTCCAACATGGCCGGCTACTGGAATTTGCCGGAAGCCACCGCCAAGACGCTCGACAGCGAAGGCTGGCTGCGCGTGACGGCTATCTCTATATCCACGACCGCATCAAGGACATGATCATCTCGGGCGGCGAAAACATCTACCCCGCCGAAGTCGAAAGCGCGATCTGCGACCATCCCGATGTCGCCGAGGTCGCGGTGGTCGGCGTGCCCGATGAGAAGTGGGGCGAAGCGGTCAAGGCGATCGTGGTGATGAAGCCCGGCAAGAAGGCGACACCGTCAGACATCATCGGCTTCACCCGCGAACGCATCGCGGGCTTCAAGACGCCGAAGTCGGTGGACTTCATCGAAGCGCTGCCGCGCAATGCCTCCGGCAAGATCCTGCGCCGCCATCTGCGCGACCCATACTGGGCGGGCAAGGACCGGCAGGTGAATTGAGGCACGCGACTGGAGAGGCGACGCTTTATCCTCAGCGTCGTCCCCGCGCACGCGGGGACCCATACGCCGTGTCGCTGATGTTACGGGAAGCGTGAGTTACCTACGCTCGCGTCGCATCAACGAGCGCCGGTGGTTATGGGTCCCGGCGTTCGCCGGGACGACGCATTCATTGGAGCGAGATGATGCACCCGCTCCCAACACCGCCCCCTCAATGCTTCCCTGCCCCCATGTACCCGAACAGAAATCCCGCGACCTTGCGCTTCTGGATTTCCTCGCTGCCTTCGGTGATGCGATAGCGGCGGTGATGCCGGTAGATGTGTTCGAACGGCTTGTGGCCTGCATCGCGCGGTCGGCGGCCTCGCAGCACAACCGGTTCGCCCAGTAATTGCACATCGAGACCTTGTCGGAGAGCGTGTGCTCGACCTGCGCCTGCGTGAGTTTGTCCATCTCCCACGCGGTCTTGCGGATTAACAGCCGCAGCATCTCCGCCTGCGTCGCCAGTTCGACCAGCGGCCACTGGATCGCCTGGTTCTCGGCGAGCGCGCGGCCGAACGGTTTGCGTTCGCGTGCATATTTGACGCTTTCCTCGATGCAATACACCGCGGCGCCCAGCGAACTCGCGGCCTGCCGGATCCGGTTCTCATGCACGAAGCATTGCGCCAGCGACAGTCCGCGGCCGATCTCGCCGAACAGCGCATCGTCGGGCACGAACACGTCCGTAAAGCTGACGCGCGGGTGATCGGTCGGCATATTAAAAGTCCACATATATTCTTCGACCTTCACGCCCTGGCTCTTCGCCGGCACCAGGAAGCAGGTAATGCCGCGCGCGTCGCCGTCATTGCCGCTAGTGCGGGCGAACAGCGCGCAATGCGTCGCAACATGCATGCCGGTGGTCCACATCTTCTCGCCGTTGATTACCCACCCCGGGACGCCATCGCGGGTCGCCTGCACCGCGCGGGTTTCCATATGGGTCGCGTCCGAGCCGTGCTCGGGTTCGGTGAGCCCAAAGGTAATGCGATATTTGCCGGTAATCGAGCCTTCGATCATCGCCTTCTGGTCGTCGCGGCCGTAGCGGTCGAGCATCGTCACCAGCGGCAGATTGCCGACGATCGAATGCTCGTTCTGCAGGTCGTTGTGCAGGCCAAGTCCCTTGGAGGCAAAATGCTCGCGGATCACCGCCATCCAGAGATTGGAGCCATCCCTGCCGCCGTAGCGTTTCGGTATCGCGAAGCGGAGATGGCCCGCACTGTCGGCGAGATTTTTCACTCTTCGCAGCAGCGCTTCCCACTCATGCCGCGGCAGCCCGCCATCGCCCATTCTCGGCGATGATCGAAGAAACGGATGTTGTCATCGGCATCTTCAATCGGCTTGATCTCGCGCGCGATGAATTGGTCGAGCTCAGCGAGATAGGCGACCAGGTCGGCCGGCAAGGCAAAATCCAAGGCAGTTCTCCCAAGTGTCGTTTTCTTGTCATTGTCGCGAGGCCGCGCGAAGAGGACCTGCGCAATCGATTAAGGTGAGAACTCCAAAGCAAGTCAAGCAATGGAATATGGCTTGTGACGCGCAGCCTGCCTGCGTAATTGGATGGCATCGGACGGCGGGAGCAAGCTAGTATTGCAGCCAATATTCCTCGCCGCAGAAAAATACACGGGAGCAAACATGGACTTGAAATTTTCCAAGGTCACGCGCAAGGGCCCGGTCACGATCGTGACGTTGTCGCGCCCGGAAGTTTACAACGCGCTGCATACCGATGCGCATTTCGAACTGAACAAGGTGTTCGACGACTTTTCCGCCGATCCGGAGCAATGGGTCGCGATCATCACCGGCGCCGGCGACAAGGCGTTCTGCGCCGGCAACGATCTGAAATGGCAGGCGGCGGGGGGAAAACGCGGCTGGGACACCGGCGGATTTGCCGGACTGACCTCGCGCTTCGACTGCGACAAGCCGATCATCGCCGCCGTCAACGGCGTGGCGATGGGCGGCGGCTTCGAGATTGCGCTGGCCTGCGACCTCATCATCGCCTCGGAAAACGCGATGTTCGCATTGCCCGAGCCGCGCGTCGGCCTCGCGGCGCTGGCCGGCGGATTGCACCGGCTGCCGCGGCAGATCGGTCTCAAGCGCGCCATGGGCATGATCCTGACCGCGCGCCACGTCACCGCCCGCGAAGGCCACGAGCTCGGCTTCGTCAACGAGGTGGTTCCCCAAGGCGAGGCGTTGGCGGCGGCGGAGCGCTGGGCGGAAACCATCTGCAAGAACAGCCCGATGTCGATCCGCGCATCCAAGCAGACAATCCAGAAAGGCCTTGCGGTCTCGCTGGAGCAGGCGATGGCCGAACAGCGCGACTATCCCGCTGTCAAGGCGATGGCGGCGTCGCAGGATTATATCGAGGGGCCGAAGGCGTTTTCGGAAAAACGTCCGCCGAAGTGGGTGGGGAAGTAATTTCACCGTCACCCTGAGGTGCGAGCCCACTTGGGCGAGCCTCGAAGGGTGGAGATGTGGCAACAGCCCTGCATTGTGGCTCATCCTTCGAGACGCCGCGCAACTGCGCGGCTCCTCAGGATGACGGCTTTTACGGAGCAAGAGCTGCCGTCATTGCGAGCCAACGGGTCGGCGCAAAGCGCCGCCCGATGACAGGCTCCGCGAAGCAATCCATTGTCGACGCCAGGACAAGTGTTGGATTGCTTCGTCGCTGACGCTCCTCGCAATGACGATTTTGTGTCATTCCGGGGCGCGACGAAGTCGCGAACCCGGAATCCATAACCACGATCGGGAGTATGGATTCCGGGCCTGCGCCAAGTGGCGCATCCCGGAATGACGAAAGTAGATAGATCGACACTAGTTGCTTTTGTCACCCAACTCCCGCCGATACGACGCGTAGTTCGGCTGATCGACGGCGAGCTTGTCCATGGTGGTCTGCCAGAGATGATCTGCAAGCCCGGGCGTTTGCAGGTCGAGTTCGCCGTTGGCGATGCGATCGGCGAGCGTGCGGTTGAGCTCGGTGAGCGAGCCCTGCATGCCCAGCAACTGCGTCAGCCGCGCCGCTTCCGCGCCATCGCTGCGGCTCTCCAGCGCTAACTGGCGCGTGACCAGGTCCAGCGCGTTGATCGCGACCCGCAGATTGAAGGCATTATGTCCGCTGATCATCGGCGCGATATCGTTGCGCAGGAAATCC
>WNFJ01495738.1_pt2 | contig 11035 bp, 10 predicted proteins | sample 5400461 | NCBI WGS metagenome assembly WNFJ01 (sample SAMN13153349, study PRJNA577476) | soil metagenome | isolation source: 115 cm saprolite on Douglas fir-dominated hillslope | place: USA:California | collected 2013-09-17 | reverse complement strand
GGCCACCGTCGATCAGACGGCCGATCCCTTCGTATTCGGGCAGCGAATCGGTGACGCGAACGGCCAGGGGCCCTGTCATGAGCAGCCTCTCCTTGTATAGCCAGGACGTACGGAGGCGCTGCGCGGCGGTTCGTGGCCTGCGTCACAGGTCTTGACGGTTTCACCTCATCGGATCGCGCAAAGCCAGGCGGGAACGGCCAGCCACAGCAACCCCTTGACGAGGAAGAACAGGAAGCCGGCCGTTCCCAGACGGGCCACGATCGATCGGGTCCTGAACGTGATCGGGCGCACGATCTCGTTCAGTGGATGGCCACGGGCCGGGCCGCCTCGTCCCTTCGACGGCGGGCGAAGGGCAGTAGCATCGGCAAAGGTCGCGCTCTTCGAGCTGTATGGCCACAAGGATGTAGGCGGTGGTGGCGATCGCGAACACGAGATGGGCGATGGTCATAGTCGGCGTCATCCAGAAGGCGAAGAACCAACCGACGTAGAGGGGATGGCGGACGAGCCGATAGGGCCCGGGGGTGGCGAAGCCGAGCGCGGTGTAGGGCTTGTCGACCAGATAGAGCCAGACCTGACGCAGGCCGAAGAGATCGAAATGGTTGATGAGGAACGTGCAGACCAGGACCAGGGCCCAGCCGAAACCGAAGAGACCCCGAAGGAGGAGGCGGGCAGCGCGATCCTCCACCGACCAGACGACGCCTCCCATGGGCCGCCACTGCCAGAAGAGCAGGATGAGGGCCAGGCTCGAGAAGAGGACGTAGGTGGACCTCTCGGCCGGGGCGGGCACCACCCGCGTCCAGGCATCCTTGAACCACTTCCGGGCCATCACGCTGTGCTGCACCGCGAACAGGGCCAGGAGCGCGGCGTCGACGGCGAGGGCCGTGCCCAGGGGCTCGGTGCTTGCGCCGTCCAGGCGGGTGGGTACGGCAAACCCGCCGATGAAGGCGATCGCGTAGAGGAACGTCCCCAGGAAAGCCAGGTAGGCCGCGCTGCCGTAGAGAAACACCAGGATCCGCTTTGTCACGTTCTGCCTCCTCACGCCGAGATGGTGAGGCGGAGCGCGCGAGTGCGCCATGGGAGTTACGTCCCGGTTTGGCTAGAATCGCCGGGGAAGCCCGGGACAGATGTCCCGACCTGCCCCGAAAAGGCCATGGACAAGGCGGCGCGCCAACGAATCCGCTACCTCCGCACGCCGGACGGGGTCCAGCTTGCGTGGGCGGAGGCCGGTCATGGCCCCCTCCTGGTCAAGGCGGCGAACTGGCTGACCCATCTTGAATACGACTGGAAGAGCCCCGTCTGGCGTCACTGGATCCACTTCCTGGCCGATCACTTCCGCGCCGTCCGCTACGACGAGCGGGGCTGCGGCATGACCGACTGGAAGGTGGGCGACCTTTCCTTCTCGCGCTGGGTGGAGGACCTGGAAGCGGTGGCGGAGACCGCCGCGGCCCGGGAGCCCATGATCCTCCTCGGCATCTCCCAGGGCGCGTCGGTCTGCATCGCCTACGCCGTGCGCCACCCGGAGCGGGTGTCGCACCTTCTGCTCTACGGCGGCTACGCCCGCGGCAAGGCCCGTCGCGACGACGCGCACGGCGAGCGCGAGTACAAGGCGATCATCGAGCTGGCCCGGCTGGGCTGGGGCAAGGACAACCCCGCCTTCCGCCAGGTCTTCACCTCGCGCTTCATCCCCGGAGGGACGGAGCAGCAGGTCGCCTGGTTCAACGAGCTGTGCCAAAAGACGACGTCCCCGGAAGTCGCGGGCGAGCTCCTGGAAGCCCGCGCCCACATCGACGTGACCGACCTGCTGCCGCTGGTCCGCACTCCGACCCTGGTTCTCCACGCCCGCCGGGACGGGGTGACTCCGTTCGAGGAAGGCCGGCGACTCGCCGCCGGCATCGCCGGGGTCCAGTTCGTCGAGCTGGACTCCCAGAACCACATCCTCCTGGAGAACGAGCCGGCCTGGGAACGCTTCCAGGAAGCGGTTCTTGATTTCCTCGGGATGGCGGCGCGTGGCGGCGAGGACCCCGCCTTCGCCTCGCTCTCCCCCCGCGAGCGCGAGATCCTCGTCCTGGTCACCGAGGGCATGGCCAACGCCGAGATCGCGTCCCGACTCGGCCTGCGGGACAAGACCGTCCGCAACCACGTCTCGAACCTGTTCGACAAGCTCGGGGTGTGGACCCGCGCCCAGGCCATCGTGTTCGCCCGCGATCGCGGGTTCCGGCCCTGACCCTCACCCCCAGCCGCGTCGTCCAGGGCATCCCGGTGCCGGCGTTCCTGTACGGCACCGCCTGGAAGGAGACCCGCACGGAAGAGCTCGCCCGCCTCGCCCTCGCGGCGGGCTTCCGCGGCATCGACACGGCAAACCAGCGCCGCCACTACGTCGAGGCCGCGGTGGGAGCCGCGGTGGCGGCGGTGCTGCGCGAGGGGAGGATCGGGCGCGAAGACCTCTTCCTCCAGACGAAGTTCACGTACGCACGCGGCCAGGATCATCGATTGCCCTATGACCGGGCCACGGACCACGCGACCCAGGTCCGCCAGTCGTTCGAGAGCTCGCTCGGGCATCTGGGGACGGACTACGCCGATTCCTATGTGATCCACGGACCATCGTCGGCAGAAGGCGTGAGCGACGCGGATTGGACGGTGTGGCGAGCGATGGAGGAGCTGCATCGAGGGGGGAAGGCGCGCCTCCTGGGAGTCAGCAACGTATCGCTCGCGCAGCTCCTGGCCATCCACGAGGGCAGCCGGGTCAAGCCGGCCTTCGTGCAGAACCGCTGCTTCGCGAGCAACGGCTGGGACCGGGCCACCCGGGCGTTCTGCGAGCGGCGGGGCGTCGTCTATCAGGGGTTCTCGCTTTTGACCGCGAATCCGCGCACCCTCAAGTCCCCCGCGGTCGCCCGCGCGGTGCAGCGCAGCGGCCGCACCCCCGCCCAGGTGATCTTCCGCTTCGCGCTCCAAGCGGGCATGATCCCCCTCACCGGAACCCGGAGCCCGGCCCACATGCGGGAAGACCTCGAGTGCTTCGAGTTCGAGCTCGATCCGGCGGAAGTGCGTGCGATCGAGGAGTGCGGCGAGAGCTAGGGCAGCTCGCGAATGCGGATGTTCTTGAATTCGACCGGGGAGCCTTCCGATTCCTGCACAGGTAGCCCGTCCGGGGCTCCGCCCCGCTGCCCCCCGACACCTCTTCGCCGTTCACCCCACAGCCGCACCTCGCCGTTGTTCGGAGACAGGAGCTCGCTTGTCTCCCTGGGGTCCTGCTCAATGGCGCCGCTTGATTCCATCCCGGCGCCGCCATAGTCTCTCCCGATCGTTCCAACCGCCGAGGAGGAGCATGGGTTCTGTCCGCCGCCTCGCCACGGGGGCTCCCGGGCCGGTTCTGCTCGCCGCCGCCCTGGTCGCGGGCGGATGCAACCGGGGGAGCGCGCCGATCGCCATCCGCCTGGTCGACGGGTTTCGTCCGGAGCAGATCCTGGGCCGCGCTCCCGCGCCACCCTCCGCACCGCCCCGCCTGGAGTGGCTTTTCGAGGCGCCCGCGGCGGGGGGCGGACAGGGGCGGGGCTGGGAAGCGGGCCCGGGCCTCGTGGCCCTGGAGGTGCGCGACGGTCGGCTTCAGGGGCGCACCACCTCCAGCCTGCCCCTCCTCCACCTGATGGGAAGGCCCAGCGACCTCGCCGACGTCCTCGAGGAAGTGCAGATCCGCTTGCGGGTTTCCGCGGGCGCCAACCTCCACCTCGCCCTCTCCGGCCTGGACCGCTTCGACCTCAACGAGATCGCCCAGCCCCAACCCCTCTTCTGGTCGTTCACCACCCCGATCATCGCCGGCGAGGAGATGCGGACCTACGTGCTGCGCAATGCCCGTGGAATCCCGCTCGCGCGCGCCCGCCACGTGTTCATCCGGCCCACGGACGCCGCGGGGGCCCGCTTCGAGATCGAGTGGCTCCGCATCGTCTCCCGGAAGGAACACCTGGCCGCGATCCCGTCGGGGATCGCCTGGCAGGGACTCTCGGAGCTCTATCGCGAGGCGATCGTGGCGCGGACGCCGGAGGCCGTCCGCGTCTCCGTGACCCTTCCCAAGAACCCGTGGCTGGATCTCGCGGTGGGCACTCTCGAGGAAGAGCCCGTGACCTTTCGCGTCGCCATCGGCGAGCCGGGACGGGAAGCCGTGCTCCTGGAGCGCACGGTCACCACCCCCCACCGCTGGGATCTCGCGCCCGTGGACCTGTTCCCCTACGCGGGGCGCAGGGTCTCTCTCACCCTCTCCCTGGCCGGCGGGCGGTCCGGCCTGCTCGGAGTGTGGGGCACCCCCATCATCCGCAGCCGGGGCGTGAGGCCACGGCCCCAGGCACCCGCGCGGCTCGCGGGCGACGTACCCCAGGGGGTCATCCTGGTCTGGGTGGACACGCTGCGGCGCGACCATCTCGACGCCTACGGCTACCCCCGGCCGACTGGGCCCACGGTCCGCCGCTTGGCCTCGGAGGGAACGCTCTTCCGCGACGCGGTCGTGCAAGCCACGTGGACCAAGGTCTCGACGCCGTCCGTCCTCACCTCGCTCTACCCCGCGACCCACGGCGTCCGCGACTTCAGCGACCGCCTTCCCAGCTCGGCGGTCACCCTGGCCGAGGTCTACCGGGAGGCGGGGTACGCGACCCTCTCGATGTCCTCGGGCCTGTTCACCGGCCGCTTCACGAACCTCCACCAGGGGTTCGAGGAGGTCCAGGAGAACGGCTCGATCAAGGGGGAGTTGAGGAACAGCAAGACCACCCGCGTCTTCGTGGATCGCCTCCTGCCCTGGCTGGAGGCGCACAAGGACGTGCCCTTCTTCGTCTTCCTCCACCTCCAGGACCCCCACGATCCCTACCGGCCGAACCCTCCCTACGACACGATGTGGGCGGATCGCACGGGCGAGGCCGAGCACGAGCGGCAGGCGAGCGAGGTCGGGAATTCCTGATGCCCAGCCGCAACGACCTGCTGAAGGCCGGCTTCGACCCCGAGGCCTACGTGGCCTACGAGCGCGACTGGTACGACGGGGCTATCCGGGGGATGGACGTGGAGATCGCCCGTCTCCTGGAGGGCCTGCGCAACCTCAAGCTGGATCGCCGGGCGGTGGTGGCCTACACCGCGGATCACGGCGAGGAGTTCCTGGAGCACGGGAAGATGTTCCACGGCCAGAGCACCTACGGGGAGCTGTCGAACGTCCCCCTGATCCTGTGGCGTCCGGGGACCGTCCCCGCGGGCGCGGTGGTCGACCAGACCGTCCAGGACATCGACCTCATGCCCACCCTGCTGGAGATCAGCCGACTTCCCGTGCCCCGCAACGCCCAGGGCCACAGCCTCGTGCCGCTCCTCTCCAACCCGTCGCCTTCGTCGGGAGCGGTCCACGCCGCGCCCCCGCACACGGCCTGGCCCGCGGTGATCGAGAAGGCCGCCACTCGCGAGGGGGGCGGGCCCCCGCCGAGGGACTCCGAGTCGTACGCCATCATCCTCGACGGCTGGAAGCTGGTCCGCAACGTGAAAGGCCCCGCGGGGGGCCCCGAGTTCGAGCTCTACGATCACCGGACCGACCCCCTGGACAGGGCGAATCGGGCCGCCGAGCAGCCCGAGGTCGTCAAGCGCCTGGCCAACGAGCTCGAGCAGTGGCGGCGCATGACGCAGGCGGCCCGTCTCCCGGCCGACTCGCAGTCGAGCGAGGGGCTGTCGAAGGAGGAGCTGGAGCGCCTCCGGGCGCTGGGCTACATCCAGTAGGGCCGGTCGAGGAGGCCAACTTGTCTCGTCACCCGGGCTGGATCGGGGCGGTCGTGCTCGCGCTGCCCACGACCGCGCTCGCCGCGCCCGCCGGGATCTCGTTCGCCCAGTCCGCGCCCGCGGTCGAGGCCTACGAGTTCCTCGAGGTGACGGCGAGCCTGCGCGAGCCCGACGCGGGCAACCCGTTCACGGATTCGACGCTCTCGGGGTGGTTCGCCCGCGCCGACGCCAGGGACAAGATCGCGGTCGAGGGCTTCTGCGACTCGGCGGCGGGAGACCTGTTCCGCATCCGGTTCACCCCCTCCTCCCCGGCCAGCTACCTCTACGAGGTCACCTACCGGCAGGGCGGGTTCGAGAAGACCTTCCGCGGCACCTTCCGCGCAACGGACGGCCGCCGCCGGGGGCCGATCCGCGTGGACCCCGCCTACCCCTGGCACTTCATCTGGGAGGGAACGGGCGAGCACTACTACTTCAACGGGACCACCGCCTTCTGGCTGATAGGCTGGCGCGACGAGCGGCACATCCGCTACAGCATCGAGCGAATGCGCCAGCTCAAGGTGAACCGCATCCGCGCCCTGCTCGCGGGCAACGCCAACCTCTTCTGGGGGGACGCGGTCATGACCGGAGCCAGCTTCACCATGGCCCTCCGGCCTTGGCCGGCGGAGGCGCCGGAGAGCCTGGAACACCCCCGGCTGGACTTCACGCGCTTCAACCTCCCCTACTGGCAGAAGTACGAGCGGATGCTGAGGTTCGCTCGTGATCGCGACGTCGTGGTCTCGGTCATCTTCGACATCTCGACCCATCCCGCCCAGCCGGCCGCGGGGAGCGAAGACGCGCGCCGCTACTACCGCTATGCCGTCGCCCGGCTCGCCCCCTTCTCCAACGTCACCTGGGATCTGGGCGACGATCTCGACAGCTTCCGGGACGAGGCGTGGACGCACGAAACGGGCACCCTCCTCCACGACCGCGATCCCTACAAGCACCTGGCCACCAGCCATCCCGTGCATCGCGAGCACCAGGACCGGGCCGCGCCCTGGTTCGGCTTCACCTCGATCCAGGACTGGTCGCGCGCCCAGCACGCCCTCATGCTCGAGGAGCGCCAGATCCAGCTCAGGACGGGCCGCGTCATCCCCCAGGCCAACGAGGAGTACGGGTACGAGGACCACTACCCGGCCTGGGCGCCCGCGCCCCCGGCGGACTCGGGGGAGACCCTGCGGCGGGTCGCCTGGGACATCGCGATGGCCGGGGCCTATGGCACCGCCGGAGAGAGCGCGCGCCGGGGGACGAACGTGTGGCCGGATACAGGTGGCGGCTGGATCAACGGCCGGGGCGACGACACCAGGGTCATGCTCAAGGGCTACGCGCACATGGTCGACTTCTTCACGAGCTTCGACTGGTGGAAGACCGAGCCCCACGACGAGCTCGTGGATCAGGGGGCCTATTGCCTCGCGAAGCCCGGCGAGATCTACGCCGTCTATCTGCCCCGGGCGGGCCAGGTCACCCTGCGGGGGGAGCCGGGTCGCTATGAGGCCACCTGGTTCGACGCCTTCACGGGCGACACCGTGTCCCTCGGGGACGTGAGCTTGAGCGGCTCGTGGACCTCACCCAAGGCCCCGGGCTGGAATGACTGGGCCTTGTTGCTGAGGCGCCGCCCCTAGACCGGGAGACCGGGCGCCAGGTGGTCACGCGAGCGTCCCGCGGGCCCGCGACGGCTGGTCCCGTATCTCTCTCCCACTGAGGTTCTCCATGCTCTTGCTCCGCTGGCCTTTCTCGCCCACGCCGGGATCCGGCAGGGTGGCCTGTCCAATGCTCCGGCTACGCGAGCTTTTGTCAATCCACACCTTGTCGGGCCGGCACGCGTGAAGTACCATCTGTTCACCCCCCGGAGAGTGGAGAGGCCTTGACCACTCGGCAGCGCGCCGCACCCGACGTGAAGCCCCATGAGGGCCTGGCGGTCGAGCAGGTGGTCCGCCACATCGCCCTCCTCATGCAGTCCGGGAGTCTCAAGCCCGGCGACCAGCTTCCTCCCGAGAGGCAGCTCGCCGAGAAGATCGGGGTGAGCCGCCCCACGGTCCGGGCCGGTCTGCAGGCCCTGGTGACCATGGGCGTGGTGGAAGCCCGCCATGGCGCGGGCACCTTCGTCACCGACGGCCCCCCGCGGCTTCTGGCCGAGCCCCTCAGCCTGCTGGCCGCGCTGCACGGGTTCACCCGCGACGAGATGTTCGAGGCGCGGCGCGTGCTCGAGACCGGGGCGGCCGGCCTGGCGGCCGACCGGGCGGCCGGCCATCAGCTCGCACCCATGGTCGAGGAGGTGGCCGGGATGTTCGCCACCCTGGACCAGCCCCAGGCCTTCCTCGTGCACGACCTGCGGTTCCACCGCGCGGTGGCCGCGGCCTCGGGAAACCCGGTGATCGCCACCCTCGTGGAGATGGTGTCGTCCCTCGTGTACGAGCAGCGGCGGCGCACCGTGGAGCGTGCCAAGGACCTGAAGGAGTCCGCGGAGATGCACCGCCGCATCTACCTCGCCATCCGCGACAAGGACTCCGAGCGCGCGCGCCGTGAGATGAGCCAGCACCTCGATCTCGCCCGGCAGGCCCAGGCCTCGGAAGAACCCGAGGTGCAGCCGTCCCGGGCGGTCGGCTCGCGGCCCTCCTGAGCGGCGGAGAACTGGTCAGATGTCTCTCACCACAAGGTCCCCATTGGTATTACACGCGTCGGAGGCTTACTTCTCTCGACAGGGGAACCCCGCGGGCAGGTAGCCCAGGCCCTTCAGGCTCTCGCACTGCTCCTTCGTCATCACCGCCGCCTCCTCCGCGCCGGAGCGGATGGGTCGCGCGAGGTTGCGCGTCCAGTGATCCAGGGTCTGGCGGTAGTAGGCCGCGCGCAGCTGCAGCTTCCCGGAGAGGTCGTGGGCCTCGTCGGGGTCCGCCGCCGTGTCGAAGAGGCGTCCCTCGCCGGTGCGCGTGTCCACGGTCAGCGCGTAGCGGCCGTCGCGCAGGCCGTAGCGCGGGCGATCCCACACCGTGCGGGACAGCACCATCGCCTTGCCCGGGGCGCCCAGGGCCACGGGGAGCAGGCTCCTGCCCTGGAACGCCTTGTCCGAGCCCCCGCCTCCGAGGAGGCCGAACACGTCGGCAATGGTGGGCGCGAGATCGAGCAGGTCCACGAGCTCGCCCACGCGCACCCCCCGGGGCCCGGCCCCGGACGGAAAGCGGACCACGAGGGGGACGCGCACGCTCGGCTCGTAGAGCTGGACGTTGTGGCCGATCCAGCCGTGCTCGAACAGCTCCTCGCCGTGGTCCGCGGCCACGATCACCACCGTCTTCTCCCAGAGGCCCTCGGCCTCGAGGGCCCGGCGCAGCGCCCCCACCTCCTGATCGGCGAAGGCCAGGTTCCCGTCGTAGAGGCGCACGAGGTGCTCGCGCTCCTCGAGGCTGAGCGGGCGCCGGCCCTGGTTCACGTCGGTGATCCATCGCATGTCCCGGCGGGCGGCTTTCGGGATCGGACCGTCGGGGCCGAACCTCGTGTCGAAGGGAGGCTCGGGATCGTACGGGAAGTGCGGCTCGCGGAAGTGGAGGTAGGCGAAGAAGCGCCGATCCTTGTTCTTCGCGAGCCAGGCCTGCGCCGCCCGGCGAAAGACGCCCCCCCCGCTCCCGAGCTCGCGCCACAGCTCGTGGAACTCCAGGAAACCGCGGTCGAAGCGGTTGAACGCGCCCGCGATGGGGTTGGCAACGAAGCCCGCGGTGAGGATGCCCTGCCCGGAGAGGACGTCGGCCAGGGTGAGCCGATCCCTCGGCAGGGGGGACGAGAAGGACACGTCGCCGTGGTGCCGGTCCGGATGCTGGGAGGTCCAGACCGAGGACATGGCTCCGAGGGTGTAGACCGCGGGGGTGAAGGCCTTCTCGAAGAGGACCCCCTCGGCGGCGATGCGGTCGATCTCGGGGGTCGTGGGCCGCGAGCAACCGTAGGCCCCCACCTCCCGGGCGCGGGCGGCGTCCAGGATCACGAGAAGGACGTTGGCGCGGGCGATGGACCGCCTCAGGCCCTGGGCGCGGGCGTCCTCCTTCGCGGGGCGGGGGCCGGGGTCGAGGGGATCGGAGGCGTCGCGCCCCAGGACACGCGGCGCCGTCCAGACCCCCCAGGCGAAGCGCGGGCCGCCCGTGGGCACGACCTCGAGGCCCACCCGGACGATGTCGCCTGCCGCTCCCGGCAGCTTCAGCACCACCTCGGGACCCTTCAGGTCGCGGCTCCCGATCACGCGCTTCCACAGCTCCTGGGGGTGGCCCTCGGAATCGGGCCCTTCGTAAGTGACGCGGAAGGAGGCGGCACTCGCGGCGGCGCGGGCCGCCGGGTGCAGGTCGGGGGTGAACCGGAGCTCGGCCCCGGGGGGGAGCCGGATCGCGTAGCGGACGAGGCTCGGCCCGACGAGGCTCAGCGAGGGCGCGCCTCCTTCGGCCGCGGTCACTCCGAAGGGCCGGGGCGCGTCCCTGCCGAGCAGATCCTCGAACGACGCGTCGGTGGCCGGGCCGGTGACCAGGCTCCAGAGCTGGGCGGCCAGCTGGCGCCGGTCGGCATTCTTCGGGTCGGCGTCGCCCGGCGACGCGGTGGCCGAGAAGACAAACCGCAGGCGGTTCTCCCCCGGCTGCTGCCATTCGGCGGGCAGCTCGACGCCATAGCGGTGGCGGACGTCGTTCAGCCGGAGCTGAACGACGCGATGACCGTTGAGGCGCACCTCCAGGGACTGGTCGCGCACGCCACGGTAGGGGGCCAGGTCGACGATGCCCACCCGCGGGGCGACACTCGACCAACGAAGAGCGACCTCGGCCTCGCCCTTGGTCCACAGGAACGGGTCGCCCGTGCCGCCGCCCGCCTCGCGGTAGAAGCCCTCGGCCTGCTGAGGCTCGGCCGCGGGGGTCCCGAACAGGAGCACCTCGCCCGTCGACCAGCGCTCGGCCACTCCCGCCCGGCGGGCGAGGTCGTAAGCCACCTCCTTGGGAGGGGAAGGACAGCCGAGGAGGGGCAGGACAAGGGTCGCCCCTGCGGCCGCCCGCAGGAGGCCCCGCGTCACTTCACCTTGGTCCCGGGGGCCACGTCGCGGTCGAACGTGCAGAGCACGGCCTGCCCATCCACGGAGCCGGCCAGCACCATGCCGTTTGACTCCACGCCCATGAGCTTGGCCGGCTTCAGGTTGGCCACCAGGACGATGCGCTTCCCCACCAGGGCCTCGGGCGCGTAGGACTCCGCGATCCCCGCCACCACCTGGCGGGTCTCCGCGCCGAGGTCGACCTGAAGCTTGACC
>WNFJ01250748.1_pt1 | contig 11035 bp, 12 predicted proteins | sample 5400461 | NCBI WGS metagenome assembly WNFJ01 (sample SAMN13153349, study PRJNA577476) | soil metagenome | isolation source: 115 cm saprolite on Douglas fir-dominated hillslope | place: USA:California | collected 2013-09-17 | reverse complement strand
AGGCCGAAGCCGTGTCCCGCTCGGGTCTTGACCTCCACGAAGACCAGCGTCGTGCCGTCCATCGCCACCAGGTCCAGCTGGCCGAGCGGCGTCCGGACGTCCCGGTCAACGATCTCGTAGCCCAGGCCACGCAGGTGGTCCTCGGCCAGCGCCTCGCCGCTAGTCCCGAGCGGTTTGACTGGCAAAGACGGCCGCTTCCAACTCGGCGCGCGTCCGGATCGAGATGAACGAGCGGCGATGCAGGGGCGTCAGCCCGTGGCGGTCCATCGCCGACAGGTGCTCGGGTGTCGGGTAGCCCTTGTGCGTCTCGAATCCGTACCCGGGAAATTTTTCCGCGATCCGCATCATCAGCCGGTCGCGGGTCACCTTCGCGAGAATGCCGCCGCACATGATCGAGATCGAGCGGCGGTCGCCCTTGACAATCGGGAGTTGCGGCGTCAGCGCCTCGGGCAGCAAGAACCCATCGATCAGCAGGTAGTCGATCGGCCGGCCAAGCTGTTGGAGCGCAATGCCCATCGCCCAGCGGTTCGCTCGCGAAACGCCGACCCGGTCGATCTCGTCAACTTCGATGATGCCGACGCCCCAGGCCTCGGCGCCGTCGAGGATGCAGTCGTAGTAGTGGTCGCGTTCCTCGGCGGTCAGCAGCTTGGAGTCGTTGATCCCCTCGCAGTGGAAATAGGGCCGCATGATCGCCGCTCCGGCGACCACAGGACCCGCCCAGGGCCCGCGGCCCGCCTCATCGACGCCCGCGACCGTCGCGTAACCCAGCCCGAAGGCCTGGCGCTCGAAGACCCAGAGGTCCCGGTCAGCTCTCGGCCGTTTCTGGGGCTTCGGTGCCGGCTTCGGTTTCGCTGTCGGCAGGGACGGCTGTGGTGGCAACGGCTTGACGCTTCTCCCGAATGCGGGCGCTCTTTCCGACTCTTCCTCGCAGGTAGTACAGCTTGGCCCGGCGGACCTTGCCATGCCGGACGACGTCGATCTTGTCGATGCGTGGCGAGTGCAGCAGGAAGCTACGTTCCACTCCGACGCCATGCGCGATCCGGCGGACCGTAAAGGCTTCCTTGGCGCCGCTACCGCGGCAGCCGATGACGATGCCTTCGAAGATCTGGATCCGCTCGCGAGTGCCTTCGACCACCTTGGCGTGCACCTTCACGGTGTCGCCCGGGATCAGAGTGGGAACGCTCTTGCGCCGGGACTCGGCCTCCAGCAGGTTGATGACATTAGACACGGCGTACAAGGATATCATCCGGCTGGCCCGTTATCCTGCTGCCGCTCGAGCAGGTCGGGGCGGCGGCGGCGCGTTCGTTCGGCCGCCTGGGCGCGGCGCCAGCGCTCGATCTCCGCGTGATGACCCGAGCGCAGCACCTCGGGGACCGGATGGCCTTCGAAATCCGGCGGCCGCGTGTAATGCGGGTACTCGAGGAGACGCTGGTCGAACGATTCGTCCTTGGTCGACTCTTCGGATCCGAGCACCCCGCCGACCAGACGGCTGACCGCATCGATGACGACCATCGCGGGGAGCTCTCCCCCCGTCAGGACGTAGTCCCCGATCGAGATCTCCTTGTCAACCAGGTTCGTCGCGACACGCTCGTCGACGCCCTCGTACCGGCCGCAGATCAGGTAGAGGTCTTCGTGGCCGGCGAGCTCGCGGACCAAACGCTGGTTCAGCAACTCGCCCTGTGGTGTCAGCAGGATCACCGGCCCTTTGCCCTTCCGCGCCCGCACCGCTTCGAAGATGGGCTCGGGCTTCAACACCATGCCCGGGCCACCGCCATACGGGACATCGTCGACCTGCCGGTGTCTGTCGTGGGTGTAATCGCGGAGGTTATGGACTTTCAGCGTGACGAGCCCGGTGGCGAGCCCACGTCCGGTGACCCCGGCGGTCAAAGGGCCGGGAAACATCTCGGGAAAGAGCGTGAGGATCTCGATGATCATGCCGTCGTTTCCTCTGGGAGATCGACGGTGATCGTCCCCTCCGAGGGCGCGATCGAGCGCACGACAGTGCGAATCATCGGGATCAAGATTTCGCGATCCCCGTGCGTGACCCGCAACACGTCGTTCGCGGGGTAGGTCAGCACCTCCGCCACCCGGCCCAGCTCGCGGCCACCACGGGTATCGATCACGGTCAGGCCGACCAGTTGGAAGTGGTAGTACTGGTCAGCCGGCAATGCCCGCGCCTCGCTCAGGGGCACGGTGACGTAGGCGCCCGCGAGCTGCTCGGCGGCGGTGCGATCATCGACGCCCTCGAACGCGACCAGCACGCTGCCGACCTGTTCATCCGACCGGGCAACTCTCAGCCGTCGCCCGGCCACCATCACCTCGCGCCCGGGAGTAAAGCGATCGGGAAAGTCGGTCAGGAGCTCGACGCGCACCGCCCCCTTGACGCCGTGGGCCTTGAGCACGCGCCCGATCCGAAGATCGGGCTCCGGTTCGACCGTCACACGATCTCGACCATCACCCGATCGTGGTTCTTGAGGGCGGCCGCGCGCACCACCGCGCGGATGGCATCGATGTTGCGCCCGCCGCGGCCGATCACCTTGCCGACGTCGTCGTTGGCGAGGGTCACTTCGACGCGGTTGGTACGTTCACCTTCGACCATCGCTACCTTGACCTCGTCGGGTTTCGTGACCATCGCCTTGATGATGTAGCTCACCAGGTCGGTGTAATCGTGCATCGTTACGCTCCTTGCGTTGGGGCGGCAGTGGCCGCCGGTGCGCTTGCCTCGGATGCGGCGGCCTTCGCCGCCGCGGCAGCGGCTTCGGCCTTGGACGGCTTGGTGGGCCGCTTCTTCGCCGATTCCTTCGGCAGCAGACCCCGGCCGATGAGGAAGGCCCGGGCCGTGTCGGACGGGAGCGCCCCCTTCTTCAGCCAGGCCTTGATCTTTTCCTCGTCCAGGTTGAGCTTGACCGGCTCGGTCATCGGATCGTAGGTGCCCAGGATCTCGATGAACCTGCCGTCTCGTGGTGAGCGGGTGTCCGCCACCACCAGGCGATAGAACGGATGCTTCTTTGCGCCGATGCGCCGCAATCGAATCTTTACCGACAAATTAGACCTCCTAGCCTTTCAAAAGTTGAGCGGGATCGATGGGTAATCCCTTGATGCGTTGTCCCTTCCCCATCTGTTTCATCATCTGCTGCATTTGCTGAAAACCCTTGAGCAACCGGTTCACAGAGGCGATGTCCGTCCCCGCGCCGCGCGCGATGCGGCGACGGCGGCTGCCGTCGATCACCTCGGGTCGCTCCCGCTCCGCCTGCGTCATCGAGAGGATGATCGCCTCCATCTCTTTCAGCTGGTCATCACTGGGCATCGCGCCGGCCAGGTTCTTGATCTTGCCGGCACCGGGCAGCATTCCAATGATCCCCTCGAGGGGGCCCATTTTCTTCACCTGCCTCAGCTGATCCATGAAGTCGGTGAGGGTGAGCCGGCCGGCGCGGAGCTTCTTCTCCATCTCCTTCGCCTGCGACGCGTCGACCTGATCCTGCGCCTTCTCGATCAGCGTCAGCACGTCGCCCATCCCGAGGATCCGCGACGCCATGCGGTCCGGATAGAAGATCTCGAGATCGGTCAGCTTTTCACCCACGCCGACGAACTGGATCGGACACTGGGTCACGGCGCGTAATGAGAGCGCCGCGCCGCCGCGCGCATCGCCATCCAGCTTGGTCAGGATGGCGCCGGTGAGCGAGATCGTTTGCTGGAAGGCGCTCGTCACGTTGACCGCCTGCTGGCCGGTCATGGCGTCGAGCACCAGGAGCCGGTGCTGCGCCGGGACCGCGTCGGTGATCCGCTTCAGCTCGTCGAGCAGGTCTTGATCGACCTGCAGCCGGCCCGCGGTATCGATGATGATCACATCGGCATTCACGCGTCGCGCCTCCGCGAGCGACTCGCGGGCGATCGTGACCGGATCGGTGCCCCGTGGCGCGTAGGCGGGCGCGTTGATGCTTTTGGCCAGGACCTCGAGCTGCTCCATCGCCGCCGGACGGCGCACGTCGGTTGACACCAGCAACGGCCGGTGGCCTTCGCGACGGGTAAAGAGGGCGAGCTTGCCGGCCGTCGTCGTCTTGCCCGACCCCTGCAGACCGGCGAGCACGATCACCGTGGGCGGTGAGGGCGCATACGTCATCGGTACCCGCTCACCGAGCAAGCGGACCATTTCCTGGTCGACGATCTTGACCAGCTGCTGTCCAGGGTTCAGGCTGTCCATCACCTCGGAACCCACCGCCCGCGTCCGGATGTTCGCGATGAAGTCCTTGACCACTTTGTAGTTGACGTCGGCCTCGAGCAGCGCGAGTCGCACCTCCCGCAGCCCCGCGTCGACATCGGCCTCACTGAGCTTGCCCCGCCCGGTCAGCTTCTTGAGCGCCTGGTCGAGGCGCTCGGTCAGAGACTCAAACACGTTGGGCTCGCTCCAGGCCGAGCTTGCGCTCGTATTCGTCGAGGTTTAACGTCGTCCGCTTCACCACGTCGTAGACGGCGGTTCGCGACACGCCTTGGCGCTGCGCGATCTCGCCGTAGGACCAGTCGAGCTCCCACGCGAAGTGGAGGATGCGACGCTGATGGTCGGTCAGCAGCGTCCCATAGAGATCGAGCAGGCGTAACTGGCGGTGGCGGCGACGGGCCCTGTCAAGCATTTGGCCTTGACAGTATAGATTCATTTCCCTCCCCCGCTTGCGGGGGAGGGCAGGGTGGGGGCTTCAGCCGCCCCGGGCGCGCTTCTCCTCGTTCCGAAGGACGAACTGGACCAGCCAGAGCATGCCCAGCACAACCGCCGCCAGTGCCATCAAGCCGATCAGGCCAACCAGCATTCCGAGGATGATCAGGGTCAGACGGGTTCGTCCTCGTCCGCGGGCTCGACACGCTCGTCCTGCAAGATCTGGAGTGCCTCGGCCGCTTGGTCGCGCGGAACCCAGAGGTCGACCGCGGCGATTTCTCCCGCCGTTTCGGGAATGACGGCAGCCATCGCCTCGTGGCGCAAAAACACCTCGATTCCGGAGGCCTCCAGGACGGCCTTCCAGACGTCGGCCTCCGACAGACCGTTCGCCGTCACCAGTTTGACAAACGCCTTCGAGTTCTCTTCCGGGTTCATCTGCCCTCCTCTATCCGCAACAGCGCATCCAGGTATTGCTCGGGATCGAATCGGTTCAGGTCGTCGAGGCCTTCACCGATGCCGACGAGCTTCACCGGCACCGAAAGCTCAGCTTCGATACTAAGCACAACGCCCGCCCGAGCGCTGCCGTCCATTTTCGTGACCGCCAGCCCGGTCAGACCGATCGCCTCCTGGAAGACCTTGACCTGCTGCGCCGAGTTCTGTCCAACGTGCGCGTCGAGCACGGCCAGCACCTCCTGCGGCGCCTGCGGGTCGAGCCGCTGGAGCACCCGGCGGACCTTGCGCAGCTCCTCCATCAGGTCGGTGCGGGTGTGGAGCCGGCCGGCCGTATCGATGATGACGAGATCCGCGTCGCGCGCGCGCGCCGCCTGCACCGCATCAAACGCCACCGCCCCCGGGTCTGACCCCGGTTGATGCGCAATGACGTCGACCTCGGCCCGCTGTCCCCAGAGGCGCAGCTGCTCGATGGCCGCGGCCCGATAGGTGTCGGCGGCGGCCAGGAGCGGATGGCGGCCTTCCCGCTTTAACAAATGCGCGAGCTTTCCAATCGTCGTCGTCTTGCCCGAGCCGTTGACGCCCACGACGAGCACGACCGCCGGCGCACCGTCGAGGTTCAGGGCACGCGGCCGTCCCGCCATCTGTCGGGCCAGGTCTGCCTTCAAGTAGCGGAGCGCGTCGGAAGGCGAACGCAGATGGGCGCCGGCCGCCTGCCGCCGTAGGTCCGCGACCACCCGATCGGTGGTGGGCACCCCGACATCGGCGGCGATCAACGTCGCTTCGAGGTCGTCCCAGAATGCGGCATCGAGCGCCGGACGACCGAAGACTTCCTTGAGGTCGGCGACGTAAGCCTGACGACCGGATTCAAGGCTCTTCGAGAAGCGTTTCCAGAATCCCTGGCGCTCGGAGGGCGCCGCTTCATCCGGCTTAGGCGGAGCGCTCACCTACCGGAATCAAGGCGTCCTGCTGCAGGCGGACGGACACGATGCGCGAGATGCCGTGCTCGCCGAGGGTCACGCCATAGAGGACCTCGGCCTGCGCCATCGTCGAGTGGTTGTGCGTGACGATCAGGAACTGCTGATCCGCGGCGAGCCGTTTCAAAACGCGGTTGAAACGCACCACGTTGGCGTCGTCCAGCGCCGCATCGACCTCATCGAGGACGTAGAAGGGGCTCGGATTGACCGCCTGCAGCGCGAAGAGGAACGCCAGCGCGGTCAGCGCCCGCTCACCGCCGGAAAGGAGCGTCAAGGGCTGCAACCGCTTGCCGGGCGTCTGCGCCAGAATTTCGACGCCATCATCGAGCGGGTTGCCTTCCTCCTGCGCTTCGACACGCAGCGTTGCCCGCCCACCCTCGAACAGCTCGGCGAAGAATTCCTGGAAGTTGACCGCCACCGACTGGAAGACCGTCCGAAACCGGGTATCGATCTCCTCTTCGAGCCGTTGCCGGAGCTCGTTGAGCTGCCCGGCCGCGCCTTCCAGGTCGCCGAGCTGGGCGGCCAGGCTGTCGCAGCGGTCGCGGACCTGCGTGTACTCATCCGGCGCGAGCAGGTTCACGGCGCCCATCGCATCGAGGCGTCGCTGCAGGCGTGAGACCTCGCGCTCCGTCTTCTGCCAATCGACCTCTTCGATCGATTCCGTGTCGTCTTCGATTTCCTGGCCACCCTCACGGAGTGCCGCGGCGCAACGGTCCACCTCGGCCTGAGCCGCCTCGCGGTCGGCGACCGACGCCGTCCAGGCGTCATCGGCGTGGGCGAGCTCGACCTGCAGTGTGACATTGCGTTGCTCGTCGTCGCGGAGCTGGGCCTCCAATGCCACCAGCGTTTGCGCATCGGGAAGCTGCATCGACTCGAGGGCGCCAAGCTCAGTGCCCAGCGTCTGTGAGGTCTCGAGCCACTGCCGCCGCTCCTCATTGATCAAGGCAGGCTGCACCGCCAGCTCGGCTTCGGCGGCGCGACGCTGGGCCAGCTCATCGCCGTGCGATCGAAGCACCTGCTGGGCACGCTCGAGCTGCCGAAGCAGGTCGTCCGACCGCTGGCGGGCCAGCGCCGCTCGTACGTCCGTCTCCTGGCGCCGCTCCACCAGCTCGCGGAGCGTGCCCGCGGCCTTCAGGATCTGTTGCTCGAGCGCCGCGAGCTCCTCGTCCGCGGTTAACTCGCTGTCGGCCAGCGCCCGCTGGCGCGCGAGCGTTTCGACCTGCAGCTGCTCGGCCTGCTGGAGCAGCCCGCCGATCCGGATCAGTTGCTGCCGTAGCTGGACTTCCTGTGGGGTCTCCCGTTGGAGCGCCTCCGTCGCGGCGGCCAACGCGCCCGCCGCCTGTGCGGCCGCGGTCCGCGCTCCGTCGACTCGGAGCAGAATGGCCTGGCGCTCACCGTTGAGGCCGGATCGCTCCGCGGCCATACCCTCGACGTCCTCGACCGCTTTCAGGGCTGCCTCACGCTCCTGGCCGAGAGCCTGTTCGGCGTCGCGAATTCTGGCCTGCACTTCGAGCACCGCATCCGCCGCCTTCCCGCCCCGATAGGAGACCGCGGTAACGATCTCGCCGCTGGGTGTGACGGCGCGCAATGCTCGATGCTGGTCGACGATGCGAGCCGCCTCCGATCGGTCGGCGACGAGCACGACGCCGCGCAGCAGTTGCGCGAGAAGTCGGGCGACCTGGTCGGGGGCGTGCACGAGATCGACCACGGGCAACAATCCATCCGGCACTCCTGCCGCCGATTCGTCTCCCTCCGCAAAGAGCAGGGTTTCGCGGGAATCCTCGGCCCCGGCCACCGCCGCGGCCGTGCTTTCGAACGTACGTCGATCACGCGCCACCCAACCATGGAGCCAGCCCTCGAGCGCGGCCTCGACCGCGACGCGATGAATCGGCTCGACCTCGATCAACTCGAGCAGGCGCTGCCAGTTGCGGTCAATGCGCATCGGGCCACGGCGCTGCGCTCCGTCGAGCAGCGTCCTCAACGCGCCGAGCTCCGCCTCAACCGCACGCAGCGCAGCCTCGTGCTCGACCACCGCCTTCCGCGCCGTCTCCAGCGCGGCTTCGGTCTCGCCCACCCGCTGCTCGATGGTCGCCATCGCCTGGCTCACATTCGTGAGCTCGTGGCTCGCTGCCTCGGCGGTGCGAGTCCGCCGGTCGAACTCCTCGCTCAGGGCGCCACGCCGCACCGACCATGCCTCCAGTTGGGTCCGCGCCTGCTGTTGCTGCTCGGTCAGAAATTGCCGCCGCCCTTCCAACTGTCGAAGTTCCGCCTCGATCGACGCGGTTTCTCGCTGTGCGTCATGGCGCTGCTGCTGCCGGCGCAGACGATCCGCCTCGAGCGCCGCCTGGGTATCGCGCGCGGCACACTCGCTGTCGGCAGCAGCTTGCAGCGCGGCACCGGCCGCCTCGAGCTCGGCCCTGGCGCTCTCCACCGCGTGCGCGAGCTCATCCACGACTCGGGTGCCCGCTTGTTCGGAGGCGTTCAGTCGTTCCAGTTCGCGCTGCAGCGCTTCGAGGGCCTGAACGGCGGCGGCGTTGCGCTCCTGGGCGATGCGGGCCTGATGCTGACTCTCGGCCAGACGAAGGCGCACGTCGGCCACCGCCTCTTGCTGACGCCAGCGCGCTTCGCGGGCGCCGAGCAGGGCCGACCGGTGCTCGGCGTAGCGCGGTTCGAACTCGGCGACGGCCTGTGTCGCGGCCGTCCGCTTGTGGTCCGCCGCCACCTGCCGGGCGAGAGCTTTGCGTAACTGGACCATCGCCTTGCGCCAGGCATCACGGGCCAGGCTGCCCTGCAACGCCTTCAGGGCATCGGCGACCTTGATGTACTCCTCCGCAGAGGCGGCCTGCAGGCGGAGTTCCTCGGCGCGGGGACTCAGCTCATTGAGAAGGTCGCGCGCCCGCCGCATGTCCCGATCCGCCTCCGCGAGGCGGTTGATCGCCTCCTGTCGCTGGTCACGCAGCCGCCGCACGCCGGCCGCTTCCTCGATCAGCTCGCGGCGGAGCGCGGGCGCGGCCTGGATGACGAAGTCGATGTCGTTTTGCGCCGTCACGGCGTAGCCGTCCTGACGCAGCCCGGTGCTGGCGAGCAGCGCGTCGATGTCTTTCAATCGCGCGCGCGCCCCGTTGATCAGGTACTCGCTCTCACCCGAACGGTAGAGGCGGCGGGCGACTTCGATTTCATTGAACTCGACATTGAGCCGCTGGTCCGCGTTGTCAATTGTGAGTGTGACCTCGGCCATGCCGACGGCCGCTTTGCCGGGGCCGCCAGAGTAGATCACGTCCTCCATCCGCTGGCCGCGCAGCCCACGCGCGTTCCGCTCGCCGAGCGCCCAGCGGATGGCGTCGACAAGGTTCGATTTGCCGCTCCCGTTGGGACCCACGATCGCCGTGATGCCACGGCTGAAGGGCAGCTCGGTGCGGCGCGCAAAGGTCTTGAACCCCTGCAGCTGCAGCGACTTCAGATACACAGGCTAGGTAGTGATAGGCATGGCTGGGCTTTCGCGCCCATCAGAAACGTATGCATGGACCACGGCGCGGGTCACGACCTGTATTAGAGCACGTCCCCGTTGCCGAAGGCAACGGGCGCCGCGCTTTCGCGCGTAATAGCGCAGGCGGCGGAGGCGGCTCGTGCGAGCACACGAGGACACTCGTCTTATGTCCGAGTGCGCCGCGAGCCGCTCGACGCCGCAACTGCACCGTGTAACCGAACTACGCGACAGCGGACCGCGCGAGCTACGCGGGATAGACGCTGACTTCGGTTGCCTTCACCGCGACCCACACTAGATCCCCGCGCTCAAGCCCGAGGTCGCGCACACCGGCCGCCGTCACCTCCGCGACGATCGGGGGCGAGCCGGCGAGACGCACCCGCACGCGGTCGCCTTCCAAATCCAGGTCAACTGCTCGGCCTTCCCAGACATTTCGCGGCGTGCCATCCGGGCGGGTGCGATAGAGCGCGACGGTGCGTGGATGGACCACCGCAAACACATCGCCGTCCGCTGCGCCGGCCGTCGTCAGGGATCCGCCGTCGGCGAGCGTGACGACGTCGTGGCTGGCTCGTCCCCGAAAGAGGTTGACGCCGACCAGGTCTGCCACATAACGCGAGCGCGGGTGCCGCGTGACGTCCGCGGGCGTCCCCGATTGCAGCACCCGGCCCTGCTCGAGCACGACCAGGCGGTCGGCCATCGCCATCGCCTCCACCGGGTCGTGCGTCACCAGCAGGCGCACGCCCCGAAACGACTCGAGGTGCCGGCGAAGATCGCGGCGGAACTCGACCCTCGTGCTGGCATCCAATGCCGCCATCGGTTCGTCTAGCAACAACAGGGCAGGGTTGGTCGCGAGCACTCGAGCCAGCGCGACTCGCTGCGCCTGTCCACCGGACAGCGATCCCGGCCTGCGATCCGCCTCTGTCCGCAAGCCAACTCGCTCCAGCCAGCGGCGAGCCTGCGCATTCGCGGTCGCGCGGGGCATTCCCCGAGCTCGGAGCCCAAAGGCGACGTTCTCGAGCACGGACAAATGCGGAAAGAGCAGGTAGTCCTGGAAGACCAGGCCAATCGGTCGCCGCTCGGACGGCACCCGGATTCCATCCGCTGGATCCTCCAGAACGACCCCGTCCAGCGTGACGCGCCCGGCACCCAGCGGAAGGAGGCCGGCCAGCGCTCGCAGCAGGGAGGTCTTTCCTGCCCCGTTTGGCCCCAGGACGGCGACCAACTCGCCGGCGGCCACCGCCAGCTCCGCGTCGAGCTCAAACGCACCAACGCCTGCGTGGATGCGCGCTTCGAGTGTCATGACGCACCGAGCCAGCGATCGCGCAGTCCGATCAGCACGGCCAGCGAGACCGCGAGCAGCACCAGGCTGAGGACGATCGCGGCATCCGGGTTGGTCTCGAGCGCCAGGTACACGGCCAGGGGCATCGTTTGCGTCCGTCCCGGAAAGTTGCCCGCGAACGTGATGGTCGCACCGAA
>WNFJ01250528.1_pt1 | contig 11035 bp, 12 predicted proteins | sample 5400461 | NCBI WGS metagenome assembly WNFJ01 (sample SAMN13153349, study PRJNA577476) | soil metagenome | isolation source: 115 cm saprolite on Douglas fir-dominated hillslope | place: USA:California | collected 2013-09-17 | reverse complement strand
GGCGCTCATATTTACCCAAATTTTGAACGATGAATGGTTTGACACTATCAATGGACAATAGTCGTTTACGGGTGGTATGAATAGCAAAGCGTCCTAAGTACAGGCGGGCGCAAATACGTTCCAGGCTATGTAGCCTCTGACTTCACATCTCGTATCAAGCGTGTTGCGAGCTTGCGTTCCAGTTGTTCAACCGTGTAGGACCACCTGAGTGGTTTAGCGGTTTGGTTATAGCGGGTAATAAAGTCCTGAATGGCGTGCTGAAGCTCCTCAAGGCTGCAGAAATGATTGGGCTGCAGGAGCTTGCGTTGCAGCAGACTAAACCAGATTTCCAGTTGATCGAGCCAGGAGGCATTAACAGGGAGCCAATAGAGCTGCATCGTCAGTTTCCCCTCCATCGTGGTCGACAGTTCCTGTACCCAACGTGTGAGCTGCTTGGGCGCATGGGTCGAACCATTATCTAACACTAAAGCCACCGTCTGCACACCGCGCTGGAGGGCTTCTGTAACGATGGCGGTCTCTAAAAAAGAGCAGAAGTCGACGAAACGTTTGCGTAGATGGCACTGACCATAGACCAAGCCATCAGCCACGCTTAAGGCAGCCATGAGGTGGAGTGCTCCATGCCGAATGTAGCGTGGGGATTGATACACCGGATGGTTTTGGATGGCTGGACGGGGAACCTGTTCTGCTTGACGAGCTTGAATCGAGGTTTTCTCATCAGTACAGACCACCCATGTACCTTGCTGGAGTAAGGAAGTGGCTTGTTCATACAAACGAAGTACCGGTTGGGCACGTTGCAGAAATGCCTCGGGCTCCTGGATGTGTTGCCAGGAATGGAACCGCCAGGGGCGGATCTGCTCGGCGGTGAGCCACCGCCCAATGGTCCTGGCTGAAATGGTGGGCAAGGTCGGAACGGTTGCCACATGACGAGCCAGTTCGGCTCGACTCCAATGAGCTAGAGGAAGACTATGAGAGCGAGGCAAGCTACACGCCAATGCTGTGACTTGCGCGCGAGCCTGAGAGGAAAACCGACGGGGTGCTCCTGATCTGGGGGCGTCTTTGAGCGAATGGGTCTCTTGCCAGCGTCGTCGCCACTTGCGGACGAGACGAGCATCGAGGTTCAACGACTGAGCAAGCTGCTGTGAACTCCAGTCGGGATGGGTGTGAGCGGTCAAGACAATCCGTGCGCGTCGAGTCAGGGACTGTGAAGTCCGATGTGCCTGGACGAGATGATGGAACTGCTTAATCTCATCGGCAGTCAGTTCAAGAGGAGACAATGAGAAGTGATAGCGCAGAGAACACCTCCAAGTCTGGTGGGAAATCATTACGTCTTCGAGGACATCCCTGTGTACAACACGTCATCCCAAGGTTCTTATTCCTGAAGGCTCTCTCCCCTTCAAACCGAGTCCACAATGCATGTGTGCCCGCCTGTACTGAGAACGCACGTTGGGATTAGACACTTCGGGCCGCCGTAGTATATACTCCTGGTATATGAAAAAGGCGGAGTTATTGGATTTCCTGCAAAAGCACCGGCTTGGCGTGTTGGCGACCGTGTCACCCAATGGTGATCCAGAAGCCGCGGTGGTTGGAATCGCCGTGACAGATCGACTGGAGTTGGTTTTTGACACGCTCGATACGACACGCAAGTGTCACAATCTCCGCAACCACTCGAACATTGCGTTTGTCATTGGGTGGGATGATGAGATGACGGTGCAGGTGGAAGGCATAGCGGACGAGCCCGCGGGCCCGGAACTGGATCGGCTGAAGACAACATACTTTGCCGCCTATCCTGATGGCGAGAGCCGCCAAAGTTGGCCAGGGATCACCTATTTCCGCGTTCGTCCAACATGGGCCAGATACAGCGACTTTCATGATGGGATGGTCGTTGAATTCACTGATGCTCAATTGAATAGGTAAGGGGCCACCCCATGGCACGCCGGGTTGAGAGTCGGCCTAAGTGCTTCCAGATAGATATGGCAGAGTGGTGGGAAGATAGGGAGAAAAAATTTCACGCAAGACAACATGCACTGGCATTCGCTGTATGCTTGAGAGAGGAGATGCGCGATCAATGACCGCAGGCGGAAACAGTGGCTGGCAGATCGTTGCCAGTCCGAATGCCGTCTTCACAGCCAATGGCCTGGTAAGTGTCATCGCCTTGACAGCCACTGATGCGTGGGCGGTGGGAAACACAGGCAGCATGACCCGCACCTTTAGCGATGATGCTATCGACCAGCAGACGGTCTGGGAGCCTCTGATCGAACACTGGGATGGCACGCAGTGGAGCATTGTTCCCGGCCCACAACTCACAGGGCAGGCGATGTTGTACGGGATCGCGGCCAGTTCGCCCGACGATGTCTGGGCAGTCGGCTCCCTTGGCAATGCGGCTACCGTTGAGCAGACGACTGCAGAGCAGGCATTGATCGAGCATTGGGACGGCGCACGGTGGCAGGTTGTTCCCTGCCCGCAGACAGGGGCGAGAGCGAGCCGTCTGGCTGATGTCATCGCCTTGGCAGCCACTGATGGGTGGGCGGTGGGAGCGACCACCGATCCCCCAACCCGCGACACCTCGCGCACATTCGTTGTTCACTGGAACGGCCAGCAGTGGAGCGTCATGCCCAGCCCCAGTCCGGGGATGCTTCAGAGCCTTGAGGGCATTGCAGCCGTCGCGCCCGACGATATCTGGGCGGTGGGATGGGTCAAGATGACAAGCAAATCGCCTGAGCAAACGCTGATTGAGCACTGGGATGGCAAGCTCTGGCAGGTGATCCAGAGCCCCAGTCCAGGACTCCGCGAGAACTACCTGAGCAAGCTGGCCGTCATCTCGACGAACGACATCTGGGCGGTCGGCAGATACGGCGATGGTCAGTTCTCTGCTCGGCCTTCTGGCGGGCGTCTCATCCGCACCGTGCTGATCGAACACTGGGACGGCCAGCAGTGGAGTGTGATCACAAGCCCGGATCTGGCTTCAGAAGACAGTTGTCTGCTTGGAGTGGCCGGTGTTTCCCCAAGCGATGTCTGGGCGGTAGGTGTTTCCAGCACTGGCGATACCTTTGGGGCGCTGATCGAACACTGGAACGGTCGACAGTGGAGCGTTATTCCCGGTGCGCACCCTGGAGCGGTTCATCACCTGAGCAGGGTGGTGCAAGTCCCAGGTGAAGCCGATCTGTGGGCGGTCGGGGCTTACCAGCAGCGTGTCAATCCCTTTGAGGGGCGTACGTTGATTGAGAAGTTTTCTCGCTAAATGCTTGCAGCGGGAAGCTGTGGGATCGCCATTGAGCAGCACATCCGTATCCTGATACAAAGCTACAGAAGGCTCTATCTCTTCCGCAACTGCTTGCTGGAAGCATTTAGCTCAGTCTCAACGGCAGGAATTAGTTCATCAAGCGCTTCAAGCAGAGCCAAGTCTCGTTGTAAGCGCAATGTTTCCGCTGCGGGCACAGGAAGCCGCGAGCCACCACTCCCGGCTTGTGAGCAGCAAAAGGCTTGTACAGCTTCGAGGACCTCCTTGTGTACAACACATCGTTGCCTCTCCTCTCTTGCCTTCAGGCTCCGTTCTCTTCGAACCCAAGGCTGGAACGAACTTGCGCCCGCCTGTACTTAGTCAGACTCGAATGATCGGGCAAGGCTTCATCCAGATCATACCCCAGATACCAGCGGACACTCAACCGGTCGGCAACTTGGCGCATCAGTAAACGTTCGGACCTGCTATCTTCAAAAAACATCACCAGTTGCAGCTTAAAAAACACGACCGGATCAATGGATGGTCGTCCGGCTCCCGCGTAGGACTCGCGCACCAAGTCGTAGACAAACGAGAGGTCAAGAACCTTTTGCAGATGGCGATAAAAGTGATCCTGGGGAACCAGCTCCTCCAAGGAGACCGCGACCAATGGCGCAAATGCCCGCTCTTTGAAACCCATCATGATTGGCGTTCCTCCTTGCATCCCATTACACTGCGCTTTCCCATCTTTTGTCAACTTTCATCTCCTGCTTTTGACTTTTTATATCTTATTACGTGTTTTACCTGTTTTTCAAGCAGAGAAAAATCTTCTGCCGTTAAGCTTATACATTTCCTCATAAACTCAGCAAGGAGTTTTTCAACAGGCTGGGTCAAATAGCGACGTGGAGGCTGGTTTCACACAAGGTTTTTATCCGGCGTCGAGTTAATTAAAGGGCGAGAAGTAAGTAGGTCAGTAAAAATAGGTTGTGTTATATTGCCAGCAAACCACCAGAAGCGTCGTTCTAATCTCATTGCATCACTTCCCTCTCAGAAGCCCTTTGAAGATTTCCTAAAAGTTTTAACGGCTGAGATTTATTACCATTTTAGGTTTCTGCTTGCTCTTGATTTAATATTTGTGAGGCTGCAAGACACGAAGTTTTCACCTTCTCAGCTTGTCAAACTTATCAAAATCCACTAATGAGTTATATCTCTTGACCTCAATGTTTGCTTGTAGAATACTGGCTTGCATAGCCTCTGGTAGCTTATTTAACTCTCCTTTGTATATAGACCAAGCTTCGGTGCTTAAATAATAGCTAAATTCAGTACCCCCCCAATTTTGTGCTATGTGAAAGTTTTCCTGAGCTTCCATTAACAGTGCCTGTTTCATCGTATTTATTTGTTGGTTTTCTGTATAATCGCGATTGTCTCTTTCTTGTTTGTATAGGGCTTGTATTTGTTCCCTTGCGGCTTTTACAGAACCAAAATAGGTTAAAAGACCACCTATTACAGCACCGATAATTGCTCCTGCTAAACCGCTAAGTAAATTGGTAATTGGATTATCTTGCGAACTGGGAGATATTGTTGAAGATGCCACTGTATGTGTCGGAGTTACAACTACATGTTGATTAATTGAAGTTGTAAACATTGCAAATGAACCAACTCCCGCATTACCAGAAAAGAATAGCCAGCAGCTAAATGAGACGAGTAAACCACTTGCTATGCTAGTCAATACCAATATTTCTCGCTGCTTTCGTGACATAATATCCTCCAATATATACTCGTAGAAGTGTCTTCATATTAGTATGAACGAACAAATACTGGGTCGTACAATGTTTTTTGTCCGGCGTGAGGCATAGATTGTGGCTATTTTCCTTGTTTAGCAAAAAACCGTTTATAGTTGATCGCTCGTCGTTTCCATACTGCTGCGAGCTGCTCTTTCCTGCGGCTCTTTGAAATTACGGCTGCATCTGATACGGTTAGTCTCTGGCGGTTATATGCTGTCATGGTGGCGGAATTATAACATACTATCCCGCAAGTTCTGTTGCTTCGCATCTGAAAGCACACTTGGAGCAGGTCATCAACCTTTATCGTTGTCCTATGGTTTTCTTCTCGCAGGTTCTCGCGGTGGTCGTTTGTATGCTTGGGTGACGCTGGCTATTGCTTCTTTCGAGGTGTATTGTTCCCGTCCTGTGGGTAGCAGGTTCGCATAGGTCAAGATAATGGATCGCGCCTCTGCCTCCGGTATTCTATCGTCTCTGAGTTGACAGGCAAGCCAGAAACCGTTATCGTTCCTATTTCCCTCTCTGGCTTTCTGTAGTGCCAGGGACAACCACCGCTCGCCAGGGCTGCGAGCGAAGCGCCCACCTTGCGGGATTGACTCTCTCTGCGCTCTAGCCTCTATCAGTAAGTCACGTAACCAGGTCGGTAGCGGTGCTATTGGTGTTTCAGGATTTCCCCATTTGTAGGCAAGATTGCCGAATAGTTTTGATGGTGGTAAGACAACGTATCCGCCATTTGCCCGAATGTCCACACCTTCAAGTCCTGCCAGTCCTACAGAATTGATATAGGTATTTCCGTCATTCGGGTATTGAAAAAAGTAGTGGAGTCCTTTGTTTCCGGTTCTGCTTCTCCTGGTATCGGGTAGAGGAGAGTATTTACCTTGAAGCTCTTTTAAGCTGTAGTGTCCTTTCGGCGGGTCAATATCTAAGACAATAACACCGGACACGCTTCCTGTAGCAAGTCCGATTGTCGCGCCAGGGTGATATGTCCACAAAGCGCGGATCGCTTCTGCATCGGTTGTCGCGTCTTTGTACCCATGACTTTTTACATCTGGCATGATAAATTCAAATGGTTTTTTGTTATGAAGTGGGAAGACAGGCCAGCCGTTTGCAGCGTAATGTAACGCTGCATCTTTGATAGCGAGTATATTTTTTGGCTCCGGTTCAATGCGTCCCATTGGCTTTTTGCTGGTTATTCTACCACACGGTTATTTTCTTCTATGCCCTTTGCCTCTTGGCCGTCTGCTGAATTTGATACCTAGTCCTGACTCGCCATAGTGTGCCTCAACCCACGAGCCATGTTTTTGTTGATCTACCCGTCTTTTCGCTAACTCAAGAAGTGCATGATCGGGAACAGTGGTCTTTTCTCCAACGCTTAACGCTTCGGTTAATCGCTGATGCAATACATCTGGCGGTGTTCTACCTAACACTAAGACATACCAGGGTTTATCACTTGGTTCTTCCCATTGCCGCTTAAATCTGTATGCGGATAAATTAGCGATGCCTATGTATCTTTTTATTGACTCCTGAACAGCAAAGTAAGGAACTGCTGCCTCTTCCCTGGTTTTGAAACGGGACGCAAGATAGTAGATCGGTGGTTGGTGCTCTGGTCGTCTGCCTTGTTCTGGATTTTGAGGCATAACAAGGTGAGTATACCACATACTCTTTTCTACAACTATTCTTCTTCGGTTTATTCCAAATGTTAAATCTCGTCCATGCTTAACATTGTTATTCATCGCTGAAGCAGTATCTTGAAGACGCTCATACGCTTGTTGTGTGAGACGTAACCTTCTCTCTCCCTGCGAAAGCGTTTTAGAACTAATGCTGACAGGAGGATGTGATTTCTCTCTGTTGTTTCTTGACATAGCTAGAGTGCTCTTGTAGCATAGCAGTTTGCATGCTGTCAAATTTCAGGTGTGGTTACTTTACCTTTTTGCGGGGATAGTCAAAAACTGCCTGATTGTATTCAAGATGGTTCATAGAAAATAAGAAAATGTATCTGATCGGGCTTTAATGGCAGTCTGTTTGCTTTCGTTCCTGAAACCAGCAAAGATATATGCGTTATACCGTTCTGCTGTCGTAGAAGTGCCGTTGCTTCCTGCTGGCTCTTGCCGGAAATAAGTGCAGCAAGCTGATGTATATTAAACTGATATGCCCACATGCCATTACAAACAACAGTCAGGATAAGAGACGTATTTTTGAGCATAGTTTTTTCAATGCTCGTTTCCACATTTCCTAAGAGGCTGTATCCGGTTCCAAGTTTCAGGAGAGCAATTTTAGAAAGTGAACTTACTGCCTGGCTCTGAAAGTCATTCGTGTTGTAAGAAACCGGCGTACAGGTTTCATGGAGTGTAACAGTCACCTGCATAGCCTCTGCTCCCACTATATGATTGCTTTGAATGTTGCTGGTACAAGGAATTGGCGTGATAAGCGTTTCATCAGAAGATATTAAAGACGCTGTTTTCGTTTGTAAGGCTTGCTGAAACTGTTGAGACAATTGACTCACAACATTCTGTATATCTGCTTTTGCAACTGATTGATAGTCCCGCTCGTTCTGTCCACCGGAAAACGGCTGATTGTTTCTGACTAAAATATATACTCTGCAACACGTTCCGCTAATATCTCCAGCGTTAATATTTCCATCTGACCCCATATTAACCGCATGGGCTGAAACAGTTGCTTCTCCATTACCTGAGTATGTTCCTGCTGGTACATACGCTGTTTGATCTGTCACAACCTGCACATTATCAGAACCGGTTAAAAGCGTTCCCGCGTCTATTGTTTGCGGTGACAAAAGAGAGTTATAAAACGTGACAAATCCTGTTGCCTGAGTTGCGTTCTGGTGGGTTCTGCCTGTTGTCGGGACGGTTTGACTTTGGGTAAATATAAGTGGCGTAAATATATGCGCTGGTAAGCTGATCGCCGCATGTGCTGTTACTGGTGTTTCTGTAGCAACAATGGTTATTGTTGCGGCGGGTAAGGTTATAAGATTGGAAAGTTGAAGCATAATAATAGAAGCTAACATTAGTAGTGAAACACTCAAAAGAGCATAGGCAATTCGTTTACTTGCTTTGTCGCCTGGTAACGGTTGTATGGGAGCGGGGGAAGGTGGTATGTTGGTAGATGGTTCTGTCAGTGTGCTATCGATAAACTGTTCGTCCTGATCCGCTACCTGCTCCCTGAGAATATAGACATAAATATCCTGGATAGGCTCTTGCGTATCCGGCGGTTTCGGTGCTTCTTGCTCAGACTTCCCGTTTTCTTGTTGTTGCCCGTCAAGTTTTGCCAATAAGCTATTAACCTCTTCAATGTAGTTCGATTTTGATGTCATTTTACCACCTCTCACGAGTGACAGAGGAAGCGGTGTAAACCGCTCCCTCAGTGTGCCTTTGCAGCAAATTGACTGCCATTGTTAAAGAGAAACACGATAAGAGGATTTGGAGGATCACCTATGGTAACAACCATGTCAAGCCTCCCGCTGTGAGCTATATCCTGAAAACTAACCTTGACTGGCGGGTTTGCATCGTTCCCCGCTTCGCTGGTGATAAAGTAGCCTCGCGCTTTTGTCGCATCTCCCCCTGGAAGTTCTATCACATAGATTTGTCCTCTGAGGTTCAGGGCTATAAAGTGGCTTGGGCTACTGTTACTGTCGTTGTGTCCCACAACTGCATCAGTTTGGAATGTGCGGGGCATACCATACGTTACATCATCCTGGTGGTTCTGCCACCAAACACCTAGATCGTTAAATGCTATCCAGCCTCCTATCATAAGGAGTAACGCAATACCCACAAAAACAAGCCAGTGAATTTGAAAACGTCTAGCGTTTCGGGGAGGTAGTTGTGTCTCTTCCTCGTCTATGTCATCTGTATAACGAGTCTGTTGCTGTGGTGCTGGTTTGTGTTGGGGCTTTGCGCTTGCACGAGGTGGTACGTTAACGTATTCCACATGAAGCCGTTTATTCCCTGTTTGGTAAACTCCTTCAGGTGGTAACGTGTGCCGGATCGCGCTTGAGGGAAGAACTGGCCGCCATACATCGTCATATTCGCCGTCTATATCTTCCTCATTCCTTTGGATGCTGTTTGCTTTCGTGTATTGGCTTCGTTGTCCAGGCATCCGGCGGCTATTTGTTGCGCGGCTTTGCCTTGCTTCATCAATTGCCTGTTGTCTTGCCAGGCGTTCAGCTATAACCGCTTGTTCCGTATTTCGTAAGTGTCGGGCTGGCCGGTGGTGTCTTGGTGTAGCCGCTATTTGCTCTTCTCCCCTCCATCCTGCAACCTCGTCTTCTATATCGGAACTGGTACGCTGGCGTGGATCATACGGCATTGCTCCCCGTCCTTTCATGCTTCTCGCACAAAATAGCTTCAGCATTTTGGTCTGTAGGATGTCTTTCGATGCAGCTCGGACAAAATATCTTTGCTCCGCAATCCATACAGGTAGTGCATCCTGCCAGGTCAAAGGCATTAAGCGTATGCCCGATGATCTTGCAGTCATCCCCGTCTGTTATCGAAAAAGTTGCTTCGGCGCTACGTTTGTGGCTTCTTCTCCGTCTTCGCCTTCGCCTTCGTACAGTCTCCCCCCAAAGGTTTGTTTGCATCTCTCCCCCTTAGAATGTCCGGCCTAAAATATATTGTGTTGCCTCTCCCTCTGTCATTAAACCTTGCTCAACCCATGAGTTCACAAGGTTAATCGCTTCCTTATTCTCGCGGCATATACACTTAGGGTCATAGCAGAATGGATGGTCGGGTGTGTGTACGGTTGTGTCAGTGCGTGCGGGGGTGTGGGAAGTTCGCCGTGTACCTGGCATGCGTTGGAGATCAAACATTTCTTCCTCTCTCCATTGATGTAGTGTCATGTTCTTGCCTCTCTTTGGATTGACAGGCGGCTCTAATCATGGCATACTGTGAATAGACCTTTAGCCTGTCCTGGCAGCAAAAAGGCATGATAAGCCGTTCTGCTGCCACTGTGTAAAAAACAGCACTACGGGGACGGTACGCTTTATGTTTTGTACTGCGTTTGCTTGCGAGGCGGCAGTACTCAACATCAGAAAGATTTAGGTCTAAACGGGGAACGCATGGGTTTTAACCTGTGCGTTTCTTGGCATCACCCCTTTCAAGGGTACTTGGATAATCTCTAGTCTTTGACGTTTACTCCGTCGAGGTCGTGGTAGGAAATGTCATATCCTAATCCGCGACTTAAAGCTGAGGCAATTGCTCCTGCCGCATGCTTAAAGACTTGTTCGCCATTGATGGCGCGTTTCAGCGTATTAATGTCAATGTTTGCCCGCCGCGCCAACTCTGCCTGAGACCATCCAAGCCTGATACGATACTCTTCAATTGTCATGGTGCATGCACTCCAAGAAATAGTATAGGCTTACTCTCTAGTGTGCCATAGACTCCTATGAAAGTCAATGAATTTCATAAGCAAATTAACCGGAAGAGGGTAAAAATATAGGAGAATTAAGCCGGATTAGTAAGCTATGACAACTTCAAAGCGTGAAAAGATTTCTCATTTTTTGCTTTGAAATGGCTTGAGAAGCGGCTTCATGCGCGAAAATTGTGCAATGCTCACTGGCTGCTTGCTTAACTTGCTATATAATAAGAAAAGAGACGACACAAAAGCCCAGCGAACGCTTTTAAGTCATGTGAACATTGCAAAAAGCTGAACTATCGTTGTTCTGTTAGCTTGGGAACAAACAATCTTGTTACTCAGCATGTGAGGATTTTTCACTCAATCAGCCAGTAGAGCCGGTTGAGGCGTACTCCGGTCGCCACCGCATCAGGAAAACGCTGTTCTGTTGCGTGTTATAAGCAAAGCGGCTACGGACGAGAAATGGGCCATGCCGTACTGGATGCCTACACGCAGGTCAAGACCGCCTGGATTAACCTGCGCTGAGGTCCACCTCATCCACCAGCGCATTACGAAGAGAAGTGCATGTGCCCAACACTGGTATGGGCCAGCAGCTTTTGTGCATTGCGCCACAGTATTTTCTCACGCACCTCTGGCTTGAAGTAGTCCAGGGCATCGAAGTCTTTCAGCCAGCGCT
>WNFJ01688925.1_pt1 | contig 11036 bp, 7 predicted proteins | sample 5400461 | NCBI WGS metagenome assembly WNFJ01 (sample SAMN13153349, study PRJNA577476) | soil metagenome | isolation source: 115 cm saprolite on Douglas fir-dominated hillslope | place: USA:California | collected 2013-09-17 | reverse complement strand
CGAATTTTCGAATGTTCTCTCCGATCCTCAGGGACAACGAGCTCCGGCCACTCAGTGGACGACAGTTCCAAATCGAGACCAAGAGAATTTGCCGCTTATGCGTTTCTCGTCAATAATTTACGGAAGGCAAGAGGCAAAACGTTGGGACACTATTGAATGGCGGATTCAAATCCGTCGCGGCGGATGAGCACGCAATTCACAGTCAGTCCCACCGTCCTATTTTGCTCCACGGCCATCTCCATTGGGTCTCGAGCGGTCTTGCGCGTGGGGCCGTCAATAATTCGGAAGACTTCCGCGAGGGGCTTGCCAATGGCTTCTTCACGGCAGCAGCCGGTCATGGTTTCGGCAACGAGATTGAGATAGGTGATTCTGCCGGAAATGTCGGTACAGAGAACGGCGTCACCAATCGAGTTAAGCGTGACTACGGCGCGTTCTTTTTCTAAGTACAATGCGTCTTCGACGGCCTTGCGCTCGATCGCGTTCCGCAGGGCACGCGTCAGCGAATAACTATCGAGGTGATCCGGCAGCAGATAATCCTGCGCTCCGCGCCCCACGTGGATGGCGGCGCGCTGCCCGCCCGGGCCGGAACCAATCACGATCAAATCATACGGCTGCATTCGAATATTCCTGCGCTACGTTGTCGGCCTCGAAGCTCTTTGGTTCAGCTCCAAGCTCCCTGGAAGTATAGACGACCGCGGGAGATCGTGTAGTAGGTCCGTGTGGCGATTCAACCATGCGGTTAGCGAGAAGCGCATGAGGTTCCCTCGCGTGAGTCCGCGAAATGAAGTGCAAGTGATATCCTGCGGCGTGTTCGAAGGAGGCTCGGTGAAGCGGAAGCTCATCATTGCAATTGTTGCGCTGCTCGCTCTGGGAACGGCAGCCGAAACGCCGGCGCAGTCATCGGAAACGCCGCCGGACAAGAAGATCGATGCGATTTTTTCAGGAGTGACTTCTCCTTACGCGCCCGGGCTCGCGGTGCTGGTGCGCAAAAATGGCAGCACCGTTTTCGAACGTGGTTACGGCGTTCGTGAACTCCGCACGAAAACGAAAATCGACGCGCACGCGAATTTCCGGCTGGCATCTTTCACGAAACAATTCACCGCGATGGCCATCATGCTGCTCGTCCACGACGGAAAACTCCGCTACGACGAAACGCTCTCGGAGATCTTTCCCGATTTTCCGGCGTATGGAAAATCCATAACCATTCGAAATCTACTCAACCACACATCCGGATTGCCGGATTACGAAGACTTGATGGCGGCTGCTGAAAAATCAAAAGGAACAATTTGGACGCCGGAAAAACAAATTCAAGACGCCGAAGTCTTGGAATTGTTGAAAAAAGAGAAAAACGGAAAATTCGCGCCGGGAAAAAACTGGGCGTACAGCAATTCCGGATACGTTGTGCTCGGATTGATTGTTGCCAAAATCTCGGGAAAATCGTACGGCGAATTTCTTCACTCAAGAATTTTTGCGCCGCTGAAAATGAATCACACCATCGTTTTTCAAAAAGGAAAGAATGAAGCCGTGAATCGCGCGTTCGGCCACTCCAAAGAAAACGACACGTTCAAAGAAACCGATCAGAGCTCAACTTCCGCGACGCTTGGTGATGGCGGCATCTATTCCAATTTCGAAGATCTCGCCAAGTGGGATGACGCGCTGCGCAATCACACTTTGCTGAGCGAAAAAGAATTTCAGCCTGCGTTAACCCCGGTGAAACTTGCCGGCGGATCGGAGCCCCACTGGCCCGTCGAATCGAACGACGATAATCTGCATCCCGGCAAGCCCGTGGTTTACGGCTTCGGGTGGTTCCTCGATCCTTATCAAGGGCGCCGGCGAATGTGGCATACGGGAACCACGATGGGCTTTCGCACCGTGATCGAACGCTTCACCGAAGGCGACGGCTTAACTGTAATTATTCTATGCAACCGCACCGACCTCGAGCCGGAGAAGCTGGCGCTGCAGGTTACTGACATTTTCCTTTCTCCTAAAAACTGATTCGGTCGCGGCATAAAAGCCCTTCGCCGCTAAAGCAGCGAAGCTACATTTTCACGACAGGCCGGCCAGTTTGCCGAGGCCTTTCATTTTGGTGCGGGCGGCCAGGGCGCCGTACTGCTTCATCATGGTGCGCATTTGCAGGTACTGCTTGAGGACGGTGTTGACGTCCTGGACGGTGGTGCCGCTACCCTTGGCGATGCGCTTGCGGCGCTTGCCGTCGATGACGTTGTGGTCGCGGCGCTCCTCGTTGGTCATGGAATTGATGATGGCTTCGACGCGCGTGAGCTGGCCCTCGTCGACCTTGGCATCCTTGGGAAGATTCTGGAGCGGACCCATCTTCGGGAGCATGTCCACGATCTTTTCGAGCGGTCCCATCTTGCGAATCTGCTTGAGCTGATCGCGGAAATCCTCGAGCGTGAATTCTTCCTTGCGGAGCTTGCGCTCCAGTTCGGCGGCGGCCTTCTTATCGACGGTCTGCTCCACCTTCTCGATGAGCGACATGAGGTCGCCCATGCCGAGAACGCGGGAGACGATACGCTCGGGATAAAAACCTTCGAGGGCATCGTATTTTTCGCCGAGCCCGACGAACTTTACGGGCGCGCCGGTGACTTTACCGATGCTTAACGCCGCGCCGCCGCGCGCGTCGCCGTCCAGCTTGGTGAGAATCACGCCAGTGAGCCCGAGGCGCTTGTGAAATTCGCCGGCGGAGCGCACGGCGTCCTGGCCGATCATGGAATCGGCGATGAAGAGCATTTCGCTGGGCTGCAGTTCTTTCTTCAGCATGCTCAGCTCGTTCATCAAATCATCGTCGATGTGCAAGCGGCCGGCGGTATCCACGAGGACGACGTCGCTGGCGGAAAGTTTTGCTTCCTTGATGGCGCCTTTGACGATTTCGAGCGGCTTGTCCGTCCCGGTGCCGGGCCAGTTCGCGGTGCCAACGGCTTTCGCGACTTGCGCGAGCTGTTCGCGCGCGGCAGGACGATAAACGTCCGTGGAAACGACGAGTGGACGATGTCCGTGTTGCGAAAGCCATTTGGCGAGTTTTCCGGTGGTGGTGGTTTTGCCGGAGCCTTGCAAGCCGACAATCATCCAGACGGAAGGCGGGCGGGAAGCGAAAATCGGCTTGGCGTGTTTGCCAAGCATGGCGGCGAGCTCATCGCGGACAACTTTGACGACCTGCTGATCGGGCGAAAGCTGCAGCATGACTTCGCTGCCGATGGCTTTCGCGCGGATGTTGGCGAGGAGTTCATCGGCCACGCCGACGTTGACGTCGCCTTCGAGCAGCGCTTCGCGGATTTCCGCGAGCGCGGTGTCCAGGTGCTCATCGGTGAGCTTGCCCTGTCCGCGCAGGTTCTTAAAAGTGCGTTGCAGCTTCTCTGTAAGGTTCTCAAACATGATTGGTGACTCGTGACTGCTGGCTGGTGAAATCTATATTAGGCTCCCGCATCGTGCCGGGTCAAACGTGCGCCCGGCGCGGGCAATTCACGACAGCAGGGACATATCACTTCCGATGCACGCCGGAGTAGAATCGGTGTTGCCATGGCGAAGCATCCTCAGGAGACCCCACCGGCGCCGATGGATCCGCACGAGCCTCCCCCGCAGGAAGAAGTGCTGGACATTGTGGAAGAAGCTTCCCTGGAGTCTTTTCCCGCGAGTGACCCGCCCGCCTGGAATGCAGGGAGTACAAAGCTGCAATTGCTGAAGCGCGGGAAGACGGCTTGATCGGCGGTTCGGCGGAGAGGGGGCGATGCATCTTGCCCCTAAACCGAAGAAAAAAGCGCCCGCCTCAGAAGTAGACCGCTGCAAAGAGAAAAGCGTAGATGAAGTGTGCGTGGCAGGGAATGACCGGGAAGCTGGTCATCAGCCAACCATGCCCAGGCCGTGAATGTCAGAGAAACTTCACGAGCGCGTCGGTGGTTTCCTTGGGGTTTTCCTCAAGTATCCAATGTCCGGTGTTCTTCAGCACGACGACGGTCACATCCGAAGCGACCAGCTTCATCTGCTGCGCCAGTGCTTCTCCCAAGGACTTCTCTCCGCCGATCGCCAGAACCGGCATGTTCAATTTGGTTTGAGACAGTTCCGCGAAATCCTTCGCCGCTTGTTGGAATGATACGAAGTACGCCCAGCCTGCCCTCATGCGGCCTGGACGCGAGTAGGCCTCGGTGTACGCTTTCCTGTCGGCTTCCGGAATCGAGCGTGTCTTGTCGGCCGCGAAGTTGTTCCAGAAGTGCTCGAAGTACGTGCGCTCGCGTCCTTGCACAAGTGCTTCGGGCGTCGCCCCATTGAAGCGGAAGTGCCAGATCGCCGGGTTGTTGTAGACCGCCTCCCATCCGCCCACTCCCGGGAGGAATGCATCCATCACCACCAGCTTCTCCACCTCCGCAGGGAATTGCGCGGCGTAGGCATAGGCGACCATGAGGCCGATGTCGTGCCCAACCACCCTGGCTTTCTGAACGCCGAGCGAGCGGGCGAGCGCATGAATGCGGACCGCCGCAGTCTTCATGTCCAGACCGTTCGCGGGGATCTCCGAGTCCCCGATGCCGGGCAGGTCCGGCGCGATCACCGCAAATTTCTCGCCGAGCAGAGGAAGGATTGGCGTCCACATGCGCGAGGTCTCCGCGTAGCCGTGCAGCAGAATCAGCGCAGGGCCGTGACCACCGGTAGTGTAATGCAGCTTGACGCCATCAATTTCCGCGGTGCGCGAGACGAAAGTCTGCTCCGCCGCGCTTGCGTTGGCGGCTCTCGAAAGTGCAACGCAAAAGAAAAGTAGGCCGCACGCGGCCAGGCGCGCCACCAAGTGAATCGCACGTTTCATAAAATCGCTCCTCAAGTGAATCACCGAGTACACACGGCCAGCTTCAAGGCTCCTCATCAGAGATGGCCATCGACTGCAGGGAAGCCGTGGCCTGCTGGAGTTCGTCGGTGGAATAGGCGTAAATCTCAATCGTGAGCAAGTAGTCGCCCGCGATCGTTTGCGCCAAAGACTGATAGATGCGAGCAGCGCCGACGCTGCGCTCGAAATCGGCGCGTACGAAGGAATGTTTGTTCACCTGGAACTCGGAAGCGGCGCCGATGATCTTCATGCCGGAAGCCGTGGCCATGTTCGTAACCATTTGCTGAAAAGCGTCCACATTGACGGAATCCGAGCGTGAGGGAATGGCGCCAATGCGGACCGACGGTATGTTGATGTGCTGCCCGTCCCATTCTCCTTTTCTTGACGAATAGAAAACTGTCTTGGGCATGACCAAGTTCGGGGAGTTGGCGAATTCTGGATGCTGCTGGAGGATGGCGGCTTTCGCCGCGGCTTCGGCGCGCCCGTTGAGGCTGCGAAGCAAATCGGGATTGGTGGCATGCCAGTTTTGCGGGAATTGATAGGTCATCCCAAGGACGGCGTTCTTGTACATATTTCCCGAAACGACGCCACCCTCGATTCCGGATGACGGGCCTGCGGAATCGCTGTCTGGCTTTTCGTTCTCCTTGGATTTGGCTGTCGCTGTCGAGGCGTTCGCAACAGTCGAGGCCGCTGCAGGAGCGCCCGACTTCATTGTGGGTGATGCCTCCGCGGCGGCCGCAGCAGCAAGTTTGGGATCGGATTCGCGCTTGAGATATTTGCCGACAGCATCTTCCAGGTCGCCCTCGGTTGTCGGACCCTCGCCCGACTGACGGAAGCGTACGACGCCGTCCTTGTCCAGCACGATAAAAGTAGGAAACGACTCGACTTTAAAGGCCTGGAGAACATCTCCCGGCAAATCGATATATTGGGCCCAATCCATGTGCTCCGCCTGGATATAAGTTTTCCAGACGTCTTCATCATCATCGGAACTGACGCTGACCAATTGAAAAGGCTTCCCGGCGTATTTCTTATTTAAATTCCGTAGGATGGGAATGGATTCGCGGCAGGGCGGGCACCACGTGCCCCAAAAATCCATGAGCACCACTTTGCCGCGGAGGGCGGCGTTCGAAAGATCCTGATTCTGGCGCGTGGTGAAGGAGAAGTCCGGCGCGAAGGGCGCTCGCGCCCGCAGGGGATTGGCTACAATTCGCCGCGCTTCCGCAACGGTCTCGGAATCCGCGCCGGGCATCGCCAGGAAAGCGTTCATCTCGGCGATGCCCTCCGGGTCGCGCTCCTGCCTTAGCAGCACGAAACCCAGGTTGTAATGAGCCACGGCATTCCCGGAATCCTGCGCAAGGGCCTGGTGGATTTCGTCCTCTGCTTCCTTCAGCTTCTTGTCCGTGGATTTGCCGGCCATCTGCGAAAGCAGGCTGGCCCTCAAAAGGTGGGCCCGGACGGCGACAGATTTATCTTCACCGGCCACTTTCACGGCCTTCTTCGCATCGTCAAGAGCGGAGGAGAAATCGCCAAGCTTGCGTTCCACCGAGGCGATCTTCAGATAGCACGGCGCTGAGGAGTGGTGCGAGAGCTTGTCGGCTTTATGGTACGCGTCCAGCGCCAGCTCGTATTTCCTTTTTGAAGAGTAGAGATCGCCTTGTGAAAGGGCTTGCGCCACGGGATCGGAAGATTCCTGCGCGGCTAACGTAAGCGAGGCGAAAAGTGCAAGAAACAACGTCAGGGCGTTGCGCAACACGGGTGCTCCTCCGCGAAAATCAAGATGGAAGCATTGGGAAGCGACTATACCACTGTCGGAATTGTCACGGGAATGCTGAGCGTGGGAAGACTGCCCAGCTGGTCAACCCGGTTTCTGTTTGGCGCTGTGGCCGACGGCTACGAGGAAGATGGCGCTTTTGCCTTCGGCGTGGGGGGAGAAGAAGCGGGTGACGTCGTTGTCGAAGAAGGTGAGGCCGCTGGCGCCGAGGCGCTGGGCGTAAGCCGCGAGATAGAGCTTGCCGCCCAGGATGCCGGCTTCAAGTTGCACGGCGCGATAGCCGCGATTGCCGAAGCGCTGCAGGATGGGGCGCAAGTCTGCGAGGAAAAAGATGTCCACGGCAGCGTCGGCGGGCAGCTCCTGCTCCAATCCGAGGTAGCCGGCATCGGCGCGGAAATTTCCTTGCTTCAGGCACTCAAGCAGGCCGCGACTGCTGTGGAACACGTAGGCTCCGGGCGGGAGCCCTTCGACGGCGTGAACGATCACGTAGAGATCATTGAGCTGAGTTCCCGGGGGATCGAGGAAATCCGCGGGCACGCCACGCGTTGCGCGGTCCAGCATGGTGGAAAGCCGCGACAGGGTGATCGGGGTCCGGGCGAATTTGCGGGTCGAACCGCGGCGCTGGATGACTTGCTCGACGGGTTCGCGGGGCATTTCAGCATCGGACAAAGGTTGGAGCTGCACGGTTGCCCCGGCAGGCGGCGGAAAATCCGTCCTCGGGGTGTGGCCGCGCCACGCCTCCACTTTCGCGGCGGAATCGAGCGAAGAGGCAGCGTGCATTTCTCGCATGAGCGGATAGTCCACTTCGCGTTGAGAGAGGGGAACGGTTTCGAGCCGAAGCGCAGAAATTTCCGAAGGAGATGGCGGCGGGAGAGCCGCGACGTGGCCGAGAGCTACGAGGGAGAAAGCCACTTCGCGCAGGGGATCGACATCCAGAAGGCGATTGACGGTGCCGTCCACGAAGCCGCATACAACTTGGGCCGGCAGACCGAGGGCGGTGGCGACGGCCAGCAGGTTGGCAAGCAGAGTGCCGTTGTCCCAGCCAAAATGGCGGTAGGTGCGGGCTTGATATTTCCAGGCGTTGCGCCAGTAGGTGCAGGTGCAAACGATAGTGAGCGGGGCGTGGGCGATGGCGGGTTCGCCGCCGGTGGCTTCGAGGAGTACGCGGCGATAATCTCCGGCGCGCAGGCGGCGCAGTCCGAACTCGGCGGGGGCGAAGTGATAGACGCCGGGATCCAGGTTGGTGAGGCTGCCGCAAACGAGATAGAGCTCGACTTCGTAGAGCGCTCCGGTGCATGCCGCCGCGCGAAAGTAGATTTCGCCGCCAGAATAGCTTCTCTTGCGGGTGATGCCGGCGGAGAGATAGAGAAGTTGGGCCACTGCCTCCAGATCAGGAGATGCGTTAGCGTGGGAGGGGACGCTTTCGGCGATGGCGGAGAGGGCGGCGACGCCGGTTTGGCGCACTTCGGCGGGCAAGCGCAACGGGTCCAGCGTGGGGTAAATCTTGAACGGCAGAGGCTGGTTGGACCAGTCCATGAAATGCGGGTTAGTGCGGATGCTGGTGTAGGAATGCTTGGTCGCGTTGTGATAGGTCCAAGCAACTTCGGGATTGCGGTTGTCAGTCATGGTCACGACGAGCCGTCATCATAGCCGAAAGAAAGCATATCAGGCGTAGGCGTCGCAACGGTCGAACGAGGAACACACGTAACAAAAGCGGATTAGTTAGAAGGTGAGCTTGACGCCGAGTTGGGCGGCGAAGGGGATGCCGACGGTGGTGCCGGGGCCGAAGAAATCGCCGAGGGCGCCGGCGGGAACCAGCAATTGCTTGCCACTAGTGACCGGCACTGAGCACGTTGGATCAGGACAAAGCGCGGTGACGTTTGCGAGATCGTTCACGGGAATCGGCAGAGCGCTGATATCGCCGACGTAGTTGTTGCCGGGATTGTTGCGATTGAAGAGGTTGAAGAATTCGATGAAGGGCGTGAGCGACCAGCGCTCGTGGAACTGGATGGGGCGGCTGACGCGCAAATCGGTTTGAATGTAGGGCGTGCCGCGGAATTGATCGAGGGTGGATTTCACGCCGTTGATCACCACGCGATTGCCCACCGGAGTTGTCAAAGTGATGGGCCTCGCCGTCTCCGCCTGCGAGAGGAACGTCACATCGAACCCTGCCGGAGCGTGAACGGTTCCCGCCAGAACGAAGCGATGCCGGACGTCTTCGCCCGATGGACCATAATCTCCAGGAGCGAAGGCGTTGAAGGGATCGCAGACACCATTGACATAATCGAAAAGCTCACCGATCTGGCATCCCCAAGTTTTTGCGCTGGCGAGCGTGTAATTCGCGACGAGATTCAGGCGCCGTGCGACGTTTCCCTGAACATGCAACGCGAGGGCTTTGTAACTGGAACGGTTGTCGGTGCGAAATAAAGAGACGTTTGGAAAATCGTAGCGGCGGTAGCCGTGCATACCGGTCTCAAGAGTGTAATCGGCGCTCAGAATCCAATTGGCGTTGAAGGCGTGCTGAATACCGCCCGTCGCATGCAACGCGTAAGGGGTGTGGTAATTCGGGTCGATGAGCGAAGGCGGGCCGGAAGCATTTTGGATATTAAAATTGTTGACGGCGTTGAAGGCTTGGACCCAGCCGTTTTGCGCGAGGTCGTTGAAATAGAGACCGACACCGCCACGCAGAACGGTGTTGCCGGATGAACCCAGTCCGTAAGCAAGGCCAAGGCGCGGCGCGAAGGCCTTGCGGTAGTCCTGCGGAATCCCCGAGACAACTCCATTGCCGGCGAGGGCGGGATTCACGCTCTGGTCGTGGCCGGAAGCAACGAAAAGACCGAAAGTGGTGTCGTAGCGCAGGCCGTAGTTGATCGTAAGATGCGGAGTGACGCGCCAGGAATCCTGAGCGTAAATTCCCAGGCGCTGGACGTTTTGCGAAAAGCTGCCATCGCCGGCGGGAGTAAAGGTGGTGAAGGGACACGAGGGATTTGGCGGCTGGTTCGCGGGATCGTTGGGATTGCAGGACAGGATGGCCGCAAGCTGGCCCTGATGATTGGACAGATAGAAGCTCGGATCCTGCGGCGGAGAGTAGACGTACTCGGCAGTGGCGGCCAGGGCGCCGCTAAGCACCGGCTCGTGAATAAAGTTGACGCCAAAGCGCGGTGCATGCTGGCCGTGGACGTGACTGACGTCATAGCGGAGCTGATATTTTTCCTGATTGCGCAAAACGGGAAAAGCGGTAATCGGAGTGAAAAATTGATTGTCGCCGAAAGTCTCTACGCCGGAGATGGTGCTCAAGGTTGACGTAAAGGGGAACGCGAGAGCGAAGCCCAGGCTGGCATTGCGCGTGGCGGTCAGATGCAAACCGCTGGCGTTGAAAACAAAAGAGCCCACCCAGTTTGGCCCAAACGTGTATTGGTTGCTCACCACCAGGCTCATGTAATTGTTGTGAGTGGTCGCGCCGGTCGAAGGGAGCGCGGCCTGCTGCACGAGGGCGTTGCGGGTAATGTAATTGTCGGCGGCGCCGCGGAGAAACCATTGCGAACTTGCGGATTGCGCCCAGTCCAGGCGCGCCGTGGCCAGATAGTCGCGGAACGGAACCGGGACACTGCTGGGCACCGCAATCGAATTGACGGCGCCGACGGGTGTGCTGATCAAGCCTTGCGAGGCAAGTTGCGCGAGCGCGTTGAACTCGGTCTGGCTGGACGGGCTGTAGGCGATGCTCGCGTTTTCGTGGACGTATTCGAGGGAAGAGAAAAACCACAGCTTATCCTTCACGATGGGACCGCCAAGCGTGCCGGCGAAGTTTTGGCGCGAGAACGGTTGTTTGGGATCGGGGGCAGGGTTGTCAATCGGGAAACGCGCATTCAGAGGGGCGGCGCGGCCGTAAAAGGCCCCGGAACCGTGCCACTCGTTGGTGCCGTGCTTGGTGGTGATCACCACGGAGGCGGCGGTGGTGCCGCCTGTGTCCGCGTCTTCCTGCGCGGTGCGCATGGCAAATTCCTGGATGGCATCGGGTGAGAAATTCTGCAGGAATCCGCCGATCCAGTCATCGGAATTGTCGCCGCCATCGACGGAAAGTTCATTGTTCAAGCCGGAGCTGCCGCCCGTGGAAACTGCAGTGATGCGCGCCTTGGTGGGATCGGAAGGTTCGAGCGGCTCCGTTCCGGGAGCCAGGTAAGCGATGTTGGCAAAGCTACGGGCTGCCAGGGGAATTGTTTCAAGATCGTGAGAAGTGATTATCGCTTGGTGCACCGCACTGCCGGTGTCGAGAGGCTGGGTGGTGATGGAACCCGGGCCATCCACAATTACAGTCTCCTGGAGCGTCAGTGGTTTCAGTGTAACGGTGATTTCGCGCACGGAGCTGACGACTACGCTCACCTGAGCACTGGCTTCTGCAAAACCCGAAGCAATTACGCGCAAACGATAGGCGCCGGG
>WNFJ01595919.1_pt3 | contig 11036 bp, 9 predicted proteins | sample 5400461 | NCBI WGS metagenome assembly WNFJ01 (sample SAMN13153349, study PRJNA577476) | soil metagenome | isolation source: 115 cm saprolite on Douglas fir-dominated hillslope | place: USA:California | collected 2013-09-17 | reverse complement strand
CTAAAGCCACCGCGCCACACTCCTACTCTACGCATTTCCGTGGGAATTCGGCCAGCCGCCGCTCGCGCGGACGCATCGGGCGCAATCCCAAAACTGGGGTCGAAGCGTTGGTCACGCCGGGCCCGTTATGGCTTTTCGGCCGTGCCCGTCTTGAAGGCGCTCATCAATAGCTCTCGCGCCGCTGTCGAATCGGAGCCGTAAACTGCGTTTCCGACCCATGACTTCGTTTGCGCCCCCTGTCGTCGTCGTCAATCTTCGGCTCGGGCGATCCAGGGCGATTTCTGGCCACGCCAATTGCGATCGCAGTCATCCTTCCAGTTGATTTTCTCCTCGCCCGTTCCCGCGGTCTTTTTTTCCCGTTAAACCAAAAACTGCACGCGGAAATTGGGCGGACAAGGTTATGGTTGAGCGGAAACAGGCGGGGTCAATTGAATCTTCCGCGCAGTCGATTGCCGTCGAACTGATCGCCGTGCTGGTCGCGGTCGCGGAGGGGCGGCCGCTGGCAATGACGATCGATGGCGGGAGCGCGCTTCCCTCCGGGCCATTCGAGGTTGGCCATCGCTCGCTGCAGTTGGGCCCGCGGCTTCCGCTCGGCTATGTCGAGCAGCTTTACACCTTCGCCGACTCCGACCGGCGCGGCGGGGCCGATGGCGCCCGAGCGATCTCGATCAGCTATCTGGGCCTGACGCGCGAGGAGCGGGCGGCCGTCCCGCAGGCCGCGTGGAGGCATTGGTACGACTACTTTCCCTGGGAAGATCATCGCGCGGGCGTGCCGGCGCTGATCGAAAAAGCGATCGCGCCGGAACTGCGCCGGTGGGCCAACAGCAGCGCCGACCGGACCGCTCGCAGGACCCGCGCCGCAATCGCCTTCGGGCTCGACGGGCGCCGCTGGAATGAGGAACTCGTGCTGCAGCGCTATGAACTTCTTTTCGAAGCCGGAATGATCCCGGATGCGCGCCGAGGGTCGCAGGAACACGCTACGAGAGCGCTCGGGCTGCCAATGATCGCCGACCATCGCCGAATTCTCGCGACCGGGATCGCGCGGCTGCGCGCCAAGATAAAATACCACCCGGTCGTGTTTGAGCTTTTGCCGCCCGTGTTCACGCTGCTGCAATTGCAGCGCTGCGTCGAGGCGATCGCCGGGCTCAACGTTCACAAGCCGAATTTCCGCCGACTGATCGAACAGCAGCAACTCGTCGAGGAGACCGGCGAGACCGTTTCCGACACGGGCGGGCGGCCCGCCAAAGCCTATCGCTTCCGCGCCGCCGTCCGAGAGGAGCGCGCCGCCGCCGGAACCAAACTGCCGCTCACCCGCGCTTGACATCTCTTATTCCCGCGCTAAGTATATCCAAGATATGCTCATCGTGAGTATAAGCCATGGTCGTTCCGGAAATCGCCAATCCTGCGAGCCGTCTCTACGAGCGGGTGAGCCGCGTCATCCCGCCGATCGAATGGCCCGCCTTCGAGGCGGACATTGAGGAGATTCTTCAGCTGAAGAAAGAGCGCGAGGCGATCATCCTCGCGCACAACTACCAGACGCCGGAGATCTTTCATTGCGTCGCCGACGTCGTCGGCGACAGCTTGCTGCTGGCGCGAGAGGCGGCCAAGAGCGACGCTCGCGTGATCGTCATGGCGGGCGTGCATTTCATGGCCGAAACCGCGAAGTTGCTCAACCCGTCGAAGACGGTGCTGATCCCCGACGCCGACGCGGGCTGCTCGCTCGCCGAATCGATCGACGCCGACGACATCCGCCTCTTGCGCCGGCGCTATCCCGGCGTGCCGGTCGTGACCTACGTCAACACCTCGGCCGAGGTGAAAGCGGCGTCCGACATCTGCTGCACATCGGCCAATGCGGTGAAGGTCGTCGAATCGCTCGGCGCTCCGCGCGTCATCATGACGCCGGACGAATTCCTGGCCAAGAACGTCGCGGCGCAGACCAAGGTCGAGATCGTCGCCTGGCGCGGGCGCTGCGAGGTCCATGAGCAATTCACCGCCGCCGATATCCGCGAGCTGCGCGAGGCCCATCCGGGGGCGATCGTGCTCGCCCATCCCGAATGCCCACCGGAAGTGGTGGCCGAGGCGGACTTCGCCGGCTCGACCGCCGAAATGATCCGATACGTGGGGACGAAACGGCCGGCGCGGGTCGCCCTCGTGACCGAATGCTCGATGAGCGACAATGTCGCGGTTCAATATCCCGACGTCGAATTCGTGCGGCCCTGCGGTTTGTGCCCGCACATGAAGCGCATCACCCTACCCAAGATCCGTCGCGCGCTGCAAACGATGGAGGGCGAGGTGAAGATCGATCCGGCCGTCGCCGCGCCCGCGCGCCGCGCCGTCGAGAGGATGCTGGCGTTGTGACTGCCGAACTCTTGTCGCCGCGCGGCCGCGTCGTCATCGTCGGCGGCGGGGCTGCGGGCCTAATGACGGCGCTGGAGCTCGCTCCCCAACCGGTCGTCGTGCTCTCGAAGCCGCGGCTCGGAGCCGAGGGCTCGACGCTCTGGGCGCAGGGCGGCATGGCTGCGGCCTTCGGCGCGAGCGACAGTTCCGCTCTGCACGCCGCCGACACGATGGCCGCCGGCGACGGACTTTGCGACGCGGCGATCGTCGATTGCTTCACACGCTCCGCGCCCATGGCGATCAAGAGACTCGCCCGCCTCGGCGTACGCTTCGATCGGAAGAAGGACGGCGGCTTCGCGCTCGGGCTCGAGGCCGCGCACAGCCGCCCTCGCATCGTCCATGTGGGCGGCGACGGCGCGGGACGCGAGTTGATGCGCGCCCTCGTCGCAGCTGCGCTGGCGACGCCCTCGATCGAAATTCTCGAGGGTTTTGAGGCGCGCAGGATTGTCGTCGAGGACAATTCGGTTCGCGGTCTCCTCGCGGTCGGGCCCGGCGGACCCGCGCTGTTTGCGACCGGCAAGGTCGTGATCGCGACCGGTGGAATCGGCGCACTCTTTGAGGAAAGCACCAATCCGCTGGGCAGCTTCGGGCAGGGCGTGGCGCTTGCCGCGCGCGCCGGCGCCGTTCTCGCCGACATGGAGTTCGTGCAGTTCCACCCGACCGCGCTCGATGTCGCGGCGCGGCCGATGCCGCTCGTCAGCGAAGCCCTGCGCGGCGAAGGCGCGACACTGATCGACGAGACGGGTGAGCGGTTCATGGCGGGAACGCCCAGAGCCGAACTGGCGCCGCGCGACGTCGTCGCGCGCGCGATCTGGCGCCGGCTCGCGCAGGGCCGTCGCGTGTTTCTGGACGCCCGCACGGCGATCGGAGCAAATTTCGAGTCGCGCTTTCCCATCATCGCGGCGGCGTGCCGCAAGGGCGGCGTCGATCCGGCGCGTGAACCGATCCCGGTGCGTCCGGCCCAGCACTACCACATGGGCGGCATTTCGGTGGATGCGGAAGGCTGCAGTTCGGTCGCGGGGCTTTGGGCGTGCGGCGAGGCCGCTTGCACCGGACTGCACGGCGCCAATCGCCTTGCAAGCAACTCTCTGAGCGAGGCCGCCATCTTTGGCGCGGTCGTCGCGCGTTCGATTCACGGTGCGTCCACGCGCGCTCACGCGCCGCTTCGCAACATTGTGACGCCTCCGGCCTCCGACCCCGCCGCTGTAAGACCGGTCCTGTCGCGCACGGCCGGGGTGATGCGCGATGGCGAGAGTTTGCGGTCTGCGGTCGGGCCGCTCGCGGCGATGGCGCGCTCAGGCCTTCCGGCCGCCGATCCGGCCGCCGTTGCGCTGATGATCGTGGTCGCGGCGCTGGCCCGTGAACACAGCATCGGAGCGCATTGTCGCCTCGATTTCCCGGAACGGCCTGTCGAGCCTCGCCGATCATGCCTCACGCTCGACGGGGCCTTCGCCGAGGCCGACGCGATCGCGCCCCACAATCTCGCCAAGCGAGCCTGATCGATGCCTCTGACGCCTCTGCCTAATCTCATCGTCGAGCCGATCGTCCGCCAGGCGCTGCTTGAGGACCTGGGCCGCGCCGGCGACATCACGACCGACGCTGTCGCGCCGCCGGATTGCATGGCAAAGACCGTCATGGCCGCCCGGCAGGAGGGCGTCGTCGCGGGGCTCGATTTGGCGGCGCTCGCGTTCCGCCTCATCGACCCGGCGGTCAGCTTCAAGCCGGTTCTTGCGGACGGCGCATTTGTTTCGCCCGGCGCGACCGTCGCAACAGTCGAAGGGGCGGCGCGAGGCATTCTTTCCGCCGAGCGTGTGGCGCTGAACTTTGTGGGCAGGCTCAGCGGAATCGCCAGCGCGACGGCGAAGCTCGCGGCGGCCGTCGCGCATACCAACGCGCGCATCGTCTGCACTCGTAAGACGACGCCGCTCTTGCGCTCAATCGAGAAATATGCGGTCAGGGCGGGCGGCGGCGCCAACCACCGCTTCGGCCTCGATGACGCTGCGTTGATCAAGGACAATCACATCGCGATCGCCGGCGGCGTCGCGGAGGCCATTGGCCGCGTGCGGGCGAATGTCGGCCATCTGGTGAAGATCGAGGTCGAGGTCGACACGCTGGCCCAACTCGAGGAGGCGCTCGGCGCCGGCGTCGACGCCGTGCTGCTCGACAACATGTCGCTCGACGATTTGCGGCGCGGCGTGAACATTATCCGCGGGCGCGCGGTCAGCGAGGCGTCGGGTCGGGTGACCCTCGAGTCTGCGCCGGAGATCGCCGCGACGGGCGTCGACCTCATCTCTGTCGGCTGGCTCACCCACAGCGCGCCGACCCTCGACGTCGGGCTCGACACTATGACCTAATCGGGTGGCAAGTGTTTCCGTCCGGTTGTCTGGTGATGGTAGGTCAACGCCATCCTCGAGCAGATGATCGCTGACACCAGGACAACCGGGGAAACTGCTTAGATTTGCAGTTGCGCTTTTGCCGTCACGTGCGAGCGGCGATGTTTTGCGCGACATAGGCCCTATCCGCGGCCGGAAGGCCTCCCGAGCTGAGCGCTCCGCATGCTCAGCTCGCAGCAAGCGCGCCGCCGCGGCTCGACAGCAGGCAGCCGCGGGGCGCCAAAACGCCGAGCGTGATCGGCCGCTCTGCGCCAGCGCGCGGTCACCGCCAAGAACCGCGTCAACGCGATTGAAGGTAGGCGCGCCAGTCACCGTACTGCGAAATGTCCTTTGCCACTTTGGTTGCTTCCGCCTCGACCAGAAAGCCTTTGACCTCCGCCCCGTCCGACAGGCGCACGGTTCCGATCCCGAGCGGCGCGGGGATCCTGGCGACGAAGGCGCCGAACGCCGCCGGATCGAGCGTCCAGATTTCCGCCTTGATCGCTGCGCCCGCGCCCTCCGCGACTCTCAGAAGGCCCGGTTTTGGCGGAACCGCGCCGGGCAACGCGAACAGGCGATAGTCGTCCGTGGTCTCGACTTCGCGCAGGAACGAGGCGCCGAGTTCGACAAGCTCGCGATTGAGCGGCAGGCCGCAAAGATGCGCGCCAACCACTGCGATCGCGATGCGGCCGCTCGCGGCCCGAGCCGGCGCCGACGGACAAGGAGCAGGCAATCCCGTCGCGCCCATCGGTGCGCTGGAACGCGCCTGGATCGCCGCGGCGATGCCGGCAATGAGGCCGTCGGCGCCCGATCGAGCGATCAAGGTCACGCTCGACGGCAGGCCGTCGCTGCGCATTCCCGCGGGTGCCGAAATTGCACAGAGATCGAGCAGGTTGACGAAATTAGTGTAAGTCCCGAGCCGGGAATTGAGACGGAAAGGATCGGCCTCCGCTTCCGCCACTGTGTAGGCGCGAGGAATCGTCGGGACCAGCATCACGTCGGCATCCGGCCACACGCGCTCCGTCTGCCGCTTACGATCGGCCAGCTTGTAGAACGCCGCAAAGGCCGCCACGGCATCGAACTTGCGCGCGCCCTCGATGATGGCGCGGGTCACGGGGTGGAGAGCGTCGGGATTGACCTCGATCAGCGACTTGATCGCAGCATAACGCTCGGCGATCCAGGGGCCTTCGTAGAGAAGTCGGGCGACCTCGGCGAAAGGCTCGAAATCGAATTCGACAAGGCGCCCGCCGAGTGACCGCGCCACTTCGATGTCGCGCTCGAAAGCCGCTTCCGCTTCTGCGTCGCCAAAGAACTGTCGCTGGGCGGCCCGCGGAACGCCGATCCGCAGGCCGTCTGGGCAGAGCGAAAGCGCGGGCGGGGGGAACGCGCGAGAGTAGGCGTCGCTGGCGTCGAAGCCGCAGGCCGCGTGAAAGACCGCGAAAGCATCGGCGACGTGTAGCGCGAAAACCGAGATGGTGTCGAGCGTGCGACAAGCGGGCACGACCCCGGACGCGGAAAGCGCGCCGAGGGTAGGTTTGAGTCCGACGATGCCGTTGAGCGCCGCCGGCACGCGCCCCGATCCCGCGGTGTCGGTCCCGAGCGAAAACGGAACGAGGCCCGCGCCCACCGCGGTGGCCGAGCCGGAGCTCGATCCGCCTGGAATGAGATCCGGGCGCAGTGCGTTCCGCGGAACGCCGTGGGGCGAGCGCACTCCCGCAAGCCCGGTCGCGAACTGATCGAGATTCGTTTTTCCGATCACGATCGCCCCGGCGCGCTCCAGCCGTTCGACCACCAATGCCGATCGCTCGGGCTGATAGGCGAAAGCCGGGCAGGCGGCCGTCGTGGGCAAGCCTGCCACGTCGATATTGTCCTTGACGACGAACGGAACGCCTAGGAGCGGGCAGCTTTCAGGCCCCGCCCCCTGCAGGCGCTCCGCCACCGCCAAAGCTTCGCTCTTGGGGCGCATCGAAATGAAAAGCGCCGGGTCATTGTGCCCTTCGATACGATCGTAGGTCTCCGCGATCGTCGCCGTCAGCGGCTTTCCCGCGGTGTGAGCAGCGAGCAGCGTGGCGATCGTGTCGGTCATAAGGTTGAGCTCCCTGGCGCAACGCGCGCCCTGCCTATCGGCGCCGCCGTCAGCGCCCAGTGGATGCAAGAGCCGGGTTCAGTCGGCCTGACGAAAAGTTGCCTGAGCCAAGCTCAACTTCGGCGAAAAAGCTAGGCGTCGGCGCTCAACAATCGGGCGTGGCGCCGAAAGTTGAGGCGCGGGACCCCGCTGCAAAGGCCAGACCGCGCGGCATGCTCTTTGCAAAAAGTGCGGCACACTCTTTGCAAAATGTGAACTTCGGGATTGGTGCGGTTGCCGCGTGAACCCGTCGAGCATGAGGACGTCATATGTCAGCAACGCAATTTTCTCGCCGCGCTTTACTCAAGACCGCCGCCTTGGGCGTCGCCGGCGCAACGCTCAACGTCGGTGGGATTCGGGGCGCTCTTGCTGCGGACGACCTGATGGTCGGAATCGTCTATGTCGGCGCGCGCGACGATTTCGGTTGGAACCAGGCGCACGCCGTTGCAATCGAGGCGCTGAAGCAAGGGCCCGGCGTAAAGGTCGCAGAGGAAGAGAACGTCCCCGAAACCGACGCGGTCTCAAAGTCGATGGAGTCGATGATCAATCTCGACGGCGCCGGGCTGATTCTTGCGACCTCGTTCGGCTATTACTCGCCCTTCGTCGTCGACCTCGCGAAGAAATACCCGAAGGTCGAGTTCCGCCACGCAGCGCCCCTCTGGAACAAAGACAAGGACCCGAAAAACGCGGGGTCCTATTTCGGCTATCTCAATCAGGGTCACTATGTCGACGGCGTTGCCGCCGGCCTTTCGACCAAGACGAACAAGCTGGGCTTCGTTGCGGCCAAGCCGATCGCCAGCGTACTCAGCAACATCAACTCGTTCATGCTCGGCGCGCGCTCGGTCAATCCGAATGCGACGGTGCAAGTCATCTTCACGGGCGACTGGTCGATGCCGGTCAGGGAGGCCGAGGCCGCCAACGCCCTCGTCGACGCCGGCTGCGACGTTGTCACCTGCCACGTCGACGGACCGAAGGTCGTCATCGAGACGGCGGAAAAGCGCGGCGCGATGAGTTGCGGCCATAACGCCAGCCAGGCGCCGCTCGCGCCCAAGGGCTTTATCACCGGCGCCGAATATAAATGGGAGACGATCTACAAGGGTTACGCCGCCGACCTCGCCGCCGGCAAGGAGCTTCCGAACTTCACCACCGGCGGTATCGAAGCCGACATGGTGCGCAACACGCCGTTCGGCGCCGGCGCGACCGAGCCAGCCCAGAAGGCGGCGCTCGCCGCCATTGAGGGGCTGAAGGCGAAGAAGCCGATCTATGTCGGGCCGCTCAAGGACAATAAGACCGGCAAGATCGCGATCGACAAGGCGTACGGCAACCTCGATCCGTACCTCGACAAGATGGACTATCTTCTTGAGGGCGTCGTCGGTTCGACGACCTGAGGCTGAAAGGGAGCGAGCCGATGTCGGACGCGCCTCTTGCTACTGGCGCCCCGAGCGCCCTGATCGATCCGATCAGGTCGCGCGCGGCTCGCTCCGACTTTGCCGAGCGCCTGCGCGCCAACACGGAATATGTCTCCATTCCGCTGCTGGCCCTCGTCATCGCCGCCTTGCTCTTCGCTTTCTTTCTGATGGCGATCGGCAAGTCGCCGTCCGATTTCGTCGCCTATGTATGGCGCGGCGGCTTCGGTACGCAGAATACGCTGCAACGCTCGGCGCCCTTGATTCTGACCGCGCTCGCAGTCGCGATCCCCGCCCGCATCGGCCTTATCATGATCGGGGGAGAGGGGGCGCTTGTGCTCGGCGGATTCGCCGCCGCCGCACTGGCTGTTCCGATGATCGGACGGGCGCCGCCGATGGCGACGCTTATCCTCATGGCGCTTTTTGCGATGATCGTGGGCGCCTTTTGGGTCGGCTTGAGCGGATTTCTGCGCTACGCGCGCGGCGTCAACGAGACGATATCGTCGCTGCTGCTGACCTATATCGGCATCGCAATCATGAACTTCTTCGTCGAGGGCGCGTTGCGCGACCTCTCGAACCCCAACAAGCCGTCGACCAAGCCAATCGGGGACGCCTATATGGTCGGCAAGATTCCCGGCACCGAAGTGCATTGGGGATTCGCTTTCGGTCTCGTTCTCTGCGTCGCGCTCTATTTTCTGATGACGCGCACGACCTTCGGTTTTGCGGCGCGGGTGACAGGCGGCAATTTCCGCGCCGCGCTCGCGCAAGGGCTGCCGGTTGGGCGGTTGATCGTCGCCTGCTCGGCGATCGCCGGCGCATGCGCCGGGCTCGCGGGCTTTTTTGAAGTGGCCGCGATTCAGGGCAGGGCGAACGCCTCCCTCGCGGCAGGCTACGGTTTTACTGGCATTCTCGTGTCGTTCCTCGCTCGCCACAATCCCCTCGTCATCCCGCCGGTCGCCATCCTGTTCGGCGGTCTTGTCGCCTCGGGTGGGCTCATTCAGCGACGCATGGATCTTCCCGACGCGACGGTTCTGGTGTTGCAGGGATTCATTTTCGTCGTCCTGCTGACGTCGGAAACGCTCTACGGACGCTTCTCGATCTTCCGATCCGCAAGCAAGCCGGAGCGCACATGAGCGACGCCGTCGTCACAGTGCTCATCGCCATGCTCGGCGGCGCCATTCGAGTTTCGACTCCGTTCATGTTCGTCGCGCTCGGGGAGTGCCTGACGGAAAAATCGGGCCGCGTGAATCTCGGGCTCGAAGGCACGCTGGTGCTCGGCGCGATGGTCGCCTACGCGGCCTCGTATCATACCGGCTCGCCATGGGTTGGCGTCATTGCGGCGGGCGCGGCGGGCTCGGTTCTCGGCGCCATGCATGGGTCGATCTGCGGTCTGCCGCGCGTCAACGACGTCGCAGTGGGCATTGCGATGATGCTGTTCGGCGTCGGGGTCGCGTTCTTCTTCGGCAAGCCCTACATCCAGCCAACCGCGCCGCGGCTCGGTTCGATCCCCTTGGGTTTCTGGAGCGACAACGCCAGCCTGAAAAGCGCGCTGCAGGTCAATCCGCTCTTCTTCATCGGCGTTGCGATCGCCATCGCACTCGCCTGGTCAATGCGAAACACTCGCTGGGGTCTCGTTGTGCGGACCGTCGGCGACAGCGCCGCGGCGGCGCGCGCAATGGGCATTTCCGTCAACGGGGTACGTCTGCTGACGACGACCGTCGGCGGCTTTCTCGCCGGCGTCGGCGGCGCGTTTCTTTCCCTCTCCTATCCCGGCTCCTGGAACCAGGGCCTGTCTTCCGGTCAGGGTCTGATGGCGGTGGCGCTCGTCATCTTCGCGCGCTGGAACCCGCTGCGCTGCGTCGCCGCCGCGCTTCTTTTCGGCGGCGCGGGCGCGATCGGACCGTCGCTGCAATCGATCGGCGTCACGCAGGGCTACTACTTCTTCAACGCCGCGCCTTACATCCTCACCCTCGCCATCATGATTGCGACCTCGAGCGCCAAGCGTTCGGCGCGCGATATGCCCGGCGAACTGTCGATGGCCAAGTGAGGAGCCGCCCTTGGCGACCTTCGCAGCCGATCCGTATCCTTGGCCCTACAATGGCGACTGGCGGCCGCAAAACACCGCGATCGCCGTCATCGACATGCAGACCGACTTCTGCGGCAAGGGCGGTTATGTCGACGCGATGGGTTACGACATCTCCTTGACACGCGCGCCGATCGAACCCATCCGCGCGCTGCTCGAAGCGGCCCGCTCGAAGGGTTATCTTGTCATCCATACTCGCGAAGGTCATCGCCCGGATCTCGCGGACCTGCCTCCAAACAAGCGCTGGCGCTCGCAGCGGATCGGCACCGGCATCGGCGACCCGGGCCCATGCGGCAAGATACTCGTGCGCGGCGAGCCAGGCTGGGAGATCATCGAGGAGCTCGCGCCGCTCCCGGGTGAGCCAATCATCGACAAGCCGGGGAAGGGATCGTTCTGCGCGACCGACCTCGAACTCATGCTGCGCACGCGCGGGATCGACAATCTCGTCCTGACGGGGATCACGACCGACGTCTGCGTTCATACGACGATGCGCGAGGCGAACGATCGCGGCTTCGAATGCGTTCTGCTCGAGGACTGCTGCGGCGCGACCGATCACGGCAATCATCTGGCCGCCCTCAAGATGATCAAGATGCAAGGCGGCGTCTTTGGCGCCGTCGGCCATTCACGGGCGTTCATCGAGGCGATGCCATGAC
>WNFJ01138981.1_pt1 | contig 11036 bp, 8 predicted proteins | sample 5400461 | NCBI WGS metagenome assembly WNFJ01 (sample SAMN13153349, study PRJNA577476) | soil metagenome | isolation source: 115 cm saprolite on Douglas fir-dominated hillslope | place: USA:California | collected 2013-09-17 | reverse complement strand
TTCCCCGCATCTCCGCACCGATCCCTGGCGCAACCTGATTCGCGCCGAGACCATCGCTGACCGTCAGACTCCCGGCGCGCTCATTCCACGTGTCGAACTTTTGGACTTCGACGCCGACGGCGCCAACGAGCTGCTCTTTACCTCTCCCGAGGCTCAGGTGCTTTTGAAGCCCAATGACGGCGGCACCATCGCCGCGATCGACTTCCGCCCCGCTGCGGCCACGCTCGTCAATTCCATCCTGCGCCAACCCGAGGCCTACCACGCGCGATTGCGCGAAGCGGCCGGAAAGCCCGCGGCTAGTGCAGTCGCCTCCATTCACGAGCAGACCCGCGTGAAAGAGCCCGGCCTCGAACGCTTCCTTCGTTACGATCGCTGGCCCCGCCACGCCTTCCGCGTTTTGCTCTTCGATCCCTCGCGCACGCACGCGGATTACGAAAATTTGGAATTACACGAAGATCCGGGTTTTGCAGGTGGCGGCTTCACCATTAAAAATTCCGATCCGTATGACGTTGAGCTTTTTCGCGAGGACACGCTGACTCTCTTCGGCAAGAGCGATGCACCGGGGCCGAAATTGCTGCTCACTAAGGAATACTCCTTCGGTCCCGTTGCTAATGGTTATGAAGTGGTCTGCGAGGTTATTGTGAAACTGAACGAGCCTCTCGAAAAGCCCATCGCCCTGGGCATCGAGTCGGTTGTCAATTTGCTCGCACCGGCCGAGCCCGATCGCTTCTTTGAAACGCCGAGCGGCCGCGAGAATCTGCGCTTCTGCGGGACGCTCCCCGCTCCGGTCCTGCGCATGGAAGACGGCTGGCAGCGCGTCCGCGTTGCTCTTCATGCGCTAGCGGCCAAAGAGTTCTGGGTCGCGCCGATAGAAACGGTTTCGGAATCCGAGGAGGGGTTCGAACGCGTCTATCAGGGTTCGCAAATTCTCGCCGTCTGGCACCCCGGCCTCACCACCCAAAAATCCTGGTCGGTCCGCCTCATCTGGCGCATCGAAGCCTTTTGAATAATAGTATTTTCGCGATTGCACTTAATGGCGGGTGCTCGTCCTGGCTCAACTCGTGGAATATTTTCTTCAACTTTGCGGTTAAGGGAGTGACATCGGATTTCTTCCAATTTGCTCGAGCGACCAGGAGGCTGTCATCAAAAAGACTACAAAGCTTTCACTGTTGTCAACGTCTATAAGTTCTCTCTTCGTGCTCTGTCTATTTCTCGTGCCGTCCAGCTCCCTTGTAGCCCAGAATCAAAACGTTCAGGTCATTGAACTTACGGCAAAGAAGTATGAGTACTCACCGTCGCCAGTCCATATCAAGGCAGGGACCAAAGTCCAGCTTAAAATCAATGCCGTTGACCACGATCATGGTTTCAAAATCGCGGCCGTTCCCGACGGGGGCGACCCGAGCGGTAAGCCTGGGTTAATTTTTGTTTCGCCCCAAGACTGCTGGCTGCTCAAAAAAGGTGAGACGACAACAATCGAATTCTTGGCGCAAACCCCCGGGACATACTCATTCAGGTGCTGCCATACCTGCGGTTTCGGGCACAGAGGCATGAAGAGCCAGATCATTGTGGATTAACTTGGTGGCACGTTCCGTCAGCGTATCCGACCGAATCAACCCGACCCTTCTTTAGTAATGTGAGCTATTCCGGTCGGGGCACCAAGCGCCGCATCAGGTCAGCGTAGCGGGGATCGGAGCGCAGGTCATCGAAGGCAGGATTCGCAGGCAGTAACCAGATCAAATAAGGAAGGTGATCTTTTAACGCCTTCTCCAACCACCGAAAGGCTTCGTGTTTGTTTCCGAGTCGAGTGTAGACTCCAGCCAAATCGATGGGATCCACAGTCTCCAAACGTGCGTCTCTTGTGTCTGCTTCCAACCTGCGGAGCCAATAACCGCGCGTGCCGTTCGCTACATATGCTTCGCGCAGCGACTCGACCTCCCGGGCGAGCTCCTTTGACCTCCCTCCGCCGACAATTACCGAGTTTGCTTCGCCAAGAGTTACAGCCCGTTGCCTCTCTTCGATAGCCTCGTCGAGTTCGCCTTTCTGCTCATAGATGGCGATCAGCCGCCAATGCGCGGGGACGAAGTTCGGATCCATATCGAGCGCGTTGCGGCAGACCTCGATGGCCTTATCATAGTTATGCGCGTTGTAATAGGTTCGGTAAGCAAGCGAAGTGTTTGCAAGCGAAAGCGGGTCGAGCTCGCGGGTGCTCTTCACCTGTTGCAGGGAGTCCTCGATGCGGCCTCGCATTGCCAGAAAGATCCCATACCACGCATGGGCTCGCGCGTCACTAGGGTTGAGTTCGAGGGCGCGGCGGAATTCCTGCTCCGCGCCAGCGGTGTCCCAATCGTATGTAAACTTCGCCCAGGCGAGGGTGTTGTGGGCTTCGGAGAGAGTATCATCGATGTGCAAGGCTCTTAGCGCGGCGGCCTTTTGCTGCGGGTAGCCCGTAATGTCGCCATAAATCCCGAGTCCGCCATGGGCAACGGCGAGTCCGGCATACGCCCGCGCATTCTGAGGTTCTTTTTGCAGTGCCTGGTTGAAATACTCGATCCCTCGCTCGAAGCCCTCTTTGGTCCACTTATTGTTGTAGAAGGTGCCTTTCAAATAGAGTTCGTGGGCTTCCGGATTTACGGTTTGCGTAGCAGAGAGGCGCAGCCTTTCCTCTGGAGTGACCGCAATCTTGATTCGGTCGGCAATGGTTTGCGCAACCTCACTCTGCAAGTCCAATACGTTTCGCAGGTCGCGGTCATAGCTTTCCGCCCAGAGGTGCTTTTCAGGAAATGCTTGAATGAGATTCGCGGTGACCCGGACACGATTTGCTTCGCGTGCGACGGTTCCCTCCACAATCGCGTCGACCCGTAATTCCCTCGCGATTTCCTGCAGCGGCTTCTTCGTCCCCTTGAATCGATTTACCGATGTGTGCGAGATGACCCGCAATGCAGCGACTTTGCCCAACTCGGTGACCAATTCCTCGGTCAACCCGTCGGCGAAGTACTCCTGGTTGACGTCGCCGGAAAGGTTTTTCAACGGAAGCACAGCGATCGCGTGAATCCGCGGCGGGCCGTTGGCGCCTCGCAACCGATCTCGCAGCCCGCCAACGTTTAGCACTGCGAGGACCACAAGGCCGGCGGCAAGCGCACCGGAAAAAATCCAAGCTAGCGGATGCCGACGAGAAGCAGCTTGCCTTTGTTGATCGATACGGGGCTCACCGTTATTCCACCACGCATCAATCTCTGGTTTGAAGGCGTAGACCGAGGCCTGTTTCTTGTGTGCGTGCCGGCGGACAGGCAGTCCCTCTTTTTCCCATCGACGGACAGTACGTTCGTCACGCTTCAAGTAAGCGGCAATTTCCTTCCAAGAATCCAGGCGTTCGCCGGAGGACTCCGGCAAGTTATTCGGCGCTTGGGGTTTAGCCGCGCTCATGGATTGGTCTTCACGAAAAAGATGCGTATTGGGGGAGTTTAACCCACTCGGCATGCCTATCCAAGTCTGCACTCTCAGAGCGGGTAAACAGAGACATTTTTGGCTTGCCCGCCTTTGTCTGTTGCGGGCCAACCTCTTCCGCTCTACGGTTGCTTACGCTGCGCGGCTTTCGGCATCAAGCCGCAGTCGGAGCTTTGGGAAAGTGGGGTAAGGACAAACCCCATCCCTGCCAGAATGGATATGCCGAATAAAGTAAGAAGGAGAATGAAGTCATGAAACGAAACTTCAAGTCAACAATGCTTGTATTTCTTTTCTTCGCCGCGTTTGCCATGAGCGTGGCGCCGACGGCTCAGGCTCAAGATGAGGGTGGCTGCTCCAATGCCACTGCGGCGGGGAAGTGGGGTTTCACCACGGCGGGAACGGTGTTCCTTGCAAGCGGGCCGGTTCCTGTCGTTGTTGTGGGCAGCTTCAAACTGGACGCGGCCGGAAATCTGGAGGGGACTCAAACCAGAAGCCTCAATGGCCTCCCGGTCAATCGCGAAACAATTTCGGGAACAATCCTAGTGAACTCGGATTGCACGGCTACAGCTGCCATAAGCGTTTTCCACTCCGGTGTTTTGAATCGCACGTCAACTTTGGATCTGGTGTTTATCGAGAATCTGCGAGGGGTTCGCGGAGTTTTCACTTCGGCGACTACGGCCGGAGGCGTCAGCATCGGGACTGTGTTGACCTTTGACGGCAATAAGCAGCTCACAGGGAACTAGAGCATCACCCGCCCCGCGTCGGTTGGAGCGCACTTTTCGCACAGCCGAAGCGAAAAATTAACTCGTCGGCTAGGAAGTCCAGTTTGCATCGTGGCCAGGAATCTCGCATCACAGCAGGGCTGCTGGTCCTTTGCGATGGTTACGCTCTAACGCGCCCGGCCAAGCTGACACCTTCCAGGTGGCCGCGCTCGGCATTTCGCTTCGAGCCAGCACGCAATGACTCCCGGATGGTCGGCTCCTCGGAAACTGACACCCAAAATACATCTTGACCAGCTATACTTCATGTGCTACTATACTTGACAGGTAAGAGCGCGCAATTTCTCCGATTGCGGCAGCTTCTTTACCTAGAGCGGAGCCGAAGGGCTGCCGCTTTTCTTTTTTGGAGGTACTTTTTCCTCTCTTGCTCTTCTTGCTCAACCAAAAACATATCCTTTAGAATCATCCATTTGCGAAATGCTCATTTTATAAGTCTTTTCTTTTGATATTCATGCATCATTGATGGGGGGGTAGGGGGGGGGCAGGCTCTTCGGAACCAGTATTCGCTATCTCTTATTCCCTATCCTTTTTGTTTTCATATTCTTGCGCACTCTTTGCACTTTTTTGCACCCAGCGAAAACTCAAGTCTTTTCTTTTCAAGCGATTACGCACTCTTTGACAAAAAACACCGGGGGGTGGGGTAGGGGTATGCGCTCACTGCTCAGCGAAAGTGCTCTCTACCCTGCAATCAGCAGGTTTTGCGCGAAGGGCCACTCGCGGTCGATCCACTGGCCGTCGCAGCGGAATCCCGTGCGCGCGGCCATGCCCGGAATTTCTTCGGCCCGATACTTGTGCGAGCTTTCCGTCCAGATGGTTTCATCTTCGTCCAGCATGAGCCGCAGACTGGCAGCCGGAACGTGTACCGTTTGCCGGCGCGTAGAGCGCAGATGCATTTCGATGCGCCGTTCTGCGTTGTTCCAGCGCGCTTCATGGCGGAAACAGCTCAAATCAAAATCCGCGCCCAGTTCACGGTTCATGCGCGCCAGCAAATTCAGATTGAACGCCGCCGTCACACCCGCGGGATCGTCGTAGGCCAGCAATTGAAGCTCGACGCTCTTCTCCAGGTCCGTGCCCAGCAGCAATGCGTCCCCCGGCTGGAGATTCCCCCTCATCTCGCGAAGAAACTCATCACCCGCGTCACGATCGAAATTGCCGATGGTGCTCCCGAGAAACAGCACGAGCAAATGGTCCCGCTCCCCGCGCCCATCGGCGACGGCGCGCAACCCTTCCAGATAGGGCTTCTCGTGGCCAACGATGCTGACCAGATCGATCTGTCCAAGCTCTTTTGTCACCGCCGCCAGTGCAGACGGCGATATTTCGATGGGGTAGTAATACGTCATTTGCCGCCGCGAAAGGGCCTCCAAAATCCACCGCGTTTTTTTCCCCGAGCCGCTGCCGAGCTCCGCCACTTGAACCGGCGAGGGCAGACGGCCCACAATTTCTCTCGCATACTTTTCCAGCAGCCGCGCGTCGGCGCGCGTGAGTCCGTACTCCGGCAAGACGCAAATGGCTTCGAACAGCGCCGAGCCCACTTCGTCGTACAAATATTTGGAAGGAAGTTCTCTTTGTCCGGGTTTGGTGAGGCTCTCGCGCACGTCCGCCGCGAATGCAGACACATGCGTGAGCGATAGTGCAGTCGTCGCCATTGGAGTCTCCCTGGCTTGGGCTTGACTAGTCCTCGACACAACGGAATGTTGCGTAGACGTATGGGTAATGCGGCTGGAACCAGTTTCGGAACGACCGCCGCAGCATGCACACGTAGTGCTTGCCGTCGAAGAAATTTGCGGAGTAATTCGGATAGAAGGGCATGGGCGTGAACCCCGGAAACGGCGCAAACTCCGTCCTCGTCCACTCCCACCCGTTGCCCACAAGATCATGAACCCCAAACGCGCTTGCGCCCGCGGGATGTGCGCCCACCGGCGAAGGATCCCAGGATTTGAAATGGAAGTTCCCCTTGGATGCGCTTGGCCCTTCCTCGCCCCAGGGATAGCTGCGCTCCCGCGTGCCCTCTGGTGTTCCATACGCGGCACGATGAAACTGCGCTTCGGTCGGCAGTTTGCGGCCCAGCCAATTCGCATAGGCAGTGGCCTCCGCGTGGCTGACGTAAACCGGCCACTCCAGAGGCAAACGAATCTCGCCAAACATCGTTCGGTAAATCCAGAGGTTGCCCTCGCGCCCCCAGAACATCGGGTGCTCGATGCCTTCCTTTGCTTTCCAAGCCCAGGCTTCGTCACTCCAGAGCGAACGGTTCTCGTAGCCGCATGCTTGTATAAACCGCAGAAAATCGTGATTCGTCACGTTGTAATTGTCGATGGCGAATTCATTCACCATGGCCTCATGCGCGCCAAATTCGTTGTCCCATCCGAATTCATCGCCGTGAATGCGGTCCATTCCCAATGTCGCGGTTCCGGCCGGAATTTCCACCAGGTGTGACTTTACTCGATGCGCCCTCCAACCCGCCCGCTCCGTCCCGCCAATCTTTCGCTCGCTCGGCAGCCGGTGCAGCATGTACGCGAGCGTCTCCGCATGCATCAGCCGGTGCTCAATCGCCACTTCCAGCATCGTGATGAGCTGCGGATGCCCTTCCTCCGGCCGCTCCAAGGCGCGCTCGATCGCGTGGTCCAACTCTTCGCGCAAACGCCGGTTATAGCGATCAACTTCTTCACGCGCCGGCCAATCGGCCGGCGTATCCGACGGCAATCCACCGTCCACGGGGTCAATGCCAAACGCAAATAGGTGGTCGAAGGTCCGCTGAAAAGAACGCAATCCAAACGCGCGTTGCGCCAGCAGGTTCCAGTCAAAAGCCTCGACATGCCCCACGTAGAAAATAATGCGGTGTCTCTCCGGAATCGGCCGGTCGTAGATCGCTTGTTCGCGAACCACGCGAAATACGTCGTCGGTGCGCGTGCGTGCGTCAAGCAATCTACTATGAAGGTCGTGCCGGATGCGGACAGCTGTGGCAAGAGCTCCCATGGCGTTCTTCCCCTTCTCTTGGATGCGGCTTCCGCGCGAAGGATGCGCCAAACTTCAGCGCCGGGGGCTAAGTGCATTAAGATGATCCCTCCGGGAGTTGTTGCTGTCAACCGAAATGAATGTGAAAACCGTGCTCTACGGCAAAAATAGAATCGAATTTCGCGGCGTCTCGTTCCACATAAACGGAACTCCTTTCCGCGCAATCGTTTCCGGCATCTCCTTGGGCATCCCCGATGGAGAGACCCTCGTCCTGCTCGGCCGCAGCGGCAGCGGCAAGACTACTCTCTTGAAATTGATGAATGGGATGTTATTTCCCTCGAGAGGGGAAATCCTCGTTCAGGATCGCGCGACCGCCGATTGGGACCCCATCCGGCTGCGCCGCGGCATCGGATACGTTATTCAAGACGCCGGTCTCTTCCCCCACTTCACGGTCGCGGAAAATGTCGCCCTGATTCCCACTTTGGAAAACTGGGACACCTCGCGAACCGCTGCTCGCGTCGAAGAAATGCTCCAGCTTGTCGGCCTCGACCCTCGCGAATTCGCGGCTCGCCGCCCGCGCGAGCTTTCCGGCGGCCAGCGCCAACGCGTCGGCGTCGCGCGCGCCCTCGCCGCCGATCCTCCCATCCTGCTTATGGACGAGCCTTTTGGCGCGCTCGATCCCGTCACCCGTGCCGAACTTCAGCGCGAATTCAGCGCCCTCACCCGCCGCCTTGGCAAGACCATCGTCTTCGTCACCCACGATCTCCGCGAAGCCTTGCTCCTCGCTTCGCGCATCGTCCTGCTCGAAGCCGGCCGCATCGTTGCCAGCGCCCCGCCACAGGAATTTCTTCGCCTCGACCACCCCGAAGTACGCGCTTTCACTTCGTCTCTCGCTTTCAATCCCGGATCTCCCGCATGACGCCCCAGATGACCACCTGGTCCTTCTTCGCCGATCATCGCGCTGAAATTATCGGCGCCGCACTCGATCACCTCACGCTCGTGGTCATCGCCATGGTCATCGCCATCCTCATCGGCGTCCCGCTCGGCATGTTCATCGTGCAGCGCCCCGCGCTGCGTGCTATCGCGCTCGGCATCGCCAGCATCTTTCAAACCATCCCCAGCCTCGCCCTCTTCGGCTTCCTGATCCCCATACCGTTCATCGGCGGCATCGGCAAGCGCACCGCCATCGTCGCGCTCGTCCTTTATGCGCTTCTCCCCATCCTGCGCAACACCTACGTCGGCCTCACCGGCATTGACCCCGCGGTTCTGGAAGCCGCCGAAGCCATGGGCATGACCCGCGCGCAAATTCTCTTCCGCGTCCGTTTCCCACTCGCGCTCGCCGTGATTCTCGCAGGCATTAGAACGGCGACCATCATCACCATCGGCGTCGCCACTATCGCCGCCGCCATCGGCGCCGGCGGACTCGGCACATTTATCTTCCGGGGCGTCGCGCTCGTCAGCGATGCGCTCATCCTCGCCGGCGCCATCCCCGCCGCCGTCCTCGCGCTGCTAGCCGACTTCCTCCTCGGCCTCCTCGAGCGCAAGCTAAGGGTCTCCTGAGATGCGCCGCGTTCATTCTCGTTTCCTTTACTTCCTTTATTTCCTTAACCTCATCTACTTCCTTTCCGCTTGCCACAAGCCTCCTCAATCTAAAATCACCATCGGCTCAAAATTTTTCACCGAGCAAGTCATCCTCGCTGAGCTTCTCGCCCAGCACATCGAAGCCAAGACCGGGATTGCCGTCGAGCGCAAGACCAATCTCGGAGGCACGCTCCTGGTCCACAAGGCTCTCCTCGCCGGCGAGCTTGACCTGTACGTCGAATACACCGGCACCGCGCTCACCGCCGTTTTGAATGAATCCCCACGAGGCGATTCCGCCGCCGTGTACAACCGCGTCAAGCAGCTCTACGCCGATCGCTTCCGGCTCGAAGTCACTGAGCCGCTGGGCTTCGAAAATACTTTCGCGATGGTCATCCGCAGCGATGACGCACAAAATCTCCATCTGCAAAAAATCTCCGACCTCGCTCCAGTTGGCCCCAAATGGCGCGCTGGCGTCGGCTACGAATTCCTGGAGCGCCCCGACGGCTTCCCCGGCCTCAGCAAGAATTACGGCCTCCGCTTCGCCGAGCCTCCCAAAGTCATGGACCTCGGTCTCATCTACCGCGCCCTCGTCGATCATCAAGTCGACATTGTCGCCGGCAACTCCACCGACGGCCTCATTGACGCCCTCGGCCTCGTCGCCCTCGAAGACGATCGCCACTATTTCCCGCCTTACGACGCCGTCCCCATCGTGCGCCAATCCACCCTCGCCCGATTCCCGCAGCTCCGCGCCGCGTTGGCCGATCTCGCCGGCAAACTTTCCGCCGCCGACATCCGCCGCCTCAACTACGCCGTCGACGCCCAGCACCAGGATGCCGCCGCCGTCGTCCGCGCGTTCCGCCAATCCAAAGGATTGTAAAGGTGCAGCTGCCGGGCCGGGATGCTTTCAGTCAGGCATTTGGCAACCTAAAACGGTTGACAGCAACAACCAATATAGGTTGATAGAGCCATACGCAACCGTTTTCGGTTGACAAAAGCCGTGAGTCTTTAGCGTTTGCTTTCGAGCATCTCGCAATTGGCGATGCACTTCACAAACTGCATCTCGATTTCGGCTTTTTTGTGAGGGACGTTTCCGCTGGCTTCGGGAGCCACAATCAGCGACTGCGGGCCATCGGCCAGATTGAAGGCGCACTCGAACTGCAGAGACTGGACGCCGCGCTGCTGGCAGGCGTTCTTCTCCAGCGCGGGCTCGAACATCTCCGGCTTGGCGTGCAACTGGTTGGCGATATCCGAGGGCACCATCGCCACCACCATCGGCACCGGAGACTTGATCTTTATGTTGACCAGAGCACCGTCATGGTCCGGCGCGAACCCGCCATAAACCTTCAGGAACGACGTGAGCTGGTATTTTTCTTTGACCTGCCAAGTCCACTGATACGCGGGCTGGATGCAGTTTTCCACGCACAGCCAGCGGAAGTATTGGACATGCACATCGTTGGGCGCCTTGAAACGGCGCGTGCCGGCGGAACCCTGGCCCGTAAATATCGCCGCGATTCCCTCGCCAACCGCGCGCTCGGTCTTATTCTTCGGGTCCAGGACCGCGCCCAGTCCGGCGAATACTGCTGTATCCGGGCTGTTTCGCTCGTCGCGAATGATAAGCGTCATCCCCACCGGCGGGACGAAGCAAGAATACCTGGTCTCCACCACATGCTCTCTCGGGCACAACTGCTGCAGGTTGTTCAGGCCTTCGGGATGTTGCAGCGCCGTATTCCACTCCTCGGTGCGCGCCAGGAATATCGTGACCGGCAGGTCCGATTTGATATCCACCTGCATATTGCCGCCGTCTCCGCCCGCGTGATACGTCTCCCCGGCGTGATAGTTCGCGGGGTCCAGCCGCACACTCTCGTCATTGCCGGGAAGCCAGCCAAAAACTCGCTGCTGCCCGAACAACGCCCAAGCGAACCCACAGATCAGCAAAGCCGCGAATAAGAACCGCATTTTCAAGTTTCTCATAGTAATTCCATTGGAACGCGACGTCACTCCCCCCGCAAGGCCTGCGCTTCGAGTCTGTTTCTTCGGAGTATCCTGACCTATGGAACAGGTATTCCGGTCTTGTCCTCTTGAGTTAGTGAAGAGGCCACGCCGGTGTGACTTGCAATTTCTCTGCTTTGTATTTGCACCGAATCAGCTTCCCGTCACTTCGGCATCCCCTGTTGCTTAGAGCGAATCCGCGTACTCGTGCCGCAATTCTGCCCACCGCGCAAAAGCTCTGCTAGAATCGCTGCCATGAAAAGACGCGCCTTGCTTCAATCGCTTCCCGCA
>WNFJ01069754.1_pt1 | contig 11036 bp, 12 predicted proteins | sample 5400461 | NCBI WGS metagenome assembly WNFJ01 (sample SAMN13153349, study PRJNA577476) | soil metagenome | isolation source: 115 cm saprolite on Douglas fir-dominated hillslope | place: USA:California | collected 2013-09-17 | reverse complement strand
CGTCGCGGTTCTCGGCGCACTTGTCGCGTCGCAGTTGCACGCCAAACTGGTCGCAAGCTTGAATCACCTCGGCGTTCCCAAGGTGTTCCAGACAATCGTGATCAACGCGATCGAAACCGGTACGGTTCCGTCAGCGGGAAAGAACAGCAGTGCGGCCGGCGGCTTCAACCCGAAAGAGGTGCAGCAAGTCATTTCGGCTACCTACTCGGCCTTCCAGACGGGGCTCCACGCGGCGCTGTACCTCTCCGCTGCGCTGGTGTTGGCGGCGGGGGGGTTCAGCTTCATCCTGCTGGGCTGGCGGGAGCGTGCCGAAGAGCGCCGCGCGCCCAGCGCGTCCACGACGTCCGCCGCATCTACTCCCGTAGGGCCGCCGGCTGACGACTGAGGCGCCATCCGCATTCGCCGAGTGCGCGGCGGGTAAGGCACAGTAGGGGCATGGCCGCAGGAACCGTCATCGTCTCTGACTGCGTCGCTGCCTACGCCGCGAGACTGCATGCGGCGATCGGCTCTGGGCACCAGGTGGCGTCGCCGCTCGGAGCGTGGCTGCTGCTCGCGTTGGCCGGCCCGGCATCGCGCGGCGACGAGCGGGCGAGCCTGGCAACGGTGCTCGACTGCGATATCGATGACGCCGCCGCCGCCGCTGCTGACCTGCTCGAAAGCCCGCACCCGCTCGTCGCCGCGGCCGCGGCGGTGTGGACGGCGTCCTGGGCCGAGCTCTCCGAGACGTTCGAGACTTGGCGGGCCGATTTGCCACCCCAGGTCGCCAACGGCGAACTTCCCGATCAGGCCGGACTCGACGAGTGGGCCCGCGACCATACCTTCGGCCTAATCGACAGCTTCCCGATCGAATGGACGCCGGATCTCTACCTCGTTCTTGCCACCGCTCTGGCGACCAGGGTGTCCTGGAGGGTTCCCTTCGAGCTCGCGCCTGCAGCCGCGCTTGGTCAGCAGAGCCAGTGGGCAGGACAGGTGAACCAGGTCCTCCGTACGCCCGAGCAGAGACGGGGCTCCGGTCCAACCCAGTCTGCGCACGTTCAGTTCATCGCCGCGACGGCGGAGGCCGGCGATGTCGCTGTGCATGTCGCGACCGCCGTGGGCGGCTTGCTAGTCGTCTCGGTCGCCGCGCCGGCTGACGTGCCGGCAAGCACCGTACTCTCGGTCGCGCACCGGCTCGGAATCGACTACGCGACCGGGCATCCGATCAACCGCCGCAACGTGTCCAACCTGCCGCTCGGGGACACTCCGTCGTGGGTCGTGCGTGAGGAGATCGCGGCAGCCGATCGGTGCACGGCGGTGCTGCCCGCCTGGTCGGCACGTTCAGTGCACGACCTCGACGACCCAAGTCTCGGGTTCGGCGAAGCCGCCCGCGCGCTGACCAACCCTGTCGACCGGTGGGAGGCGAAACAGGCGGTCCAGGCGAACTATTCGCGCACCGGGTTCGAGGCGGCCGCGGTGACGGGGCTTGGCGTTTCTCTGATGGCGATGTCTCCGCTGCGCCCGCACCGGATAGCCGAACTGCGGTTCGGGCACCCCTATGCCGTCGTGGCGCTGACAACGGACGCTGGCGAGGATGATGTGCCCGCGGCGCAGACCGGCCCATGGCACGGGCTGCCGGTCTTTTCAGCGTGGATCGCCGAGCCGGCCGAAGCGTGACGGCGCGGTAGTACTGCGCTAGTTTTCCGCCATGCACAGCGTGGACCGCACGACGGAGCAGATGATCAGGTCCGTGCTCGCCTACGCGGAGAATCGGCTCCGGCTAGATCCCGTCCCGCTGGACAGGGGCTCGCGTGACCCGGCCGAGCTTGATGTTGCGCTTGCCGGGCTGCTCGGAGACGACGGGCACGACCCGGATCAAGTGCTTGGCGTTTACGCCGCCATGCTCGCGCCCGCGGTCATCTCAGCCGACAGCCCGCGTTTCCTGGGTTTCATACCGGCCGCGCCAACTAAGGCGTCCCTGCTGTTCGACATGCTGATCTCGTGCGCGTCGATCCAGGGCATCTCCTGGCTGGAGGCCGCGGGCGCCATTCACGCAGAGAACCAGGTCCTGCGCCTGCTGGCCGACGTAGCCGGGATGCCAGCCTCGGCCGGCGGTTGCTTCGTATCCGGCGGCTCGGCGGCGAACCTCTCCGCGCTCGCAGTGGCTCGTGAGATTGCCAAGCGCCGGGCCGCCGCGACAGCGACGCGCCCGCAGGCCAGCCGACGCTGGCGCGCGGTGGTTGGATCGGATGCGCACTCGTCGATCGGCAACACGCTGCGCCTGCTCGAAATGGACGCCCTCGTGGTAGCGACGGGCGATCACCGGCTGACCGGCGATGCCGTCCGGGCGGCCATCGCAGCCGACGACGATCCGGAATCGCTTGCCGTCATCGTGGCGACAGCCGGCACCACGAATGCCGGCATCATCGATGACTTGGCAGGTCTCGCCGAAGTTGCCGCGGAGCGCAGGCTCTGGTTCCACGTCGACGGCGCCTACGGCGGGGCGGGCCTTTTCGCGCCGAGCGTCCGGTCCGCATATGCCGGTGTCGAGCACGCTGACTCATTCGTTGTCGATCCGCACAAGTGGCTGTTCGCGCCGTTCGACTGCGCCGCCCTGGTCTACCGCGATCCGGGGCTGGCCCGGTCCGTGCACCGGCAAGATGCCAGCTACCTTGATGTCATCCATGAGCAGCCGGGTGAGTGGAACCCCACCGACTACGCCTACCACCTGACACGGCGGGCCAGGGGCATGCCGCTCTGGTTCTCGCTCTGCGTGCACGGCGTGCGTGCCTACACCGAAGCCATCGAGACGGCTATCAGCCTGGCGCGGCGTGCCGCGGTCGAGATCAAGTCGCGTGACTATCTTGAGCTGATCCGCGAGCCAGAACTGTCAGTCGTACTGTTCCGCCGCACTGGCTGGCTGCCGGCAGATTACACCGCCTGGGCCGACAAGCTGCTAGAGGACCAGGTAGCGTTCCTGCCGCCGACGGCGTGGGAAGGCGAGACCGTGGCCAGGCTCGCCTTCCTGCACCCGCAGACGTCGCTGGAACTGGTCATCCAGATCCTGGATCGGATGGCGGACTCGTCGCCGTCCGGATAGTCAGCAGCCGCGGACCACCTTGGCGACCTTGAACCCGGCTATACCGTCGCCGGTGACGCTGGTGCCGCTGTCGCTAACGAAGGTGTAGAGCCGCTGTTTGTGATACGTGACCTGCAGCCGGTGGTGGGTGCCGAACGCCTTAGTGCCAAGGCAGGGCGCGCCCTTCGGGATGGTCTTGCCAGCCGGCATGACGAGCCGTGGCCACACGGACAGGCACTGTCCGGTGCAGGAGTGGTGCGGCGTCAGGTAGTACAGCGCCCTGCCCCTGACGGTCACAATGATCCTGCCAAAGTGATGGCGTGTTGCCTTCTTGACGACCGTCGCCGTTCTGTTGACCGCTACGGCCGGCCTGGCCGGCGCGTGGGCAGTGCCAGCTGAGGCGATCGCGGTGCCGGATAGGCCGGCGCCGGTGATGAGCAATGTGCTGCTGACAGCGAGCAGGAGCCTGCCAGAGCCAGTCCTGGAAAGTTTTCGCATGATGCCTACCGCCTTCTGCAGAGGGGACCCGACGTCAGAACGGCCCGCCGGCCTGGCCGGTTCAGTCTCTGGCTGCCGCGGCGCATGGTCAGGTCGTAAGCTCGCCTGCATGCCCGAGATCAGCGGTCAGGACGAGCCGGGCGTTACCAGGATTCAGGTCCCCGAGCCCACCGCCGTGGCGTTGCGTTCTATCGGCCATCCGAACGCCGCGGCCCGGCAGGTCGACTTCGCGGACACCAGCTACGAATGGCGCCGCCTGTTCAGCGAAGTCTTCGGCACATTCTTGCTCGTGTTGGGCGCCGTTGGCGGCGGCATGGTGAATGCCCGATTCGGAGGCGACGCCGTTCCGGGCCCGGCCAGGGCCGTCGTCCCCGGGCTGATGGTCATGGCTGTCATCTTGTTCATGGGTGCTGTTTCCGGAGCGCACCTCAATCCGGTGGTGAGCGTGGCGTTCGCGCTGCGCAGCGACTTCCCGTGGCGGCGCGTCCCTGCTTATGTCGGCGCGCAGGCGGTCGGCGCGGTACTCGCGACGCTCCTGCTGGTCGCACTGCTCGGGAAGCAGGGCAACGCCGGCCTGACGCTGCCCGGGGCTGGCATCTCCGCGGGTACGGCACTGGGCTGGGAGGCATTGCTGACCACCGGACTGGTCAGCGTCGTTCTCGGCACCGCCTCGGGTGGACAACAACTCGGAGGGGTCGCCGCACTCGGAGTTGGCGGCTATATCGCGCTGGCCGGACTCTTCGGTGCTCCTGTCAGCGGCGCCTCGATGAACCCGGCCCGGTCGCTCGGCCCTGCGCTGGTCCTCGGCAATTGGACGGCGTGGTGGGTTTATCTGCTGGGGCCGGCGATCGGCGCGTTGGCCGCGGTCGCCGCGGCGATCGTGCTGCGCGGACCGGGCGGGGGGAGGTTCGGCACTCGATCCGCGCAAGGAACCCTCGGCACGCTCTGGCGGCCGGTACGCATCGGCGAGCCGCGGCAGGCGCCCGACCACCCGGACCCAACCGGGCCGGAACCAGGCGACCCGGAATCGGCCGGACCGGAACCGGGCGGCCCGAATTCAGCTGGCACCTAGTCACCTGGCGCGCTGGCGGCCGCGCTGCCCACTGGCGCAGGATATGCAGGTCTGCGCAACTGGCCGTGCGGCCAGGCGCGCGGTCCCGATCGGCCCTCCGCATTGGACGCATCGCCCGTAGCTGCCCTCGTCGAGGCGTCGCAACGCTCCGTCCAGCTCGCTGAGCTGATCGCGGGTCTGGTCGATCAGCGCGGCGACATGTTGCCGTTCGAAGGCGATCGTCGCCCCTTCTGGGTCGTGCTCGTCATCGGCATTTGCCGATCCAGTCGCCTCGACGATGCCGGCGAAGTCGCGGTCGAGGGCGCTCAGCCGGTCGATAGCGGCCTGCCGCTCGGCCAGCAGCATGGCCCGGGCGTCGGGTTGTTCGTCCATGAATCCTGCCTACCATCGGCGGGAGCGAACCGGCGTCACAGGGCCGGCCAGGCCCGATGTGCGTTCGCGTGGCCGATACGGCAGGCTGGGACTATGGCAGAACAGCTGACCCTGATGGCCGTACACGCCCACCCCGACGATGAGGCATCGAGCACTGGCGGCGTGCTGGCGCTCTACTCTGAGGAAGGTGTCCGAACTGTAGTCGTGACCTGCACGAACGGAGAGTTTGGCGACGCTCCTGGCCAGGTCAAGCCGGGCGAGGAGGGGCACGACACGGAAGAGGTCGCGCAGCTACGGCTGGCCGAGCTGCGTCAATCCTGCAAGATCCTCGGAGTGAGCAACCTGGAGTTGCTCGGCTATCACGATTCCGGCATGCCCGACTGGGAGTACCGGAACCGGCCGGACGCCTTCTGCAACATTCCGCTCGAGGAGGTGGCGGGCCGGATCAGCGGCCTGATCGACACTTACCAGCCCCAGGTCGTCATTTCGTACGACGACAAGGGCATGTATCAGCACCCAGATCACGTCCACGCGAGCCTGGCGGCTGCGGCCGCAGTAGCCGCGAACGGAACGCCGGCCAAGTTCTACCAGAGCGCGATGCGCGGCAGTGACTGGCGAAAGGTGTGGGAAGCGCTGCGGGAGCTCGGCGCCGACGTGCCGGATGAACGGGAGTTCACCGCGGAGCAGCGCCAGCAGGCGGAAGCCGCGGAGCAGCGGATTACCACCACCATCGACATCCGGCCGGTTCTTGCGCGCAAGCGCGAGGCCTTGTTCGCGCACGCGAGCCAGATCCAAGATTCCTGGTTCAGCAAGCTGCCGGCCGAGATAGCTGAGAACGCATTCGGCCGAGCGAGTTTCATCCGAGCCACTGACACCACCGGTGCGCCGGTGCCCGAAACCGACCTGTTCGCCGGCTTGCGCTAGGCATCGGTCCCGCCGCCCTCGGCCGCAGGCCGTCCGGGCCCATCGTCGCGGAGGGCCCTGCTCGTCGCGCGAATGACCGTGCCGGCTCCGGTTGATCTCCCGCGCCGCCATGGCGGCACACCCTCGATCTCGGTCTCCAAGGAGAAGCTGAGGAAGGTTCTGATCAGCACGATCAACCCCAGCACCAGCACATTACTTACGGTCGGCGCTACCGCCACGGTTCTGATCAGGTCGGCCGCGACCAGGATCTCCAGGCCGAGCAGGAGCGTTCCGCCGAACGCTTCCCGCAGCACCCGATAGCCTCGGGCAAGCTGCCCAGACCGGTGCCAGGCGAGCCACGCCAGCACGAATGACCAGAGCACCCCGACCACGAGGATGAGCGCCCCAAGCGCCTCAAAGCCTTGCGCCACGTGGTCCAGGATCGTATTGAATGTCGACGTCCCGGCGGCCTCGGTGGCCAGCGTCCGCAGCATCATGTAAGCCCCACAGGGGCTGGCCTACCCGCTGGCTGCGGTCCGCTACCTGCCGGACGACGCGTCGGTCACGCTGCTGACTCCCGATCCGCGGCATCGGCCAGGTCGACGTCGACTTCTACGCCGACGACGTCTGCGACCTTGAGCGAGCCAAGGAAAGCGGAGTACGGCTTGATCCCGAAGTCGGTCTGCCGCACGGTCGTGGTGGCCCTGTACCGACCAGGGGCGGGCTGCGTCACGTCCAGCCGCTGCGGCCTGGACCGGCCAGCGAGGCTGAGCGTGCCGGTAATGACGCCGCCCGAGCCGTCCGGGCTTGCCTCGAATCCGGTTGCCGTGAAGGTTGCCTCCGGCTGGCGGTCCACGCCGAGTAGCTTGCGAGCGGTCACCGAGATCTCCCGCTTATCGCGGTCGGAGAGCGGCTTGATGCCGCCAGTGCCCTCGCGCACGACGAGTGCGCCGAGGTCGATCGTGACCTCCAGGCTGGCCGGCGCCAAATCAGGGCCGATGACAAGCTCGCCATTCCACCTGGCTGCGTCAATGGTCAGGTCATGGCCAGCCTGGGCGACAAGCCCGTCGCGAGAGGTCCGCATCGTGATCCGGCCCTCGCCCGGGCCAAAGGTGTAGTGACCAGCGCGCATCGCCATAGCAGAACCGTAGAACACATGTGGGGCGGCAATCATGAAATCTGACGAGGCGAAGCGGCCAACGGCTGTGACGTGTATGGCCCGGCGGGCGCGTGCGGCTGCATAGGCTAAGCAGGTGCCCCCAACGTCGGTGTCTCGCACTGCGCTCGTCCGCAGAGCGCGCAAGATCAACCGGGAGCTGGCCGAGCTGTACCCGGACGCGCATACCGAGCTGGATTTCACCAGCCCGCTTGAGCTATTGGTTGCGACAATCCTGAGTGCGCAGACCACCGACAAACGGGTCAACATGGTTACTCCGGTTCTTTTCGGTCGCTACCGGACGGCAGCCGACTATGCCGCCGCCGATCGCGATGAGATGGAGAAGATCATTCAGTCAACCGGCTTTTTCCGGGCCAAGACCACCAGCCTTATCGGCCTCGGTCAGGCGCTCTGCGACCGCTTCGGCGGTGAAGTACCGGCCCGGCTGGCCGATCTGGTCACGCTGCCGGGAGTCGGCAGGAAGACCGCTAACGTGGTGCTCGGCAACGCGTTCGGCATACCGGGGATCACCGTGGACACTCATTTCGCCCGGCTGTCGCAGCGGTTTGGCTGGACCACACAGCAGGATCCGGTCAAGATCGAACACGAAGTTGGCTCGCTGTTCCCGAAGAGCGAGTGGACGATGCTGTCCCACCGACTCATCTGGCATGGCCGCCGGGTCTGCCATTCCCGCAGGCCAGCTTGTGGTGCCTGTGGTGTCGCGGCGCTCTGCCCGTCCTACGGCCTGGGCCCGACAGACGAAGCGACGGCTCGCAAGCTCGTCAAGACCGGGCCGTTCTCTTGACCGTTAAGGCCAGCAATGACCATGTCAACGGCGCGCCCCGTCCGGCACCGGACTGGTTGACCAGGATCGTCAACGGTGCCGCGCGCGTGCCGGTGCCGCCTGTGCTTCGCCCGCCGACCTCGGGAGGCAGGCCAGCAGCGGTGCTGATCTTGTTCGGGACCGGCCCTCGCGGTCCAGACGTGCTGCTGATCGAGCGCGCGGCCGATGTGCGCAAGCATGCGGGGCAGCCAGCCTTTCCCGGCGGCGCTATCGACGAGGCAGACGGCGGCCCGGTCCAGGCCGCCTTGCGTGAGGCAGCCGAGGAGACCGGCGTTGACCCGGCCGGCGTTTTGGTCGTCGGAGTTCTGCCGGAGCTCTACATCGCCCGCAGCGACTTCCGGGTGACCCCGGTCTTGGGATGGTGGCATACCCCGTCGGAGGTTGCGCCTGGCGACCCTGGCGAGATCGCCGCCGTGCTCAGGGTGCCGGTGGCAGACCTGGCCACCCCGGCAGCCCGGATCATGATCAGGTACCCGACCGGCCAGCCAGGGCCGGCCTTCCGGGCCGGCGGGCTGATCATTTGGGGCTTCACCGCGGCGCTGCTGGACAGGGTGCTGGCCCTCGGCGGCTGGGAGGAACCCTGGGACTCCCGGCGCGTCACCACACTCGGTCCTGACGAGCAGCCGACGGGTTGGCCAACTACGCCGACCTGACCGAGCCGCGGCGCAGTCGGCCGCACCGGGCCGAGCGTCCCTATAAGTTGTTGGGGTGCCCGGTGACTTGCTCGACGTGATCCTGCTTGTGCTCATCGCGGCATTCGCCGTGGCCGGTTACCGGCAGGGCTTCATCATCGGCGTGCTGAGCCTGGCCGGGTTCGTGGTCGGAGTCGCGGCCGGCGCCTACATCGCTCCCGGCATCTCCAGGCTCCTGGCCAAGAGCGCGCCGTGGCAGGCATTAATCGCGATCCTGGTCGTATTCCTCGCCGCGGTCGTCGGCATGCTGATCGCTTCCGGCATCGGCGTCGCGGTCAGGTCCCGGGTGACGGGCCGCCCGGCTACCGTCGTCGACGCCCTTGGCGGCGCGGCGGTGAATGTCGTGGCGGTTCTGGTGGTTGCCTGGCTGATCGGCACCCTGGTCGCGAACGCCCCGTTCCCCGTCGTCGCGCGACAGGTTGGCAACTCGGCGGTGCTGCGCACGGTAGATAAACTGATGCCGCAGGGAACGTTGTACCTCCCGGTGTTCCCGGCGCTCCACACGTTGCTCAGCAACGGGCTGTACACCCCGGTCTTTGGCAGCTTTTATGCGCAGAACGCGCAGACCCTGTCGCCCGCCGACGCCGCGGTCCTCGGCTCGGCGGGCATCGCCCGCGACAAGCAGAGCATCGTGAAGATCAAGGGCATCGCGACCTCCTGCTCGCTCCAGATCGAAGGCTCAGGCTTTGTCATCTCACCTGGTCACGTGCTGACCAATGCGCACGTCGTGGCTGGTGTGACGCACGGCCCCTACGTTTACGCCACTAACGGCCAGGCCTTCAATGCCCGGGTCGTGCTGTTCGACCCGGAGCGCGACATCGCCGTCCTTGATGTGCCTGGCTTGACCGCTCGGCCGCTCCGGTTTGCTGGCCCGGCGCCCGACGGCGCGAACGCGATCGTGGTCGGCTATCCGCTCAATCAGGGCTTCACCGCCCGGGCGGCCCGCGTCGGCAGCGCCATCACTGCCTCCGGGCCCACCATTTACGCCACCACGGAAGTGAACCGGCAGGTGTACCAGATCCGTGCCGTCGTCCAGCCTGGCAACTCTGGCGGTCCGCTGCTGGCGCCCGATGGCCGGGTGTACGGCGTAGTGTTCGCCGCGTCAACGGCCTATAAGCAAACCGGCTACGCGCTCACCGCCGGCCAGGTTGCCAGCGACGCTGCCGCGGGCTCGGCAGCGACCGCACCTGTGTCGACGCAGGGCTGCCAGGGCTAGCTGGGAGCGATGGCTAGCCCGGCAGGCCTCATCCTGGCGGCGCTAGCCGGAATCCGACGGCGCGACCAGGCGCAGCCGTAGATCCGCCTGCTGGAGGCCGGTCACGCCGTCGCGGTCGATCCGCGCCGCCAGCTCATCACATCGAGCCGCGATCCCGGCTATGTCGACGCCGTACGGGCCCGCAGCCGGGTAGCCAGTGAGCCGCTCGCAGCCACGGCCCAGCAGTGCCAGCGCGCCGCGCGCATTGCCGCGCCGAGCGTGGGTCAGGCCGACGGCAACCTGCGCGAGGCCCTGCCACAGGTCGCGCTCGGCTGGTGGCGCCGCTTTCCACACCGCCTCCAGTACCTCGTGTGCCTGGAAGGCCATGCCCTGGTCCAGCAGCCGCTGGGCTAGGGCAAGCGCCTCGGCAGGCGGCAGAGCGGCTTCGTCTGCCGGGGAGACGAGACCCCTTGCATCCCTGGCCAAAGGTCTGCCGAGATCGTCTCGCGGCCTCGCGCTTCTGGCCCGGCCAGCAGCGTCCCGGTCCCTGGTGCCTGCATCGCGGCCGCGCTCAGGTGGGCTCGACGGTCGGGGCATGTCGAGCACTATCGTTCGGGCTCGGGGTCGGCCAGCCAGGACCGAAGTTCAAGATCGAAGCGCTCCGGAACTTCCTCGTGCGGGAAATGGCCTGCGCCGTCCAGCAGCCGCCACCGGTACGGCCCTTCGACATGCACGCCGGACCCGCGGGCCGCGCTTGGCAGCACGCACGGATCTAGGGCGCCATGCAGGTGCAGCGTCGGAACCTGAATCGGGGCGCGCATCATCCGGGTGTACCGCATGCCGTCGGGACGGAGCCTCGAGCGCAGGTACCAGCGGTGGTACTCGAGGGCGGAGTGGGCGACGGACGGGACACTCATGGCGTCTCGATAGCGCCGCTCGGTGTCCGGGTCCGGCCAGCCCGGCCCTGACCACGCCTCGAGCAGCCGCCCGACCCTGCTCGCGTCGTCTTTCAACAGACGCCGTTCCGGCAGCATCGGCAACTGGAAGCCCAGCGCGTAGGTCATGCTCCTGGCCTGTGCAAACGGCGCGGACAGTACAGCAGCCCGGAGCCGGAGCGGGTGCGGCATCGAGACGACGGCAAGTCGGCGAACCACTTTGGGATGGTAAGTGGCCATTGTCCACGCGATGAGCCCGCCCCAGTCGTGGCCGACCACGATGGCGTTAGCCTCGCCGAGCGATCGGACGAGCC
>WNFJ01598924.1_pt1 | contig 11037 bp, 14 predicted proteins | sample 5400461 | NCBI WGS metagenome assembly WNFJ01 (sample SAMN13153349, study PRJNA577476) | soil metagenome | isolation source: 115 cm saprolite on Douglas fir-dominated hillslope | place: USA:California | collected 2013-09-17 | reverse complement strand
AGCGCCGGCGGCCGCCAGGCTCCCGCTCCGGTCAGCATCTTCGGGAACATCGTCAACGGGACCGCCGGAGGGTCGGTGCCAGGTGGGCTGATCGTCACCACCACCGAGGTCGATGCGGGGGTCACCAAGCAGGTGGCGACGAAGAAGGCGCCGGTGGGCGCCGGTGGGGCATTCAAGATCGACGGGTTCCCGGGCAACCCCGGCGACCACTTCGTCGTCGGCACCGACTACCTCGGCGTGACGTACTCGTCGGAGGCGACACCGGGATCCCCCGCCACCCTCAAGATCTACGAGACGACGACGGACGCCACCGTCCTGTCGGTCCCCTCGACCACCCTGACGGTGATCATCGGCAAGCAGGGCAACTACAACGTCCTGCAGCTCCTGACGGCGCACAACTCGAGCGACCGCACCTACATCGGCACCCCCAATTCCGGAGCCAACGGGCCGCCCGCCACGCTGGAGCTGCCGATCCCCGCCGGCGCCACCGCCTTCTCGCCGGTGGAGGGACTGGCGAACGGGCTGACGGCGGCTCCCGACGGCCTCGTTGCCTCCACCGACCCCGTCGTGCCCGGCAACACCGAGGTGTCCTACCTCTACAACATCGCCGTGCCGCGCAGCGGCTGGGGGATGAGCCTGCCGGTCGTCTATGCCACGTCCAACGTCGACCTGCTCGTCGACCCCGCCCTGACGCTGACGGGGCCGGGGCTCACGTTGCAGAAGTCCGTGACGATCAGCAAGAGGGTCTACCGGGACTACCGGGGAGCCAATCTGGCGCCCGGGACCACCATCAACGCCAACATCGCCCCGGCCAGCTCGACGTCGGTGACCCTGTACCTCGGCCTCGGCGCCCTCCTGGTCCTCGCCGCCGTCTCTGCGGTGGGCGTGCCCCGCATCCTCCGCCGGCGCAAGGGAAGCGGGACCGGGCCCGGCGAGCCCGACTCGCCCCGCGAGCGCGAGCAGCTGATCGAGGAGATCGCCGCGCTCGACGAGGCCCACGCCGCCGGCAGCGTCGAGGAGGACGACTACGCGGCCCAGCGGGCCGAGCTGAAGAACCGGCTCCTTTCCCTGACCACGACCGGCTCTTCTCCTGGGTCCGCACCTTCTGGCGCGCGCGGGTCTGGCCCGGCCGGCAGCGGTACCCCCGACCCATGATCGAGATCCGGAGGCTGACTCGCCGCTTCGGATCCGCCCGGGCACTGTCCGGGATCGACCTCGACATCCCCACCGGCGAGACGGTGGTCGTCTTCGGCCCCAACGGCTCGGGCAAGACCACGCTCATCAAGCTGATCGCAGGACTGCTGCGCCCCACATCGGGCGAGGTCCTCGTCGACGGGCGGCCCCCCCGGGAGCGCCGGGGACGGCTCGGTTTTCTCGGCCACGACCTCTACCTGTACCCCCACCTCTCCGTGACAGAGAACCTCGTGCTCTTCGCCCGGCTCTACGACGTCGGGCCCGGAGAGGCGACCAACGCGCTCGAGGCGGTCGGCATGGCCCACAAGCGGGATGCGCTCGTGCACACGCTGTCCCGGGGCGAGGGGCAGCGGGTGGCCCTGGCGAGGGCGGTCCTGCACGACCCGGACCTGCTGCTCGTCGACGAGCCGTTCTCCGGCCTGGACGAGGCATCGGCCGCCGCCCTGCCGGCGCTGCTCAAGCGGGAGGGCCGGACGCTGGTCGTCGCCACCCACGACACCGAGCGCGGGAAGGCCATCGCAGAGCGGATCGTGATCCTCGAGAACGGACGGATCAGCGCCGCATGACCTCCCTCGACAGTGGTACCGGTGGGATGTTCTTTGTGCGAAAAAGGAGATCGCCCCGCCGATGGTCCTGTTCGGGCTCATCCTCGTCTTCCTGTTCACGCTCGATTTCCCGCCGGGGGCCGGGCGGGCGCCGGTGCCGGGACCGGTCGTGGGGGCCGTGGGCAGCCGGGAGCTCGCGGGGGCATTCCTGTGGGTCAGCCTGCTGTTCGCCGGGATCCTCGGCTTCGGGCGCAACGCATCGACCGAGCGGGAGGGCAACCGCATCGAAGGCCTGCTCCTCGCACCCGTCGACCCCGCCGCCCTGTTCGCCGGGAAGGCCCTGGCCAACTTCTGCTACCTGTGGATGCTGGAGGTCATCCTCTTCCCGGTGTTCGTCCTGTTCTTCGACGTCCCTGCGGGGCTCCTCCTGCCGGGGGTCCTGCTCGTCGCCCTCGTGGCGAACGTCGGGCTGGCGGCCGCGGGAACGCTGTTCGGGGCTGCCTCGCAGTACGTCCGGGCACGGGAACTGGTGATGCCGCTCCTCCTCTTCCCGGTGATCATCCCCCTCGTCCTGGGTGCGGAACGCCTGACCGCCTCCCTCCTGACGGGGGCGGGGCTCGTGGGTCAGGGCCGCTGGTTTATCCTCATGGGAGCCTTCGACCTGGCCATCGTGGCCATCGGAGCGGTCGCCTTCGAATTCATTGTGAACGAATGAGCCCACCCACAACCACCGGACGCCGCAGCGGCACGATGCTGCTGATCGCCCTCGTCGCCGCCGGCATGGCGGTGGGGATCCTCGCCATCTTCTTCTGGGTCCCGACGGCCAACTGCCTCGTCCCCGGCGTCGCCCAGGGGCAGCCCTGCTTCGACGCCCGGCCCGACTACGTCCAGCACATCTTCTACATGCACGTCCCGATCGCCTACGTGGCGTACCTGGCCTTCGGTGTCGTGCTCATCGGCTCGGTCGCCTACCTGAAGACCGGGAAGCGGCGCTGGGACATCCTCGCCCACGCCTCGGCGGAGATCGGCGTTCTCTTCACCGGGCTGTGCCTACTTACAGGGATGCTGTGGGGCCGTCCCCGCTGGGGGACGTTCTGGACGTGGGACGAGACCCTCACGCTCACGTTCGTCCTCTTCCTCATTTACATCGGGTACCTGCTGTTCCGGGGCCTGGCCGCCGACCCGACCCGGGGGGCCAGGGTGGCGGCGGTGATCGGGATCGTGGGCTTCGTCGACGTGCCACTCGTCCACTTCTCGATGGTCTGGTGGCGCACGCTGCACCCGGCGGAGGTGGTCATCAACCCTGCGGGCCCCCAGCTCCCCACCTCCGAGCTGGTCACCATGCTGTTCCTGCTGGCCGTCTACACCGGGCTCTACGTCGCCCTGATGCTCCTGCGCACCCGCCTCGGCCGGGCGGAAGAGGCCCTCGCCGAGGCCGAGGCCGCCCTAGAGGAACGGCCCCCGCCGCGTGGTCCTTCTTTACCCGGCGCCTTGAGGGGCGCCTCGGGGGTGGGGGTGACGCCGTGAGGCACCAGCTCGCCTACCTCGGCGTCGCGTACACCGCCGTCTGGGCCGGGATCGCCGGCTACCTGGTCCGCCTCGCCCGGCGCCAGCGGGCGGTCGAGCGCCGGTTGCACGAGCTCGAGGGGCCGGATCAGGGGACCCGCGAGTAGAAGGACGACTCGGCCGCGCGACCCCTCCGGAACCTGGCGCGACCCCCGCTTGTCTGCTTCCAAACCTCCGCTATAATGCGCCGCGTCAACCCCACCAAGGACGCCGCCACCCGTATGCTCAGACGACCTGCACAGACCGAGTTAACTTGGACTAGGGCAGTCGTGATCGGGTTGGGGGTCACCGTGTTCCTCCTCATCACCCTGGCCTGGATCCCCTCCTACTTCACGTACTGGTGGGCCTCCCGGGACGCCTCTGCGGTCAAGACGATCCAGAGCGTCGTCAGCCATATCCCCGGCTTCCAGCACCACACCATCCAGCCCTACACCTCCACCCGGGTCCGGGACGCCATCTCGCTGGGGTACCAGTCGACCGTGTTCGCCGGCATCATCGTGGCGGCATATGTGTACGGGGAGAAGCGACGCCGCCGTCTGGGCCAGCGGGGGGCAGACGACGTGAAGGGTTACCTTCCGGGCAAGTAGGCCAAAAGGGGATCGAGTATCGAGCTATGGAGAACATCGACAAGCCGAGGCTCCGCACGGACTACGTCACTCAGGAGGTCACGCCCGAGTGGCTGAAGTCCATCCGCAAGCCCCCCCGCTACATCAACTTCATCCCGGAGCTCTGCATCCTGTGCGAGGGCTGCGTCGACATCTGCCCCTGGTACTGCATCTTCATGCTGACGCCGGACATCGTGTCCGAGTCGGGCTCCGACGAGATCGCCCGGGACATGCACGACAACGACATCCTGTTCGTGATCGACGACGACGCCTGCACGCGCTGCAACCTGTGCGTGGAGCGCTGCCCGACCGGCGCCCTGGTCATGGGCCGGCTGGAAATGCAGAAGGGCGGCGGCGCCCGGGCCCTCGGGACCGTCGCCGGCGAGCAGAAGGCCGAATAGGCAACGAGTACCAAGGCCCGGATGTCCCGAGGGGGAGCGTAAATGGCGCAGACACCGACAAAGCGAAGGGTTCCGAAGCCCAAGGAGGTGGCCGAACGGGCCGACCGGCTGCGGGATTCGCAACTCTTCCGGTCGATCTTCCGTCCGGGGTCCATCTTCCGGAAGGGCTACCAGGACTCCCCACGCAACCGGGCCTACGTGGTCATGAACTCGGTGCTCTACCACCTGCACCCGGTGAAGGTGAAGCGGCACGGGATCAAGCTCTCGTACACGCTGTGCCTCGGCGGCCTCTCCTTCTTCCTCTTCATCTTCCTCACCATCACCGGCATCTTCCTGATGTTCTTCTACCGGCCCGCCACCACCGTCGTCTACAGCGACATGGTCGCCATCCATACGACGGTGGCCTTCGGGCAGCTGGTGCGGAACCTGCACCGGTGGGCCGCCCACCTCATGGTCATCACCGTGTTCCTGCACATGGGACGGGTCTTCTACACCGGCGCCTACAAGCCCCCCCGGGAGTTCAACTGGATCATCGGCGTCACCCTGCTGCTGGTGACGCTGCTGCTGGCCTTCACCGGCTACCTGCTGCCCTGGGACCAGCTGGCCATCTGGGCGGTCACGGTGGGTACCAACATGATGCAGAACTCTCCGGTGGTCGGAAAAGAGGTGCAGTTCGTCCTCTTGGGCGGTTCCCAGATCGGTGCGTCGACGTTGGTTCGGTGGTACACGCTGCACGTGCTGGCGCTGCCCTTCGTGATCGTGATCCAGATGGCGGTGCACTTCTGGAGGGTCCGCAAGGACGGCGGCATCTCGGGACCCCTCTAGGCTCTAGGCTGGGAGCGGATCGATGGCAGAGACACCAGACGAGGTATTTGAGCGGACCCTGGCCGAAGAGCAGGCCAAGGGGTCGTCGCCTCAGGTAGCCCAGGGACGGGCCAAGGCGGCGCGGATGCGCGCGTCGAAAGGGCTGGCAAAGCCCCCGGCCGCGCCTTCGGCTCCCGCGGAGCCCTCGGCGTCGCAGCCGTCCGGTGGGGAGGCGCCTGCACCGGCGGCCGCCGCCAGCACGCCGGCCCCTGCGGCCGTAGCGGCATCGGCCAACGGTGGCGAGTCCCCCGACGCGGTCTTCGAGCGGGTGCTCGCCGAGGAGCATGCCAAGGGCTCGTCCCCGGCGGTCGCCCAGGCACGGGCCAAGGCCGCCCGGATGCGCGCCTCCAAGGGAACCCCCGCCCCGGCGGCTCCGTCCGCCGCCCAGGTGCCCGTGGGCGCCGGCGTCGCTGCTGCGGCCGCGCCGGCTGCCGCTGCGGCGGCCGCCCCCAGGGGACGCGGGGCCGCGGCACGCGCGGCACGTGCGGCCGGCACCGGGGAGGCGGTCCCCGAACGCATCCAGCGGCTGCTGGCCGTCGTCAAGCCGGAGGCCATCCAGCGGGTCGAGAAGGAGCCCATCGACCGCGTCAACACCTGGCCGCACCTGATGGCCTCGGAGATGCTGGCGATCCTTGTGGTGACGCTGGTCCTCATTGTCGTCTCGGTGTGGATCAACGCCCCCTTCCGCGAGCTGGCCAACATCAACCAGACGCCGAACCCGTCCAAGGCCCCCTGGTACTTCCTCGGTCTGCAGGAGCTGCTCCGCTACTTCCACCCCCAGGTCGCCGGCGTGACGATCCCGCAGTGGATCATCCTCGGCCTCATGGCGGCGCCGTTCATCGACCGGAACCCCTCCACCAAGCCCGACGACCGCAAGATCGCCATCACGCTGTTCACGATCTTCATGTGCTTCTTCGCCACCCTGGTCTCCGTCGGAGTCCTCTTCCGGGGTCCGGGGCAGAACTGGGTCTACCCCTGGAAAGACGGCCTGTTCTACTTACGCAACCTCAACCCTCTCGGCGAACAGGGATTTGAGCTATGACCCAAACAGCACTTGCGGCAGTCATCGTCGGCGTCACCCTTGTGGCCTGGGCCCTGTTCATGCTCTACCTCCGGGCCCGGCCCGAGGCTGCGCCGCACGTGGAGTCCTCGCTCATGTCCCCCCAGTCCTCGACGGGAGCCGTCCCGGGTACCGTCATCGAGCGCTCGCCCCGGGCACGGCGCTCCGGTGACGACGCTGCCGGGGTCACCCGCCGCCAGTTCATCAACCGCGCCTACTTCGCCGCCATCGCCGTCGGCCTCCTCAACTTCGCCCTGGCCTCACTCGACTACCTGTGGCCGAGGGGCGGCGGCGGCCTCGGGTCCAAGATCACCGTCGGCGACGCCGAGACCATGCGGTCGCAGCTTGCCCAGAGCCGGAGCCCGGTCTTCAACGTCGACGGTTTCTTCTGGCTGATGGTCTACGAGGGCCAGCCGGCGGCTGCCGCCAAGATTCCCGCCTACGTCACCGCCAACACGGCGCAGAGTGGCTTCGTCGCCCTCTACCGCAAGTGCGTCCACCTCGGCTGCAGCGTCCCGTTCTGCGACACCTCCAAGTGGTTCGAGTGCCCCTGCCACGGGTCGAAGTACTCGATCAACGGCGAATACCGCAGCGGCCCCGCCCCCCGCAGCCTCGACCGCTTCCGGGTCGACATCGTCGGGGGCAAGATCGTCGTCGACACCTCGCAGGTCATCACCGGTCCCCCGCGGGGCACCGTCACGGGTCAGCCCGCGCCCGAGGGCGTGCACTGCGTCACCATCTCCGGCGCATGACGGGTTCGCAGATTCTCTCCATCGTGGTCGCGGGCTAGGCGCCGGTCATGGCAGACACCGCAGGGCCGGTTCGGCCCGCCGGCAGGCCGGAGAAGGTCCCCCCAGCGATCCGCCCGGGGGACACCGACGACTTCCTCGAAGGGCCGCGCCTCACCCGGATCTCGGTCTGGGGGCTGCTGCTCAGCCTGGCGCTGGCCCTGTTCATCTTCCTCTACTGGACGGCGGAGCCCACCCGCATGGCGAACACCACCAAGAAGTTCGAGCGGGACTCGATCGTGCGGGGCCAGCAGTACTTCGCCCTCCCGACCAACCCGGTCACCGGCGCGACCAACACGCGGGGCATCGGGTGCGCCCGCTGCCATGGCAACAATGCCCAGGGCGGCGACGTCTCCTACACGGATTCGCAGACCAACACCCAGGTGCAGGGCCACGCCCCCGACCTCACGGTGGTCTTCAACAAGTACGTGCTGCACCCGCAGGTGGGCTACAAGGCCCCCCGGGACTACATCATGGCCACCATCGAGCGGGGCCGGACCAACGGCCAGCTCGGCGACGGCGACGACATGCCCACCTGGGGCCAGCTCTTCGGCGGTCCACTGACCGACCAGCAGATCAACGACATCATCGACTGGCTCCAGACCATCCAGCGGCCGGTCTCGGCAGCGTCGTCTGCACCAGCGCCGTCTTCATAGGAGGGCCGAGAAACCGTGAGTGTGTTCATCAAGGGCGTGCTGGCCGTCATCGTGGTCATGGGTGCGCTGTTCGGCATGGTCTACCTGCTCATGTCGATGGTGCTCGGCTCCAAGCTCGCCTACTGGGTCGAGGGTTGCGTCGCCTTCGGTGTCGTGTCGATCATGTCCTTCATCTGGTTCATCTCGGCCCTCGGGCCGACCGGTGCGGACACCGCGTGGCAGGCGATCGCCCTCGGGCCGAACCTCACCGAGGCCAAGGCGTTCGGCACGACGTACAACGTGGCCGACTACCCCGGCGACGGGTGGCAGACGCCCAAGGTCGGCGCGCGTCTCGCCGACCTCAAGGGCGCCGACGACACCGATGCCGAGGCCACGCAGGCCAAGCCCGTCCTCGACTCGGCGGTCGGCGACGCCGTCAGCTCGATCCCCGGCCAGGTCGATCTGGTCAAGCCGATCGTCCAGGGTGACGTCGGCCTGACCACCGGGCAGTTCACGGACTACAACATCCTGCTCAAGCCGGTCACGGTCCAGGGCAAGGACTCCCTCATCGCCGTCGCGAAGGGGGCCCCGTCCAAGGCGGTCAATGCCGATCTGGGCCCCGGCGTCACCGATGGGACCCTGAACAAGTACCTCCTCAACGTCGGCGACAAGGTCGACAAGGGCCAGGACTTCATGAGCGTCACCACCAAGGGAGGCAACGTCAACGTGAAGTCGAGTGACCCCGGCATCATCGCCGCCGGGCCGCTTCGCCCCGGTGACCGCGTGCGTGCCGGGGGGCCCGTCCTGACCGTCGACCTCTCGGGCCAGCCCGACCAGCCTCCTCCCATCATCGTGGTCGCGGTTCGGGTCCGGGGCAAGCTCCGGACGCCGGCGATGTACTACCTGATCGTCTCCCTCCTGCTGTTCGCGATCCACATGCTGGGCCTGCGCTCCTACGAGCGGAAGCGCAGGGCGCTCCGGGAGAGCCTGACCGTCTGACCGCGCAGCTCAGCCGGTCAAGGCGCTCAGCCCTTCAGCAGCGCGGGCAGCTCCCTCGGGTCCATGCCCGCTTCGAAGACCTGCCGACCCTCGCGTTCGACCACGGGGATGAGGATGCCGTACTCGGCCTCCAGGGCCGGGTCGGTCGTGATGTCTACCTCTTCGAAGGCGATGCCGGCGGCCTCGAGCACGTCCCGGGCACGGTCGCAGAGATGGCAGCCGGGACGGGTGTAGAGGTAGACGCTCACGTCTCGCCCCGCATCGGAGCCCGGACCGGATCCGGCGCCGGGATCGCTCTTCCGGCGGCCGCGAGGACGGGCCTCGGCCTCGTCCGCAGGAAGCCGGCGAACATCAGGCTGACCCCCGCCAGCAGGCCGACCGAGAACAGCATGGCCACCTCGGAGCCCCTCCCGAGGCGCACGGCGATGCTGGCCGCCGCGACGACGAAGGTCCCGGCCGCGATGAGGAGGTTGCCGGTCGCCAGGCGCCGCAGGTGCGCGGCATTGGGGGCGGAACGCTGGCGGGAGAGCCGCAGCGCGGAGAAGAGCGCTCCCAGGACCACGATGGTGAACGAGATGTACGAGTAGTAGCGGGAGAGCGTCCGGGTGAGCGCGGTGCCGGTGATGACGAACCGGGCCTCGGGGATGCCACGAACGCCGTCGAGGACCGCAGCGTCCAGGTGGGCCCGTGCCACGGCGGCGGCCCCGTAGGCGGCAGCGACGAGGACGAGGGCCGCGAACCCGTGCCCCACCCACCGCCGCTTCGACAGCAGCTCCACGGTCCCCACGGCGAGGAACGGCACGTTGATCATCGCCCCGAAGAGGTAGTAGGCCCGGAACAACCCGGGCGTCCAACCGAGTCGGACGCCCTGCGCGGTCGCCAGCGTCGCCGCCATGAACATCGCCAGGGCGACGGTCCAGGCGAGGGTATGCGGGCGCCGCCGAGCAATCCACTGGCGGCCGAGGAGGAAGGCGAAGGTGGCGCTGACCAGTGCTGCGCCCAGCGGGAAGATCCACATAGCAGTGTGAGCCTACAGGCTCGTGCCCCGGGCGGCGCCCCGGCTCGGCCCCGGCTCGGCCCCGGCTCGGGGAATTTTTCGCGTGCATTGGCGCGATTTCTTCCGCCCTTCGGGCCGCTCCCCAGCCACTACAATGCGCCGGTGAGCAGTGACCTGGAGCGGCCGGCCGTCGCATGCTCGACAGGCTCGTTCTGGATGTGGGACCTGGAACGCACCTTCGGCACCATCGCAGAGGCGGGGTTCGAGTCCGTCGAGCTGATGGTGACCCGGGACCCGCTCACCCAGTCCGCCACGGCCCCCCGGGACCTGGCAAAGAAGTACGGCCTCACCATCTGCGCCGTCCACGCCCCGATGCTCGTGGTCACCCGGCGGGTGTGGGGGCCGAACTTCTTCAACATCATCGACCGGTCGGTGGACCTGGCCCACCAGCTCGATGCCGGCGTGGTCGTCATCCATCCCCCGTTCCTGTTCGAGCTGAAGTACCAGGCGTGGCTGCTGGGGGAGATGGAGCAGTACTCGCGGAACCGGGGCCCCGCCATCGCCGTCGAGAACATGTTCCACCTGTGGGTGAAGGGCAAGGCGGTCCGCGGCCACCGGTGGCTCTCCCCTGCCGATCTCGACGGCTTCCACAACATCACCCTCGACACGAGCCACTGCGGCGTCGACGGGACAGACATCCTGGCGGCCCTGGATCAGGTCGGGCCGCATCTCTCGCACGTTCACCTGTCCGACAGCCGGGGGGACCACCGCGACAGCCACGCGCTCCCCGGGTCGGGGATCCTGCCCCTCGGCAAGTTCGTGACCCGGTTGCCGGAGGTGGGCTACAAGGGGACGTTGTCGCTGGAGCTGGACATGCGGGAGTGGATCCCTGAACCTGGCGGCCGGCTCGTGGACCTGCTCACCAAGGCACGGGACTTCACGTTGGAGTGCCTCGGCTGACTCCCGCTCCCGGCCCGGCGCTCCCCCGGCGCTACCGCCGCATCCCGGTCAGCAACCGGAGGAACAGCAGGAGCACCGTCGCCCCGACGAACGAGACGAGGACCGACCCCAGGAAGGGGTGCCCGGCCGGGGCGTTGACGCCCAGGCCGTGGAAGATCCATCCACCGATCACGGCCCCCACGATGCCGACGGCAATGTTGAGCAGGCAACCCATCCTCTGGTTCGTGCCCGCGACGATGCTCGCCAGCCATCCCGCCAGGCCCCCGACGACCAACCAGAACAGCAGGAGGCTGAGCCCTTCCCCGCCTGCCGCTAGTGTCATGAGATCAACTCCTGGAGGTCACCGTCACCGATGCGTCCCAACACCATCGTCGCAGTCGTGCTCCTGCTCGCCGCCATCGCCCTCGCCGGCGTCCTCGGCGT
>WNFJ01290660.1_pt1 | contig 11038 bp, 8 predicted proteins | sample 5400461 | NCBI WGS metagenome assembly WNFJ01 (sample SAMN13153349, study PRJNA577476) | soil metagenome | isolation source: 115 cm saprolite on Douglas fir-dominated hillslope | place: USA:California | collected 2013-09-17 | reverse complement strand
AATTCTGTGGGTCGCGCTCGGCATGAATGCGGCGATGTTCCTGATCGAGATCGTCGCGAGTGTGTTCGCCGGCTCGGTCAGCTTGCGTGCCGACGCGCTCGATTTCCTGGGCGATGCGGCCAACTACGCTCTCGCCCTTGCCGTCGTCGGTCTCGCGCTGCACTGGCGCGCGCGGGCCGCGCTGCTCAAAGGCGGCGTCATGGGAATGTTCGGCCTCTGGGTATCGGGCAGCACGATTTACAGCGTCATCACCGCGACGGTGCCGAAGGCGGAAGTGATGGGGGCGATCGGGCTGCTGGCGCTGGCCGTCAACCTGGGCGTCGCGGGCTTGCTGTACCGCTATCGCACTACCGACAGCCAAGCCCTGTCCGTGTGGCTATGCACGCGCAATGATTGCATCACCAACATCGCGGTTATGCTGGCCGGCGCCGGCGTGTGGGCCTCCGCGACCGCATGGCCGGACATCGTCGTCGCGGCAATCATCGCCGGTCTCGGCCTTTCATCGGCGCTGCGGATAATCCGGCAGGCGTTGTGGGAGATGCGCGGCACCGGCATCCTGCGCGGCTTGCCCGCTGAATAACCGGCAACGCCTTGGCTGCAACGAAAGGCCCCGACATTGCCTCGGGTCAGGATCAGCATCGTTTTCGAGTCCGGCGCTCGCATCGGTCCCGGCAAGGCGACGCTGCTTGAGAGCATCCGTGATACCGGCTCGATCTCCGCCGCTGCGCGTGAGATGGGAATGTCCTACAAGCGAGCGTGGCTCCTCCTTGACAGCATAAACCAGGCCTTCACCGAAGCCGTAGTAACCGCCGCCCCGGGCCGCTCGGGTGGCGGGGGTGCCGCCTTTGGGCACGCCGGGCGCGCCGTGGCAGACCGCACAATGCGCCGCGAAATGCTCGACGCCCATCGGGATTTTCGCCGGGTCGTCGAGACCGGGTGGGACCTGGACCCCCGCGCGTGCGCCTTGATCGAGCGTTACGCGCGCCCTCTCAAGTATCCAGCGCGTGGCCGGCCAGTGCGGCTCGGTCGCGGCCACATTGTAGATAGATCGCGGCGAAATGACCCCTTCGCTTGGCGACGACGGGGCGAAGCCCGTCGTCCCTGAGGTCCATAGCGGGAGTTCCGGGCCGCGCCGCCACGGCCGGGACACGGTGATGGCGGGGTCGGCGGGGTCCGTCGACACTTAGTCCCTCAGGAAGATCCTGATGCCGACCGTGCCCTTGGTCGAAGCCCAATCGGCGATCATACCGACCACGCGGGGTCGGTCGGATCGACTGGTTTGACTGGCCTGAACCGCCTGGAATGCGCCGCGTAGACCTCTTTGGGGTAGCTGGCATCGTAGCGATACATGCTGAACGGCGAGACAAATACTGCACCGTCTACGCCGACGGCGTCCATCACCGCCACCATCTGGTCGCCGGTAACCTCGGCCGGGCCGTAGATAATGCCGACCCAGGGCCGGCCGGGGTGGTTGCGCTCGTAGGCGCGACCCTCCACGGAATCGATGTTATTCAGGAGCGGCATATCCCGCTCCTCTTGCGATTACGCGGGCCTGCTGAGCCGGTTCGGGACCCTACGGTGCGCGGCCGCGGGGTTCAAGACCAGGACGGAAGCCGATCTTGATCGTGTGTTCCTCATCGATGAGCGATCAACGCGCCCCGTATTGCCCGGCCCCGACCGCGTCATAGGAGCGAAGGACATGATCCGATTATGGCTTCGGATTGGGTACCGGGCGACGCGCCTCGGGCGGCGGCTCGTCCTCGCGCAGCCTCTGACAGACGACTAGGTGGACACCAGGTGGACACCACTTGCCATGAATGAAAACGCCGCCAATTCGGCGGCGCCTTTTATCTCATTGATTTACTTGATGAAACCTGGAGCGGGCGAGGGGATTCGAACCCCCGACCCCAACCTTGGCAAGGTCCCGAACGGCCTATCCGGCGCTATCCTACTCTATCCCGCACCCCTATGGTCCGCTGCTTTTCCTACCACTTCCTGATCGACCCCAATTCGCCGGTATCCGCTAACGTCCCACCGCCCCATTCAAACTGCTTACAGAGTGCTTACATTCGATTGGCGCTGTGATAATGTAAGCAAATCCGGCGTGCATGGCGAGTGGATCATGAACAAGCTAACGATACAGGCCGTGAAAGCCCTTGAAGTGCCCAAGGCGGGGCAGACCTTCCTGTGGGACGGGGAGCTGCGGGGCTTCGGCGTGTGCTGCAATATCGCAATGCCGAGGGCCGTAGCCGCCGCATGGTCCTGGGCCGGTTCGGCGTTCTGACGGTCGAGCAAGCCCGGGATAAGGCGAAGATCAAACTCGGCGCCGTCGCGGAGGGTGATGACCCGGCAGAAGAAGTGGGGCGGAGTGAAACGATCACGATGGCCGAGGTCTGCGATTGGTATCTGGCGGAGGCCGAGGCCGGCCGCATTCTCGGAAGGCGAAACCGCCCGATCAAAACCTCCACCCTCGCCATGGACCGTAGCCGGATCGAGACGCATATCAAACCGCTTCTTGGCCGCCGACAGATCCGCGCCCTCAAGCTTGCCGACATCGAGGGAATGCAATCCGACATCGCGGCCGGCAAGACAGCCAAGCCGCGCGCCGCTGGCCGCGGCGGCGTCACCACGGGCGGTAGCGGTGTGGCGGCACGCACCGTGTCGACCTTGCAGAGTCTTCTCGCCCACGCCAAGCGCCTTGATGTGATCGGCTCCAACCCGGCAGACGGCGTCCGCAAACTTGCCGGGAAGAAGAAGGAGCGGCGTCTCAGCGTCGTTGAAATCAAGAAACTCGGGCAGACCATGCGTGTTGCCGAACAAAACGGCGAGCACCCAGTGGCGCTCGCCGCCGTGCGCCTCATGCTCCTGACCGGCTTCCGCATCTCGGAAGCCCAGGGCCTGCAGCGGGACTGGCTGCATGCGGACCAGGGGTATGTCCATTTTCCGGATACCAAAAGCGATGGACAGGTGCGTGCGATCGGACCAGCCGCAGGGCGACTCGCCGCCAGTCAACCGGGCCGCAAGAACTCCCCGTATCTCCTTCCGGCTGACACCGGCGACGGCCACTACACGGCCGCCAAGGGCTGCCTTGCGCGTCTCTGCGCCAGCGCGAAGATCGAGGGCGTTACCCCTCACACGCTGCGTCATACCTTCGGCAGCGTCGCCGGAGACCTCGGCTTCTCCGAACTGACGATCGCCGCCCTTCTTGGCCACGCCGCCAGGGGAACAACGACGCAGGGCTATGTCCACATCGACGAAGCGCTGAAGCTCGCCGCGTCGCGGACCTGTGAGGAAATCGCCGGCCTGCTCGCCGGAGAGGAAGCCGCAGCCGATAAACTCGCGGCCTGAAGGGAAGCGTTCAAGCCAAGTCGACCGCCGCCGCTAGAGGCCTTTTGGCGACGCCGTCGCTGTCTCGCAGCGGCGAGACGCGATATGATGTTTCCGGGTTGACGCGAGTTCAACCAACCATCAGGTGAAAGAGTATCGCGACGTGGTTGACTTCAAGAAATTGCGGGAAGCCAAGGCTAAGCCGAAGCCCATCAACCCGCGCGAAATCTTCAATGCGCTGCCCAAGCCGCCAGGCATCAACGATCTCTATGCCAGCCAGGCAGAGGTGCTGGACAATTGGTTCGCGCGCCGGACCGACAAGGATGTTGTGGTCAAGCTGCATACGGGCGGCGGCAAGACGCTCGTGGCGCTCCTGATGGCCCAGTCGGTGATGAACGAAATCGGCGAGCCGGTCCTCTATCTGGCGCCGACCAATCAGCTTGTCGGGCAAGTGCTCGCCAAGAGCCACGAGTATGGCATTTCTGCCTTGCCATATACCAAGGGGCAGTCGCTGCCTGGTGAATTCTACGACGGCAAGAGCGTTCTCGTCGGCGCCTATGAGACGCTTTTCAACGGCCGCAGCAAATTCGGTGTTCGCGGCTCAGGCCAATCCGCCGTGAAGGTCGGAGCGATCATCCTCGATGATGCCCACGTCGCCCTGTCATCGGTCAGAGAGGCTTTCACCCTGACCATCTCGGCGGCGAACCACGGCGCGGTTTATTCCGATCTCGCCGGCCGCTTCCGCGTCGCGTTTCGCGAGGTCGGACGCGGCGGTACGTACGCCGACATCACGACGGGCAAGGATTACGGCGTCGTCGAGGTGCCGAGTTGGGCCTGGCATCGGAAGCTCGCCGAGGTGCAGGATTACCTGTCCCAGCAGGTTGAAGACATAGACCCATTCATCTGGCCGTTTCTGCGCGACAACCTCGCCGTCTGCCATTGTCTCTTCAGCCGCAGCGCCGCGGCGATCACGCCCATCTTTCCGCCGGTCGACCTCGTTCCGACCTTCGATGATTGCCCGCGTCGAATCTACATGTCGGCGACGATCGCGGACGACAGCGAGATCGTGCGGACCTTCGGTGCGTCTCCGGAGGCAGTCGCCAAGCCGATCACCTCGACCTCGCTCGCCGGCGTCGGCGAACGCATGATCCTGGTCCCTGAATTGATGAAACTCGGCGGCGCCGCGATTACGCCGATGGTCAAGGACATCGCGACCAAGCTGGCGCAGCGCAAGCGCGGCGTCGCAATCCTCGCGCCCTCCGGTTCCGTCGCCAAGACGTGGACTGATGTGGCCGAATATCCCGAAACGACGAAGGCCGTCGCCGAGCGCGTCGGAGCAATGCAGGCCGGCACGTCCTTCGGTCCGATCGTCCTCGCCAACCGATACGACGGGATCGATCTCGCCGGAGACGCCTGCCGGTTCCTGGTGATGGACAACCTTCCCCAGGGCACCTCGAATTACGACGTGTTCCGAATGAACGTGGTCGCCGATTCGGCCGTCGCATCGCTGCTGGCGCAACGCATCGAGCAGGGTATCGGTCGCGGAACCCGCGGCGGCGGCGATCACTGCGTCGTCATACTGATCGGCAGCAAGCTCGTCGGATGGATCGGCCGCAAGAACAACCTGGCGCATTTGACCGCCAGCACTCGCGTTCAGCTCAAGATGGGCCAGGAGGTGAGCGAGGCCGTCGCCAACGCCGGCGAAGTCGGCCAGACCGCGATGAAATGCCTGAAGCGCGACCCGGATTGGGTTGCTTATCACGCCTCCGAACTGGCTGACGCGGCGCATGCGGCGCCGATCGACATGCTTGCCCTCAGTGTCGCGGGCTGCGAACGGCGCGCCTTTCGGCAGCAGCGCCTCGGCCAGTTCGAGCCTGCCATCCAGACGCTGGAGAAACTGATCGCCGATAAGGAACTCGCCGGCGATGCCGAGCGGCAGGCATGGCTCTCCGCCCTTGCCGCCCGCATCGCCTATCAGATGGAGGACGAGGACCGCGCCCAGAAGCTTCAGACGAACGCCTATTCAGTCAACAACAATCACTCCCCGCCGAAGATCCGGCCGGCCTATGTTCCGCGTCCGCTGCCCGGCAGGCAGTCGGCCAGGATGGTCGCGCGCCTGCTCGAATATGACCGGCGGCGGGCGATGATCGCCGACTTCGACGAAGCCGTGGCCGAATTGGTCCCGGAGGCTTCGGCGGGCCGTTACGAGGAAGCGCTTGCCAACCTTGGGGCCTTCCTGGGATTTGAGGCGGAGCGGCCGGAGAAGGTCCACGGTGTTGGTCCCGACGTGTTGTGGCGGACCGACGTAGCCTTCGATTTCGTCATCGAGGCCAAGAGCGAGAAGGACGAGGACAACCCGCTGTACAAGAAGGATCATGCTCAGCTTCTGGAAGCCGAGCATTGGTTCAAAGGGGCCTATCCTGGGCGGGATGCCCTCCGCGTATCGGCGTTGCCGGAAGCCGTGGCCGATGCCAAGGCGACACCGGCGGGCACCTTTGCCCTCCAACTCCATGAGATCACGAAGTTGGTCGGCGTTCTCAGGGGCGTCCTGCTCGATCTGATCTCGAGCCCCGGCGGGGCGGATGCCTTGCGCGAGCGCTGTGAAACTGCGCTCGCTAAGGCTGATCTGAAACCAGACGGGATCAAAGCGACTTTCCTCACGGCGTTCGGCAAAAAGGGCCAAGGGCGGGTAAGCCCGGGCTACGCGCAACCTTGATTGCGCGTAGTCCCCATTCTTGCGCATAGACTTGATTGTTGCGCGAACCTGAGCCATTCTTGCGCATAGATTTCTACGCGCAAGAAAGATCCGCCTTGGCGAAACAAATCCCCGACGACGCGCTGGCGGCCATCGAAGAGGCTGTACGCCGCTACCCGGATGGCGCGTCGGCGCAAGAGGTTCTGCGCGCCCTTGCCTCCCAGATTCCTCTCCGGACCCTCCAGTACCGCCTGAAATCTCTCGTTGACCGAAAACGCCTGGTCATGGACGGCGAAGGGCGCTGGGCGAGATACCGGATACCCCACGCTGCTGCCGCTGTCCCGCCAGCCGACTTCGCTGCGCGGGCAGAGGCCGAAGAACCTGCCATTCCCCTGTCCGAGGCCGGGACGTCTATCCTCCACTATGTCCAGCGGGCGCCGGAAGCCCGCAAGCCCGTCGGTTACGATCGCGAGTTTCTCGATCGCTATCGCCCAAATGTCTCATTCTACCTGACCGAGCAGGACCGCACCCACCTGGCGGCTGTGGGACGACCTCAGATCGCCGGGCAGCCCGCCGGCACCTACGCCAAGCAGATCCTGAATCGGCTCCTCATCGACCTCGCCTGGAATTCGAGCCGCCTCGAAGGCAACACATACTCGCTCCTCGATACCAAGCGCCTCATCGAGCTCGGCCAGGAAGCGGAGGGACGGGCGCACCTCGAAGCGCAGATGATCCTCAACCACAAAGATGCGATCGAGTTTCTCGTCAGCACCGCCGACGAAATTGGCTTCAACCGGTACACGATCCTGAATCTCCATGCGCTTCTCGCAAACAACCTTCTGGCCGATCCGACGGCGGCCGGCAGGCTCCGCTATATCGCTGTCGGCATCGAACAGTCCGTATTTCACCCGCTCGAGGTGCCGCAGCTCATAGAGGAATGCTTCGATCAGGTTCTCGCCACTGCCTCCGCGATCCTGGATCCGTTCGAGCAGGCGTTCTTCGTCATGGTGCAGCTTCCCTACCTACAGCCCTTCGACGACGTGAACAAACGAGTGTCGCGGTTGGCGGCCAACATCCCCCTCATCAAGGGCAATCTCCCGCCGCTGTCCTTCGCGGACGTTCCCCGCAAGACCTACACTGAGGCTGTGCTCGGCGTGTACGAGCAGAACAAGGTGGACCTTCTGAGGGATGTCTTCATTTGGGCCTACGAACGTTCGGCCGCGCGCTATGCCGCGGTCCGGCAATCGCTCGGCGAACCCGACCCCTTCCGGCTTCGCTATCGCGCACAAGTGCGCGAGATCATCGCGGAACTCATCCACGCGCGGGTGGGTCGCAAGGACGCCGTGCCGCGGATCGCAGCCTGGTCCAACAAGACGATCGAGCCCGACGATCGGGAGCACTTCAACGCCGTCGTCGAAGCCGAACTCACCAGCCTGCATGAGGGAAATTTCGCGCGCTATCAAATCAGGCCGTCGGAATTCGCGGCCTGGCAGAAGATTTGGGAGGCAGGATGACCGGCCAAGTTTCGGCCACCCCATCGGCAAGAAATGGCAGCAAGCTGAAGGCGACGACATACATCGGGGTCAGTTTTTTCATTGGCTAGTTCTATCATTCGTTTGACCAGCCGCGTTGCAAACTGACGCTCGCGTGTGGCGGAAGCGAAAAGCACCACCTGCCGCCATGAATCATCCAAAGCTCGATGTGCTAGTGTTGAATAATCACGTGCCTCTACAAAGATTTCTGCTGCAATAAATTCTTTGATCGTATTATGAACGAAATCGATGGTGCCTCGCCTCTGCTCGCGCAAGACGCCGCTTCGCTCGATGAGAGATTTCAAAACGATTTCAGCGTCCTCTTCCCGCCCGCTGGGGAAGTTCCTCAGTGTCCTCCGAGTTATTTCCAGCGCGTCGGTGTCGCGAATAACTGAATCATCGTTGCGCACCATATAATGTGCAATGGCCTGAACGATCGCACGCTTCTGCTCATAAGTGAGATCGCGATACTCCCTCGGAAACTCCGTCAGATTAAGCCCCGCCTGGGTCTCGCGCCTATGCAGGAGCAATTGACATAGAGCCTCACAGAGTTCGCTCTGGCTTTCGGGGAGCTTGCGGTGTCTGTCCCGGTGGAGCGCGCAAAGTGCCGCACAGAGAAGTGGATTTGTCGCCAATCTGCCGATAGCAGGACCGCCCGATAGCTTGGCGATCAGTTCGTCCGCCAACGAAGCCAGATCCTGGGGGCGGCCCTGCCGAGCCAACTCGCCAGAGACGGCGGCATGCCATCGACGAATAAACTCGGCTCGGTCTGGCGGACTCATCGGATTAATCACTGCCTCAGTAAACGCAGCCGACGACAGCCAACCTTCCGGCACCGCCTCTGGTCGGGTGCTTACTACGAATTGATTATCGGGATATCTGGCAATTAACGCTTCGAGCGCTTGCCGGATTGACTCCCGGCGTTGGTTGGGAACCTCGTCCACCCCGTCGAGCAGCAACAAACCTTTCCCTTCGTCCAGAACGGATCGCACCCAGTCAATGGGTGGTCGGCCAAGTTCGTTGGCTATCAGGGTTGGAAGATCTTCAGGAGCTGGCAGCCGGCCGCTAGCGCACTCTCGCAATCGGATCAAAAAGGGAATACGCTTTTGCGAATCCAACCATCTCAATGAGTAATGTTCTGATTCCTTAAATAATTCATTGCGATTTGTTGACTCAACGATTGCCAAGTTTTTTAAGCTGGATGGAAACTGTAACTTATCACCGGACACAAAAATTGATCGACTTACAGGGAGCTTATATTTTAATTTTGTTGATTGTAATTTTGTTTCGAAAACAAAACCGGGAGGTGAAATCCAAAAATCGACTATTTTATTTTCTTGCGCTTTGGTGATATGCGGCAGCACCAATGGCAGATCAAGATCAAAGTGTTCTGCAAATTGGGCGGCCCCGTAATTTCCAGTTGCAGTCTCAATTGCAAGCCAACGAAGAAGCGTACTCTTGCCGCTCCCCGCATGCCCGCGAATCAGGAGCCGACCGTTCCCGGCTGCGAGCAGCCAGATTAAGGCGTCGGCCGAGTGAGTGTCCGGTCCCCTAGAAGTCAGTGATGAAGTGATATTTAGCGAAACATACCCGACGCTGAGAGAGTGGCGCTGCGCCTCGGGGCTGATATCCGCTCCGAAGAGCTCAAGGTAGTCGAGATTGCGCTGTACCGCTGGCCGGTAATCCGCTTCGTATCTACGGGTCGTCTCATCGGCATCGCTCTGTTGAACAAGGTGTTCGATCTTGGCAATGCCCTCAAGGACCTTATCCAAATCGGCGCCGATTCGGCTCAGGCGTCCTAAAACCGTTGAGGCCGCTTGCGTGTCGAACCTCGGCAGACTCTGCGCGATGCCGACAAGGTACCGAATTGTCTCGTCCAGTGACCTTTCATACAGAGAGACTTCCTCTTGCGAGAACATCCCCGTCGGTAACGGCCGCTGCGCGCGCAAGGCATTACCAAGTTTCGCGGGGTCGAGATCGCGCTCCAAGAAAAACTCTGCTGATAGGTTACCCGCCAATGCGAGGCCTATCTCATAAGCCACGGATTCAGCGGCTGCCTCTTCAACGTTATTGAAAATCGGCAGCAATCGACGGATGACTTTGTCGCCAATATCTTCGAATTGGCGCGCCGCTATGCGCTGACCCTCCTCGTCCCCTATTCGAGAGGCAGCAATGTCTATGAGACCCTTCCCGGACGCGGCTGCATCCTCGCCGATGTAGCGCCTGAGCAGAAACTCTGCGATCGGTGCTCCAAGTTTCGTAGCCGCGACCGCAAATCCTAGGCTTATCTCTGCCTCCCCCGCCGTTCGAGCGAGCCGGCTTTGACACAGCCGCTCAAGCACTTTCATATACCATAACTGCCTTCTGGCGGAAAAAAAACGGGCTGGTTATCTCCGCATAAGCCATTGAACGCGTAGTCCTGCGAGCCGCGAGTCGTCTGCTTCCGCAGTCCAAGATCCTTATCCGCCGAGCATATTCGCGGATCGCGCGGCGGGGATGTGCCGATACAGGGTCGCCGAAGAGACGCCTAGGCGGCGCGCGATTTGCGCCACGCCGATGTCGGGATTGGCCAGCAATGCCCGCGCGGCTTCAAGGTCGTCCTCTGTTAGCTTCGGTGGACGACCTCCGGTGCGGCCTGCGCGCCGAGCGGCGGCGAGGCCCGCTTGGGTGCGCTCCCGGATCGGGCTGCGCTCGTATTCCGCTAACGCACCAAACATATGAAAAACCAGTCGCCCCTGCGCGGTCGTCGTATCGAGGGCTTCGGTCAGGATGCGAAAGCCGATACCTCTCACCCGCAGGGTTTCGACGGTTTCGATCAACTGTTTCATCGACCGCGCCAGGCGGTCGAGCTTTCACACAATTAGCGTGTCGCCGCTGCGCGCGAATTCGAGCGCGTCGTGTAAAGCCGGGCGATCTGTACCTCGCGCGAGCCTGCACGATGAGTACCCGCACCTAGGATGAAGCTGACGCTCTCCTTCAGGTTCGCACGAGACTCCGCGCTGGAGGGAGGTGGATTCGAACCCTCGGTCCCCCTGTGGAGGATGGCGCCTGGGCCTGCTTCGGCGGAGCTACGGGAAGTTCCGGCGGGCCAATTGCGGTTCGCACCTGACTCACCGCTGGAGGGAGACGGATTCGAACCCTCGGTCCCCCGTGGGGCAGGATCCGATGCTGGAGCGGATCGCCGACAACACGGGTCAGGCCGTTGTCGGCGTGGAATATCGGCTGGCACCGGAACACCCTACCTGGCGGGTCCTGCTGCCGCATGGCTGGTGCAGAACGGCAAGAAGGAGTTCGGCACCGACGCTCTGATCGGGCGAAGCGCAGATCGGTCTAATGCTGGAGACCTCCCTGGTCCATGCGCATACTATCGTGCGATGCTGATAAATTGTGTTAGCTAATATTTGATCGGACAATCCGGCTTGGATGGTGTGGGATCACGGGGCGCGGGAGGGGCTGCTCCCTTCCCGGTAGCCCTCCTTACCGA
>WNFJ01437907.1_pt1 | contig 11039 bp, 11 predicted proteins | sample 5400461 | NCBI WGS metagenome assembly WNFJ01 (sample SAMN13153349, study PRJNA577476) | soil metagenome | isolation source: 115 cm saprolite on Douglas fir-dominated hillslope | place: USA:California | collected 2013-09-17 | reverse complement strand
CCGTTTGTGAACTCCAAGAGCTTGTTCGTCAATACGCCGCAACTGGCGTACGAATTGGTCGTGCAGCATGCCGGCGATGTCGAGCGCAGTACGCTGGATCGAGGCAACCTCCTGCCGCTGGTCGGAGAGAGTGTCCTCACGGCGGTCCAGCCCGCGCATCGCAGCCAGCGCAAGCTCTTGGCGCCGGCCTTCAACCACAAGCGTGTCATGGCCTACGGCGCAACCATGGCCGCCATGAGTGAGCAGCTGCAACAGTCCTGGACCGAGGGAGCCAAGATCGAGCTGCATGAGGCCATGGTGCGGCTGACGCTGGAGGTCGTCGCCCAGGCCCTCTTTGGGGCCAGCATTGATCGCTACTTTGCGCAACTCTTTCGATCCATCAGTGAGCTGGCGCGCCTGACCACCGTCAGCAGCAGCATGGGATTGCATGCGCCGCGCTCCTGGCCGACCCCCCGCAATGTGCGCTTCCGCCGCGCCCTGCGCCAGGTGGATGCCATCCTCTTCGCCCTCATCCAGGAACGACGCGGAAGCCAGGAGGATCGCGGCGACTTCCTGTCCATGCTGCTGGAGACGCGGGACGCCGAGACCGGGAAGGGGATGGACGACCAGCAGATTCGAGACGAGGCGATGACGATTTTCCTGGCGGGCCATGAAACGACCGCGAATGCCCTCAGCTGGACATGGGATCTCGTGATGCGTCATCCAGCGGTCTATGAGCGCCTCATCGCCGAGACGAGCGCGACCCTGAACGGGCGCTCGCCTAGCGTGGCGGATCTGCCGGCCATGCCCTATGTCGGACAAGTCTTCAAAGAAGCCATGCGGCTCTATCCGCCGGTGTGGTTTCTCGACCGCCAGGTGATTCATCCCTTCGACCTCGGGGGCTATTCGTTCCCCATTGGGACGCTGCTGGTGCTCAGCCCGTATACGCTGCATCGCAACCCAAACTACTTTGCGGACCCAGAGCGCTTTGATCCCGACCGCTTCGTATCGGGACAGGCAGAGGCGTGGCCACGCATGGCCTATATGCCCTTCGGCGACGGTCCGCGCGTCTGCCTCGGCAATCACTTCGCCCTGCTCGAAGGGCAGCTCATCCTCGCGACGCTGGCGCAACGCGTGCGTTTTGAGCCCTTGATCACGGCCAAAGTACCCCTCTACCCCGTGGTGACGCTGCGCCCCGGCGGTCCCATTCCTGCACGGGTCCACCGTCGTTAACGTCAGTTCGGGATAAGCTATCCGGCTGCAGATAGGGTCGGCTGGCCGAGGTCCAGCGACGGTTTCTTGGGCTGGTGGCAGTAGGCGACGAGCCCCGCCATCAGGTTCACGAGGAAGTTGCTGGGCTGCGAGGGCGGGGTGCTCAATCTGGCAGATGTTCTTGAGCTGATCGACGATGCTCTCGATGATCGCGCGCTTACGTAGCAGGAGCTTGTCGGCAACCGCCAGCAGGTGGTTGTGCATATTCTTGCGTAACTTGGTGATGAGACGCACCCCCTGGCTGATGAACAATTCCTCGGCCAACTTGTGGGAGATGTAGCCGCGGTCACCGAACAGCTTGCTGAAGAGACTCCGCACCTGGCGCGGCACCGGGCGGCGATCATCGATATTGCCCGGCGTGAGGCAAAAGGCCAAGAGTTCGCCGCGATCGTTGACGACCAGATGCAGCTTGAAGCCGTAGAACCAGCCGACCGAGGTTTTGCCGCGGCGGGCGTCGACGGCGAAGACCTGGTGCTGACCGATGCGCGCGTCCTCACAGACGGCGAGCGCTGTCGAGTCGATGAAGCTGATGTCGGTGCACGCCCCGAGTTAGGTGTGCAGATAGACGGTCAGCGGCACCAGGACGCGGGGCATGAGCTCGACGAAGCGACTGTAGCTCACGAGCTGCGGAAACTCACCGCGCAAGTGCCGCTGGACGTATTCGGTGTAGAACGCCTTGCAGGGGCGGGAGTGCGCCTGTTGGAAGAGGATCAGGATCGTCATGAGCTCACTGGGGTGCAGCCGCCCCTGCCGCAGCCGACGACGGCCTCCTCGAGCAAGCAACTCTTGGCGCCAACGCGGCGCGAACTGCTGCCAGAACTCGTCCACCGACCAGAAGAGGGCGAGTATCCTCATGACCGGCACCTCCTGGAGCTAGGTAGTGTTGATGTGCTCTAGCGTATCAGGAGGCTTTCTTTATCCCGAACTGACGTCTCATTAGATCGGCCGGATACCGTGCGTGATTCTACAACACCGCTCTGCAATCTGGTATCACCTCCCGATCTCCGATAGCTGCTCGGCCAACGCCTCGCGGTGTCCAGGATTGCTCAGATCGAACACAGGTGCTGCCGCCTCGGGGGTTACCTCATCGTCGTACGCGTCATAGTCGGCGAGCGGATTGCCGAAACGTTCCAAGAGGGCGCCAATATCCTCGGGCAGGACGTAGACCTCATGCAGCTCGAAATCGATGAGGGTAGCGTCGACGATCTCAATCAAGCGCTGTCCCATGACCGTTTGATAGCCTTCGCGCACGAAGTGCGCCAGCAAGGCATCAAGCGCACGCTCGCCCGCTGCGCGTCGGCGCCGAATATCCTCATCCGAGAAGCGGGAGCGGTAGCGCTTCCAGCTGGACTCCAGTAGGGCGAAGCCGCGCAACAGATCGCCGAGGCTGGGATCCTCATCCGTGGTCGTGTCGAGCTCTTCGGGAATGCGGAGGTAACGATAGAAGCAGATGGCGTCGCCGAAGTCTGGGAAGTGGTTGCAGCCCTCACCCATGGGCGTGGAACGCGGGGATTCGTAGGTGATGCACGCCGCTGGCATGAGTGGCTCGTCCCATGGCGTCGCACTGCCATCAGGACCTGTTGCTTCTTCCCACCGCCTGCGGTACTCTTCGATCGTCCTGGCCATGTCTGCCCTTCCGTCTTGATGGAGGTTAAGATGGTCGGCGGCCTCGATCGGACTCGCCGGGATTCATACCCTTCTCGATACGGCACGACCAGGGTGGAGCGGAAAAGCAATGTTCAGCTGGATGCTAAACTGCGCGCCCATCTGCTAGGCTTGCTCGTCTACCATGACCTTCGCGGGCGCATGGGCCGTGGAAGTCTGATATCAAGTTCTGATGAGTGCTCGCAGCACTCGAGTGCCGGCGCACTCTACGGGATGCGGGCTGAGGCCCAGTGCGTGGGTGAGGTAGCGCAACGGATGCTGTATGAGACTCAAGGGCGATGATCGTCTCCATAAGCATCTTGGACATGGGCGAGCAGCGCACAGTGGTAAGCCGCTGTCCGCAAGGAATCATCGCATCTACGAGTCATAATGCGATGGATCATGAACCACCTTTCGCAGGACATCGATGGGGACGTCGTAGTTGGCGCATTGGGGAATCTCCTCTAAAAAGCGCAGGATGCGCCCAACGCCTGGGTCCCATAGTCGCCCGTCAGATGCAACAAGCCAGCTTTCCACGACGTGCTGGTCTCGGTCACGTCCACCAGCTCATCAGCTCCCGGCCCATTCATTGCTGCCTCTCCTTCCGTCAGCGCCTCACCAGCGTAGGCCAGCGCGATGCGCACGTCACCGAGGCAGCAGTGTGCTTTCTGCTCGTGCGGACGATCGGCTCACGTTCGTGCCCTATGCTACGGTAGCTTCGTCCAACCACCGATCGTGCTCAGGGAGTCGGTGCTTCAACTTGCGCTGAATTGCGCGTAACCCGCGTCGGTTCCGGTAGACCGTGATCACGGCCCCATCCGGACCCACCAGCACGATCGTCCCCTCCAGCCGAGATGCCCAACTCGCAGAGCGATCGGCAGGTGGCATGTCGCGCCACCCCAGGAAGTAGAACGACACTCCCGTGCGCTGAATCCATCGGCCATGCGTCAGCACGTACTCAACAGCATCCGGCGCTACATTGCGCCGCGCACCCCGGCAGCGCGCGTGCCGCGAGAGCGACACCACACGTCCCACCGCCTCACCGGGCTCTCCGTTCGCTCTACCAGGCCGCATAGGTGTCCTCCTCTATCACGTACTTCATTGGCGCTCCCGCCCAGTGGCGCCACGACCCCTTCACCTCTTTTCATGCGGTACCGCAGCACAAAACCGGAAAGGTCCGCCGGGGGAGATGCTCCTAAGACGATGAGCGGGCAGCTCACCACGCGCATACCACCCGACCGTCTTGATTCGCTCCTCGTGGGGAAGGTCAAGGAGGCTAGCACTGGACCTACACCTGGATTGACTATTGCTCGCTGTAGGTCTAGCTGTTGAGGTAGACCTGGCCACCACCCTGGTGCTCGTAGGTCGTCGCCCCACCGTCGTCCTGCGTGTTGATGGCGGCAACGTCCAGCGGCGCCCTCTCCGCGTTCATCACGCCGACCATGAAGTTCCTACCCACATTCCGCACCCCGGAAGACGCACTTTTCGCAATATTCTCTGGCCCCGGCCCCGGCAAACCCAGGCTATTTCTGGCTTAGGAGCTGCTTCGCAGGGACCGGATGTAACAAAGTAAGATTGCTACACGGAGAATCTATTTTCGCGTGAACTGCGTAGAATTGGTGCCGTTGGCCACAACGTACCAAGGTATCGGTAATCCAGAAATATGTTCGGTCGACTGCTGCAAAGCCTCAAGGTGCCAGGATTTGTGGCTGATTCCGATATTTCCAAAAAGCGCTGAATCGGGGTGCGGAATGTGGGTTCCTACCGAACTGATCCGCCTTCTTGCACCTCCACACGATGCGCTGGAAGGAGGAAGTGGGATTCACAAGCGCGAGACGGGTGCTTCTTGCTCCGAGCTGGGGGGAGGCTGCAGAACCCGTGTTGGGGCGTCATCCGGGTCTGCCGGACAGACATAACAGTACGCGCACGCGGCGCAGCGCTGCTCTCGTGGTCGTGGCACGAACCGCCCAGCGGCAATCCCCAGCGCTGCCTCATCTAGCTTGTCCAGCTTCGAGCGCTGCTTGCGGTCCGGCTTCAGGTACTTCTCCGCATCTTTGCGCGCGGTCTCGGTCACGTCCGGTCTCGGTCACGTCCACCAGCTCATCAGCTCCCGGCCCATTCATTGCTGCCTCTCCTTCCGTCAGCGCCTCACCAGCGTAGGCCAGCGCGATGCGCACCGGAGCGCCCGGATGCTGTTGCTGGTGCGCCAGGTAGTAGAGGGGCAAGGCGAGGTCACTCTTGTCCTCCTCGCGGGGACGGCCCGTATGTAGCCGCACCAGCACGGTCAGCGGTGGCACGGGCGCCATGGCAGGATCATCTGCGGGCAGCACGCGGTCTGCAATGACGCGATCGGCCGTCACCTCGACGATGCATCGTCGCAGCTCAGCTTGCAACGGCTGCGCCAGCAGCACCCTGCCGATGGCTGCCGGGCTATCCGGCGCGGTGATGGCCTTCCACTCCTCGCGCAGAATCGCCTCCGCGGCCTGCCAGTAGAAGGCGTCATAGGCGTGTCCGGCAGGTCCTTCCGTCTCCCAGAGCGTCCGCAGCTGCACTTCGGCGGTCTGCCAGTCCGCTGCCGGCGAAGATGCTTGCACGTCGCGCAATGCCTGCGCCCCCCGACGGATGTAGCGATGGAAGCGATACACAGCATCCTGCGCTGGATCGAGTAGCCCATAGACCCGCGCGTACTTGTACTGCTGTGGGCAGGTGAGGTACTGCTCCAGCTCGGGCAACCGGAGGACAGGCTTATCTGTCATCGTGTCATCGAGCGTCCGGCCGGACTCGGCCACCGCTTCAGCCTCCTCGTCGTCTCCGTCGTCGCCCGCCTCCTCGAATCGGGCCGCTACGGCTACCAGACGGCCAATCTCCTCATCGGACAACAGCGGCACGGCATCCTGCAGATGGGGTGCTTCCTCTACCAGAGCCAGCAATGCGGATGGCTGCGCTGTCCTGGGACGGGCCGCGGTTGCCCGGCCATAGTTGGTGGCGCGGGTAAACGCTACGACATCGCGTGCGCGCGTCACGCCGACATAGAAGAGGCAGCGCTCCTCTGCCTCGTGCTCGCTAGGCGCGTCGCTTTCGCGGAAGCCGGGTGGGTTGACCTCGTTGCGTGCCGTCATGCCTGCCGGGACCTGCCCCTGCGCCAACCCAGGAAGATACACGACCGGAAACTCGAGCCCTTTGCTCTGATGCAGCGTCAGGACGTGGACCGCGTCCTCCTGCCCGGCGGGCACCGGCACCGCCACCTCGGCCGCACGCAGCGCGCTCAGGTAGTGCAGGAAACAGCGCACCGCTGGGGCAATGGTTGTAGCTTCAAGCGCAACGCCGGCGAGCCGCTGTTGTGAGGCAGGCAACTGACTGGGAGAGACATCCGCGCGTGGCCTGGATTCCAACGCATCGGGCTCAGCTGGGTGCGCTGGCCGCCGATGGGTCACCGCCCGGCTCAGGCGGGCACGGAAGTCGGGCTCCCGTACCCAGCGAGTGTCGAAGCGCCATGCCAGGCGCACCAGCTCGCCGAGCGCTGCCAGCGCTTGCTGGGCCCGCGCCGGACTCTCCACCCCCGGTATCAGCTCAACTCGACTCTCGGCATGCAGAGCAGCGGGCCGGGGCGCGTCGAGCCCATCCGCGATGCGCACCAGTCGACAGGCGTAGCCCCCCGGTCGTAGGAGGAACTCCGCTATCCCCGCCCCCACTGCCGAGCCGTTGCGCACCTGGGTGGCGACTTTGCCCAGCGCGGCGAGCGCCGCCCGCGTGGTCGCGGACAGCGCAGCGACACCAGCGAGTGCGGCCCCACGCCACAGTGCGCCGGGAACTGCCTGGCGCGTGGCACTCAGCGCGCGCGCCGCAGCGGCGAGCTCGCGAGCGGCAGGCGGCGGATATCCCAGTCCGATCAGGAGAGGGGCAGCGCGCAGTATGCCCCGCGCGTCGGGCCCTGCCGCCAGTGTCACCAGCATCAACGCGTCCTTGACCTCCGGCCGGTCGAAGAAATCGCCGAGCTGGCTGACCGGCACCCCCTGGCTGGCGAGGACCGCGGCGATCTGGCGTACCTGCTTATGGGTGCGGCAGAGCACCGCCTGGTCTCCGTACGCGTAGCCAAGCACACGCTGCTGCTCGATGGCCGCCACCAGGCCTACGCGCTCGTGTGCCGCGCTGGCGAAGGCCTCTCCGCGCCGGATGGCAGGGTGGGCGCCGCTCGCGCGCACCGGCTCCAACTCCAGCGGTCGCAGCGCCTCGTGCAGTGCGCCTACCCCCGCGCTGGCCGTCGTCCCTGCGTGCGTTGTGGTCCCTGCGTGCGCTGTCTTGCCGTCGCTTACGGCGCTTGCCTCATCCGAGGCGAGCGCCGCCATGCGCGCCGCCATCATAGACCCCAGCCGTACGATGTCAGGGACCGACCGATAGCACCGCCGCAGCGTCAGCACCCGCAGTGTCGGATAGTGCTCCACCAGGCGCGGCAGATTGCCTGGCGAGGCGCCGCGGAATCGATAAATCGATTGATTGCGATCCCCCACGACCCAGAGGCCGCTGCCCGGGCTGCCGGCCACGAGCAGGAGCAGCTCCGCCGCCGCACGGTTCGTGTCTTGGAACTCATCCACGAGCACCGCGGGATACCGCCCACGGACGTGGGCCAGGGCCCCGGGATCAGCACGCAGAAGCTCGACCGCCCGCTGAATCAGTCCGCCGAAGTCTATCAGCCCGCGCCCTCGCAGCTCTCGCTCCCACACACCGTATGCGAGGGCCCGCTCGCGCGCCTTCGCGATCTGAAGCGCCGTATAGGTGCCGTCCGGCGGCTTCGACTTACTGCTCTGCCCCTTTTGGCCCCTGGCAGCGGTGTCGGGTGTCTCGGCACCCAATTCCTCAGGTGGCGCCGGCATCAGCGGCATCGCCTCGACGAGTGCCAGGTAGTCCGCGGGCATCAGCAGTCCGTCCCGCGCACGGGAGAAATCGGCGAGCAGTGTGCGCAGGTGCGCGGTGGGATTGCCCAGTGAGCGGTAATAGTGCAGCGGCAGGTCGCCCAACAGCTCCTCCATTATGAGGAAGGCGTCGGCCTCATCGAGGATGCGAAACTCGGGCCTGAGCCTCGCCTCATCGGGCGCATGGGGCACACGCGACGCATACTCGCGCAGGAGCGAGGCCGCGAAGGCGTGGATGGTCATGATCGGCATGCGCTCGCCTGGCAAGCCGCTCCCCGCCAGGCGCTCGCGCATCTCGCCTGCCGCGCGATTCGAGAACGTGAGCGCCAGCACCCGCTCCGGCGGGATGCCCTGCTCCTCGACGAGATGGGCCACACGCCCCACGAGTGTCGCCGTCTTGCCCGTGCCCGGGCCGGCCACCACGAGGGCGGGCCCAGGTGTGCGGGCGGCTCTTCGCTGCCAGTCATCCAACCGCTCTATCAGCTGCACCGGCGCTACTGGCGGCGCCGGCTCGTCTCTGGTGTGCTCAGTTCCCGATGCGCTTGTGTTCGCTTGCGGCCGTGTCGGCGCCAGGATGGCGTCGATGAGCCGACGCTGGGCCAGCAGGTGTGAGACGCCGAAGTGTGTGGCGAGACGCGCGACATCCATGCCCTGGCTCGCGGCGAAGAGGACGCGCACCGCCGCGCAGGGCGCCAGCAGCTCCGCGGCGAAGGCGTTGGCCTCGAGCTCGCGTCGTGCTCGCGGGGTATATTCCTCGACGCGATGGTCCTCTGTCCTCAGATCGCTGGGATCGGCCTGCTGATCAACCTCGTGTCGGTCGCAGGCGGGGTGCAAGCTGATCCCCTCGCCGCGGTGCAGCGTATAGTGCCCCAGCTCATGCGCGATGGCGAAGAGGCGCGTCTCCGGCTCCAGGTTGTCGCGCAGCCAGATGATCCCGCCAAGCTCCGGCTGGTCCCACGCCCAGAGCTGCAGACGGGAGTAGGCGCCGCCCAGCATGACGTCGCCGGCTGGAGCGGCGTTCAGCTCGAGGTCGAGCGCGTCGCACAGCCGCTCGACCCGTTCGACGCTCGCGATGTCGCCCCTGGCGCGCTTCACCACGTGCTGTGCCGACAATGCGGCGGCCGCTCGGGCGACCAGTTCGATGCGTTCCATAGATCTGCACTCCAGGGGGTGAGCACGCAGTGGGAAAGCTCGTCCAAAAAACTCAGTGCGCAGCATAGCGAGTATGTCGGTAGGCGTACCGCTCCCTGGTCCCCTGGCCTCAGCGCCAGTCAGCGAGAGCGATTACTCTCCCGTGCGACCCGCGTCCTCGCTGACGATCTCGGCCCACTCTCGCTTGCGCTCTGGCGAGAGCGCGCTGGCCTGCACGGCGTCGAGGAAAGGCTCCTGCTGCTGCGTCGGCGGCTGGTCCGCGTAGTAGAATGCGCCAGCGTCACCTGGGCGTGCTGCCCCCAGATAGCTAGCGACGGCTTCTGGTGTCACGTTCAGCGTATCGGCGAGCCGTCTGACGAGGGTAGGCGGGAGGGTCGCCACGGCAATCGCCCAAGTTTGTCGTGAGTCCGACCGCGTCCGCCAGCTTCCGTGGCGAAAAGCCGACTTGTGCCCCCTGCTTGACCAGCCCCACGAGAGGAGCGATGGAGACAGTGGCGCGTCGCTCACGTATCTGCGTGAGGGCTTTCTGTGCCGCTGGGGAAAGCTCGGCTGCAAGGACCTTGTCCGGCTCGGCTGCGTCGAGTCCTACGGTATGAAAGTACACGGCAAACTCCAACAGCTCATGCGTGTACTGCGGGTATTGCCGGACATAGTCTTCAATGTGAGGCGAGCGATCCAAGCGGAATTCGATCACGTACTGAGCAGTGATGCGGTCGATCTCATATTGTTGTTCTCGCTGGTCGCGCCTGCGCGCCCGCTGCGTCTCATCGTTATCGGCCACGTCCGTCCCCCTCGTCGCCGGCGTAGCGCACGCCCAACTGCTTACGGACAGCTTTAAGCCGGTTATACACCGTCCTCGCGGTAATGTTCCTCTCTGCTGCGATCTCCTCTTGTGAGATGCCTCGCCAGAACCTGTCGAGGATCAGATCGCGCAGCTCAGGGGGCAACTTCGTCACCAGATCGCGCAGGTCGCTCAGATCAGCACGTTCGAATGCCTGCTCAGCCGCCGGATCGGCGATCCTGTCGGGCATTGGGTCCTCATCGTCGCGACCGGGCTCAACTTGCAGGCTGGCGATCTTCCCGCGCGGCACACGTGAGGATGTCGCCGTGCCTGGCCGCTGCCACTCGCCCGCCCTTTCCATCACGTCGTGGGCCACGTGCTGCTGCAGGCGATTCAAAGCATGCGCAAAGTTCTCCAGCAGAAACGTTGGCCCATCGTCTGCAAGCTCCTCCCACAACTTCATGTAGCACTCCTGCTCAAGATCTTCCCGGAGCTGGCGCTGCGCTTTGTCGCGAGCGTGTCTGGCGATCCGCCAGGCCCAGATGTCCATCGCCCTTGCGGTGCGGCGTACCATACACTCGAAGATCCGCTCGCTGTCCCTAACAGCTCCTGCGGCAAGGCGTTCGCGACAGCAACGTGTTACCACCTCCAGCGGCAGCGACTGCTCAGCAGGAGCATTCTGAATGCTGCGCCAGTACTCGGGCGTGCCGACCGGCGGAAGCGCGTGGAACTGCGTGTCCAGCTCCGCACGCCGGACTGCATAGGCATCTTCCTGATTGTTTCCCACGCCTGACTCCTTTGGTAGAGCAGTCAGTCGCGAGGCCACGAGCCCTCTCCTGTGCCGCGGTTTGCGCTGCGGCACGGCTATCGACTGGGCGCACGCGATTACGACAAGTATAAGGGGCGTGGCGTCCAGCGTCAAAGTAAGTCGCCACCTTTTAGAGGTGGCAGGCTCGCCATTCTGCCTGCCAGAGCCATTCGCCCCCACACGTGCGCTTACCATGTACATACGCCGCAAGGGCAGATACCCGGAAGTCCAATGGGACGTCGCGCCCCTCGCGGCATGCGTGCCAACCTCTTGTTTAGCTTACCCTTTAACCCACAGCAGGTGGCCGGCAAGAGAGGCAATTGCCAGCTCGAGGTCGGACAGCAGCAGTGCGAAGGCAATAACCGCGAAGTAGGGCGTCAATTTGACCGCCGGGAAACGTCTGGCAGGAGGAGAGCGCTTGCCTGTGGGACGCCCTGGGGAGCGTCCGCAGGGTTTGGGCACGCTCGCGGGGCTGCCCAGGTGCAGGTGCAGG
>WNFJ01153887.1_pt2 | contig 11039 bp, 5 predicted proteins | sample 5400461 | NCBI WGS metagenome assembly WNFJ01 (sample SAMN13153349, study PRJNA577476) | soil metagenome | isolation source: 115 cm saprolite on Douglas fir-dominated hillslope | place: USA:California | collected 2013-09-17 | reverse complement strand
GCCCACACTCATGGGCTAGAGACCAATGACGACGATCCCTTGGATGGCCGGAATTTATTCCAATACAGCCTCCCAAAACGTCGTTATAGGCAAACAATCCGGCGATCTTAGATGCCATTGGAAAATAGAAAATCCTGAGGCCAACATCGTTCTCAAGTCTTTCACGCAGATTGCTCAGCGGCCCGTCGCCAATACCCAACCGATTTCTTTCAGCCGTCGCAATTTCCTCCGCGATTTGCTCTGCCGATGCACCCGATATGTCATAAGGAGGTGGGTAGGCCCTGACAAGTGGCATATCGCAAAGTCTTTCCAGTTCATGATAATCCTCAGCCAACCGCTGCAGTTCGCTCGCGCTCTCTTCCAGTTCCGAGTCCTCAACAAATACATCTTTCCAGGAGGCCCTAAACTGTGGAACGAACCCTTCCACAACCACTTGTTTGGCTACAAATTCGGAGACAGGACGACCGTAGATCGCGGCCAGTTTGATCAATTCATCCGGGAGAATGCGACGTTCCCCCTTCTCGATCGCTACCAGAGTAGTTCTGGCCACACCGAGGTGATCAGCGACGGCCTGCTGAGTCAGTCCGCGTGCTCTCCGAGCGTCCTGAAGCCGCCCGCCCAAAACTCTTGGATCAAGTTGCTCGAGAATGTGCTTTTCCATGTTCGCCTCGTTTCAGTCGAGCAAAACCATTTGCTTGCTACGCAATTCTTTTGCGTACATCGCAGTGACGACAGGCTGAGAACGCCCCCCATTCGGCTGCGTACTGTGAATATAGATGCAGGAGTTTGCTCTGCAGCTCTGCAGGTTGCACTTTACGATTCCGACAGAGGTCGAGTTCAACTTTTTTGAGTTCAATAAATTCGCTCACCAGCGCTTCCCACGGGTTCGCTCGTGAAACTGCTTCTCTAATCCTGTGTGCTTGCCAGTTCATAGCCCGAAGGTCGTGCAATTGGTTGTCACTGCCCGCGAAGGCCGGAGAAACAAGATCGTTCAGATAGCCATTTTGGTCGTACCGCGACAAGCCAGCCAATTCAATGGCCTGTCTCCGCAACAGGCATGACGTGCAGGAGCCGCATTGACCGCGGTTCTTCGCTCGGACGGGAAATCCATCGCAAGAGAAAGTGAGCGGCATGAGCTCACCGAGTTCTTGCACCGCAACATGCCTGCACATCTCGGCTTTTGTGAAGAATAGGAACGGGTTGACGATAGCGAATTCCTCGCCGGTGAGAGCCTTAATGAAATCCTCCATCCGCAAAAGCGTTGAGGGATGAGTAGCTCTCGAATTGTACGTTCCAACTTGCGTCCCATCGTAGGGCAGGTTGATGGCCCCGACGCCATTCTCGTACAGATAAAGCTCCTTCGTACCCGCTGCAATCGCCGAGACTGCGCCCAACGTTAAGAACAAAAAACCACGAGTCCGTTGCGAAGACTCTTCCTTTCGTTCAGCCCTAAGTCCTGCCCAATGGAGACCATACGGAATAGCCACATGGCAGATGTGCGCCGAGGTCTTCAATCTGAGCCGATTGAGTTGTCCTCGTTGAGCGCCCTGTTGCCTGGTGTTCGTCACTCCAGAAACGAAAATGTAGTTGTAATCAGCGAAGTCGTACAGAGTCTGAGCAGCACCAGCAAAGGAGTCCAATCCTCCGCTAAAAAGCGCGACACGAGTCGGAGAACCATGTTCAAAGGGGAACAAAAATCGTTGCGATTCTGCAGCTCGCATTCCGCTTTCACCTTGAACGAAATGAAACTTCCACGAATCGTCGGTCAAGAAGCTCAGGAGTCGAGATAGCAAACCTTGGATTTCATCGGTCCAGCGGTCCAGTCGTCGTACTGGAAGAGTGACGTTCAAGGTTCTCGACCAGTGCTTCCCAGATTGGCAAAGTCTCACAGGTTTTCTCGTTGCCAGGCGGTCAGCCAAATAGCAAGCGAGGGCGAGATCAACCCAGTCCGCCAGCAGCGCATCCAGGGCGTGGCCAAATCGACGGTCAATGGTTTCATCGTCGATGTAATATTCCATTGCGTGCGGACCGGATTCTTGGTGGCCGCTTTCGGAGGCGTGCACCCAACGCACACTCGCCGAATCCGTGAAATCGAACGTGAACTCGTCATTCGAAATTTCAATTAGACGCATGACTAGCCTACCTCTGCAACGCTACCAGTGGTTGATGAAGCTGAACTTCGAGCGCCGGAGGAGGCGTTGCGGTGCTCCTCGGAGCTCGAACGGCTCCACCATCAGTTGCTTTCAACGCACTGCGGAACAGCTTCCGAGCTTGAGGTTTGAGGTTCTCTTTGAGTCCCTGTTCCCAGGCATGCTGCTGCTCAACAGTCCGATTGGTTTTCTCCGCGATCCCATTCCTTACTCGGCTGAGGCACTGATGGTCCACGAGGTCTGCAACAAAGGCTTCACCAAGCCGATCCTGGATCTGTTCGCTACTTGCGGCTTCCATCTGGCGAGCCTGTTCGACAAAAACTCGCTCTGCAGCCCTTATCGCGAGTTGAGTTCCGACGTGACCTCGATCTTTGGCCCCAATGTCGTCCAGACCATTGGATAAGTGCTCGAACGCTTCCAACCCGCTAGGCGTCCTTCCATCGTGGGGGGAGGGAACATTCAACGACTCGCAAAGTACATTCGCAACTTCCGACAGGGAGGGGCATTGAGCCTGATTGCGCAGAGCATGCGCAGCAGCTTTGATGAAAGAATCCACCAACAAATTCGTTTCGGAGTTTCCTGCCGCCAGTCGGTACGCGCTCCGCCAACCCCGACCTCTCAGGAGACGCTCGAACCTATCGTCATCCGGCATTTTCTTTTCCTCACCATCAACACATTATCTCCGCTACCTGACAATGTCAATAGTAAAATCAATACATACGACTAAATGTCAGCCTCATGCTAAGCACCTATCGTTCATAGTGTTACGGAGGTATGCCAGGACGTGGCGTCTCATAAAACCTTGTGAATAGTCCGGAACTGAAACGGTGTTCATATTCACTCGATTTCAACGCGTGACGATTGGCCCCTTGGCACCCAGGTCGACTTTCTCTACGCGAACAAACTCGGAGTGCGAATTTCGCATTTTTTTCTGGGTAGGACACCGCTTTAGGTTTCTCCTGCGAATGGCTTATGAAATCATAAATTCCCTCCAACTTACTGGCATCCGGGTGTCGGGAAATATCGCTCGGTGCCCGAGCTTTTATATTGCACAAGTAAGTGTAAAATCAGTTGCTTTCTGAGAACGCAAACTACATGTCAGTGGACCCCATTTTGACGCCAGAGAACAAGTTTCCGTTGGGCCAGAGAATCGCCCTGCCCGGCCATTTCCTGGAGCCGGTCACACTGGAGGGCATTCGATTCATCGGTTCAGGATACGAGTGCCGCGTCCGACTGAGCGACGGAACGCCAGATGAAGCGATCCTCTCATTGGAAGAGGCCGCCGCGCTCGCGGGCCAGGTGGTCAGTACGCAGGCGGTAATCCACCCTGCCGATGCCGAAAAACTACGTCTCCTAGTGGAATCCGCGCGCATCCGACTGGCCTACGCACATGACCGTCAGTTTGCCGTTAGTCTTTCCGGTATCCGCACCCTGCCGCACCAGATCGAAGCTGTCTACATGAAAATGCTGCCGCAGCCCCGACTTCGTTTTCTGCTGGCCGACGATCCAGGCGCTGGCAAGACGATCATGGCGGGCCTCCTGCTCAAGGAGATGAAGCTGCGCGAAGCCATTGAGCGCATCCTCATACTCTGCCCCGCTCCCCTAACGATTCAATGGCAAGATGAATTACTAAGGTGGTTTGGCGAACCGTTCGAGATCATTTTCTCTGCCGTTGACCAGCAGCAACTCGTAAACCCGTGGCAGCGTGCGACGCAGGTAATTGCGTCGCTAGATTATGCCAAGCAGGACGATGTCCGCGAGCGCGTTTGGCAACAACGCTGGGATCTAGTCATCATAGACGAAGCCCACAAATGCAGCGCTTACACGAAGAGGTCTTCCGGTCGTGGTGACGAGGTTGAGAAGACACGCCGCTACCAATTGGCAGAGCGCTTGGCCGCCGATGCTGACCACCTTCTGCTTCTGACAGCCACGCCGCACCACGGCGATGACGACCGCTTCAGCCATTTCGTCCGGTTGATCGATCCCGACTTATTTCCAGAGCCTACTCGGGTGGGTGAACGCGCGGGCGAGATTCGGCGCGACATTCTGAGTCTCGGAGAAAATTGTCCCTGGGCACTGCGTCGGCTGAAGGAAGACCTTCGCGATATCGACGGTCAGCGGCTTTTCCCGGACCGTCACGTGCACACTGTCACCTTCCGGCTGAATCATGAAGAGTTTGACCTGTACAAGGCCGTCACGGCCTACATAAACGAGTTTTTGCCGCAGGCCAGCGGACGCAAGAAGCAAAGTGTAGCGCTGACTCGCACTGTTCTCCAGCGACGCCTTGCCAGTTCAACACAGGCCATCGCCGAGTCGATCCGCCGCCGGTTGGACAAGCAGGAGGGACTGCTGGAGGAGTTGGAGTCTCTATCACCAGCACAGCGGGCGAAACGGCTTGCACAAATTCAGGGTCGACTCACTGACGCAGAGCAGGATGAAGACGATCTCGACGATGCTCAACGCGACCTCCTGACCGACGAGTTCACGACGGCGATTGAGCTCGACCAGCTCAGAGCCGAAATTGCCGCGCTTCGGGAATTACTGGCGCAGGCACGCCGCGTGCGCGACATTGCCACGGATTCCAAACTGACCGCGCTTCGCGATTGCCTGGCGAAAGCCGAGTTCAATGAATTGAAAGACGGCAGGGGCAGACTCCTCATTTTTACTGAGCACCGCGACACTCTAACTCATCTCCTCGACCACCTGAGCCGGTGGGGATACTCGACCTGCCAAATCCACGGTGGTATGAATCCCCACGAAAGGAAGCGCGCACAGGAGGATTTTCGCACTTCCCGCCAAGTCTGCGTGGCGACCGAGGCAGCGGGCGAAGGCATCAATCTTCAGTTCTGTCGGCTGATGATCAATTACGACCTCCCCTGGAACCCAACGCGCCTGGAGCAGCGTCTCGGTCGTATTCACCGCATTGGCCAGGAGCGCGACGTACACGCCTTCAACTTTGTCGCTAGCGAGTCCGAAGAGGGTCAGCCCATTATCGAAGGCCGCATTCTTGAGCGGCTCTTACAGAAAATGGAGCAAATGCGGAGTGCACTCGCGGATCGCGTCTTCGATGTAATCGGTGAAGTTCTGTCGCTGAACGATATCAATTTGCCCGAGATTCTGCGTGAAGCTGCCAACGATCCTCGCCGTTTGGACGAATATCTTGACCAGATTGAGCGCGTTGACCCCAAACGGCTGCTCCAATACGAGCAGGCAACGGGAATTGCGCTGGCACGCGCGAACGTAGATTTTTCGGGTTTTCAAGCAGCGAATGCCGAAGCCGAAGAACGGCGACTGATGCCGCGCTACGTTGAGCAACACTTCGTGAATGCTGCTCGTGAAATAGGTCTGAAGGTTGAGGCCCGTGCTGACGGCCTATACCGCGTCGAGCATGTCCTGGCCGATCTGCGCTCCGACCGGCTTGCGGCTATTCGGCGGCTTGGAAAGCCTGAGTCCTCGTATCGCAAAGTTACATTCCACAAGGCACACCTGGAGATGGACCAGCACATTGATGCTGTGCTAATCGGCCCCGGCCATCCCCTCTACGCTGCAGTTGATGAGCGCCTGAATGAAATGCTCGGGACAATCACAGCGGGTGTTGGTGTATTCGTGGATACGAACAGCGATGCGCCTTACAAATTACACTTCTTCGAAATGGCTGTTCGCGGCCAGAACACAAAGGGCGAAGTGCAAACTCTTCTAGGCGAACTGGTCGCGGTGAGGGAAGAACTGTCAAGTGCCGAAGCGCGCTTCTCGGTAATTCCGGCGGATACCTTGCTCGACCTGCCTGCCCACCCTGCTGCTCCAGAAAACCTCGTCCCCGAGGACGTTGCGTCTGCGGCGGATTTTATAAAGAGTACCTATCAGACCGAACGCCGCACTCAGTGCCAGCAGGAGCGGCAGCAGTTTGTTCAGGTTTGCCGCGACTACTTACAGCGTTCGTTTGACGCGCGAGTCAGGGCAGCGCAGGACCGCGTCATGAACTTGAAGGCACGCGAGATGCGCGAGCCGGATGTAGCCATTGCTCGCCAACGAGCCGAAAACGATCTGGCTGATCTTACCCGGACACGAATCGAAAGGCTTGCTGGGCTGGAGCGGCTTACCCTAGCAAAACACGGCCCTGTACGCCACGTCGCTACAGCCTTAGTATTGCCTAGCACGCGCTCCGTTGAAGAACAGATCGGTGCGGCGCTTGATGATCTCGATCCCGAAGTGCGGCGCAGGTCCGAAATAGCCGCTGAGGACGTAGTCATCGCGTACGAATCGGGTAGGGGGTTTGAGTGCGAACGTGTGGGGCATCTGAAGATTGGTTTTGACGTGCGCAGCCTCGGCCCGGCTGATCCGCAGACGGGGTACCGCGATCCGGTTACAGGGATTCGTCGCATCGAGGTTAAAGGCAGACGACGTGGTCAGGCCATCCGCCTTACGACAAACGAGTGGTATAAGGCAACCCAACTCGCAGACAGTTATTGGCTGTACGTCGTCTGGAATCCGCTCGACAACCCGGAGGCTGAGCCGATGAGGATTCAAAACCCGGCGAAGCATCTCGATCATGCCAAGCGCGAGGTTATTGCCGCCCGTTACTACGACATTCCTGCGGATGCGATACAGAATGCAGCGGAAAAGCAGAGGGAGTTGCTTCTGTGAGCGATGATAAGCGGCTAATTGAAGACTATCTCCCGATTGCAAAAATCAGTATGGAGGCGTCGCGGGAGAAGTCTGTGCGCAAGGGACACATCTCTACTCTTCACCTGTGGTGGGCGCGTCGTCCTCTGGTCGCCTGTCGAGCTGCAATATATGGGGCGTTGGTGCCGGCATCACGGTTCGTGCCGAACGGGGCCAGTGATGAGAAGAGGAAATCTTTGGGCCGCGCGAATGCGGCCAAATTTGTCGAGCGGCTCTGCCTATACCCTGGTAGTCCCAGCGTCATCGCCGAAGCGCAGCGGCACATTCTCGAATCGCACGCGGAACGGCTGACACAAGAGACGGGAAGGAAGATCACTGTCGAGGACATCATCGAGGGCCGAGCGCCACGCCCGAAGGTACTCGACATGTTTGCGGGGGGCGGGGCGATTCCACTTGAAGCTTTGCGGCTCGGTTGCGAGGCCTATGCCCTCGACCTCAACCCAGTCGCTCACATCATCGAGCTCTGCACACTTGTCTATCCGCAAAAGTATGGCAAACCGGACCCATCCGCTCGTGGGATGACCGGCCCCAAGGATGCCCGAGGCGAGACTACATGGGGAGGACTGGCCGAGGAAGTCCGCTATTGGGGAAACTGGATGCTGAAACAGGTCAAGGCAGAGATTGGCGATCTGTACCCGCTTATTCCGGACCCCGAGTTCAAAGGCAAGAAGATCGCCGCGCAGGTTGACTGGCTGACGGAACACAGCACTGACGACGTGCCGCCGGGCTACCTGATACCAGTGGCATACTTGTGGACGCGCACGGTAACTTGCAAGAATCCGAAATGCCGTGCGACCGTCCCCCTGGTAAAACAAACATGGCTTCGCAAGAAGTCGGGCCGCTATGTGGCGCTACAAGTCCTCGCCCCCGCAGGCAAAACGAAGGTCCGCTTCGAGGTCGTCGAGGCCCGCTCGGAAAAAGGCCTCGCATTCGACCCCGAGGCAGGATCAAAAGGCGGCAACGCCACCTGCCTGTTCTGCGGTACGGTTGCCGATGGCGAGTATGTGCAAAATGAAGGAAAGGCCAAGCGTGTCGGAATACAACTCCTGGCCGTTGTTTGTAGTGGAAGATCTGGGAAAGGGAAGACTTATCTCGCGCCTGACGATTCTCCAGAGACGCTCAGAGCGCTGGAATCACTAGAGCACAGGCTGGAAGCTCAAAGCGAGAAAGTGATCGGCGGGTTTCCAAATGAACGAATCAATCCTCTTCGTCCGTCTCCTAATGCCCGTGGGCTTTCAGCCGTAACCCGTCATGGAATTTTGGATTTCGGTGAGTTGTTCACCCCCCGTCAGAAATTGATGCTGATGACGATGGCCGATGTAATTTCGCGCAAACCTTGGGACGACAAGATTGACCACGATCACGCGAAGGCAGTTGCCACATATTTGAGTTCACTCTTGGACAAGGTCGCGGATTACGGCTCTTCCTTTTGCAGGTGGATCAGTCAGACGGAAGCGGTTGCCGGAACTTTCGGTCGCCACGCTCTCGGCATGCTTTGGGACTTTGCCGAAATCTGTCCCTTCGGCGATGCAGGTTCGAATGCCGACTCAATCCTGGCTGCTCAGGTAAGCGCTTTGGCAGAGATCGAAGCAGGCGAACGTCCTGCCGATGTCCGGCGCGGTTCTGCCGCTTCTCTCCCGGGTGACTGGCAAGGTTTTGACGCCATTATCACTGATCCTCCTTACTACGACAACGTGCCTTACGCAGACGTATCCGACTTCTTCTACGTGTGGCAAAAGAGAACCATCGGCTCTATTTATCCAGAGCACTTCGCAACGGAACTCACTCCCAAGAAAAACGAGGCGACTGCGCTGGCGTCCCGGCACGCAGGAGACATGGACGCTGCGACCAAAGAGTACGAGGACCTAATGCAGCGTTCGTTCTCGGAAGCTGCTAAGTCCCTTAAGCCCGAGGGATTGCTAGTTGTCGTGTACGCGCACAAGACAACCTTGGGATGGTCAACTTTGGTCGAGGCATTGAGGCGTGCTGGGTTCACCGTTCTTGAAGCGTGGCCGTTGGACACGGAGCGAGGCGCAAGATTGATCGCATTGGATACAGCATCGCTCGCCTCCAGCATTTTTCTCGTCACTCGCAAGCGGAGTGGCGCAGCGATTGGCAACTACGAGACAGAAGTGCGACCCGAGCTGGAGCAGATTGTTCGGGAGCGGGTTGGGACGCTGTGGGAGATGGGGATCTAAGACTGCCATTTCCACCTCAGCCAAGAAACGGTCGGCGGGCACTTCCTCTCCATTGGCATATTCAACTCGTACAAAGCGGGTTAACGCCGACCGTTTCTTGGCTGAGGTGGAAACGGCAGTCTTAGAGACCATCCTGGCTCAATTATCGAAGGAAGTCGGTGCCAGCAGTGGCCAGCACAGCCTTGTAGGGCTGGACGCAGCTACGCGGTTCTACGTGCTATGGCGCTACACTTACAAAGCCGCCGACCTCGACTCTGGCGAGGCGATCATCTTTGCCAACGGCACGCACGTCGAACTCGACGGCGGACATGGTCTGTCGAGCGGGACGCGGGCGTTGGTCGCCAAGAACAAGAGCAAGTACCGTTTGATGGACTACACCGAACGTGGTGACGACGCCGCACTCGGAATGCCCTCCGAAGATGGGCAACCAGCACCGCTTGTCGACGCGCTGCACCGCCTGCTGTGGCTGCTGGAGCGACATCCATCTGGCATTGCAGATTTTTTGCGTGACGCGCGACCAAGCACTGAACAAATGCGCCTAGTCGCACAGGCACTAGCTGGCCCGGCACTCAAAGGTGGCGAACTCGGTGAAGTCGCAACTGGCACGGAGTTAGCAGCGCTTACGAAACTCACTGCGAATTGGCGCAGCGTCGTGGAAGATGCCGATCTTACTCGTGTTGAGCTTGAAGCTCGTCGCGCAGGCCAGAGCCGAATGCAGTTCGAAAAGGGAGGCCGCCGATGAGCGAGGTCCAGGCTGCGGACTGGTCAGGACGCGTCCGCGAGGTTGAGCAGTTGGTAGCAGGCGGTCATCACAAGCAAGCACTGCAAGAAGCCGGGTCCCTTTTAGAGGCCCTGCTCAAAGACCTCTATCGGCGAACGATCAATCACGTCAGCCCTAGCGAGCAAAAACAGATCTCAGATAAATTGGAAAAAGTTGGAAAGGGTAAACCTGTCGGCGATTTAACTTTGGGACAGATTGCGGGTCTTTTTCGTGAGGCGAATCTTTTCGATCATGCGGAACGAGCGCTTGGGAAGAAGCTCCCCCATATTTCCACCGCGAACTTCAACACGTTTATCGATATCCGTAACCGAGCTGTCCACAAAGGTGAGCAGGTCAGTCCCAAAGAATCGCAATTCTTCGCCGCTCAGTTGTCTCTTTTTGTTGACGAGCTCGGCCTAGGCGAGGAGACACGTTCTAGTCGGTCTCAAGCGTTGCCGCAAGGTCAAACAACGGCACGGCCTTGGGTTGAAATTGTTTCCGTTCACCCGGATGTTCTCTCCGAAAACTTCTCCGAAGACATTTTTGCGCTCGATCTGGGTCCGCTTGCTGATGGGAGCAAAAGCGTCCCAGGTGTGTACCGTGATCCCGAACACTTTTTCCGCGTCTCCTATCTGACAAAGGGGCTTGGATCACTGTTGGAGGATGTGCTTTCACGCTTGACCGGCGGCGCCGGCAACCGGGTTTTGAAACTGCTTACGCCGTTTGGTGGTGGTAAGTCACACACCCTGGCATCGCTGTTTCATGCTGCACGCAACCGGAAGGCATTAGATGTTCTGCCTGACGCGCAGGGGCTATCAAGACCGGAGAAGGTGAGAACGGCCGTCTTTGACGGTCAATTCTTTGACGCAACCAAGGGCAAGGAGATTCCCAGCGAGAAGTTCCGTGCGCAGACGATGTGGGGCTGGATCGCGTGGTCTCTGGCGAGCAAGAAGGGTTACGAAATCATGCGCAAGCAGGATGAGGCGCGCGTCGCGCCGGGTGCAGACGAAATCATTACCCTGCTCGCAGAAGGCCCAAATCTAATCCTGCTCGACGAAGTCTTGCAATACCTTATCAGCGCTGGCGGGGTGAAGATTCATCAGACCACCCTGCGAGATGAAACTTTGACTTTCCTGCAACGACTCACGGTTGCCGTCTCCAATACGTCTAACGCCGCCCTGGTGTTCTCACTTCAGTCCAGCAAGCGCGAGTCGCTTGAGTATGTGAATTTACTTCAGACGGTAGATC
>WNFJ01060618.1_pt1 | contig 11039 bp, 13 predicted proteins | sample 5400461 | NCBI WGS metagenome assembly WNFJ01 (sample SAMN13153349, study PRJNA577476) | soil metagenome | isolation source: 115 cm saprolite on Douglas fir-dominated hillslope | place: USA:California | collected 2013-09-17 | reverse complement strand
CGCAATGCATCCGTCCTGCCCGCCCTTCAGGTTTTTGCAGGCTTCGTTGGCATAAGTCTTTGTCTGGTCCGCATAGCCCTTTCGACAGTCTGGCGGAGGCCCTTCCAGACCTAACTTCTTCTTAAGGCCATCCCAGCAATCTGTTCCGTCAATCAGGACACAGCCGGCTTCAACGACACGCGTATAAGTGATGTGCCAGGTCTTGTCAGGCGCCTGCATGAAGACAAGCGGATCCTCGGAAGAATCTTCGAACAGCTTTTTTCCCGCAGCGTCATAGACAGCGAACGGGCTTCCGTTGTTGTAGTGATCGTCAGAGTCAAAGAATATGTAGCCGGCCTTGACTCCTTTGAAATAGCCGCTCCACTCGGACGCGTCTACGATCTTTTCCGTCTTCGCTTTTAGCTTGCCGCATCTCGGAGGCGCGCCCTTTGCGACCGGCGTGATCGACAGCCGGTCTGCGCCTTTTTCTCCCATATCAATTTCTTTGATCATGAAGTCCGCAAAGTAATAGCAGGAAACCTTCGCGTTCTGCCCGGGCGTGTGCGGCGACTTGTCCAGGTTGACGACCCTCTTCGAGACCGGCCGGTCGAACGATTCCGCACAGGCGAAAGACATCAGGGCTACAAGGAAGAGAAGCAGTCGGGACGGCATGAAAACTCTCCTGGATCTATCGGGATGCGAGATTATAGCAACCTTGGTGCGCAGCCTCGCCGAAACGCCCGTAACTTCTTGTGTCCCATGGGCGCAGAGAGTATCATGCAGCATCTCGCAAGATAGAACGCCGTATCTCAGTAAGGATCCACAAAATCTCTCTTTAGGAGATAGCCATGAAGAAGCTGCTCGTTCGGAGGTTCTACCAACGCTGGACTTGGCTGGCGCTGGCTTTGGTCAGTTTCACTGCGCTCGCGACCGGTTCGGCGCAGGCCATGCAGGCCGGCGACACCATCACCATTGGCGTGGTGATGCCCATCACCGGACGCGAAGGCAAACCTGGTCAATATCAGAAAGAGGGAATTGAACTCGCCATCAAGAAGATCAATGACGCGGGTGGCATCGTGGTCAAAGGGAAAAAGCTCAAGATCAAGGAAGTGTTCTATGACGATGGCTCAGATTCCGCGAAGTCCGCTTCTCTGACCGAGCGCGCCATGAGTTCCGACAACGTGACCGCAGTTCTGGGTGGGTATTCGACTGCACTCGGTGAAGCCGAGGCCGTAATGCCGGACCGCTATCAGACCCCGTGGATTACTCCCGGCGCGGGCGCCACGAGCATCTTCAGCCACGGCTACCAGTATGTGTTTGGGACGTTGAGCCCCATCACTCTCCTCGGCTCAACTTCGGCCGAGTTCCTGGGAAGTCTAGTGGACCAGGGCAAACTCAAGAAGGGAATGAAGATTGCCCTGGCGGTAGAGAACACCGACCATGGCATCGACTACGTTAACGGGATTCAGGAATGGATCAAGCAGCATCCCGGCTACTTCACAGTTGTCTTCAACGAAAAGTTCGAACTCGGCGGCACTGATTTTTCCGGCTTGTTGCAAAAAGTAAAATCCGCGAAAGCCGACATCTTTCTTAGTGATGCTCATTTGCAGGACTACATCACCATGCAGCGCCAGTATCTGCAAAGCGGAATGCACCACCAGATGATCAGCTACGGCGCTCGCGGACCAGAGTCCGATGCGCGAAAAGCGCTGGGTGATGGCATCAACTACATCTTTGCGGGAATCTGGTGGTCGAGTAAGTTGCCTTATCCTCAGGTGCAACAGTTCGTTCAGGATTACAAGCAATTCACGGGACACGATCCCGACTCCTGGTATGCCGCCACCGCGTACGACTCAATGAGAATTCTGGCGGCAGCCATCACACAGGCCGGATCTACCGACAGAGCGAAAGTCCGCGATGCCCTGCGCAAAGCTACCCTCAAGGATTCACTGTTGCCCGGAGGTGTCCTGAAATACGGTCCCAACGGACAGGCAGGATATCCGTTTGTAGTTGTACAGAACCAACCGGGGCCGAAGGTGGAGATCGTTTATCCCAAGAACGGCGCTACGGCAGCGGCGATCGCGCCCGTGCCGTAAGCGAGTCTTCGCTCTCGAGAGCTCATGACCCTGGAAGATTTCCTGGATCCATTGATTTCCGCGTTGTTGCTGGCGGGCATATACGCTGCAATGTCCGCCGGCATGACCATCATTTATGGCGTGATGAAGATCGTGAATTTGGCGCATGCTGGCTTCCTGATGCTGGGTGCCTACTTCGCGTATGAGCTCTTCGAGCGCTTTCACATCGACCCGATCCTGGGCGCAGTATTGGCGTTGCCGGCCTTCTTTTTGTTCGGGATCGCTGCTCATTGGTTGCTGGTGCGCTGGCTTCCAAAGTCGGACCAGCCGACCCTGCCCTCGCTGCTGCTGATGTTTGGGTTCTGGCTCGTGCTCCAGAACGTCGCTTTTCTGATTTGGCACAATGAAGATCGGTCCATCACCACGTCATACACGCTTACTTCGTACCACTTTGGTGACATTGCAATTTCCAAAGTACGGCTTGCGGTTTTCATAGCTGCGGCCATCTCAGTCTTTGTGCTGCAGATTGCACTGAAGCGAAGCTGGTTTGGAAAAGGGATTCGTGCTCTTATCCAGAATCCGCAGGCGGCCAAGATCAACGGCGTGGACGAGCAACGGACTGCGATGGTCACGTTCGGACTGGGAACGGCGCTCGCCGGTTTTGCGGGAGCTTTACTGGCGATGCTGTATTCCTTCAGTCCTGACTTCGGGCGGCCCTTCCTCTTGCGTTCGTTCGTGATTATTGTGCTGGGCGGACTTGAATCGTTCTCCGGAGTCGCCATTGGCGCACTAGTTCTTGCGCTGGTGGAAACGTACAGTATTCAAATCCCGCATGTTGAAGCCAGCTATCAACCTGCCATCTCCTATGGCTTGCTGGTCGTGGTCCTGTTGCTCTTGCCCAAGGGGATTGCAGGTCTGCTGGAAAAGAAGTGGCGTACCGGATGACGTCCACCCTGAAAACGGCTTCCACAAGAATCGGTGTAGTTTTTCCATTGCTGGTGTTCACTGTGCTGCTCCTGTTGCCTTCGGCAGGCCTGACGCGCAGTATGGTCAGCCTTCTCTTTGCGACGTTTGTCTGGACGATCACCAGCGTAGCCTGGAACCTTCTCGGTGGCTTTACCGGTCAGACGTCTTTTGGTTTTGCAGTGTTCTACGGCCTCGGCGCCTATACGACTGGATTGATGATTAATGCAGGCCGCAGCCCATATTTCTCCTTTATTGCAGGAGCCGGAGTGGCTGTGCTCGCGTCCTTTCTGGTTGGATTGCCAACCTTCCGGCTGCGCGGGCCGTACTTCGCCATCGCAACCATCGGGATCACCGAAGCGGTGCGCGTAGTGATGAGCAATGTGAAGATCACAGGCGGGGCGAGCGGCTTGAACATTATTGAGCATAAACCGTTTCAGCAGGTTGAACACTACTACACTGCGCTATTCGCTCTGGCGCTGGCGGTCATTGTTTCTGTTGTGATTGCCAAGAGCCGCTTCGGCTTGGCGTTGCGCGCGGTCAAGCTTGATCAAGACGCAGCCGCCGATCTCGGCGTGAATCCCTATATGTCAAAATTGTGGGTCCATGCAATCGCGGCGGCGTTAACGGCCGTCGCGGGCGGCATTCATGCGCGTTATGCTGTCTTCATTGATCCCGGCGGCGGTCCTGGAGGCGTGTTCGCTTTTCAGACAGCGATTTCGATTCTCCTGATGCCTGTCATTGGAGGCATTGGAACAATCTGGGGGCCAGTGCTCGGCGGCGCTATCTTCGGCATCGTCGAAGACCAATTGGTGGTGAAGTTCCCGAACCTGCATCTGTTGATGTACGGAGTACTATTGATCTTGATCATTCTGCTGGAGCCGGACGGACTGGCTGGAATCCTGCGGAGACTTTTTCGATTTTTCAGGAGCGCATCGTGGAGATCCTCGAAGTCACCGGCCTGAGCAAGCAATTCGGAGGAGTAGCCGCGCTGAAGAACGTCTCTTTCGCAGTCCCAAAAGGGCAGATTCGCGGCTTCATCGGTCCGAACGGGGCAGGCAAGACAACGCTTTTCAGTCTGATCACCGGCGCTGTTCGGCCGTCGGCGGGCCGGGTCACGTTACATGGCCACGACATTACCGCGAAAAGTCCTTTTGCGTTGGTCAGGATGGGAATCGTGCGTACGCACCAGGTTGTGCGCCCGTTTCGGGCACTTTCAGTCCTTGAGAACGTTCAACTCGCTGTCCACTATGGACGGGAGGCTGTGGCCCGTCCGGCCGCTGCGCGCGAGCGGGCCATGGACGCGTTGCAGCGCGTGGGATTGGGACAGAAGGCAAGTCTGCTGGCCGCGCATCTCTCACTGGGAGAGCAAAAACGTCTGGAAGTGGCCCGCGCTCTTGCGACTTCGCCCCAGCTTCTTCTGCTTGACGAAATCTGTGGCGGTCTGACTTCCACCGAAACCACCGCCATGATGGACTTGGTATTCCAAATTCGGGAGAGCGGCACAACGGTGATGTACATTGAGCACGACATGAAAGCCGTGATGTCGGTATGCGACACAATTACCGTCCTGAATTTTGGTCAGAAGCTGGCGGAAGGCCGTCCTGAAGACATACAAAACGACGATTCCGTAATTGAAGCCTATCTGGGCAAATCCGGTTCGCGGAGTGGATCGAGTGCCTAGCCCTTCCGGCGAAAAACTTCTTGTAGTAGAAGGTCTGGAAGTCTTCTACGGCGAAGCCCAGGTCTTGTGGGGAATCTCATTTACCGCGGCGCGCGGTGGTGTTACATGTATGATCGGCCCAAACGGCGCTGGGAAAACCACAACTCTTCATACGCTTGCGGGCGTGCTGGCCGCCAAGCGCGGACGCATTTGGCTCAACGGCGAAGACATTACCAACCTGCCTCCGCATGAACGCGTCACCCGGCGGATGAGCCTGGTTCCCGAAGGCCGGCAGCTATGGCCCGGAATGTCGGTCGAGGAGAATTTATTGATGGGCTGCTTCGTTCCCGCACTCCGCAAACGTGCTCACGCCGGTCTCACGCGGATCTACGAATTGTTTCCGCACTTAAAGGAGAGACGTCATCAAATGGCCGGTACTCTCTCCGGCGGCGAGCAGCAAATGTGCGCTATTGGCCGGGGCCTGATGTCCGAGCCGCAACTCTTGCTTCTGGATGAGCCCACACTTGGGCTGGCGCCCATCCTTGTGGACGAGATCTTTGCGTTGATTCGTAATATCGCAGCGCAGGGCGTCACCATCCTGCTGGCCGGTCAAAATGTGAACTACACCTTGCAGGTGTCGCAGTACGGATACGTCATGGAAGTTGGCCGGGTTGCAATGGAAGGTTCGAATGAAACCCTGGCCAACAACGATCACGTGCGACGCGCCTATTTAGGCGCGTGAAATTTCTTTGGCCATTGCGGCTAAAATCCCACAAATACCGGTTCCGGAATGAGCTTTACATCCCAAACGTCAAGAACGCGCTGCTGGATTTCGTTCTTGAGGACGATGATGTCTTTTGCTGCCGCGCCGCCGCGGTTCACGATTGCCAGCGTGTGCTTGCGTGAGATTGCCGCTGGACCGCGCGCGTATCCTTTGTGAATTCCAGATTGCTCAACCAGCCACGCGGCCGAGAGCTTGATTTGGCCGTCCACACCCGGATAGCGGGGGAGAGGTTTGCCGGGGACTCTTGTCTCGGCCAGCGTCTGAATGCGATTTGCTTCGTCTGCGCTTACGATTGGATTCTTGAAGAATGAGCCGGCGCTACGACAATCTTCGTCGCCCTCCACGATCAGCATGGCTTTGGAGTGGCGAATGCTTCGCACCGCGTCGCGGGTTTCTTGCAGTGTTGGAGGAGCACTAGCGTTGGCAAAGTACTTTTTCAAGTCAGCGTATTCGATTCTAGAAGTCCCGTTGCGCCTGAGACGGTATTCCACGCGCAAAACGATGAACTGATTCTGATGCGTACTATTGAAGATGCTGGTGCGATAGGATAATCCACATTCGGCATTGCACAAATCGCGGATCTTTCCCGTCGCAATTTCCAGCACGCGAACGCCGATGATGGTGCCTGAGACCTCCTGGCCGTAAGCTCCAACGTTCTGCACGGGCGCTCAATTCCAGCGCAGTTTTCATGGACAGCCTGGGCCACGAACTTGTCCCACTCTTCTCCCGCACCCACGCGAAAGACCGGATCGCCTGCGGCTCCGTCCGTTTCGATTCCTGCAATGGAAATCTTCAAAACCAGCCCGGGCCAGCCTTCGTCAGCAACCACTAGATTGCTTCCGCCACCCAGCACGAAGAGCGGCAGCCTGCTTTGCATAGCGAAGCCCACCGCTTCCAGCACTTCTCCTTCGCTGGTGGTTTCAACGAAATAACGCGCCGGTCCGCCGACCTTTAAGGTGGTAAGCGGCGCCAGCGCAATATTTTCCTGAATTCTCAATTGATTTCAGATTACAGCAGAATGCGCGAGGCGGGGAGTGCCTTTTTCCATTTGATAGAATAGACATTCAGAACCAAGGAGGGAACAAGATGTATCCAGAGATGATGGTTGCGCCCATGCGCCAGGAGCTGACTTCTGCAGGAATCGCCGAGGCACGCACCGCCGCTGACGTGGAGAAAGCGATCCAGGACAAAGGCACCGTGATGGTGGTCGTGAACTCCATTTGCGGATGCGCCGCAGGAAGAATGCGTCCTGGAGTGCGCGCGGCCGTCCAGAATGATGTTCGCCCGGATCGCATGATCACCGTGTTTGCCGGGCAGGACCGGGAGGCCACCGAAGCGGCCAGCACTTCACTGGGTATCCGCCGTCCTCTCCCTCGATTGCCATTCTGCGGGATGGTCAGCTCGTCTACATGATGCAACGCAGCCAGATCGAACCGAGCCACCCTTCCGAGATTGCCGGCGCGCTCAAACAGGCGTTTGAGAAATATTGCGCCAAGGCCGAAGCCAAGTAAGCAAAGGGCAATGAAAAAATCTGGCTAGGCAGCGCATCCGTTTGAGGTTTGCTGCTTAGCGACCTCGCGAGCGCCAATAGCCAGGCCTCCGGCGACCATGCGCGACGGCCAAGATCCGCACTAGACTGTCTGATTTTTCGTAGTAGACGACGAAATAAGGAAAACGGAATAACGGGAACCTTCTGCAGTCCTGGTCAAAGATTGGCCAGCGTTTGGGTGCCTCCCGAATAGACTCGATTGCTTTGTCGAGTTCTTCCATAAAGGCCGTGGGAGTGCGGGAACTGCGTTCGGCATACCAATCGATCGCTTCTGCAAACGCTTCAGGATGTATTTCGATTTGCCGGGCTTTCATTCAGGCAGTTTTGCCAGCAGTCGGGAGCGCGCCTCGGCCCAGGAAATGGCTGAAACGGCCCCTGAATCAAGTTCCGCCAGACGGCGCCGAATTTCCTTGCGCCAGGCATCTTCAGCATCTGGATCCACTTCAGAATCGAGGCTGTCCCACAAAGAGTCGGCCAAGGCTGCCCGAGTTTCTGAGGGACCAACGTCACGGCCCATAGAAGGAATTATAAACCGCTGTGGAAGCTATTGGTCCTTTCAAGTGTGAATGTGGCTAGCCAGGATCTTCACAACAGCCGCGCCGAATCCTGATCCGCCAGCCATAACAGAACACCGTTCTTCGGCCGTACGCGCTGTGCTGGATACTTCTCACCCTCACCGCTCAACACATCCTTCAAGATTTGTGCCTTTCCAGCACCAGAGACCAGGAACATAACTTCAGCTGCGTGATTGATCACTGGGTATGTAAGCGTAATGCGGTACTGCTGAAACTTTTCCACCCAGTTGGCGACCACCAGGCGCGACGTCTCACTCAGTGCTGCACTGCCTGGAAACAGAGATGCAGTGTGGCCGTCATCTCCCAGCCCAAGCATGATCAAATCAAAGCGCGGAGATTCACCCGGCTTGAGCGTAAAAAAGGATCTGAGCTGGTCTTCATACTCCTGTGCGGCTTGAGTCGCGTCCAACTCCGCCCGAATGCGGAAGACGTTCGCGGCAGGAATCGGGACCTTGGACAGAAGCGCTTCTTGTGCCATGCGGAAATTGCTGTCCGGATGATCCGGCGGAACATGGCGCTCGTCGCCGAAAAACACAAAGATGTTGTTCCACTGCAGACCCGCAGGCCGTTCAGCCAGAAGCGAGTAAACGCCGCGCGGTGTTGACCCGCCAGAAAGTGCCACACAGAAGCGCCCGTGGCCGGCAATGGATTTACTAGCGCAGCCAATGAACTCCTCTGCGGCCGCACCATACAGCGCAAAGCTGTCTTGCAGAACTTTGACGTTGTGCATTGCTTCTGGCTTTCGTGTCATTCGCGTACATTCGCGGCTAAATGCTCATCCGAAATCTTCCGCCAGTGCCGGCCATCGCGCGTGATCAACTCATCCGCTTCCGGCGGACCCCAGGATCCTGCCGAGTAATTGGGAAAGTTGCGCGGAGGCAGGGCCTTCCACACATCAAGAACTGGATTCACAGCGGCCCAGCCTGCTTCTACCATGTCGGCGCGCTGGAACAGCGTTTGGTCTCCCATAATGCCGTCGTACAATAACACTTCGTAACCGGTGTTTGGATCCACGCCGAAGTAGTCGGCGTAGTTGAAGTCCATTTCCACCGAGCCGACGCGCATCTGCGCCCCGGGAATTTTGGCGCCAAAGCGCAGGGAGATGCCTTCGTCGGGCGCAATGTGGATTACCAGTTGGTTCGGTTTCAGACTGCAAACCGGCGTATCGCGAAACAGAACGAACGGAGCGCACTTGAACTGGATCGAGACTTCAGAGTGGCGTTTTGCCAGACGCTTTCCCGTCCGCAAATAGAAGGGCACATTGGCCCATCGCCAGTTATCGATCAGTATCTTCAGAGCGACGAAAGTCTCAGTCTTGGAATCGGGAGGAACCCCAGGCTCCGCACGGTACGCTGGTAGGCGCTCACCGTTGATCTCACCTTCGCCGTATTGGCCGCGTACGGCACAGTGCAGCACGTCTTCCGCGCTGAGCGGCTGGATAGCGCGCAGGATCTTGGACTGCTCATCGTGTACCGAATCTGAGCTGAACGAAATGGGCGGCTCCATGGCTGTGAGGGACATGAGCTGGAAGATATGGTTCGGCACCATGTCCCGCAGTGTGCCCGCCTGATCAAAGTATCCGCCGCGCTTTTCGACGCCGACGGTTTCCGCGACAGTGATCTGAATGTGGTCTATATATCGATGGTTCCAGATCGGCTCGAAGATCCCATTGCCGAAGCGAAAGACCAGGATGTTCTGGACGGTTTCCTTCCCGAGGTAGTGATCAATACGGTAGATCTGGTCTTCCGACAACACTTTCCTGACTTGCTGATTGAGGGCCTTGGCGGAATCAAGGTCGCTGCCAAAGGGCTTTTCAAATACTACGCGTCGCCAGTGGCCGTTTTCTTGTTTTGCCAGTCCTGACACACCGAGATTATCCACGATGACGCCAAAAAACGCCGGGCTCGTGGCAAGATAGAAAAAGTAGTTTCCTTGAGTGTTGTGTTTTGTATCCACTTCAGCCAGTGCTTGCGCCAGGCGCGTATAAAGGCCGGGTTCGTTGAATTCGCCGCGTACGTAGTACAAGCGGCGCAGCAGCCAGTCGCGCAGCTCGGGCTCAACCTTGGTAGTGGCAAAGTTCTGGAGCTGCTCGCCCATCTGCTGGCGGAACGCTTCAGTGGAATAGTCGTTCCGGCCAATGCCGACAATGGCAAATTCACGGGAAAGCAAGTTGCTCTTTGCCAGGTTGTAGAGAGCAGGGAACAGTTTGCGTGATGTGAGGTCGCCGGTAGCGCCGAAAATCACCATCACGCAGGGGCCGGTCTGGCGTGGTTTGGTTTCCTGGACTTCCTCTGGCGCGAGCAATTCTCTTTCAAGTACTGGCATTGTGATCTCCGGATCAGGAAGCGCTTTCTTTCTTCTGGGTCAGTTCGATGTGTCCGCCGAATTTCTGGCGCATTGCGCTGAGCAACTTTTCAGCGAACGTATGCTCTTGACGCGATCGAAAGCGAGTAAACAGTGCCGCAGAGAGAACGTCCACTGGGACTGCTTCATCAAGCGCCGCCTGGATGGTCCAGCGTCCCTCGCCGGAATCCTGAACAAAGCCTGTGTACTGCGCGAGGGCGGGATCTTCTACCAGCGCCATGGCGGTGAGATCAAGTAGCCATGATGAAACCACACTGCCGCGCCGCCAGAGTTCGGCAATATCGGCCACGCTCAGTTCGTAGCGATATTCGGGCGATAGTTCCTTCGACGCCGCGTTACGGAAAATATCAAAGCCCTCGGCATAAGCCTGCATGAGACCGTATTCAATGCCGTTGTGGACCATCTTCACGAAGTGTCCGGCGCCTGAGGGACCGCAATAGAGATAGCCCTGCTCGCTGCTGCCTCCGACTTTCTCGCGACCAGGTGTGCGAGGAATTTCCCCAATACCGGGGGCCAGCGTCTTAAAAACAGGGTCGAGACGATCGAAGGCTTCCCGCGCGCCACCAATCATCATGCAGTAGCCACGCTCCAGGCCCCAGACGCCTCCGCTGGTGCCGACGTCCAGGTAGTGGATTCCGCGTTCTTTCAGCTTCTGCGCGCGGCGAACATCATCTTTGAAGTAGGAGTTGCCGCCGTCAATGATCGTGTCGCCGGGTTCGAACCTCCGCGCCAGCGCATTCGCGGTTTGCTCGGTTGGATCGCCGGCAGGCACCATAATCCAGGCCGCGCGGGGCTTTTGCAGTTTGGCAACAAAATCGTCGAGCGAGGACGATCCGTTCGCGCCTTCTTTCGCCAACGCGTCAACGTTTTTAGGATCGAGGTCAGAGACGACGCACTTATGACCTCCGTGAAGCAAACGGCGGACCATGTTGCCGCCCATCCGCCCCAGACCGATCATTCCTAGCTGCATGGTTTCTCCTGTTTTTTTAAATCCCGAGCCGACTACTTCGATTTCACAACGACTGCGCTGCGATTTTCCCCAAAGTTGCTAGACCCGCTTTCACGTCGGCGGGCAAATGCACGCGCA
>WNFJ01565378.1_pt3 | contig 11040 bp, 12 predicted proteins | sample 5400461 | NCBI WGS metagenome assembly WNFJ01 (sample SAMN13153349, study PRJNA577476) | soil metagenome | isolation source: 115 cm saprolite on Douglas fir-dominated hillslope | place: USA:California | collected 2013-09-17 | reverse complement strand
GTCCTGTGCCCCACTTACCACCTTACCCAAGCGCCCCATCTGGTCAAAGGAGCTGAGTGCAGCAGATTCCTCGCAAAAGAGCAATGAGCAATCGCATCAGGGACGATGGGCCCGGGATCGTGCCGGCCATGAAGCTGCTGTCTTTAGCTTCCTGAGAGACTCGACACTGATCACAGGTAACTCAACCACCAGTCCCGCCGGCGCTGCTTCAGGTGAGCGTACCAGCTGCACGGCAGAAGGAGCCGCGGCAGGACTTTCCACGTTGATCATTGGAGCTCCCGAGAATCGGTCTTCCCACAAAGTCTACATGCAGACCGACTCCTGACGTACTTTAAAGACGCCTCTCGCTATTCGCTGCGCTCACCCAGGGCTGAAGCCCCCCGTTTCCAACAATTCGCTTCCTGGTTTTAGAAGGGACCAATTTGCTTCCACGCGCGCCGCGTTCGCCAGCCATACTCCAGAGGTACATGGCCGCGTAAGCTCGCCAAGGCCGCCAGGCTTCGGCCCGGCGCTCCAGTTCGCCGGGACTTTCCAGAGCCAGGGCACGCAGAAGACCGATATCACCCGACGGAAACGCATCCGGGTCCCCGAGCGCTCGCATCGCCACGTATTGTGCCGTCCATTTTCCGATGCCGGGAATCTCACATAGCCTTGCCAGGAAAGCGTCGCATGCCACGATGCCTTCAAAGCGGATCTGCCCATCGCAAACCGCGCGAGCAAGAGCGCGGATGGTCTCGGCGCGTGCGCTGGTCAGTCCGATGCCGGCAAGATTGGCTTCGGCAAGCACCTCCGCTGTGGGAAAAAGATGAGTAAGGTCGCTGGCCGCGGGGAACAGCCGGCCGAAGGCCCTCACCATACGGCCTGCAAGCGTTGTTGCACCTTGGACGCTGATCTGCTGGCCGAGAATAGCTCGCGTTGCGAGTTCGAAGCCATTCCAGCAGCCCGGTACCCGTAGCCCGGGTTCGGCCTCAACCTGACCGCTCAACACTGCGTCGGTTCTCAAACTTCGTACGATAGCCGTCCAGTCTGCGCTAAGGTCGAACATCGCGCGTATTCGCTCGATAATGAAGAAGAGCGACCGTGGATCGTCAAACTGAACGCGCACCACGAGTGTGTAATTCTCTTCGTCAAGGGAAACCTCAAAATAGCCGTGCCTGCCGTTCAAGGAAATGGAACGACGATAACTGCCGAGCTTCACCACTTCCACACCGGGAGTGGCGCGAGCCGCCAGAAACGCCAACATGCTTTTCCAGTGATATGGAGGGCGGAAACGAAGGCGGAAGAGATACTGATTTTCGGGCTGGCGGGCCGTCTGCCGCACCAGAGCCCGGATTTGAGTCGGCGTTCGATGATAGACCTTGCGGATGCCGGCATTGAATCTTCGTACGCAACCGAAGCCGGATGCAAGGGCCACCTGGGTCATCGGCAGGCTCGTCTCGTCGATCAGTTTCTTGGCGAAATGCAGACGGCGTGTCTGAGCCACGGCGCTCGGCGTGGCTCCCAGATGCCGAAGGAACAGCCGGCGAAGATAGCGCGAGCCGACTCCGAGACGTTCTGCAAGGACCTCCACCCCACCGTCCTCCAGGCCGCTCTCACCGATCAGCCACAAGGCTCGCGAAACTGTGTTTGGAGTTCCTAACCAGGCCGGAGTTCCGGGCGAGCATTCCGGCCGGCAACGCAGACAGGGGCGAAAACCGGCTTCAGCTGCGGCGGCGGCGCTCGGAAAGTAACGTACATTCTTCTCTTTCGCCGTAGGCGCAGGGCAAATCGAACGGCAGTACACGCCGCTGGTGAGCACACCGATAAAAAACTTCCCGTCGAAACGCGCATCGCGCGAGAGTCTCGCCTGCGAACATACCTGCCAATCCAGATTCATATCCAGCAACTTATGTTAATCGATCCGCTCGAACAACCTGGACGTTTTCGGACCGCACTCGCAACGTTTCAAAATCTGGCACGCGACTGCGCCAAGTCTGCAAGGCTACTGAGAGACTTCGAGTTGCTGGCGCGGTCCTTTCTCTTATTCCGCGACAGGATCCGCGGGCGGTGGCTGATCCCCGGGAGCAAGGTCCGCAAACGTCCAACTTTATCGGGAGCAAGGTCCGCAAACGTCCAATCCGCTGGCATTCACTTCGATATGGTCAGGACTTCACGGATAGTTTGTTCTTTTTCAAAGGAGGCAAGATGCGATCCAGGATGATATTGACATGCATGACCGCGATGGCACTGTTTTCTGCGCTGGCGATCCCACTTCGGCTCGCTGCGCAAACCAATTACAGCGTAGTCGAGCTCGCCGGACTCGGCGGAAACGCAGGCGGAGCCAACGGCATCAATGATCGGGGTTGGGTTACCGGCGCTGACAACTTGCCGGGCGACGAGTTTTCCAATGCCGTGCTTTGGTTGAACGGATCACTAACCAATCTGGGCACACTCGGAGGACCCAACAGCGCCGTGGCTTGGCCAGTCAAGAGTAATAATGGCGTGATCGTGGGTATCTCCGAAACAGCAGAGAACGATCCTCTCGGGCAGTCATTTTCGTGTTGGCCGTTCTTTGCCGCGAGTGTTCTCACAGGCCGCATCTGCAAAGGGTTCCGTTGGCAGAACGGGACCATGACACCGTTGCAGCCGTTCCCCGGCGGTTTTGGCAGCTACGCCACGGGCGTCAATAATCGCGGTCAAGTGGTCGGCTGGGCGGAGAATGGTGTCCACGATCCAACCTGCAATCCTGCGTTCCAGATCCTGCAGTTCCGGGCAGCGATGGGTGACAGCACCAGCGCCGCCACGGCAATCAATGACCTCGGTCAGGTGGTCGGCATCTCCGGCGATTGTGGTGTTGCTGTCGGAAGCGTCAGCGCTAAACACGCGGTGCTTTGGGAAAACGGTGTTCCGACTGACCTTGGGAACATCGGAGGCGACGCCTGGAATACACCCACAGCGATCAATAATCAAGGGACGATCGTTGGCTTCGCCAACCGGCTCCCTGGGGTTGCAAGAACGTTTGAAGCATTCATCTGGACCCGGGCCGGTGGCATGAAGTCCTTGGGTAAGTTTCCGGGCGATCTCCGCAGTGAAGCCCTGGGCATCAACGAAAAGGGCCAGGTCGTAGGTCTGTCTAGAGGAGGGCCGCACGTGTTTCGGGCGTTCCTGTGGGAGAACAACGTACTGACCGACTTGAACTCGCTGACTCTGCCGGGCTCGCCCTTTCTGCTCTTGGCGGGCGACATCAATCAGAGCGGTGTGATTGTAGGGCAAGCGTTCCATCCCGACACCCTGGAGGCCCCTGGCTTCGTAGCGACTCCCGTTCCTGCCGCGGACACTGCGTCCTCCACGGTCCGCGAAACCCCGAAGGGGACTCTGCCCGAGAATGTCCGAAAGCAGATTGAGCGGCGACTGGGCAGCTTCGAAATTGATCCGATAAAGGAGAAATGACCACCCGAAGAAGTTACCATGGCCTGCGCAGTTGGACCTGCGAAGCCCAAACATCACGAACTGCGACTTAATGAGGGCAGAGAACATCCTCTACCCTCGTCTTCTTTCGGGAGCAAGGTCCGCAAACGGCCAACTCGGTCGGCCAGCGAATTCTAGCTTGATGGATATGTGCCATGACAGCCCGTGTTCGCCATCGTCGAGTGTTCGAAGGGGCCGCACTCGATATCAGGTACGACGGAAATCGTGCCCGCAGGCCAGCAGTCGCGCGGTTCGAGTTAGGGGCCTGCCGAGGCGCCAGGATTGCTCGGTCTAAATGGGAGCGAGAAAGAGGAAAATTCAAAGTGAACAGGATTGCTCAGCGGTTGAAGATCGGTATTGTTTCCATGGTTGTCGTTCTCGCAGCAAGTGACATGGCGTCCGGCTGCGTTTCTTCAGCGGGGTCTCCGACGCCCGCTTCCTGTGCGGCGCCCGAGTACCGTCAGTTTGACTTCTGGGCCGGTGATTGGGACGCGTTTGAGATAGACGGCTCGACTCCTGTCGCGCGCATCCGAGTTGATCGCCTGCTCGATGGCTGCGTCTTGCGCGAAGTTTACGAGGACACAGCGGGCTTGAGAGGTGAAAGTTTCAGTATTTACGACGCTTCCAGAAAACTTTGGCACCAGAGTTGGGTGACCAATCGGGGCCAGTTGCTTGTGATCGAAGGCAGACTGGAAACTGGAGAAATGGTTTTGAGTGGAGTGGATCACACAGCGGAAGGAGGAGAGAGACACGTTCGCGGTACCTGGAAGCCCGTGAACGAAGGCGCTCGCGAGACCGCGGTAACCTCCACCGATGGTGGCAAGACCTGGAAGCCCTGGTTTGATCTTTTGTTTCGTCCCCATCGGCCGTGACGTGCCCGGAGAGCATGGCCCGCAGAGTGGCGTAGCTGACTCGCGACCGCTACCCCGGCTGGGGACGTTTGAGCGCGACAAGGAGATGAAGATGAACGCATTTCTTGCATTCGGCTTGGCATTTGGCATACTCGTAACGATTGCACTGAATGGAGCGAACGTGTCCCCAGCCGATGACGAAAAGATCGTCGCTCAACTGGACGCCCAATACCAGGCGGCCGTCGAAAAGAACGATGCGCCCGTGATGGATCGCATTTTGGCTGACGATTTCGTCCTGGTGACAGGTGCCGGCAAGACTCTTACGAAAGCTGATCTACTCGAGGAAGCCAGGAGCAGGCGCATCGTGTATGAACATCAGGATGACACTGACCAGACGGTTCGTATTTGGGGCAATACCGCGGTTGTGACAGCGAAGTTGCGGGCGAAAGGCGCGGAGAACGGGAAGTCGTTTGAATATACGCTTTGGTTCAGTGACACCTACGTGCGCACTTCCGCCGGATGGCGATATGTGTTTGGCCAGGCCTCACTACCGTTGCCGAAAGCACCTTGAGCGATAGCAAATAGAGCGCGGATCGGAAGCGCTCGCTAGCCAGCGCGCCTTCTGACTCTCAGCTGATTCCGCGCGCACTGACGTGCCGATCATGCGGAGTTCTGGGAGCCGCCGTCGCGACGCCCGGCTATGATTTTTACGTCGCTGCGCCACCCGCCGGCTCATGATCGATCACTTGCCGGATGGTTTCCGCGCGACAAGGGCCGTTCAGTCGATTTCAGTCTGTGTTTTTTTCCCACAATATCTTTGCCGCCGAATCGTCTATAAGGGTAGATGAAGGAGACGTTGATCCTGGAGCGCACGCAGGGCGAGCAAGACCAGCGGATCTCGGAAACGGTCGAGCATGAGCGGGCGCGGCTGCGGAACTTCATTCGCAAGCGGGTGGCCGATCGAGCTGATGCCGAGGACATCCTGCAAGAGGTGTTCTACGAGTTCGTGGAGGCCTTCCGGCTCATGAAGCCGATCGAGCAGGTGAGCGGCTGGCTCTTCCAGGTCGCCCGCAATCGCATTATTGACCTGTTTCGCAGGAAAAAGCCGGGATCGCTGAGCGATCCTGGGGCGGTGTCAGACGACGGCGAGGAGCTGCTGTTGCAAGACCTGCTGCCCTCGCCGGAAGCTGGACCTGAAACAGTTTACGCGCGAAGTGTCCTGCTGGAAGAACTCGACGAGGCGTTGGACGAGCTCCCTCAGCAGCAGCGCGAAGTATTCATCGCCCACGAGATCGAGGGCCGCAGTTTTAAAGAACTGGCGGGCGAGACCGGCGTGAGCGTGAATACGCTGATCGCGCGCAAGCACAGAGCGGTGGTTCATCTTCGCCGGCGACTCCAGGCCATCCACGATCAATTTACGAAAGGTTGAAGGCTAAACAATGAGAAACATTCGGATCGTACGCGCATTGAAGATCGTGCTGTTAGTGGCGATTGCCTGTGCGGTCTTCGGCTTCATCGTCATGAGCCTGTGGAACTGGCTGATGCCGGCGCTGATCGGGTGGCGCCCCATCACTTTTTGGCAGGCTTTGGGGCTTTTCATCCTCACGAAGATACTCTTCGGCGGCTTCCGCGGGGGCTGGGGCCATGGCGGGCACTGGCGGCGCCGCATGATGGAGCGCTGGGAACAGATGACTCCCGAGGAGCGAGAAAAGTTCCGCCAGGGGCTGCAAGACTGCTGGGGACGTCGCGCAGCCGGCGCCGATGTTGCGCGTGGTGGAACGGGTCAAGCGCCGGCGGCGGAGCCGTAACCGAGAAGGAGCAGGAGTTATGACGCGCTTATTTGCTTTTCTATTAGTGCTTGTTTCAGTTGCTGTCTCGGCCCAGGAAGTTCCCCTGGACAGTTGCCGGCAGCTGCCGATTGTGAAAGCCACCGTGGGTAAACACCAGTTCCAATTCCTGCTGGATACCGGCGCGGCCACCACGTTGCTGAATCTCAAATCATTTTCATCGACGGAAGCAGCTGAAATCACCATGGACTCCTGGAACGGAACTGTCGCTACCCAGGCGCGCCAGGTTGTCTTGCATGACTTCACGATTGGCGAAGGCCAATTGACCAATCTGAAGCTGCTGGCCGTGGACCTTACGCCGTTGGAGCGCTCCTGCCAGAGGCGGGTTGACGGAGTGCTGGGCGCCGACCTGATCGAAAAGTTGGGCCTGACCATCGACCTGAAGAATCACGTTGCCATCCTGGATGGCAACGCCAGAACGCCGGAAGCGCGATTGAGCCAGCTGGACCAGCAGCAAGCGGCTTGCCAGCAAGCCTTCAATCGCTCAGATGAGAAAGCCTTGGAAGAATGCCTTGCTCCTGACATCGTGTTGCTGACGTCTAAGGGGGATTACCACGGCCGCAAAGCCGTCATGAAGCATTTCAAAGAGAGCTACTTCGGGCAAGACCCACCGGTGCTGGTTTCGCTCATCCCGCGCGGGCGCCACGCGATCGGGCCTGTGATCTGGATGGAATACGAGATGTCGGTCACGCACGGCGGCCAGGTCATGAAGGCCCGGGGCACGGCCCTCTACCAGAAGAACGGAGAACGGTGGCTTATGTCGAATATGAATTATTCGATCGCGGAGCAGGGCAAGTAGGCGCCAGTCTCGCCGATTCCGGAGGGTGCCGTCGAACACGCGGCACATTGCAGCGCCATCGCACCCAGTGAACCTGTCATCCTGAGCGGAGCGCGTCGAAAAAGTCTGCGTCATTTGTCGTGAGGGGCGCGAAGTCGAAGGATCCCGATAATCTGTCCCTTGCCATCCTGCTTCAGGGAGTTCTCTCGATGCCGTCTCGTCAGAACGCCTTCAGACTGCATCGATGGCACAAACATTCTCGCGATGGGAGGTCCTTCGGCTTCGCTCAGGATCTCGGCAGCGCGCTCAGACGCCCGCTCAACGCCTCGACTTCGACGCGTCCTCGCTCGCTTCGCTTCACTCGGACTCGCTCAGCATGACCGGGACTAAGGAGCGCCCCTGTTTCGTCAGGCTCGAGAGAGGACAAGACCTCGCCTCACGGCTTCTTCTCTTGTGGCTCCGCAGCTTGCGGCAGCTCCGGAGGGACGTAATACACCTTACCGCCGCCGGCTTTCTGCACTTCCTGGACGAAGGTAGTGCCGTAATCGCTTTCTGAGGACAGCTTGTAAGCCTGGCGCTTGTAATTCCAGCTCTTCGGATTCAGGCGCTGGGCTTCCTTGAAGTGAGGAATGGCTTCGGCGAGGTGGCCGGCTTTGTAAAGCTGTTCGCCCAGGCCGAACTCCGCCGCGGCCTGGCCGGCGTCGGCATCGGGCGGGCGCAGCTTGGCTTGCAGGCGGTCTTCGCTCATGATGTAGGCGCTCTTGTCACCCTTCTCCGCCCAATCCTTAAGGGCATTGAGATAGGGAGCGGAATCAAGTCCTGTGAGATTCCTGAAGCGGTCATCCACAAACGCCACTTCGTTCGGGCGGACGATTCTTCCCTGCTCGTTGATCCACACGCCGGTGGGAACGTTGACCATGTTGTAGAGCTTGGCAACCAGGTGCTCCTGATCGATCAGGACGGTGTATGCGGGCTTGGCGTCGGTGATGGCCTTACCGGCATCCTTCACACCGCCGGTATCTTCGGCCACGGAAACGATTTCAAAATTCTTGTCTTTCAGCTGTTGGTAGATCGCCTGCCAGCCTGGCAGGTCCAAGTGGCACCCTCACCAGGAGGCCCAGGTGATAAGAAAGACCTTCTTACCGCGAAAATCAGCCAGCGAGTGCAGCTTGCCTTCCATGTCGGGCAAAGTGAAATCGGGAGCGCGCCGCGAAGCCAACGCCTGCTGCTGATCGGAACGCAGACCGAAGTACCAGGTAAAGGTCGCGGCGTCGTGAGCCACCGGCTGATGCACCAGCGCGGCGAAGGCGGTCAAGTTGAACCATGTTAGAGGCGCGCGCCGGCGGAGAAATTCCTGCATCCGCGCTTTGGGCAGTGGGAAACACAGCTCGTCGCGGCAGACGCCCTGCGGCTTTATTTCAAAGCGCGTGGCGCGAGTGAGCTCGGCCGTGGTAATCCAGAGCTGATCGGACGCGTCCTCACTTGGCGCAGGATTGATCTCAGTGGCCACGTCGTCATAAACCACGGTGGCGCGGATCTCTTTGGCGACTGCCGGCAGACTCGCCAGCAGTAAGAGAAGGATGCCGGAGGAAAAACTTGCTTTCATACAGCCTCCAATTTGCGAACGTAATTATACAAGCATCGGTTTCAATCCCAGATCGCGCAGCAACTCATCATCTTCATCGGGCGCCGGATTGGGCGTGGTCAACAGCTTCTCACCGCAAAAAATGGAGTTAGCGCCGGCCAGGAAGCACAGCACGACCGCCTCGTGCGGCAGCTGTTTGCGGCCCGCGCCAGCCGAACCATGGAACGCGGCATGAGGATGCGGGCGGTGGCAATGGCGCGCACCATGATGATGGGATCGAGATCAGGTTGGTCCTCAAGCGGCGTGCCTTCCGCTCGCACCAGCATGTTAATGGGCACGCTTTCGGGATGGGGATCGAGCCGGGCCAACTGGTGGAGCAGGCCGATGCGGTCATCATCGGATTCGCCCATGCCCAGAATGCCGCCGGAGCAGACCGTGATCCCTGCGTTCCGCACCGCAGCGATGGTCTCCAGGCGTTCCTGATAAATCCGCGTGCTGATGATGTTGCCGTAAAACTCCGGGGAAGTATCGAGGTTGTGATTGTAGGCGGTGAGCCCGGCCTGCTTGAGCGCGAAAGCCTGGTCGTCGCTCAGCATGCCCAGAGTGCAGCAAACCTCCATGCCCAGCTCGGCGACGGCGCGCACCGATTCCAGCACCGACTCGAACTCGCGCCCTTGCGGCGCATCCCGCCAGGCAGCGCCCATGCAGAAACGGGTGGCCCCTTCGGCCTTGGCGCGGTGGGCAAACACCATGACCTCATCTTTATTCATGAGCGGCTGCCGCTTCACGCCACTGCGATAGTGGGCGCTCTGCGGGCAGTAGGCACAATCTTCAGGATGTCGCCTACGGACTCCCGCTCGGCTCGTGCCTCGCTCACGCGCGCACGACGGCTCAACTTGCGGACCCGGAGGCAGCTTTCGTATTGTAATTCCCATGCCGCAGAAGGGCGTGGTGCTGTCGCTCGAGAATCGGGTAGCAGTAGTGACAGGAGGATCGCGCGGAATCGGAGCTGCTATCGTGCGCTTGTTTGCGCAGGCTGGCGCGCGCGTGCTCTTCAACTACCAGAAAGCGAAAGGCGCGGCGGACCGCATGGTGGAAGAATGCGGTGGAGACAAACGCTGCGTGGCGCTGGCCGCGGAGCTTTCTTCGCCGGACTCCGCGCGAGGTCTCGTCTCGACAGCAGCGGAACGGTTTGGCAAGGTGAACATTGTGGTCGGCAATCATGGCGTCTGGCCGCCGCAAGATGCACCAGTTGACCAGATGTCAGACGAGCAGTGGCGCTCCACCATGGCCGTTAATCTGGACAGCATCTTTGGCCTGGTCAAACACGGCGTGGCGCAAATGAAAAAGCAGGGGTCAGGCGGCCATGTAGTTCTCATCAGCTCCACCGCCGGGCAGCGCGGTGAAGCTTTCCACTGCGACTATGCGGCCAGCAAAGGCGCCATCATCAGCATGGTGAAGGGACTCTCCACGGAGCTGGCGCGGGACCGGATCTACGTGAACTGCGTCGCGCCAGGCTGGGTAGAGACGGATATGGCTGCGCCGGCGCTGCGTGATCCGGAAATCCGCCGAAGGGTTTTCGCCACCATCCCGCTGGGCCGGGCGGGCAAGCCAGAGGAAATTGCGGCCACCGTGCTCTTCCTTTGCACCGACCATGCCGGGTTCATCACCGGTGAGATCGTGAATGTGAATGGAGGAGCGGTGCTGGTAGGCTGATAGCGAGCAGCAGTTCAGGTTTGCGGGGCATCTTAAAAGGGAACCAGTACAAGTTCAAATGAGATTTTTCGCATTACTTTGGCTGTGTCTTGCCAGTTTAGTCGCCCAGGCGGCTCCTCCCCAGACGGGAGGCGAGGCCCAGACCAACCAGCAGAAGGCCCGTGCCGTCATCGACAAGATGATCGCGACCATGGGAGGACCGGCTTACCTGAATCTGCAGGACTCCTACTCCGAGGGTCGTTACGGACGGTTCCACAACGAAGTGATGGTCGGTGGAGCCGAATACTTTCGCTACTGGCAGTGGCCCGATAAAGACCGCTGGGAACTTACCAAACAACGCGACATCGTCACGCTTTATCTCGCAGACAAGGTGTATGAAGTTACGTTTCGCGGCGCCACGCAACTGAATCCGCAGAAGGACGATAACGTGAGGCTGGCTTTGGTGCGGCGGCATTACGCTCTGGAAAACATTCTGCGGGTTTGGCTCAATGCCCCAGGTACCGCTCTGCTCGACGAAGGGCCGAGCATGGCGGAAAGCCGGATGGCCGAAAAAATCACCATCATTAACGCAAATGACGAGGCGGTGACTCTTCTGGTTTCAACCGACACTCACCTGCCGGTGGAGAAAATATTCTCGCTCCGTGATCCGCAGACGCGTGAGCGCGACGAAGAGATTGAGGTTTATGACAACTGGAAGATGATGCAGGGAGTCAACACTCCTTTCAGTGTCTTGCTCAAACACAACGGGCAAGTCGCCAGGCAGCAGTTTTTGAGCAGCATCGCCTACAACACCCATCCCCCCGCGTCCTATTTCAC
>WNFJ01359446.1_pt1 | contig 11040 bp, 11 predicted proteins | sample 5400461 | NCBI WGS metagenome assembly WNFJ01 (sample SAMN13153349, study PRJNA577476) | soil metagenome | isolation source: 115 cm saprolite on Douglas fir-dominated hillslope | place: USA:California | collected 2013-09-17 | reverse complement strand
CGGTCGGCGGCGGCGGCCGGCTCTGTCTGGGTCGGCGCCAGCGCCCCCGTGGTCCCGGACGGCGCTCCCGCGCCCACCTCGGCCGGAGCCTCTCGCGGCGGCGGCGGCAGCGGCGCCCGGGTCTTTCCGAAGTTCGACTCCGTGGGGGATCCCGGCTCCGGACGCGCCGCCCGCGCCGGGAGCTCCCGGGCCGCCTGCGGCTCGCGTTTCGCCGGCGCCGGCTCCGAGAGCCCGAGCAGATCGGGCTTTTCATGCTCCGCGGACGGCAGCGGAGTCCCCGGCCGGGCCACCCGCGGCTCCGGGCGCGGAACCGGGGCGACCCGCTCCTTCATCGGCGGCACGGGCGGCGCCTCCACGCGCGGCACGCTCGCGACGCGCGGCGCCGGCGCTGGCATCTCCTTGATCGCCGGCCGCGGGACCTCGGGCGCCCCGGGCGGGGGACTGGCCCCGCGTCGAACGCTCCGACGGGTTGCCCTTGGGCGCCGGCGCTGGGAGATTGGGGAGCTCGACGAACAGCGGCTCGCCCCGCTTCTGATCGAGCCGGGGCGCCGGCCGGACGAGCAGCACGATGGCGCCGAGGACGAGGGCGTGGAGCACCACCGACAGGGCCACGCTCGTAGAGAACGGCCCCCGCCGGGGCGTGAGCTCACCGCCCGTCATCGTCCAACAATTATAGCAGCGCTACAATTCGCGGCCGACCGCCCGGGCCACCGCGCCGAGCGACTCCATCAGCCGCGCGAAGCGCTCGGGCTTCAAGGACTGGGGCCCGTCCGAGAGCGCCTCCTCGGGCTTTGGGTGCACCTCGATGAGGAGCCCGTCGGCGCCGCAGGCGACGGCCGCCCGGGCCATCGGCTCGACGTAGTCCCAGTGCCCGGTGCCGTGGCTCGGATCGACCATGACCGGCAGGTGCGAGAGCTTCCGGACGACGGGCACCGCGTTGAGATCGAGGGTGAAGCGGGTGGCGGTCTCGAAGGTGCGGATTCCGCGCTCGCAGAGAATCACGTTCGGGTTGCCGCCGGCCAGGATGTACTCGGCCGAGAGGAGCCACTCCTGGACCGAGGTGGCCATGCCGCGCTTGAGCAGCACCGGCTTGCCGCACTCCGCGACGCGCCGGAGCAGGGAGAAGTTTTGCACGTTGCGCGCGCCGATCTGGATGATGTCGGCGTACGCCGCCACGAGCTCCACCCGGTCGGGCTCCATGACCTCGGTGACGATCCCTCCAGCCCCTGGAACGCGTACGGGGAGGTGCGCGGCTTGAACGCGCCGCCCCGCAACACGGTGGCGCCGACCCCCTTCACCTTGTGGGCCACCTCGAAGAGCTGCTCGCGCGACTCGACCGAGCACGGGCCGGCCATCACGACGACGCGGGGGCCGCCCACGACCACGTCGTCGACCACGACCCGGGTCGGCTCGGCGCGCATCTCGCGGCTGGCGAGCTTGAACGGCTGCAGGATCGGCGCCACGCTTTCGACGCACTCGAGCGACTCGAGCGCGCGGAGGCGGTCCTTGGCGCGGTCGTCGCCGATCGCGCCGACCACGGTGCGCAGCTCCCCCCGGATCGTGTGGGCGCGGTACCCCATCGCTTCGATGCGCCGGCAGACGTCGGCGATCTCCTCCTCGCTCGCGTGAGACCTCAGGACGACGATCATGGCCCTCTCTCCCCTCGTCAAAACACGAAAGGCCGCGGGCTCCGTGCGCCCGCGGCCTTGGATCGCATCGCCACGGGCCGTCCGGTCTGCCCGTGGCTCCCGGTCTCGTCAGTCGGTCGGAGCCTGGGGGCAGACCTCGCTAAAGGGGAAATACACGAAGCTGAACCCCGTCCGGGCTACTACCCGTTGCATCGCACCGCCCACTCTACGGATCAGGGTCGCTCTCTGTCAAGTCCCTTCTGGCGTCGCGGCGTCGCCCGCCCAGTCGGTGGACGTAGCCGGCGATCTCGCGGCGGTAGTAGTAGAGCGGCAGGCTCACCGCGGCGACGAGCGCCAGGAGCGCGAACACGTAGATGAACTGGTGCTCGACGACGTGAGCGCCGACGTAGGACGACACCCAGGTCCCGGGCAGTCGGCCCAAGGTCGACACGACCGCGAACACCCAGAAGGGGATCGGGCTGATCCCGAACAGGTACGAGACGATGTCCTTCGGGAAGCCCGGGATCAGGTAGATGATGAAGCAGAAGATCGCGCCTTCCGCCTCGAGGATGAAGCTCACGCGGTTCCAGTGGTGCTCGCTGAGCCAGGGGCGCACGAGCGGCTCGCCGTAGACGCGGCCGAGCCAGAAGCAGAAGAGCGTGCCGGCGGTGAGCCCGATCGTCGAGTACACGACGCCCCACAGCGTGCCGAAGAGGGCCCCGCCCACGGGGCCTGTGATCTCGCCCGGGATCGGGGAGATGATCACCTGGAGCGCTTGGATCGCGACGAAGACGATCGGCGCCGCCCAACCCCAGGCGGCGACCGTCTCCTTGAGAAAGACGTTGTCGCCGTAGAGCCGCTCCGTGAACCGGACGATCGGGGCCCCGGTGATCACGAGCCACGCGAGCGCCCCCCCGGCGGCGGCGAGCCCCGCGATGCCGAGCCCCCAGCGAACGCGCTCGTTCACGCGCCGGTCCGCGCGATCATCGCCGAGCCTCCTCCCGTGGCATGGGCGAGGCGTCCGAACGTTCCGTAGCGCGGCCACCAGTACGCGAGCAAGGGCCACCGGCCGAAGGCCGCGGCGATGGTGCCGAACCAGCGGCTGGGGGCGTGCGCCGCGAGCCACTGGGCGTAGAGGAGCACGCGGTAGGCCTGCCGGTGGCCGAGGACGAGCCGCCGGTAGTCGGCCAGTGCGGAGTCGAGCGCGAGCTCGCCGGCCAGGACCCGGCGGATCAGCTCGCCGCAGCGGTCCCCGAAGTAGAGTGCCGGCCGGATGCCTTCGGCCGTGAGCGGCAGGCACTGCCCGGCCGCGTCCCCGACGGCGAAGAGGCGCCCGACGGTGGGGTGGCCGAGCCGGCTCGGGAAGAACGTTCCGTGATAGCCCGCGGGCGCGGCCCCGAGGTCGGCGAGGAACAGGCGGAGCGCCGGCCCGAGCCGGGAGGCGCCCGCGTAGCTGCCGAGCCCGATGAGGCTGCCGCGGCCGACCGGGAAGACCCAGCCGAGGCCGCGCGACACGACGCGCCGGTCCACGACGAAGGTGAGCTTGTCGTCGCCGAGCGGCGTCGGGGCCTCCAGGCCAAACGAGTACCCGCCGTGCTCGGGGGGGGGGCCCTGGCCGTTGACGAGGACGCCCCGCCAGCCCGAGGCGTCGACGATCACGGGCGCGGTGAAACGGCCCGCCGTCGTCCGCACGGCGCCGTCCTCGAGCCCGAGGACCGCGGTCTTGAGGAAGGTGGCCGTCGACTGGGCCAGCAAGCCCCGGGCGAACGCGCGGTAGTCGAAGGTGCAGAACGGGATCGCGCGCAGGTCGTAGCTGGTCGTGCGTCCGGGCGTGCGGAGGTCGAGGCGATCGTGCACCTGGAGCACGCTCGACTCCACCCCGAGCCAGCGGGGCACCCAGAGCGGCGTGCCGCACGCGGAGGTCTGGACGGCACCGACCTCGTGACGGTCGACGAGCAGCACGTCGCCGCGCACCCGACGGGCCACCGCGAGGCCGGCGAAGCTCGCGCCGACGATGATCGCGTCGTAGTCGCGCCGCGCCGTCATCGGACGGATAGTCGGACAGGCAAACGGAAAAGTCAAAGCGGCCGGGCCGCCGACGGTTACTCGACGGGCGGCCGCCGCTCCGCCCACGGACACGCCGCCTCGTACGCCGCCGCCGCGGCCAGCACCGTCCGATCGGCGTGACGTCGCCCGACGATTTGCAGGCCCACCGGGAGCCCGCGCGCGGTCAGGCCGACCGGCACGCTCGCCGCCGGCTGGCCCGTCAGGTTGAAGGGATAGGTGAACGGCATCCATCCGAGCACGGTTAGGGGCTCCCCGGCGATCGCGCGCGGGGGCGGTCCCCCGACCGCGAACGGGGGCACCGCAACGGTCGGCGTCAGCAGCAGGTCGAAGCGCGCGAGGAACCCGTGCACCTCGAGCCAGAACGTGCGCGCCCAGCTCTGGGCGTCGAGGTACTCCCGCGCCGTCACCCCGCCGCCGCGGCGGAGGAGCTTGACGAAGGTCGGGTCCAACATCGGTTCGGCCTCGGGCAGCCGATCGCCCCACGCCGCGTGCAGCTGCGCCGACACGATCGTGCCGAACGCCGCCTCGGGGCTCTCCCAGCCGGGGTTCACGACCTCGACGTGACAGCCCAGCGATTCGAACTGCGCCGCCGCCTCCTCGCACAGCCCGAGGACCTCGGGCTCGACGCGCGCGTACCCGAGGTCCGGGCTCCAGGCGACGTGCAGCCCCTTCACCTCGTCGTCGCACGCCGCGACGTAGTCCGCGGCGCCGCCCGGCAGGGACTCGGGATCGCGATCGTCGCCGCCCGCGATCACGTCGAGCACGGCCGCGGCGTCTCGCACCGACCGGGTGATCGGACCCGTCTGGGACAAGCGCTCCCAGCCGGGGAAGCCGCGATGGTTCGGCACCCGGCCCCACGAAGGTTTCAAGCCGAAGAGCCCGCAGAACGACGCGGGAATCCGCACCGAGCCGCCGCCGTCGGTCCCGAGCCCGATCGGGCCCTGCCCGCTCGCGACGGCGGCGGCGGCGCCGCCGCTCGAACCGCCCGGCGTGAGGGACGGGTCCCACGGGTTCCGGGTCGGCCCGAACAGGGGGTTGTCGGTCACCGCCTTGTGCCCGAACTCCGAGGTGTTGGTCTTGCCGACGATGACCGCGCCCGCCGCGCGCAGCCGTCCGACCGCGAGCGCGTCCTCCGACGGCACCTCGTCCGCGAACAGCCGCGAGCCCCCGGTGGTCGCGAGCCCGCGCGTGGGGAGCACGTCCTTCACCGACACGGGCACGCCACAGAGCGGCCCGATCGGCTCGCCCTTCATCACGGCGATCTCGGCCTCGCGGGCGGCGACGCGCGCGCTCTCGTGCGCGACCAGGCAGAAGGCGTTCAGACGCGGGTTGAGCCGCTCGATCTGGGCGAGGACGGCCTCGGCCACCTCGACGGGCGAGACCGCTCGGTCGCGGATCAGCCCCGCGAGCTCGAGCGCGCCGAGCCAGGGGAGCGCGTCAGCGCACATCGCCGAGGCGGGCGACGATCAGGTCCACGCGCGTGGTGGTCGGGCTCGGCACGAGCTCGGCCCGGCACGTGTCGGCCGCCTTGAGAAAGGCGAGCGCCTGGCCGCTGAAGCCGTTCCGCGTGAGCGGCTCCCGGCCCCTGAGCTGCCAGCCCTTGTCCCGGAGCGAGGTCTCGAGCGCGGTCGCCGCCTCCTCGACGGAGAGCTCGGTCTGGTACACGAGGCGCGCCGCCGTGACGCGGCCCGACCGAATCAGCGACCAATCGTTCGAGAAGGGGATGAACGCCGAAGGGACGGGGATGTCGTCAAAGGGCTCGCGCGGGAGGCCGCCGGTCGGCGCGAAGATCGCGCACGCGGGCGCCGCGGCGACGAAGAGGAGCAGGCAGAGGAGACGGCGTGGCCACGCGATTCGAGGCATCCTGGTCATGGCGGTGTGTCGCCCGCCCCCGCAGCGGCGGACGCGCTCGATTGTATCATCCGATTCATGAACCGGACGCCCGGAGAGCGCCGGACCCCGTACGGCGGGACGATCCGGTTCCGGGCGGGTCCCGGACGCGGGCTCCGGGTCCTCGAGCTCGACCGGTACCAGGCGCCGGTGGCGACGCTCTGCTGGGACACGACGGACGCCCTCACGGCGGCCGCGGTGAGAACGGCGTCGGGGGCGTGGATCGGCATCGAGCCACGGGCGGCGAGGCATGGGGGCTGGGGCCTCTCCGACCGCCTGTGGCTCCTGCCCGACGGCCCGGGCGGCGCGCGGCGCGAGCCGCTCACGGTCTTCGAGGCGCTCGACTGGGCGGCGATCGACCACATTCCCCCGCTCGCCGAGCCGGCCCGGCTGCCGCCGGGCGCGGGCACGGCCGTGCTGAACCTCGTCGCGGCGCTGGCCGCCGACCAGGAGATCGCGCGGCTCCGCTATCGCGGGCCCTACCCGACGGAGGCGCTCTTCACGGCCCTGCTCGAGGCCTTCCGCTACGTCGAGGGCGACCGGGAGCCGCTCGATCGCTTCCGCGCGGGCCAGCTCGACTGGGCGCCCGCGCCCCACGAGCGCCACTTCGAACCGGGCGGCGCCGCGGTCCAGCTTCGGGACGGGGTCGAGAAGGTCGTGTGGCGCGGCCAGGCGTACTACCGGACCCGCTGGCAATCGGTGGCCCGGTGGGCGCCGCGGCGCGTGCACGAGACCGAGGGCACCGTCCGATGCTCGCTGTGGGCGCTCGGCGGCGTGATCGAGGACCACCTCGTGCTCGACCCGGCGGGCCACGTGCTCAGGGTGCTCGAGCCGACGCCGGACCCGCGTCACTCCGTCCCGATGAGCCCGGAAGTCCAGGCGGGCCTCGAGGCGCTCGTGCGCGCGCAGAGCGCACCCGCGCTCGCAGGGGCGGTGGCCGGGGTGATGGCTGCACTCGCGATCGAATGGGCCGGCCTGGCCGGGGGCCTGGTCGAGGTCACCGGGGCGCGGGCGCGGCTCGCCTGGACGCTGGCCGATGCCGGCAGTGCCCGGATCCGGGCCGCCAGGTCGCCGACCGAGCGGCTCGGCCGCGCGCTGGAACTGCTGGTCGAGATGGCCCGGCTCCTCGGCGACCCGATCCGCGCACGCGCCCAGGCCAGGCTCGCTGAGCTCCCCCCCGCCGCCCAGCCGACCGCGCTCGCGGACGGGGCGCCGGCCGCCGACCCAGCGACGATCGCCGCCGCCGCGGCCGCGCTCGAGACGCAATTCTAGACTAGGGGAGGCGGCGGAGCCGCGCGCGGCTCCCTCCGCTCCGGGCGTCGGTGCCGGCGACGGGGCGCCCGCCGGCCGCCCGCCTCACCCGACGAGGACGTGGATCACCGTCCAGACGTTGAAGGCGATGAAGGCGGCGACGGACGCGGCCGAGAGGAGGACGTAGCCGAGCCAGATGCCCTCCCGCCGGCTGAGGGCACGGCGGTCGGCGACGTGCCGCCAGAGCCCGCGGCGCACGAACCGCAGCGCGTCGTTCCGGAGCGTCGGCAGCCCGAGGGCGTCGACCAGGACGTGGTAGCCATCCATCTCGATGAAGCAGAAGGGATAGAGGCTCAGCACGAAGGCCTGGAGCTGGATCAGCCCCGACGCCGCGGCGAAGGCCTGGGTCAGCCCGTGCGCCAGGTGGGCGGCGATCGCGAGCCAGACGCCGCCGAGCACGAGGTGCAGGAGGGGCCCGGACACGGCGGTGACCACCCGCGCCCGTCGGCTCGCCATGAAGATGTCGGTGACGTCGACGTAGAAGGTCGGCAGGAAGCCGTGGAGGATCGTGAAGCCGAACTCCCGCACGCGGCGGCCGTAATGGACGAGGGCCAAGCCGTGGACGACCTGATGGGCGGCGAGGGTGAGGAAGAAGGCGAGCTTGACGAGCACGATCGCGATCACGGGATGTCGACCGATGGGCGCGACCACCGTCGCGGCGTCCCGCCAGAGGGTCACGCCCGAGACGAACCCGATCACGGTGAGCGCCGCGCCGACGACGACCGCGGCGGGGGTGAAGAGCATCCATCCGCCCGCCCGGTACACGCGCGCGAAGAACGGCTGCACCCGACGGCTCGAGACCGCGACGCGCTCGAGTCCGCGGAAGATCGCCTCGAGCGCGCGGAGCGCCGGGTGGCGCCGGTTCCGGGCCAGCGCGTGGCGCAGGCGCGACGCCGACCGCAGCGTGAGCAGCCCGGCCTGGCGCAGCTTGGCGATCAGCACCGGGATCAGGTCGACGTCGAAGGTGCCGAACCGCAGCAGGTAGGCCGTCGCGATCTCCTGGAGCGACGTGCCACCGTCCATTTGCTCCCAGAGGAAGCGCTCCGGCTCCGTCAGGAGGAGGTAGCGGTCCGTCAGCCGGCTCTTGAGCACGAAGGTGATCCGGCCGTCCACGCGCGACGGCACCTGCGCCACCTCGTACGCCGTCGGGTCGACACGCTGCGGGCGGAGCTGAAGCCAGGCGAGCGCGCTCGACACCTGGCGCACCTCGAAGCCCTGGTCGCCGTCCTGCCGCACCAGGAGCTGGAGCTTGGTCCGCCGGGCCGCCCCCCGACTCACCGCGCCGCGGGCGGGGACGCCGCCCCCCGTCCGACCCGCCCCCCGCGGGAGGGCGCCGGGCACGCCGGCGGGCCGGGGGCGGCGCGCGCACGCGACCGCGCCCTGATGGTGACCGGCCTCATCTGGCTTCGACGTCGAGACCGGTGGCCTCGAGCCCCCAGCGCGCGACCTCCGCCACGAGGTCGCCCGAGGCGCGCAGGCGCTGGATGATCGTCCGGACCAGCGTCGAGAAGAAGGCCGCGGCCGCCCGCGGACTCACCTCGACGAACTGCTGCAGGCTCTCACGGTCGAGACACAGGAGGAGCGTCTCCCCGTCCGCCTGCACCGTGGCCGACCGCGGCGCCTGATCGAACAGGCTCATCTCGCCGAAGAACTCGCCGGGGCCCATCCGCGCCAGCACCTGCTCGACCCGCCCCGTGATCGGCTTCGAGATGATGACGCTCCCGGAGCGGATCAAGAACATCTCCTGCCCGGGGTCGCCCTCCCGGAAGAGCACCTCGCCCTTCTTGAGCTTCCGCTCGCGGAGCCGAGGCGCAAGGGAGACCAGGTGCGGTTCCGCGAGCTCCTTGAAGAGGCTGACGGTGCGGAGGAAGGCGGCGACCGTCGGGCTGGCCACGACGACCCCGCGCCCTCAGGTGGCCAGGCGGCGGACCAACGTGGAGCGAAACGCTCCCGCGCGCTGCGTCGACGGCGTCGCTCTGAGCCGCGTCACCGCCTGGAGCACGGCCGCGCGCTCGGTGTCGTCGAGCTCGTACTCGACCAGCATCGGTTCGGGCGCGCGGACGAGCGAGTCCAGGAAGTCGGGGTCGACCATCGCCCGCCCGACCAGCTCCTGGATCCCCTGCTTCCGCATCGACGCCTCCCTCCCCGCCGGCCGACCGCCCTCGGCGCGCGCGCCGTCGCGGCCCCGAGAAGGTCTTATATAGCACGTTTGGGCCGTCCGTGACGGCTCTCCGGCTTCCGTGCTAGGCTCTCGCTTCGGAGGGGACGCCGATGACGACGCCGATCGATCTCAGAGGCATCATTCCCGCGACGGTGCTGCCGCTGACCCCGGGCGGCGAGATCGACGAGCCCGGTCTCCGCACGTACATCCGCTGGATCCGCACCCAGGGGATCCGCGCCGTCGCCGTCAACGTCGACACCGGCGAGGGCCCCCACCTCTGGCCGGAGGAGAGGCTGCGCGTGATCCGGGTCTACAAGGAGGAGCTGGCCGGCACCGGCATTCCGGTCGTCGCCGGCCTCGGGGCCTCGTTCACGGCCCAGGCCGTCCGGTACGCGCGCGAGGCGCGCCTGGCCGGCGCCGACTGCCTGCTCGTCTTCCCGCTCGCCGATTACCTGGGTCACCCGCTCTCGCCCGAGCTGCCGTACGGCTACCACAAGGCGATCGCGGACGAGGTCGGGCTGCCGCTGATCCTCTTCACGCTGCAGCCCGCCCTCGGCGGCACCGACTTCGGCGACGCGGTACTCCTCCGGCTCCTCGAGATCCCCCAGGTGGTCGCGATCAAAGAGGCGCTCTTCGACGCCAAGCGCTTCCGGGAGATCGTCACCCTCGTCCGCTCGGTCGACCGCCCCGTCACGATCCTGACCGGCAACGACAACTTCGTCTGGGAGTCGTACCTGCTGGGCGCCGAGGGCGCGCTGCTCGGCGCGTGCGCCGTCGCGACGCGGGCGCACGTGGAGGTCTGGGCGGCGGCGATGCGCGGCGACTGGGCGACCGCGCGGGCCTTGGGGGACCGGATCCAGCGGCTCGTCGACGCGATGTTCGCGCCGCCCGTGCGAGACTACCGGGCCCGGGCCAAGGAGATCCTGGTCATGCAGGGGATCCTCGCCGGCGCCCACGTCCGGCCGCCGCTCCTGCCGATTGGGCCCGAGGACCGGCAGGCGCTCAAGCGGGCGCTGGAGGACGCGGGGCAGCTCTGAGCGCGCCCGCGCGCGGTGCCCCGCCCGGTCCGATGGCGCCCCTCCGCTTCGGCTTCATCCCCACCGAGGGGGGTCGTTTCTTCGAGGCGTCGCTCGCCGAGGCCGTCCGCGCGGAGGAGCTCGGCTTCGATTCCGTGTGGATGGAGGAGCACCACTCGGTCACCGATCACTACTGGCCGTCCCCGCTGCAGGTGCTGGCCGGGTTCGCGACCCGCACCTCGCGGATCCGGCTCGGGACCGACATCCTGGTCGCCCCGTTCTACCATCCGGTGCGGTTGGCCGAGGACGTGGCGCTCCTCGACATCATGTCGGGCGGGCGCTTCACCCTCGGCATCGCGATCGGCTACAAGCCGGACGAGTTCCTGCTCTACGGCGCCGAGCCGGCCCGCCGGGGGGCGCGCTTCGAGGAGCAGCTCGCGATCCTCCGGGGGCTCTGGACGGAGGAGCGGCTCACCTTCACGGGCGCCTACTACACCGTCGAGGGGCGCCTCGAGCCCCGGCCCCTCACGACACCGCATCCGCCGGTGTGGATCGGGGGCTGGGGCGACCTCACGCTCAAGCGGGCCGCCACCCTCGCGGACAACTGGATCCCGGGGCCGACGGCCGAGCTGCCGCGCCTGATCGCCGGCAAGCAGCGGTTCCTCGACAACCGCGCGGCGGCGGGGCGGACGGAGCCGATCCGCGAGTGGCCGCTCACGCGGGACGTGATCATCGCCGACACGAACCGCCGGGCCCGCGAGCTCGCCGAGCGCCACATCATGACCGCCTACCGGAAGGAGTACGCGGGGGGCTGGCGGCATCCGTTCATCGACGCCGCCATCGCGACCGATCTGGACAAACTCATGGCCGACCGGTTCATCATCGGCGGGCCCGACGAGTGCGTCGCGCAGATCCGCCGGTTCGTCGACGCCTACGGGATGACCCACTTGATCTGCCGGACATTCTT
>WNFJ01516774.1_pt2 | contig 11042 bp, 7 predicted proteins | sample 5400461 | NCBI WGS metagenome assembly WNFJ01 (sample SAMN13153349, study PRJNA577476) | soil metagenome | isolation source: 115 cm saprolite on Douglas fir-dominated hillslope | place: USA:California | collected 2013-09-17 | reverse complement strand
AAAACTGAGGAGAAAGCAGAAAATAATTGAACAGGGCGGTACCAAGCAGGACGCTAAACACACTAGGACCAGCTCCCCAACCCAGGGCTATAACGAGTGCGACTAGAATGAGGAGTAATCCTGGAATGACTAAGGTCGGGAAAATGTGTATTAGCGACAGCATGATATTCACCGCTATTGCCTGTAAAAGCAGCGCGATGAGATAACCAACGATGGGATGATGCCACCATCTCCTCACCCAAGATAACACAACCATCAATATAAGAAAAAAGGCTTGCGTCAGATACAGAAGCGGCATAAGCGCGATGTGGCGAGCCTGCGAAGCTGATCCACTGGGTCGTAGCTCCGGGGAATGTGATAGCTCTTTCTCTTCTATGGGATCTTGAGGTTTATACTCCTGTTGCATACAATCCTTCTCCTGTTATTGTGGACCTGTTATATGCTTCTGCTGTCTCTAAAAGAGAACAGTAGATCTACGCTTGATAAAGGAAACCGTCTTGCCATCCAGACTCCTGAAGGCCGTACCTTCTGGATAATTAGGATAATACAAGTGAAGACGAATAGGCAAATAGGCAAGTATCATCGGCCTTGGGGGCACATCATATTATAGCCTGATAAGAGCAAGGCCTTTTCTCCATGCACGGTTCGCGCGAGCATATTCATATCTGAGGCTATTTCCCCTGGAGAACCGTATAGCAAAAGGAAATTGTAATCAGGAATAGAGAAGGCAACAAATTAAAGAGAAATGGAGGATTCATATGCAAGAGCTTGTAATCGATATCATTGGCCACTATCGCCCTCAGCGCTTGCTAGCACGTGGAGGAATGGCTGAAGTATACCTTGCCCAGGATATACAAACTGGCAAGCAGGTTGCCATGAAACTGGTACATAGTAGTGCTGTTGAATATAGTGAACGCTTTCGTATTGAAGCGGAAACGCTGGCAAAGTTATCCTACGAGCATATACTGCCAGTTATCGAATATGGTGAATATGAGTTCTGGTACTACCTGGTAACACCATATATTCCTGGCGGTACACTCAACCAGAGATTAAAGAAAGGCCCTTTATCATGCGAGCATGCCGGTAAACTTCTGGATCAGTTGGCAGAGGCTCTGCAGTTTGCCCATGAGCAGGGGCTAGTTCACCGTGATATCAAAGCATCGAATGTCCTCATGAGAGATGAGCATTTTATCTACCTGGCAGATTTCGGACTGGTAAAGAACGTTGATCAAATAGAAGGTCTTACCACCAGTGGCTATGTACTAGGAACACCTGAATATATGGCCCCTGAGCTGGCATACGAGAAGGCTACACCTCTCAGCGATCTCTATGCCCTTGGCATCTTGCTTTACTATATGGTAACTGGGCAACTTCCTTTCAAGGGCAATACACCTCTTAGTGTCTGTATCAAGCATTTGCGTGATTCTCCTCTTCTGCCATCAACGCTTAATCCAACCATCACATGGGCATCCACGTTTTGAACCGATTCGCTTGAGGCCATTACCACCAGCCTGCTGATCTAAGCATTGAATGACAGATTGTTTCTGATCCGAGATGGCCACTTGGCATTGGCTTGTCGCTTGGGTACAAAGGACGCGAATATGTGAATATGGAGGGGATGATAATACGTCAAATACCTCTTTATTGGGATGTTTATACTTTTCGCCCACAGTACCGACTGATATAACCACCACTGAGGGCTGCACCGCATACCGCATCAAGAAGGGCTTTTGTGTTTGAAGTATCCCATGCTCCACCATGGTGAGGGAATTTGAGTATGTCACTATGAAGGTCAGGATAAATTGCTTGAAGTACTCGCCATCCTTCTGGTTCAAGATCTCCGGTTAGAAGAGCACTAGAGGCAGGACCGAGCACACGGAGAACCACAGAGGTATTGTTTAAGCCCTTCGGTCCCCATCTATACAGGTCGATTGCATAGGGATAGAACAACTGAATATTCTTTGCCAATGTTCCTCTAATTTGAAGGGACAAAGGCATTGGTGTAATCTCTTCTAGAGCATCTTCTTGAATAATATTCTGAATACAAGGCTCAAAATGTCTTTTCCTATTTTCTAAACACCATTCTCTTATATTTTGCAAGGTAGTTCTTCTTAATCTTTTTGCTCTTTTTAACTCTTCAGGAGTATCCAATCCCCCTTGTTCATGATGTCTATCAGCATCTTGTTCCAGTAGGTCCTGTTCCAATATATCATAATGCTTCTTGTTAAGAACTCGGAAGGCTAGCTTCTCACATTCACGTATATTAGGCACTAATTGGCATCTATTTAGCAGATCATCTGCTTCGCTATAGTGATCATCATGTAGATGGGTCAGAATTGTGCCCCTCAGATATGTTATTTTTTCTTGCTCGAGATACTCCAACACAGAACAGAGTTAGCATCAATACAATCTACAATGATAGCTTCTTGCGTTTCTGGACTTGACATAACGATCGTATCGCCTTGACCGACATCAAGAAAGGCTATCCTGACAGTAGACCCAGGCTTAGCCAACTCTGTCTCTGTTGTTTTCAAATAGGAGGCTAGCGAATCCTTCAATGAGTTCCTCTTCACTCATATACGTATAAGGTTGCGGACGAAATATTCCCCACGAAGTAGTGGTAGGATCTATTATACCACATTTAACATACCTATATGGTATTTCCGTGCGAAACGCCGCTTCAGGACGTAGCATCCATCCAGGCATAGAGGGGACAATCTGTACTGTCTGCAACTCATCAAAACCTTTCACCCACAATGTGATAGTTCCTTGAATTGCATTAACACTATCAACAACGCCACTGATAAAACAATTGGGTTCATCACCATTGGGCTGTAGATCGAGTGTAATCTGCGAAGCGTTATTCCATTCCTTAACTAGGCGAAGACGTGTGAAGGTTGCATCATCGAGATGATAGGCTCTTTTCAGAATAATGTCTATTACTTTGCGTGCCTCTATGGGTTCCGGTTGATGGCTATAAGCGGCAGCTTCAAGCTGAAGCATGGCTTGAGTAAGAGCTTTACAATCCTGCTCACTTAAATCATTAGGGAAAGGTACGGTATCTATTATACGCTTGGGGATATGAGCGGTTTCTAGATGTTCAACAATCCATGCATTGCTGACATCCCAGTCCAGTACTGCGGCGAGCACCTCATAAGTTATATGCTTTTCTTGTGCCAAGGGCGTTGGAACTATTGCATAGAAATGATCTGACACATAACAGCCATTTCTTTCAATCGCCACTCGTATACGTTTACCCCAAGTCGGATTTGTGTTATAGGGTACCAAAACTTTTACCCCTGCTAGAACATTTTCTTTGCTCTCACGAGGTCTTTCCAACTCATTAGGATAGAGTATAGTTCTAGCTTGGGTATAATCTATAAAAAGTGGACGTGATGGAGGCATTATATCTTTAACACCTTCCAACCATGAGACTTGCTTAGGATACTGATAATCTGCCAATCTCTTACGCTCTGGCTCTTGTCCAACAATAGCTCCTCGTATTGCCTCTGCATAGTCATGTAACCTTCCACAAAAAGATTGTATAGTTTGCCAAGCGTATTCTGGTAAAATTATTTTAAAATCCATGATATGAGTATTACGAGAACCTTCTGATTCTCTTGCTGCCTCATTCCATGAAGACTGGTCAGTAACCAATCCAGAAGCAGTATATCTCATGCTATCTGTATGCTTGAGAGTTTTACGTTGGATTGTACGAACTCGTACAGGGTACTGTATGTGTTCAAAAAGGGCTTCCTTTTTTTGTGCAAATATAACAATTGCTTGCACCTCTGCATCAAATACTCCTGATGGTATATCCCATAATTCAAGGACATCACAATGCTCAAGGAGGTGCTTGCGATATTTTGGCGAGGCCTTAGCTGCAACGAAAGAACTAGGCATAAGCATAGCTAAGTAACCATGAGGAGCTAATCGGCTAATGGCGTGCTCAAAGAATTTATTTGCTCTTTCTTCCCCTATTCTCCTTGCTGAGGAAGATGTCTCCTTTGAGAGTCTCTTGAAAGGGGGATTACCAACAACGATAGATGGTAGATGCATATTCAACCACGGCCATTGTAAAGCTTCCCCAGAACTAATATCCCAACTATCCTCAGAGGTAGAGAGCAGTAGCCCCAATCCCGCCAACTGAGCTGTAAACGGGGCATTATCATTGCCATGTAGTTGGTCACGTAGAATAATATTACTCATGTCCCCGAGGTTAGAAAGACGCTCATGTCCTGCAACTAGGAAACTTCCCCAGCCGCAAGTCATATCCGCCACGGTCCTCTTCTGAGGTGGAAGATACTCCACTGGTATATTTTTCCAGATACGACGTGTAAGATAAAGTGGGGTATTGTAACTTCCTGATTCTTTGCGCTCCTCTTTACTATAAGCTGCCTTATACAGGTCACTTAGCATATCAGGCATAAAGCTTGCATAACAGACTTGTTGTAAAAGCTGGTATGCTCGTTCTGCTTCGGAAGCATATCTTGTAAAATATTCGTATTTAAAGTAACGCCCAAACTTTGAACTAGCCTTTTGCATCAGCATACTAAGAGAAGGTCTCTTTAGACGCATCTCTTCATTAAGTACGCCTGTGTCTGCCAGAATAATAGCACCCAAGAGTTGTATTGATAGCGTTGTGATGATAGCATCCTTTTCCTCCTCAGCCAGATTAGTTCGAGTGCTTATGCTGTTACGCAATGATGCTACAGTAGCAGCAAAATGCTTTACAAGCTGTTTGCTAGTCACTTCAGCAGCCCAGAGTGATAATTGCAAGGGTTCTATATCACGAAAAATAGTAAACGTTTCAATCCCTTGTTTCACATTAATAATACGTTGAGGTCTGAGGTCAACCTCATACTCGCTGAGAGCGCTATCAAGCCGATCATAAGAAATATGACTTTCAATAGGATGTGCGTTAGGCTTTTCGCCTAGTACAGTACATACCCAAAAGGAAAACTCATCATTGTGATGTATGAGATGAAAAGGAGCTGCTGATCTTGCAAGGAGTGAAACAAGACTCGCATCATTATGACCATTTGTAGCATTGAATACTGTCAAGCCTGTGTATTCGAGCGTGCGGTGTATAGGGTGAGTAAAGGCAAGTATATTAGTTTTGACTGGCTGATTTTCTCTATGTGAGAAAATGCTATAATCTTCCAGGGGAGTAAAACCTTGTTTTGAAATGTTGTCTAGTGCTGCTCTGCGTGCATTCTCCGGCAGTGGCACATATGGATCAGGCGTATGAAGAGCGTCAATGTCTAGCATTATATTACCCTCCTTTTCTGCGACTCCATAGTGCTAACCTTTCAATGTGTTTAGATCTAGTGACTCCTCGCTGACTGGCGTTTCTTCTATGAACATAGTATTGAGATTTGCGTCTTCCTGCAACATCCAAAGGTAAATCCACATTACCTGCTGACCGCCAGGGTCGAGACAATCTAGTAAAATACGTTCTCCTTCTTTGGTTTTACAGATTGCAAGAATAGTTTTGGCCCCATGAATAGGAATAGCCCTTTGTAAAACATGTGGATCATCCATCACTTCGCGCAATTTCATTATAGCTTCACGAATTTTTTGAATAGACCAACCATGGCTCATCAGTTGTCGTACAAAGCGGAGTTGCAAAAAATCATCAAAACTATAACGTCTGCGCGTTCCAGAACCGTGGGCCTGCTGAATACTTGGAACAACAATACTTTGCTTTGCCCAATACCCTATCTGACGCACTGTGAAGCCACTCATTTGTGCGACCTCTTGGGTACTATACGTTCGGTTTGTCTTGTCTGAGCTAAGCACGTAATGAACTTCCTCCTTATAACTATATACTATCACAAGATACAAAGTCAATGATTTTTTGTCGTTTTGGTGAAGAAGTGAAGATAATATAACAATTTTTGGCTGTCTTAACCATATCACCACCCTATCAGCTCTTGGAAAGAGGGCCTCCACTTTTGTTTATCATAGAGTGTCTTCTTCGAATGCTTTTGTGTCAATGAAATAGTTGAGGAGAAACGAGACAAAGACAAATTCACTGACTTCTCTCCAAGAGAAACATGTGTTATGATCTGGAGGTACCCACATATTTAAGGTGGATGTGGAGACAGGAGAAATCTGCACAAAAGTTTAATAGCAGAACTAGGAAGTTGAAGGAGTGCAAGATGGAGAACATCCATACAACCGAGTATCGACCACCCGTAGATACACTACTAACTTATGGAGAGTGCGAACCTGAAGGTCCCTCGGACTGGCCCAATTATTTGGAACTTGGCTTTGGCTCAGAGCATATTCCCGATCTCATTCGCATGGCAACAGATGAGAATTTAAATGAAGCAGACTCCAATAGCTTGGAAGTCTGGGCACCAATTCATGCATGGCGTACACTGGGACAACTACGCGCTGAGGCAGCAGTTGAACCGCTACTCGCACTCTTTGACCTCTCAGAAGATAATGATTGGGTCACAGAAGAATTACCGGAAGTCTACGGAATGATTGGTCCAACTGCCCTGCCTGGATTAGCAGCCTATATTGCCGATGATGTCTCTAACAACGATACTTCACGCATTGATGCGATTAGCAGCGTGGAGAAGATTGGACAACACTGGCCTGATGCTCGTACCCAGTGTATCGAGGTGCTCGTGCGACAATTGGAGCTGCTCAGTGCGAATGAATCCGATGTCAACGGTTTTCTTATCAGCTCATTAGTAGATTTGCAGGCTATAGAAGCAGTTCCCTTGATTGAGCGTGCATTTGCTTTGGGATGCGTTGATCTTACGATAATGGGGGATTGGGGTCGCGTACAAGTCGAGTTAGGCCTGAAATCACCTCAAGAGATCCAGCAGAAAAAGCATCGCTTCTTCCCTGAAATCGATCGCCTATTGACTGCTTACAAGCAGGAAGCCTCTCGCAGCGTTTCTTCCCATGTACCTTATGAACACAAGGCAGATCACAGGAAGCCCAAAAGTCAGAAAAGTAAGATGATCAAGCAATCACGCAAGAAAAATCGTAAGCGATAGTAGAAGGCACTCAGACACTTCCATTTCTTAACTCGTGCTGAATGGACCCATAGCACCGTCGCAGGTCCTCTTCCAGCCTGGCCCAATCACCCTCGATATCGGTAGATGTCTTGCTGGTGATTTGATCGACAGTGTTAGCAGCACGCAAGCGCCACTCTGCCGACTCTTGCATCCGTTCCGCTGGAAGTCCGAAGATAGCACTGTGCAGATCCACCAGCGTCTGTAGAAATTCGTCTTTCTCTGGCTTTCCTGATAAGCGTCGGTGGACATCAAAGTATTGCAATTCCAAGGCAGCTACCTTTGATACATCGTATGTTAAACCCGAATAGCGCCGCGCCACCCGATAGAATTTCTCAAGATACGCCAGGACTTTACGTTCATCATGATCGATCGGTACCCATGCCAACGATGCTCGTGTCGTATAGTAAGCAGCAATCAGCGACATGGGGAATGGGATGTGAAACTGCTCTTGACAGAGTCCGACGAGCAGGCGCAGCATTTTGAACCACTTGTGATCATAGTACGCACGCCAGCCTGCAGCTTCAAAATACGCTACACGCTCTGGATCAAACTCAAATGTCACAGCCATCTTTACTGCTATCCTTCCTTACACATTATACAAAATGCATTTATACAATGAGTCGATCTGAAGTGTACATACGCAATTGATTTGCTGTATATAACGCCAAGCAGACAGGACAAATGCCCTCGTGCCATACTTCAACAGATGCAGCCTTTTGCGCCTCACCCAGTTCAGCTCGTGCCGCTTTCTGCCAACGAGAGGCTACTACCCACAACGCATAGACGATGACTAGTAGCACCAGTACCAGTATAATAAACGATGGAAGAGGCAACACACGTCCTATAATGGACAGGGCTGATCCTCCAAGGTAGCCAAGAAAAAAGTGCAAGCTTAGAAACAGGATGCTTCCGATGGCCAGACCAGACAAAAAGGTGCTCAGGGGCAAATCAACCAGACCAGAAGCGACAACTGCAGCTCCTCGCACACCTGGCACTAAAATTGCTACGCTGATGCCCAATATCCCACCTTTTTTCACCTTCTCGGCAGCTGCATCCAGGCGAGGTGGTGTTAGCCCAATGTAGCGGCCAAAACGATAGAGTAACTCACGTCCCGGCCCACGTGCCAACACAAATTGGATCAGTCCCCCTAATACCAGCGCGATAAAGATGGCTACAAACGCCTGCCATAATACCAGTTTGCCCTGCGCTACGCGGGCTGCGGCTGTGAGTATAATCAGGTCGCCAGGAATTGGAATAGGTACGCCTACGGATTTGACAAACATAATAATGAAGATCGCCGCCAGTCCATACTGTACCAGGAACATGTCGATGCTATTCATAAGATAATCCTTAGCTCTACTTTTCGATTATGTTACTGTATCTTACGAAAAAGTCCAATGATTGGATTACTTAATAAGGACTGGTAGAGAGGACTAAAAAGGGAGGAGCAACTGAGCGTTCGCTCCTCCCACCGCATAAAGAAGGCTGAGGTGAAGTGACATGTCACACTCTATTCTATCGGCTAGTTGGCTCCCATGATATAGGGTGGAGTATAGCTCAACCTCAGTCCTTGTTGGTCGTAGATGACCGACTCCCCACAACTACTGGTATCTGGGTTTCAGTTATGGTATCAGCGGTCATCACCGGGAAAGTGGGTACGACTGGCAAGTTGCTCTCCACGACCACGCCGTTGTCCATGTAGACATGATAGGGGAACATGGCAGGGTCAAAGGCACTACTGTGCGAGACAAGGAGGATCTGCTCAAAGTGCTGACTCAAGAGTTCGTCAGTCACCACATCCACCAGGGCCTGTGCTCTTCCACGATCAAAAGAGCTGAGCGGTTCATCCAGCAGGACAAAGCCAGGAGCAGAGTTTAATTCGCGTGGGAGCGTCGCAATGGCAAAGGCCAAGCGTAGAGCTAGCGAGAGCTGGTCGGCAGCACCACCAGAGAGAGCTGACATGGGAACATATGCACCCGCAGCCGAATCCCAGACCTGGATCTGACAAGGTCCTCCGCTTGTAGTACCCTCTTCTGGTTCCGTCTCCAAATGTACATCATGATAGCGCCCACCAGTAAGAAGCGGGAGGATCTGCTGCATATAGTACTCGGTACGCGGTAACATCTTTTGCAGAAGACGTTTATCTACTTCCTTGATCAGCCGATTGCCATGTTTCTTCGTCTGATACAAACGCTCCTGCTGTTGCATACGAGCACGTACCTCTTCTAGATTGAGAGACTCATTCTGGGCACCCAGTTGTGTACTCAGCTCCAACTCCTGTTTTTCCAAGTCACTCAATTCTTTCTCGAGAGATACACGCTCCTGCTCAAGACGGCTGCGATCCTCGGCCTTGTACTGATCGAGTAAGCTCCAGATGACGACGAGATCTGCCCTCGCATAGCTTGCAGGCTGTGGACGCCCACGATGCTCAAGCAGAGCAGCGATGGCAAGCTGGGCATTCGCGATTTCTTGCTGGCAAAGGGCAATTTTTGCTTTCGCAGCGCCTTCCTTATTCTGCAAAGTATCAAACTCTTGCAACATACCCTGCTCATCGGCCTCCTGGAGTTCTTGCTCGCAACGTTTGCGGAGACCAACCAGAGCCTCTGCAAAGGGATTGAGCGGCACAACCCAGCTTCCCAGTGCATTACTGAGCTTAGCCAACTGCTTATAAAGATCAGTCAGCGACTCCTGACGCTCTTTGAGAACAGTGCTAAAGTGAGTATGACGTTCCTGGAGCATCATCTTGTTGCCTAGGGTGATATGGAGTTCCTCTAGTTGCTTGCGTGCAACGCTTTCAGCATTGCCGACCGCTGCCTGTCCAAAGATCACTCCAAGTGGCTTCACACGCTGGCGTAACGAATCCTGGAGGGACTGCAGAGCATTGCGCAACTCGGACTGCTGCTCACGTGAGTGCTCTAGTCGCAATTCGGGATTACCAGATGGAAAGCTATTCATACGCTCCTCAATAGCTTGCTGGCGAGCCAGCAGCACATCAAGGGCAGCCTCGTGCATCTTCGCTTGCCCGATCATATCCGACGCCATGTCGAGTTTGCCATCCAGAGTAGTAATCTCACGTTCTATGGCCTTAATTGTACCTTCTACAAGAGCTTCCAATTCAGGTACACCGGAAATATCCTCATCGGTAGGGATTGGCAGCATTGCACCAGACGAGAAGCTTGTAGAAGATGCTATTGGACTGGCCTGTAAGCGTGCATTAATACTTGATATCGGGAGATTCTCCTGGCCAGCTAGCATGACGATCTCTTGCTGCATACGTTCAATAGCGGCCTGATCCTCGACAAGATCTTCCTCAATAAAATCCCAGCGTTCGCTCCTACGCTGCTCTTCCAGGCGTGTACACTCCTTACGAAGAGCCGCCGCTGCCTCCATCTTCACATTGACCTGATTGCGGACAGCATTGACTTCATCCAACCTTTCTTTCATCTGCTGCTGCACTTCACCAAGATCGCCTAAATCCTTGGCCTGCTGAAGGATCCGCCGTGCCTCCTCCACTGTGTTTGGTATGGCCCCACCCAGAGAGCGAATCTCATTTTCAAGCTGGAGCAAAGCCTCCATGCTACCAGATGTACGTACGGCCGCCTCACGAGCAGCTACCATCATACTAACCCGGCCGGTTGCTTCTTGCAACCGCTGATTAGCAATCTGTTGTGCTGCGCGTGTCTTACGATACTGTTGGAAATTGAGAGCGCCAGTTCCAATGGCAGTAAATATCACAAGAATAGCGATAATAGTTAACCAAGGAGCACTTGAATATGAAAGCAAGACAAATAGCAGACAAACTAGAATAGCAATGATAGATGCGCCAACAAAGATCGTATATCTGAGAGCAGCCTGACGGACCTCCTCTAAATCGTCGTTGAGCTTCTTCTGTTGTTGCCTCGCCAGATCGACGTGTTGCTGTGCCAGGGCCAGACCCTGAACTTGATCCTTTAGGCGACACCAATCTCCCAACTGGCGACGAATACTGAGCTGACGCCAGAT